>Ga0213833_1000052_pt1 | contig 345973 bp, 306 predicted proteins | sample SWATP21_FD_160575 | JGI IMG/M metagenome (GOLD analysis project Ga0213833, IMG submission 160575) | Coastal seawater microbial communities from Marineland, Florida, United States - SWA TP2 #1 | ecosystem: Environmental > Aquatic > Marine > Coastal | place: USA: Florida | collected 2016-08-14
AAAGTATTGGCAAGTTGGCTTTCTAAAGACATAAAAAAATCCGATATTAGTTTCTTAATATCGGATTTTGAAGCCTTTTGAGGATCGGTCAAATGATCTTACAAATTTCTTAACTGATCGGCATTACGCACTGGCGCTCTTTTTTGTATCAATTGTATTCTATTGCGAGCCGGGGATAACTGAGTAAACAAGACCCGTCTTAGGCTTACCATTAAAGATAAAGCGATTTCTCGCCTTTGATTCAAAAACACCACCACAAGACTCAATCAGTTTTTGACTAGGGAGGTTGTCTGGATCGCAGACTACTTCTACTCGTGTTAGTTTGAGTTGAGCAAAACAAAACTCAATCAGGGCATTGATGGCTTTTGCACCGAACCCCTGACCTTGATGTTTATCGGCAATCCAATAACCAATACTCGCCATATTGAAAGTATGGTAAAGCTCGTTAATAGCAACCATGCCGAGTAACTCATCGCTAGTACGGCAAAACACGCCAAAACCATAGGCTTCAGATTTTACCCAGTTTAAGCGCGTCGCAAGGATAAAGCGCTCGGCATCATCGAGAGAAAAACCACTATGGCACCAGTCAATCCATCGATGAAGACTAGGAGAATGAACGACGCAACTCTGTAAAGCGTCGCTTTCTTCACTAGAGATTAGGCGTAGAACTAGGTGCTGGGTGACGATTTGGTAATCTGGACTCATAAACAAAAGCCCTCGTTTGAGGGCTTACTCGCTATTGACTAACGCGACGCACTTGTATGATCACTCCCATTAATGGATGATCGAGGAAATGGGTTTCAGTACTGCGCATACGACGTTTTTGATCGAATCGATAGCTTTTTAGGAACTCAACTTTATGGACGGTTGGTGTTACGTCTTCCATTAAGCCTACCTGGACGACTTGACTATCAGCCACAGGTTCGGAGTTAAATTCCTCAGGTTGATGCTCTTCTAAAGTGACTTCTTTCACACTCGGTGCTTTTAAATCTAGCTCAACATCAGCATAGAGATAGTGCTCAACATAGATTTGGAGTTTACCGTCAAGTTGATACAAGGGCCTAGGGATACTTTCTTCGGTAATTCCTTCTAAAACTTGGCTTTGATTCGCCTCAATCATTGAGCCGTCAGGGTTAAATTGGCCTGAGTAATCGCGGCCAGCCTGCACATGAAAGGTTGGTGCACCGAAACGGCCTTGATCCCCTTGGCGCCAGGCTTTATGCATTAATACTTGGAAGCCGGCATGTTGCTTGAGCTTTTGTACTTCACCATTCAGAGCAAATTCGGAAGCAGGCAACATTTGGACACCCTTCTTTGCACGGTAGCTCGCATCACCGAAAGAGGCTGCTCTTTCAAGATCAATCTTGGTCACGTTTACAGGCCATGACTCGGCAGTTTGCTCTGCGTCAACGGCGCGTTTAAAAATGATCACTTCGATATCGAATTGACGCTGCGCCATAGAAGGCATTGCAACTAGCATGAGCAGCAGCGGGATCAGTTTCTTCATTACAACTCCATAGTGAGGTGCGAGGCACCTCCATTAATTTTTCTTTACGCTTTCGGTAATAAATTCTGCTGGAATTCACTCAGCATGTCATTAACAAACTGAATGCGCTTACGTCTATCTACTAATGGTATCGTAAACTTGAACTTTGTGGGTCCATCCATTGCGAATTTTTGTGGCTGAGATTGCAATAGTTTAACCAAATACATAGGGTTAATGTCAGCATCTGGATAGAATTCGATAAAGCCACCTTTGTCGTGGGCTTCTATTTTTTTCACTTTCAGAGCGGCTGCTTGCAGTTTGAGGTTGGCGACAGAGAGTAGATTTTTGGTCGCATCGGGTAATAGCCCAAAGCGGTCAATCAACTCAATTTTCAACTCGCCCAACTCATCTTCACTGCTGACACTGGCAATCTGTTTATACATCGACAATCGTGTATTGATATCTGGGATGTAGTCATCAGGCAGTAGGGCTGGCAAACGCATCTCGACTTCGGTCTGATCGCGCAATAGCTCATCAAGCGATGGTTCTTTACCTTCTTTTAGCGCTTCTACGGCTTGCTCTAACATTTCCATGTACAGAGTGAAACCCACTGATTGAATTTGACCACTTTGTTCATCACCAAGTAACTCACCCGCGCCTCGGATTTCTAAGTCGTGAGTGGCTAAGGTAAAGCCTGCACCTAAATCTTCGAGTGAGGCAATCGCTTCAAGGCGTTTAATCGCATCTTTGGTCATCGCTTTTGGGTGTGGTGTGAGTAGGTAGGCATACGCTTGGTGATGGGAGCGACCCACACGACCACGTAATTGGTGGAGCTGAGCCAAACCTAGGTTGTCTGCCCTGTTCATGATAATGGTATTCGCTGTTGGTACGTCGATACCGGTTTCAATAATAGTGGTACACACCAAAAGGTTGAAGCGCTGATGGTAGAAATCGTTCATGATGCGTTCGAGCTCTCTTTCACGCATTTGACCATGCGCGACAGTCACTCGGGCTTCAGGGATCAGCTTCTCTAGGTCAGCGGCGACTTTGTCTATTGTCTCGACTTGATTGTGTAAGAAGTAAACCTGCCCACCACGCATAATCTCACGCAGTACGGCTTCGCGTACCACGGCATCATCATGTTGTCTGACGAAGGTTTTGATCGCAAGACGTCTGGCTGGTGGGGTGGCGATAATGGAAAGATCGCGCATACCACTCATTGCCATATTCAAGGTGCGCGGAATCGGTGTCGCAGTAAGCGTTAAGATATCGACATCTGCACGCATCGCTTTCATCTTTTCTTTTTGGCGCACGCCAAATCGATGCTCTTCGTCGACAATCAGTAGGCCAAGATCCTTGAACTTAATGTCGTTTGACAGCAGTTTATGGGTGCCGACGACCAGATCGACTTTGCCATCTTCAATATCTTGAAGAACTTGCTTTTGTTCTTTGGCGGTTTTAAATCGAGACAGTACTTCAACACGGATCGGTAGGTTAGCAAAACGATCACGGAAGTTCTCAAAGTGTTGCTGAGCTAGTAACGTTGTCGGAACTAATACTGCCACTTGCTTACTGTTGTCAGTGGCAACAAAAGCGGCGCGCATCGCCACTTCTGTTTTACCAAAGCCTACATCACCACAAACTAGGCGATCCATCGCTTTAGCCTGGCACATGTCTGACATAACGGCATTGATCGCCATTGATTGGTCATCGGTTTCTTCAAATGGGAAACCCGCTTTGAACGTGGCGTATTGCCCGCGGTCTAGTGCAAACTTGTAGCCAGGTTTTAGTTCTCGCTTAGCGTAGACATCAAGCAGTTCAGCTGCAACATCACGAACCTTCTCGGCCGCTTTTCGACGAGCTTTCACCCACGCTTCGCCACCCAGTTTATGTAGTGGCGCGCCTTCCTCTGCACCACCAGAGTAGCGGCTGATGAGGTTAAGCGAAGCAACAGGAACGTAGAGCTTAGCCTCATTTTGGTATTCGAGTGTGACGTACTCTGTTGTCAATCCTCCGGCTTCTAGGGTTTGCAAGCCAATATAACGGCCAATACCGTGGTCAATATGAACGACGGGTTGCCCTGGTTGAAGCTCGGCAAGGTTACGAATAACCGCATCGCTATTGGTCGTTTTTCGATCTTTTCGGCGGCGCTGAATGACGCGATCACCCAGTAAATCACTTTCGCAAATAAGTGCGACTTGTTCGTCACCAAAGACGAAGCCATGTTCGGCAGCGCCAAGAACTAAACAGAATTTGTTACCACTGTTCAGTGCTTCTTGTAAGTTAGCGCTCTCTTGAGGCTTCAACTTGATACGTTGCAGCAGCTCTAGCAGTGCTTCACGGCGACCTTCAGATTCGACAGAGAAGACAATCTGACCTTGAAAACTCTCACTGAAGTGGCGCAGAGCAGCCATTGGCTCTTTGTTCTGGTGCTGCACTGCAAGCTCTGGCAAGGCAGAGAGGTTGGGGTTGCAGCGGCCCTGCTTTTCACTGACAGGCTCTACAAACAAATGTACTTGTGGCAACCGCTTAAACTGGCTGAACAGTTCATCTTTCTTCAGCCACAGCTCTTGTGGTGGAAGAAGTGGACGGAGTGGGTCAACTTTACGCTGGTCATAGCGATAATCGACATCGTCCAAGAAGGTATCAATGGCGGGTTCAAGCTGACCTACGGTGAGCAGTTGGGTGTTATCTGGAATGTATTCGAATAAAGTTTCAGTGCGTTCAAAAAACAGTGGCTGCCAGTATTCAATACCTGCTGGCCAAGTCCCTTTCGAGACTTGCATGTAAACAGATTCAGGTTCACGGCGCGCCTCAAAACGCTGACGCCAGCGAATACGGAAGTCTTCAATTGCGCTCTCAGAAGTCGGAAATTCATGCGCTGGAAGTAAACGTATCTCTTGTTTATCTTCGATTGAACGCTGATTCTCAGGATCAAAAGTACGAATCGTATCGATTTCATCATCAAAGAAGTCGATACGAAATGGATCGTTTGAGCCCATAGGGAAGAGATCTAAAATCGAACCTCGGCTTGCATATTCACCCGGGCCAAACACTTGGTCGACGTGGCGATAACCTGACTTTTCAAGTTGAATTCGTAGCTTTTCTAACGAGAATAGATCGCCGACTTTTACCATCAGCGTATGTTGCATTAAAAAGTCGCGTGGGGATTGGCGTTGTAACAGCGTGTTCACCGGAACGATGGTGATCCCACTAGATTGCGTTGGCAACTGATACAGGCGCGCAATTCTATCCGAGATGATCTCTTGGTGTGGAGAAAAACTGTCGTAAGGTAAGGTTTCCCAGTCAGGGAATAGAGCGATCTCTTGCTCGGTGAACTGCTCTAGCTCTTGTTGCAATTTTAAAGCTGTTTGTGGATCGGGCACGGCAAGCAGAGTGTGTGAACCGTGCTGCTCGGCAAGTTCCGCAATGGCTAGGGCTAAACTTGCCCCTTGAAGGTTACCAATTTGCTTTTTGTCTCCGGCGCGGTCGGAGCACGCCAGATTAAGTAATGATGTGTTCGGCATAATTCTATTTATTTGTCGCGATTAAGTGAGCGCTGACGAAGGAGTTTCTGTTGTTGAAATAGAGCCGCTTTGATCAGTAGATCTTCATCAAGATCACGTAGCAGGTCGTATTTCACTGTGACTAGATGTGTGTCTTCAGTGGCTTCTACTTGAGATATATGTCCATAGCAATAGATGGCTGCGGCAGGGTGCTCTAAGAACAATTTCACTCGAACCTTAGTGTCGATACCCACTGCTTGATTTGAAATATAGGTAAATTGACTTGCTCCAAACGAATGAGTTGAATGGCGCATTGAGGGGTCATCTTGTTGCGACAGCATAAAAGTAAGCAGGAGATTGAGCTTGGAATTTTGTGTGTCTAGCAGTTGAATAACATGCTTAAAATCACTGTTTTTTAACTCATTGCGAGCACTATCGTTGAGCAGATCAAGATTGCTAAATTCGCTAGCAACAATGAAAGGGGCTGGAATTTCTCCTTCAAACTTTTCAAAACTAGGGAACCCCACGCCCTCAGCCAAGGCTTCGACATTGACTGTCATTGTGTGGTTAACGGTAAAGAATTCTTGATCGGCCATGCTGGATTCCTTTTACTTGATAACTTTGATTATCGTTATAGCTGACAAGTAATCAAGCTATCCCTTTGTTTATTCCATATTTTAACCACTATTTCGCAATTAAACACTACACGCCAAGGCATTTAATCGGTAGAGTAAGCACCATTACTAAGGGTCAACAGACCCTGAGGTCATCAAACCCTAACATTGGTTTCTACTATGTTTCATCCAGTCTCTACCTTTATCGGTTTACGCTACTTACGAGGGCGTTCTGGTGATAGGTTTAGTCGTTTTGTCTCTTATATGTCGACAGCAGGTATCACCATTGGTGTAATGTCGCTTGTCACTGTGCTATCGGTAATGAACGGTTTTGAAGCTCAGCTCAAAGGGCGTATTCTCGGAGTTCTCCCTCAGGCTATTGTCTCTCAGGCTGATGGTAAAACTTCAAGAACTGAACGCGCCCCAGAGTTTATTAGCCAGCTTTCAACGGCGGGTCACCCTGAGCCAATTGTACAGAGTGAAGCGGTTATTCAAAGTCCTAGTCAATTAAATGCAGGTCTACTGATAGGCATAAAACCTTCAGAGCATGATCCCATTGAGCGCCATTTGATTGCTGGTCGATTGTCTGATCTGCAAGCGGGAGAGTATCAGCTATTTATTGGACATACACTCGCACGTTCAATGGATGTCTCGGTGGGTGATAAAGTACGCTTGATGGTGACAAGTGCCAGCCAGTTTACGCCTCTCGGTCGGATTCCTAGCCAAAGGTTGTTTACGATTGCGGGAATCTACAACACAGGCTCAGATGTCGATGCGCAGCTTATGATTACCCATCTTGCCGATGCGGGTAAGTTGATGCGTTTGCAACCCGATACCATGACAGGCTGGCGTTTGTTCTTTAATGACCCATTTGTGGTTGGTGAGCTAAGTGATAAACCATTGCCAGAAGGTTGGCAATGGCAAGATTGGCGCGACCAACGCGGTGAGCTTTTCCAAGCGGTAAGAATGGAAAAGAATATGATGGGCTTGATGCTTGGTCTTATCATTGGTATTGCCGCATTTAATATCATTTCAGCTTTGATCATGGTGGTGATGGAGAAGCAATCTGAAGTCGCTATTTTAAAAACCCAAGGGATGACAGATAGACAGGTTCTGTCCATTTTCATGGTTCAAGGTGCAAGCAGTGGTGTTATTGGCTCGCTTATTGGTGGCGGGTTTGGCATATTACTAGCGAGTAACCTCAATCAACTGTTGGAAAGCGCAGGTGTCGCTCTTTTTTCAGTTGGCGGTGAGTTGCCGATTCTAATCAATCCAATTCAAATTTTTGTTGTTGTGGTATTGGCGATTGCGCTAAGCCTCGCCGCGACATTATTCCCTTCATACCGCGCATCTTCTGTGAAACCTGCTGAGGCTTTAAGATATGAGTAGTCTTCTTCAATGTCATAATGTTTGTAAAACCTATCATGAGGGTGCATTCGATACTCAAGTTCTTAAAGGGGTGAGCTTTGATATTGAGAAGGGAGAACTCGCCTCGATAATCGGTACTTCAGGTTCAGGAAAAAGTACTTTGTTGCATATTCTAGGGGCGTTGGATGATGCAACTGAAGGGCATGTTACTTTCTTAGGCCAAGACCTGTCTAAACTGAGTTCAAACCGCCAGGCTAAACTGCGAAATCAGCACCTTGGATTTGTTTATCAGTTTCACCATTTGTTGTCTGACTTTAGTGCGATTGAGAACGTTGCTATGCCATTGCTTATTGGGGGCGCTAAAGTTAGCCAAGCAAAATCAGCAGCAAAAGCATTACTCGACAAAGTGGGATTGAGCCATCGAGTTGAGCATCGACCAGCAGAATTGTCGGGTGGTGAACGTCAGCGTGTTGCGATTGCAAGAGCATTGGTGAATAACCCAGCTTTAGTGCTTGCTGATGAGCCAACAGGAAATTTAGACCATAAGACAGCGTTAGCGATTTATGATTTGATGCGCGAGCTAAACCGAGAATCTGACACGGCCTTTTTGGTTGTTACCCATGATGGCGAGTTAGCGGCAAAAATGGATCGTCAACTTCATATGCAAGATGGCTTGCTATTAAATATCGAGGGTGTGTAAGTGTTTTCATCCCGGTCTCTTTTTATTGGTGGGCGATTTAGCCGAGCTAAGCAACGAAACAAGATGGTTTCGTTTATCTCTATGTCGTCGACGATCGGTATTGCTGTAGGTGTTGCGGTGATCATTATTGGCTTGTCGGCAATGAATGGCTTTGAGCGTGAACTTAAGAATCGAGTGTTGTCGGTTATTTCTCATGGTGAATTTGAAGGTGTGAGAGGCCCACTACTTGATTGGGAGCGGGTAGTACTGCAGGCTGAAAAACATCCTAAAATTGAAGCGGCCGCCCCCTATGTGAAATTTACAGCCCTGGCAGAAAAAGGCGCACAGCTCAAAGCGCTTGAAGTACGAGGTATTGACCCCGCCTTTGAAAGCAAAGTCTCTAACCTAGGTGAGTTTATCGATCCGGCTGTTTGGAATGCGTTTAATGCGGGGCAAAAGCAAGTGATTCTAGGTAAAGGGATTGCGGATTTATTGAAGGTAAATAAAGGTGATTTCTTAACCTTGATGATCCCAACCTCGGGTGCAACGACAAAAGTTCAAGCACCTAAGCGAGTGCGTGTCAAAGTCGCGGGTTTATTGACTTTAAATGGGCAGATTGATCATAACCTAGCGCTAATTCCACTCCAAGATGCGCAAAGCTACGCAAAAATGGGACAAGGTATCAGTGGTGTGGCTGTACGTGTCACCGATGTGCTCAACGCTACGCAAATTATTCGTGAAGCAGGCAACACTATGGATGTCTATGTCTACCTACGTAGCTGGCAACAGAAATACGGATTTTTGTACCGAGATATCCAACTAGTTAGGACTATCATGTATCTAGTGATGGTTCTGGTTATTGGTGTTGCAAGTTTTAATATTGTCTCGACGCTGATGATGGCAGTGAAAGATCGTGCCGCTGAGATCGCGATTTTGCGTACCATGGGAGCGACAGACGGGTTAGTGAAAAGGATATTCGTATGGCAAGGTGTCTTTTCTGGTGTACTTGGTAGTGTTGCAGGCAGTGTGTTTGGCGTGTTGGTAGCGCTTAATCTTACTCCTATGATTAAGGCTCTCGAAAATTTCATCGGCCATAAGTTCTTGTCTGGTGACATCTACTTTGTTGATTTCCTGCCTTCGCAAGTCAATCCTAATGACGTCATCCTTGTCTCGTTAACGGCAATTGTTCTGAGTCTGTTGGCGACATGGTATCCAGCGTCTAGAGCAAGCAAATTGAATCCTGCCGCGGTGTTAAGTGCTAAGTGATGATGAATGCGACCAACAATATTTGCTGTAAATACGGGGCTTTCAGTGCAGCAAGCATTAAGCAGTAGGTTATGAGATCTTTCATAGCCAAAGTAAAAAGGGAAAAGCGCACGCTTTTCCCTTTTTGTTAGATCTTGGCAAATAAACAGAATAGTAATACTCACTTTTCAATGGTTTGCAAAGAAATCCTATCTGCTTCGAGAGGCGGTGAGCCTGTTTTTACTTCTTCAGCAAATTACCTATTCTGATTTTTCTTTGTTGCCAGCTTCGTACCACCGAGTAGCGCCATAGTGCTCTGATCCCAAAATAGCCGAGCATTGCTGACAAGATGCCGCAGATAAGGCAGCCAAGTAGGAATGGGGGACCAATCGTACTCATCTGGTGCAGAATAAATTCCCAAGAAAGCTCAAAGTGGAAGTGTTGTGGTGGGACATGCATTACCCAGGCCCCAACTTTATAGGCAAAGTAGAACAACACCGGCATAGTGACAGGGTTACTAACCCATACCAATGCGACTGACAGAGGGAGGTTTACACCACAAGCGATGGCGAGACCCGCAGACATAATCATCTGACTTGGGAGCGGGACGAAAGCCATAAATAAACCAACAGCGAACGCGCCTGAGGCAGAACGGCGATTGAGACACCAGAGGTTTGGGTTGTATAGCACATTGCCAAAAATCTTTAGTGCCTTTTGACGCTTAATTACTTCGTGGTCAGGCATAAAGCGTTTTATAAATTTTCTTGGCATAGGGAAATGACTCTCTACTTATATTACTGGACGCTAATTTCATTCTCTTTGTTGATCACAACCAGTCCATATTGGCCACTGTTGCCAAATATTGAACACCTGCCTATTGCTTTAGTGATCTTGGGTGTTTCGACCAAGTATAGAAAAGCGAGGGGGTTTCTGGGACTGGCTTTAGCGTATGTTGTCATCCTGATGCACGGCAACGTATTGCGATATCAAACAGAAACACTTTTTCAAGCTGGTCAGGATATTACCATAATCGCTGACGTTAACAGCCTTTTTAAGCCAATAAATTTCGGCTTTCAAGGGATAGTTGTAGTTAGATCAATCAATGGCGAAGCCTTAACCAGGTTTAGCCGACCTAAAATCCGCTTAAGCAGTCCCGTATTGTTGAAGCTTGGTGAGCGAATATCAGCGAGAGTAAGAGTAAAACCCATCTATGGATTGATGAATGGTATCGGATTTGACGCTGAACAACACGCATTAACCCAAGGCATCACAGGAGCTGGAGCAATGGATCGTAAACAAAGTTTCTTTATAATTAGCCAGCACTCAGTGAGAGCACAGTTGATCGATTCAACTAAAGAAAAGACCCATCAGCTCGAACATCAAGCAATGGTTTTAGCGCTCATGTTCGGAGTGCGAGAGGGTATTTCTAAACAAAATTGGCAGAACTTAAAGCAAAGTGGTTTAAGCCATCTTGTCGCCATCTCAGGCTTACATGTGGGGATCGCATTCGGGATTGGATGGTTGCTAGGTTTTACATTGCTCCGGGTTCATTCACTATTTCTACATGCACCGATACTGATAGGGTTAGTTGTAGCATTGAGCTATGCATGGTTGGCGGGCTTCTCCATTCCAACCCAGCGTGCGGTTCTCATGTGCTTTCTAGTGTGCACATTGACTCAACTTGCCGGCCATGTTCCAAATTCACTTAAGTGGTTATTGGTGTTAAGTGTCCTTCTTATTTTGGCGCCTTTTTCTGTTGCGTCCCCAAGCTTGTGGATGTCGATGAGTGCGGTTGGGATAATCTTCTTCTATCAAACAAAAAGCAGATCACGCAGGACAATATTTGGGCAAGCAATAGAAGTTCAACTCTTCCTAGTAGTTATGATGATGCCACTGGTCATATACCTTTTCCAAGGCCTAAGCCTAGGCGCTGTTGTCTACAATCTGATCTTTGTACCTTGGTTTACTATGGTGGTTATCCCGCTAGTTTTCCTCTCTTTTGTTTGTCATTTATTCGTTCCGTGGTTTGAGTTACCTTGGTGGGTGCTTGAACATAGCCTAAAACCAATTGATTGGGCGATGGAGTACTCTCGTTGGACTTGGTTTGATATGTCGAATCAGTCGCTGTTGTGGCTTGTTACAAGCGCAGCAGTACTAACCATCAGTCGATTTGTCGCCAAGCAGTATGTTTGTCTTATTGCTTACTGCGCAAGCCTAAGCCTTATCACATGGCGAGAGGTACCTTTATGGCGAATTACCGTGATTGATGTTGGTCATGGCTTGTCGGTGATGGTTCAACAAGATGACAGGGCATTTATCTATGATACAGGTGCTGCGTGGCAAACATCGAGTATCGCTGAACAGTTTATTACGCCATTGATGATTGCACGCGGTATTAGCGATTTAGATTACCTAGCAATCAGTCATTTTGACAATGACCATGCGGGCGGTGTGAAAGAGTTAAAAGAAAGGTGGGCTCCCAAGATGACGTTAGCTAGCCAAACAGGCTATTCGTTGACACCTTGTATCAAAGGGCGGACTTGGCAATGGGACGGAATCACCATAGAAGCACTTTGGCCTCCTACTACAACGGCAAGGGCTTACAATCCTCATTCTTGCGTTTTCAAACTCGTGCATAAAGCTAGTCCAACAACACTCCTGTTAGCGGGAGACATCGAAGCCATCGCGGAATGGATATTGGTACGAGATGGTCAAAAACTGGATTCAGATATCCTAATTGTCCCTCATCATGGCAGTAAAACTTCATCAATAGCTGCTTTTGTTAAGGCGGTGAGCCCTGAAGTGGCGGTTGCTTCACTGGCTAAAGGAGGGCGGTGGCAACTGCCGGATGAAAATGTGGTAAAGAGATACCAACAAGCAGGGGCAAAATGGATGGATACAGGGCAGGATGGTCAAGTTATGTTCGATATTTATCCAGATAGATATCAAGTAACAGCGCTAAGGGAAAGCAAAGGTAAGACTTGGTATAGGCAGATGCTACGGAACGGAGTAGAATAGCCGCAATATTGTAAATGAAAAATAAGCAATTCTATGTCTCTGAATCAAGACGAAACCACGTGGCAAACCTTTCAACGCCTGTGGATTTATATTCGACAGTACAAAGCAGGTCTAACTGTAGCTATTGTTGCTCTTATTATTAATGCTGCTGCTGATACTTACATGATGTCTCTAGTGAGACCATTATTGGATGAAGGTTTCGGCGATGCAGAGTCTAACTTTCTAAGAATCCTACCTTTTATTATCTTCGGTATGATGGTGGTGCGTGGTCTTAGTGGGTTCGTTTCTACCTACTGCCTAAGCTGGGTTTCTGGCAACGTGGTGATGGAAATGCGACGCGCGATCTTTAACCAATTCATGCATATGCCGGTTGCCTATTTTGATAAAGAATCCGCTGGTGGATTACTTTCTCGTATTACTTATGACTCTGAACAAGTTGCGGGGGCAACAAGTAGGGCTTTGGTGAGTATTGTACGTGAAGGTGCAAGTATCATTGGTTTGCTTATTCTTATGTTTTGGAACAGTTGGCAGCTTTCTTTGGTTCTAATCGTAGTGGCGCCGATTGTGGCATGGGGCATCGGTTTTGTTTCTAAGCGTTTCCGCACAATTTCGAAAAATATGCAAGAAGCGATGGGGTATGTCACTTCTTCGGCTGAGCAAATGCTTAAAGGGCATAAAGTGGTTTTAAGCTACGGCGGACAAAATGTTGAAAGTGAGCGCTTTGACTCGGTGAGCAATCAAATGCGTCAGCAATCGATGAAATTGGTTGCGGCTCAGGCGATAGCTAACCCAGTGATTCAAGTGATTGCTTCTATCGCTTTGGTGGTTGTTCTGTTCTTAGCGAGTGTTGACTCGATCCGCACTGAATTAACACCGGGTACGTTTACGGTTGTCTTTACCGCAATGTTTGGTCTGATGCGCCCACTAAAAGCGCTGACCAATGTAACCTCTGATTTTCAGCGCGGTATGGCGGCAAGCCAAACCTTATTTGCTTTGATGGATCTGGAAACAGAGCAGGACAACGGTAAATATCAAGCGGATAAAGTACGCGGCGAAATTGAAGTGAAAGGCGTGACCTTTACCTATGAAGGCAAAGAAAAACCAGCACTGAGCGATGTTAGCTTTAAGATCCCGAAAGGAAAGACAGTTGCACTCGTCGGGCGTTCTGGTTCTGGCAAAAGTACTATTGCCAATCTATTCACGCGTTTCTACGACGTAGATGAAGGTAATATTTGCTTAGATGATCATGATATCCGTGACTACACCCTAAGCAACCTGCGTTCACACTTTGCTCTGGTTTCGCAAAATGTTCACTTGTTCAACGATACTATCGCCAACAACATTGCTTACGCTGCAACTGAGAAGTACAGCCGAGAGCAAATTGAAGAAGCGGCTCGCTTAGCGTATGCGACGGACTTTATCGACAATATGGATAAAGGACTGGATACCGTTATCGGTGAGAATGGCGCGAGCTTGTCAGGTGGTCAGCGTCAGCGTATTGCGATTGCGCGTGCACTTCTACGTGATGCACCAGTATTGATTTTAGATGAAGCGACATCTGCACTCGATACAGAGTCAGAAAAAGCGATTCAGTCAGCTCTGGATGAACTGCAGAAAAATAAGACCGTTCTGGTTATTGCTCATCGTCTGTCTACCATTGAAAACGCAGATGAAATATTGGTGGTCGATGAAGGCGAGATTGTTGAACGTGGCAATCATAGCGCCTTGATTAAGAAAGACGGTGCCTACGCTCAACTTCATCGCATTCAATTTGGTGCTTAAATTTGATTGAAAAGATCTGGTTTGAGAATCACCCGCTAAAATATTTATTGTGGCCGCTGTTGTGGCCATTGAGTGTTTTATTTGGTTTGATCAGTCGTTCACGCCGCAGTCAGTATCAAACAGGGAAAAGTGCAAGTTATCGTGCTCCTGTGCCCGTCATTGTGGTCGGCAATATCACTGCGGGTGGTAACGGTAAAACCCCAGTCGTTATCTGGTTAGTCGAGCAACTTCAAGAGCTGGGCTACAAGCCTGGGGTGGTCTCGCGTGGCTATGGCGCTAAGGCTCCGGTGTATCCGCTGTTGGTGGAAAATGAAACATCGCCCCAACATTGTGGTGATGAGCCTAAGTTGATTTACAAACGTACAGGTGCGCCTGTCGCGGTATCTCCTACTAGAAGTGAGGCAGTGAAAGCGTTACTCCCGCTTGGTGTTGATGTAATTATTACCGACGACGGTCTTCAGCATTATGCGTTACAACGTGATATTGAGATTGTGGTTGTTGATGGAGTCAGACGCTTTGGCAATGAATCGCTTATTCCGTTGGGACCGCTACGTGAGTCAACCGCTAGACTAGAAGAGGTCGATTTCATTATAACTAATGGTGGCGAAGCGCTGGGGAATGAAGCTCCTATGGCCCTGAAACCAACCCAAGTTGTGAATTTGAAAACGAATCAACGCGTGAACGTCTCTGAGCTTAAAGGCAGTTTGATTGCCATGGCCGGAATAGGTCATCCACCAAGGTTTTTCAAAACACTTGAACAATTAGGAACAAAGCCAGCTTTCGCGCAGGGCTTTGCTGACCATAAAGATTTTGAACCGTCTGAATTAGAACAGTTAGCCACTAAAGGCGATCATCTAGTCATGACAGAAAAAGACGCAGTAAAGTGCGCGCATTATGCCAAAGAAAACTGGTGGTATTTGCCTGTTAGCGCGGAGTTTAAAGACACCGATAAAGCGTGCATTATTAACAAGATTAAAGAGGTTAAGGAACAGTATGGATCATCGTCTGCTTGAGATTGTTGCATGTCCAGTATGTAAGGGAAAACTGACTTTTGATAAAGAGAAACAGGAACTAGTATGTAAGCTAGACCGCCTTGCTTATCCAATCAAAGAAGGAATTCCTATGCTTCTTGAACCAGAAGCGCGCAAAGTTAGTATGGATGAGGGCAGATAATGTCTTTCACGGTTGTTATTCCAGCTCGATACCAGTCGACGCGCTTACCAGGCAAGCCACTAGCGGATATTTGCGGTAAACCTATGATTCAGTGGGTCTACGAGCAGGCGATTCAAGCGGGGGCTGATAAAGTCATTGTAGCAACCGACGATCGCCGAGTTGAGAAAGCGGTTAAGTCTTTTGGTGGTGAAGTCTGTATGACCTCTCCAGACCACGAGTCAGGCACAGAGCGCCTTGCTGAAGTGGTCGAAAAAATGGCAATTGCTGATGATCATATTATCGTCAATGTTCAAGGTGATGAACCGCTAATTCCACCGTCAATCATCACCCAAGTCGCTGAAAACTTAGCGAGTAGCCAAGCACCGATGTCGACACTCGCGGTAGAAATCAGCGAAGAGGCAGAAGTATTTAATCCTAACGCGGTTAAGGTTTTAACGGATAAAGACGGCTATGCGATGTACTTTAGCCGTGCAACGATTCCTTGGGACAGAGACAACTTTGCCAAGGAATCACCGGTCATTAAGCAGCCATTGATGCGTCATATCGGTATTTACGCTTACCGTGCGGGTTTTATCAATACTTACATCAATTGGGAACCGACGGCTCTTGAGAAGATTGAGTGCTTAGAGCAGTTACGTGTGCTTTGGTATGGTGAAAAAATTCATGTGGAAGTGGCGAAAGAGGCACCAGCTGCAGGGGTTGATACACCAGAAGACTTGGAAGTTGTACGTAGTATTATTGCCCAGCAATAGTTTGATAGCAAAAAGGCCCGTTCTGGGCCTTTTTGTTTAGGTTAAATTTTAGATTTTGCCATCATAGTCGTTGCGCTTAGGGCAAGTTCCGAGGATTTCTCTTCGTCCGCTATCTTTTACCTCTTCAAGGATAACATCAAATCCCCACAGTCGATAAAGATGCTTGAGTACCTCATCATAGCCTTCATCGAGCGGGATTCTATCATGGGGGATGTATTGTAAAGTCATCGAACGATCGCCTCGCACATCGACATTAAACACTTGGATATTTGGCTCTAAGTTACTCAGGTTATATTGAGCTGCTAATTTTTCCCGGATTGCCCGATACCCCGTTTCATCATGAATCGCGCTTACCTCTATGTAGTTCTTACGGTCGTCATCGACGATGGCGAACAGTTTAAAGTCACGCATTAGCTTTGGTGATAAATATTGGCTAATGAAGCTTTCATCTTTGAAATTTTGCATAGCGAAATGCACAGCTTCCAGCCAATCAGTGCCTGCTAGATTTGGGAACCATTCTCGGTCCTCATCGGTCGGTTCTTCACAAATTCTTCGGATGTCGCGGAACATCGCAAAGCCAAGTGCGTAAGGGTTGATGCCACTAAAGTGCGGGCTGTTATATGGTGGCTGTGCGACAACACCAGTATGGCTATGTAAGAACTCAAGAATAAATCTGTCAGTCACTAAGCCTTCATCGTATAGATGGTTGAGAATGGTGTAGTGCCAGAAGGTCGCCCATCCTTCATTCATAACCTGAGTTTGCTTTTGCGGGTAGAAGTACTGGCTGATTTTACGTACGATGCGGACGATTTCACGTTGCCAAGACTCTAGCAATGGTGCGTGTTTCTCTATGAAGTAGAGGATATTTTCCTGAGGTTCAGTTGGGAAGCGGATTTTCTCACTTTCAGGTTCAACCTTCGATTTTGGTACGGTGCGCCATAAGTCATTGACCTGCGATTGAAGGTAAGCTTCACGTTCTTCTTGGCGAGATTTTTCCTCTGCGATAGAGATTTTCTCTGGGCGCTTGTAACGGTCTACGCCAAAATTCATCAGAGCATGGCAGGAGTCGAGGAGATCTTCGACCTCTTGAACTCCGTATTTTTGCTCACATTCCGCAATATAGTTTTTAGCAAAGAGCAGATAATCGATAATTGAGCTGGCGTCAGTCCATGTTTGGAACAAATAATTGCCCTTGAAGAATGAGTTGTGACCGTAGCAAGCATGTGCCATAACCAGCGCTTGCATGGTAACGGTGTTTTCTTCCATTAGATATGCGATACAAGGGTTAGAGTTGATTACTATCTCATAGGCCAGACCCATTTGCCCATGTTTATATCCTTGTTCAGTCTGGATGAATTTTTTGCCAAATGACCAGTGGTTGTAATTGATAGGCATGCCAATACTTGAGTATGCATCCATCATTTGCTCAGAGGTAATCACCTCAATTTGATTCGGATAAGCGTCGATCTTGTAGTGGTCAGCAACACGTTTAATCTCTGTATGGTAGCGGTCTAAGAGATCAAATGTCCAATCTGGGCCATCTGGCAGTGCCTTACTTTTTGCTGGCTTTTTCGTTTTTGTTGTCATACGGCCTCCCTAAGCAGTCTCTTTTTTGAAAAGCTCTCTAAAGACAGGGAAAATATCCTCAACGCTACGAATGTTTTTCATCGCAAAGTTAGGGAAAGCGCCTTCTAGCTTTTCGTACTCATGCCACAAAGTCTGATGAGAGCGGCGAGTGATTTCGATGTATGAATAGTATTGGCAGTTTGGCAATAGGTTTTTTGTCAGTAGCTCACGGCAACGTGGTGAATCATCTGCCCAGTTGTCGCCATCTGAAGCTTGAGCCGCATAGATGTTCCACTCTCCTACGGGGTAGCGGTCTGCGACAATTTCGTTCATCAGTTTCAGTGCACTTGAAACTATGGTTCCCCCGGTTTCTTGAGAATAGAAAAACTCATGCTCATCGACTTCTTTCGCTTGAGTATGGTGGCGGATAAACACCACTTCTACATTTTCGTAGGTGCGTGTTAAGAACAAGTAGAGCAAAACATAAAAACGTTTTGCAATGTCTTTAGTCGCTTGATCCATTGAGCCAGAAACATCCATTAAACAGAACATCACGGCTTGGCTTGATGGAACAGGGCGGCGTTCGTAGTTTTTGAAACGTAAATCAAAGGTGTCGATAAATGGCACAGCGTCGAGTTTGCGACGTAGAGCCTTGATCTCTTCTTGTAGCCGCTTCTCCTCAAGCATTTGTGCAGGTTCAGACATTTTTACGCGATCGAGTTCTTCTTCAAGCTCTCGAAGCATGCGTTTTTTACCCGCCGTCATTGCTGTTCTACGTGCGAGCGATTGCTGAAGCGATTTCACGATGGCAATATTCGCGGGGACCCCTGCGGTTTGATAACCCGCACGGTGGGTTTTCCACTCAGTGATTTTGGCTATTTGATTCTTTTCTAAGTTTGGTAGCTCTAGATCTTCAAACAGAATATCAAGGTACTCATCTTTAGAAATCTGGAATACAAAATCGTCTTGGCCTTCGCCGTCTGCACTGGCTTCGCCTTCACCAGAGCCACCGCCTTGGCCTCCACCTTTTGGTCGTTCGATTTTATCTCCGGTTATGAACTGGTCATTACCTGGATGGACACGCTCTTTAAGGCCACCTTTGCCTTGATGAAAGACTGGCTCTTTAATGTCTTTATGCGGAATGGATACGTCTTCACCAGTTTCAGTGTTGGTGATTGAACGGCGATTTACCGCATCCGCCACAGATTCTTTAATCTGTTCTTTATGGCGGCGTAAAAAGCGCTGACGGTTAACCGCACTTTTATTTTTGCCGTTCAGTCGTCGGTCAATAAATTGCGCCATGAGTCACCCCTTATCTCTTACGTGTCTGCCTTACATGTCGACAGACACTTATATATCCAATCTCCTACCAGAGCGCTAACCTCTGGTAGGGATTTCATGGGCTAAAACACTGCTGCTACGAAGATTTACGTACGCGTAGATACCATTCAGATAGCAAGCGAACTTGTTTCTCTGTATAGCCTTTTTCCATCATACGAGCGACGAAATCATCGTGTTTCTTCTGATCTTCAGAAGAGGTCTTAGTGTTGAAGGAGATAACTGGTAGCAACTCTTCTGTATTCGAGAACATTTTTTTCTCAATCACAGTGCGCAGTTTCTCGTAGCTTGTCCAAACTGGGTTGGTCCCGTTATTGTTGGCACGAGCACGAAGCACAAAGTTAACGATTTCGTTGCGGAAATCTTTCGGGTTGCTTATACCGGCTGTTTTTTCGATTTTTTCTAGTTCGTTGTTTAACGCAGAGCGGTCAAATAGCTGACCTGTTTCTGGATCGCGATACTCTTGATCTTGAATCCAAAAATCTGCATAAGTAACGTATCGGTCAAAGATATTCTGACCGTACTCTGAGTAAGACTCTAAGTACGCGGTTTGAATTTCTTTACCAATAAATTCGACATAACGTGGTACTAAGTAGCCTTTCAAGAATTCAAGGTACTTCTCTGCGGTTTCTTGCGGGAACTGCTCGCGTTCAATTTGCTGCTCGATAACATAGAACAGATGAACCGGGTTTGCCGCCACTTCTGTCTGATCGAAGTTAAATACGCGCGATAGGATTTTAAACGCGAAACGTGTTGATAGGCCTGACATTCCTTCATCGACACCCGCAAAGTCGCGATACTCTTGGTAGCTCTTCGCTTTAGGGTCGGTATCTTTGAGTGTTTCCCCATCGTACACTCTCATTTTAGAGAAGATAGATGAATTCTCTGGCTCTTTTAGACGAGAAAGAATACTAAATTGTGACAATAACTCTAACGTACTTGGTGAACATGGTGCTTTGGAAAGCTCCGAATGGTCGAGCAGTTTTTGGTAGATTTTGACTTCTTCCGCAACGCGTAGACAGTACGGCACTTTGACGATGTAAACACGATCTAGAAACGCTTCGTTGTTCTTGTTGTTACGGAACGTTTGCCACTCTGATTCGTTGGAGTGGGCGAGAATCATACCGTCAAACGGTAAAGCTGATAGCCCTTCAGTACCGTTGTAGTTGCCTTCTTGAGTAGCGGTTAATAGAGGGTGAAGCACTTTGATTGGTGCTTTGAACATCTCTACGAACTCCATCAAGCCTTGGTTTGCACGACAGAGTGCCCCAGAATAGCTGTAAGCATCAGGATCGTCTTGTGAGAAGTGCTCAAGTTGTCTGATATCGACTTTACCGACAAGTGATGAAATATCTTGGTTGTTTTCGTCACCCGGCTCAGTTTTAGCGATCGCAAGCTGGTCTAGGATTGATGGTCTTACTTTCACCACTTTGAATTTAGAAATATCACCACCAAATTCATGGAGGCGTTTTGCAGCCCACGGAGACATAATCGAGCGCAAATAGCGTTTTTCAATGCCGTATTCCCGTTTGAGTAAGTCACCGTCTTCAGTGACATCAAATAAACAGAATGGATGGTCATTAACAGGACTACGCTCTCCATTAGCGGAGAGCACATAAATCGGCACTTGTTGCATCAGCGCTTTGAGTTTTTCTGCTAAAGATGATTTACCACCACCTACCGGACCAAGTAAATACAGAATCTGCTTGCGTTCTTCCAGCCCTTGAGCTGCGTGTTTGAGGTAGGAAACAATCTGCTCGATGGCATCTTCCATACCATAGAAATCTTTAAATGTGTCGTAACGAGATATAACGCGATTGGAGAAAATACGACTCAGTTGTGGGTCTTGCGCGGTATCAATAACTTCTGGCTCACCAATTGCCATTAATAGTCGCTCTGCAGCGTTGGCGTAAGCGCTCTTGTCGTCTTTACAAAGCGCTAAGAAATCTTGTATTGATAACTCCTCATCCTTTGAGGCTTCGTAGCGCGCTTGGAAATGGTCGAAAATACTCATAATGAATTCCCCTCTGAACCTGTCAAACTGACAATAAACCCGCATAGAAAAGCAAATCCTTTCTTACTTAAGATTAGTTGGTTTTTAGAATTTTGCTTAAAAAATATGTGTTTAATTGCAATTTGTGACCGAGAGCTAGTTGTCAGACCATGCTGAAATGTAACGTTCAAAATTAGATATTTATCTCGTAAATGAATGCCCACAGAATTGTTACCTTACGAGCCAGATCATGATTTATTTTTTACCTCGAAATATAATGTGAGTGATTTAAATACAGTATTCACATAAATAAAACAAAAGTGACAGGAAATGCTAAAAAAAATATCACTGAAAAATAAACTCGCTATTTCAGCGAGCGTTGCCATAGTCATCGGGGGACTGTTGGTTGAAGGGCTTTCGTTTCGAGCTTCGCTAGAACGGCTAAATGTTGAGGTAGAGCAGCGTCTTGAAAGTACCGCATCATCATATAACCAATATGTATCGGATTGGGTTCTATCGAAAGAGCGAGCACTAACTTCGTTGTCTCAAGAATCTAAGCAGCAAGATATCGTCACCCACCTCAAACAAGTTAAAAACTCTGCAAGTTTCGATAATGTGTTTTTAGCTTACCCAGATGGTGGGCAAGATAACGCTAACGGCGTCGTTTTACCTTCTGGCAATGATGACCCGCGTCAGTGGGGGTGGTACAAAAATGCGGTGAAACAACCAAGCAAAGTGTTTATGGATAATCCTACGGTGGCGGCAGCAACAGGTGCAAATGTTGTATCTCTAGGCAAGGCATTAGACCTTCACGGGGAACAAGTAGTACTCGGCGCTGATGTTGAAATTACCGATATCTTGAGTGGCATGGAGAAGGTTATCTTGCCTGGTGAAGGCTATATGTTTATTGCTAATGATCAAGGTAATATTTTTGCTCACCAAGACACCAAATTACTCAACAAGTCTCTGCAAGAGTTAGGTTTGAGTGAGAGTTCAATTAACAAAGCGGTTGCGTCAGGGCACAATATCAATGTTGAAGTGCTTGGTAAGACGTCTGTTGTGTATGCGAAATCGATTGATGGCAGAGAATTAACGACAGTCATTGTCGTTGATTATGATTCTTTAGTATCACCTTTATTTAGCGCAGTATGGGGCCAGCTTCTTGTTACAGGTATCGTTGTCGTTATCTGTACCATTTTATTTAACCTATTGTGTAACATGCTATTTCGTCCTCTAAACAATGTTTCTTTAGCATTAGAGCAGATAGCAAATGGTAGTGGTGATTTGACTCAGCGAATCAAGGTCGAATCACAAGATGAAGTAGGTAAACTTGCCCATAATTTCAATACGTTTGTTGGCAGTTTACAACAGCTAATCGGCCATATCCGCGAGCAATCGTCTCAACTCACACAGCAGTCTGAATCGAGTACACGCCGTGCCCAAAGCTCTGTTGATGAGATACATCATCAACAACAAGAGATTACAATGGTTGCTACCGCAGTGACTGAGCTGGCAAGTGCCACGCAAGAAATTGCATCCCATGCCGAGCGAACGGCGCAAGCTGCTCAAGATTCAACGGTAAGTACCGAAAGTGGGCACGAGCTGGTGGAAAATACTAAGGGCTCGATAAACAAACTTGCCAACGAGCTACAAAGCGCGAGCGATGTTGTTGGTGATCTAGAACGCCACGGACAAGAGATCTCAACTGTGTTGTCTACGATTCAAGGTATTGCAGAACAAACAAACTTGCTGGCACTGAATGCGGCAATTGAAGCAGCTAGAGCGGGTGAACAAGGGAGAGGGTTCGCTGTGGTTGCAGATGAAGTTCGCGTGCTTTCTCAACGGACCCACTCATCTACTGAAGAGATTAAAAACACGATTGCTGTTCTTCAGGAAACAACGAGTCGGGCGGTGTCTATTATGCATAACAGCGCTGATCTCGCCGGGCTTTCAGTAGAAGATGCCGACAGAGCGGCCAATGCGCTAGGAGAAATCAATCAAGCTGTCACACTGATCAGTGATATGGCGACACAAATTGCCACCGCTGCAGAAGAGCAAACTCATGTGACTAGCGAAATCACGCAAAACATTACGTCAATTAAAGATGTAGCAGACCAACTGGTTGTCGGTGTCAATCAAAGCTCTGAGGAATCGTATCAGGTCAAGAGCCAAGCTGAAGAGTTAAGCGCTAAAGTTGCAACGTTTAAACTATCGTAACTGTTTATTATCAAAGCAAGAAAGGGACCTGATGGTCCCTTTCTTATTGGTCATTTTAGGCTCTAAGCGTTGAAGATCTGCTTAAGTTCATTTGCACACAAGTGGTACTGACGAGGACAGTTGCGCCATGTGTTTAACATACGACGGTACTTATCTAGCATCGGCATTTGTGCATTAAAATGGTGTTCACCTTTGCTAAATTGTGGGTAAAGACCTTCTGAGTCGATGAGGAAGCGTACGTAATTTACGAGCTGCGCCTCAGAAGCAATATCGAAACCTAAGAAAGTTAGGCGGCGCTGGTCAACATCTTGTTGTTCTTGCTCAGAAAGCATTTTGTTGGATTCTTGCATCGCGTGATACATCTCCATAATGTCGATAATTTCGCGACACTCAGCTTCAACTAAACAACCAAAATCTTTGTTCAGCTCTCGCATTTGCAGTTCGTATCCGCGCTCGACAATGGTCTGCAGACGTTGGTACTTGGCTGCATTTTCTTGATCTAATTGCGACATCAAGTAGTACTGGTTAGATAGGATCAAACGTTGAGCGTTGGTCATTTCCATAGTGGCCTCACTAAAATAATCTAATACATTTTTAATGTGCTTAGGTTATCTGTTCCTTGTTGAGTGAAACATGATCTCAACACATATTTAATATGAAAAGCACAAAGATTCAGCAACAATTTTGCTTGTTATTTATGATAGTGATTGTAGATGTAGTCACGGTCAGAAAACACCCTTAATAGTTCAGGTTTAAAGACAGCTAAAACGGTTGCAGTCATTCCGTTGAGGAGCGCTTCAGGAAAAGCGAGGAGTGGGGTGAACACCAGATAATTATCAAATATCGTTTGCCAATCGTATTCGGAAATAATGCTTAAATACACAGAGTTGATGACTAGGTGAAGGGTGCCCGTTAGCCCACCATTGAGAAAGCCTGCGATGAATATAAAGACAAATATATTCCTCGGTAGGTAGCGGTAGCTTGCCAAAAATATCGAGTAACTAATCATAATGGGAAGCAAGCAGGATAAGACTAAGTACTCTGGCACGGTTTGAAAAGCTAGCTCACCGAATATGGCCATAAGGAGACTGATGACAGTGGCAAGAGCAAACGCGCTCTGCCAACCATACATTAAGGTCAGAGCGGTAATACCGAGAAAATGGATCGATAGCCCCTCTTTTACCCCTGCATCAGCCGACCATAGGACGTACAATGCAAAGGTAATCGCGAACGAAATATGCTGAAATGAACGTTCGTGTATTAGTTTCGGCAGGAATACTTCTTTGACATCGCGCCATATAAAAAGCATCGCTATGAGCACAATGATGAGCGCAAGTAACTCGTTTAATTCCACTGTAACCTCAAAAAAATACCAACCGAGAGGGTTGGTATTTTTTACGATTTAGGTATGAAGTGGTATCAGTATTTAACGTTTGAGTGATACTGCTCAAGAATTGATACGATTTTGTCCATGGTTTCTTTTGAAGGTGGGTTCGTCCCTTCAAGTGGATATTCGATACCAAGTGCTTCCCATTTATGCGCACCAAGCTTGTGGTATGGGAGTAGCTCAATTTTTTCTATATTGTCCATGTCTTTAATGAAGTCGCCAAGCATGTGTGCGGCTTCTTCATCGTCAGTGTAGCCAGGAACGACGACATAGCGAATCCAAGTTTTTTGTCCAATCTTATGTAGATAGCGGGCAAAATCGAGCGTTCGTTTGTTAGATACACCGATGAAATCGTGGTGAATCTCGTCTTTCATGTGTTTAAGGTCAAGCATCACGAGATCAGTCGCGTCAAGCACCTCATCTACGACATCGGTGTGCTTACGAATGTAGCCGTTGGTGTCTAAGCAGGTATGAATGCCTTCGGCATGGGCCGCGCGGAAAAAGTCACGCACAAACTCAGGTTGCAGCATTGCTTCGCCACCGGAGCAGGTTACGCCCCCACCCGATGCATTCATAAAATGACGATAGGACTTGGCTTCATTGATGATTTCTTCAACGGTCACTTCCTTACCACCGTGAGTATCCCATGTATCGCGGTTATGACAGTACATACAGCGCATAAGGCAACCTTGCAAGAAGACAATAAAGCGGATACCAGGCCCGTCTACTGTCCCACAGGACTCGAAAGAATGAATACGACCATTTGTTGACATGTGCTCATCTCGTATTTAGTAATTTGTGCGTTATTTTATTACAAATAGTGGGGTTTAAATAGGGTTTGATATTCAGAGAAACAACATTTTGCTAAATAAGAAAAAAAAACATACTTGGACTAAAATGTATGTTATAAAAATGTTGCAAATATAAGAATATTAATAATAAAAAGAAAAGTTCTGGCTAGACAAGTATTAATGCATACCACTGATGTTAAGGGATTATTTATGGATATGCTTGCATTATCTCAGAAGCAAAAAGTCATGTTATTTCTGGTTGTTTTAGCATTAGGCTTTGTTGTTTTAGCAGGATTCTCATCCTCGCGACTCACTCAAATGAGCGATCAGTACCAGCTAAGTAGCGATGTTTCTACGGGCTCTATGTCTATTTATCAGACTCAGGCCAAGATCCTGACGTTAAGTAGTAACTTAGATAATCTGAATGGCGCCCAAGTCTCTCAAGCAAAGCAGGAAATCGCAGAGATCGTGACTGCGGTTAACGACGACGCTGAGTTTCTGACCAAATTAAGTCTGACTAATCAAGCCGATAATCTAAAGCACAATGTCAATGTGTTTGAGTCAGCAGCGAATCCATGGTTGAACCTTAAACAAGAGCTGGGGTTTACTATTGACGAAGGAAAACTGGGTGAACTTAAGCAGTTGGCCAATACCATTGAAAAGAAAATTGAAGAAACAGGTATGGTAACGCTTAACTCAGACTTCCAAGCTATGGTGAAATCACAGCAAAATTATTTGCTACAGCCAAATGAAGAGAACCTAAAACTGTTCAATCGTGCTATGGGAAGTTTTGAAAGCATGTCGAATGTTTATGCCATGCTTGAACTCTATGAGAAAGAGATCGAGCAATACAAATCTACATTCGCAAGAGTGAGTGATCTTTCACGCCAACTTGGTACGGTTGAGCAGCAGTTACTCACCTCAAAGTCGCAACTGACCCAATTGATTGCCACCATTACCAACGAATTAGAAGATATTTCCACGCAATATCAATCATCTGCGGAGAAAACATCTGAGCAAACGCTTTGGTCGATACTTGTCGCGTGTGTCGTGTTAGCCGTGTTTACTGTTGCAATTTTCGTTATGCAAAGTACATCGTTGGCGAAATCATTAACGAGAACTCGTAAAGTTCTACACGGGCTGTCAAACGGGGACTTATCTCAACGAATGATGATGACGAAAAACCCTAATGATGAGTTCAATCAATTGGCGAACAGTATCAATGAAAGCTGTGAAAACCTAGGTGGCTTGGTCAGAGGGGTGCAAGAGAGTAGCCAAGCATTATCAGGCAATGCGGTTGAGTTAAATCAAGGGCTTGATTTGCTGGCGCATCATCAGTCTGAAGTGTTAGGGCAAACTCAGCTTTTAGCTTCGGCAACAGAAGAGGTGAGTGTGACGACTCAAGAAGTCTCAAACTCATTAGAATTTGTATCAGAGATTTCTCGCTCTTCAACTCATGCCGCCGAAGAAGGGGCAAAAGTAATTGGCGCTGCAATTGGGTCACTTGAAGAAGTTGGTACGATACTGACCTCTGCAGCTAGCCATATTCAATTGCTCGAAGAAGCCTCGTCGAAGGTGGATTCAGTGATGGAAATTATTAACGGTATCGCGGAGCAAACCAATTTACTGGCGCTTAATGCGGCGATTGAAGCGGCAAGGGCTGGCGAGCAAGGGCGGGGTTTTGCCGTTGTGGCAGATGAAGTTCGAAGTTTAGCGGTAAGAACGGTTGATGCGGTAACAGAAATTTCAGGTACCATCGACACAATGAAAAAAGAGAGCGCTGAAGTTATTCAGTTTATAGGTCAATCGGAAACGTCGATGTCAGCAGGGCGCCAACGCGGACAAGAAGCGATGGACGCGCTCAAACTGATCACCGAAAAAGCAGACGAAGCTTCGCATCAAACCGAAGTGATCTTTTCTTCAATCAAAGAGCTAGCGACGACCAGTCAATCCATGGCTGACAATATGACGCAAATCTCTGCTGCGATGAAAGAACTAGAGCAGAACAATGAACAATTGAAAAGTGTCAGTGGTGTTGTTGAAGAAAGGTCTGGCAGCTTGAATCAAGACTGCCAGAAATTCACCATCTAGTTATAGCAACCAGAGTACCTAGTTACCCTGATTGGCGTCGTTTAAAAGAAAGCGTATAGCGCAAAACCACCAGTGCCGTATACGCTTTCTGGCGCTTCTTTATAATCGGGCGTCTTTGCCGTGGCGGTTAATGTCGCCCCAAAGCTTTGGTTATACCAAGCAAAGCCAGCGACAGCTGTCGCTTGGTTATGTTCTAGCGACACGTCATAAATACTTGGGTTTTGCCCATTGCGAATTGCGTAGTCATTGACGCCAGGGCGCTCACCTTCAACAGTAATATCGTTAAAGCGATAACGAGCTTCGATACCAGTAAAGATAAACCAGCCACCTTGAGAGCCTCCAAGCATCCCAGCGCGGAATGGGTTTTCATTGTCGATGTTGGCTGCTCCCATATTACCACCTAGATCAGCACCCCAGCGGAACATTAGACCTGTAGAGATATCGCTACGGAAATTACCAGCATTTATTTCTGAGATATTGCTGATTTCCCAATCTGTGTTAGCGATAGAACGTTGGCGTATTAGGTTGAAGTGGCTTAGGTAACCGACGCTAGCGGCGAAGCTATCGTCAACCTGATATGCCCAGCCATTGGGTTCGTCAGATTTTGTTATCGAGTGGACGATTTTTTGTGCATCTTCAGAGAGGGCTTTATCACCGGTTACACCCAGAGTGAGATTAAAGCGCTGAGCTTGCTGTGGATGAAGGCTGATATAGTTGAATTCAGTGTGTAAATAGCCAGCGTATGGCCTGTCATTGACCATGGGTGTTGTCGATTCAATATCCGATGGGGTATACATCTTGTGGCCAAGAACAAACTCAAATTTGTCTAATGAAGCACCACCCCAAAAAGAGAGGCTAAGGGGAGCGAAAATCGGATAAGGTGTTATCGCGCCAGTGGTATAGCTTAGAAACAGTCCATTGGTGTAGTCTTGGTCAACACCGAAAATGCCATCGTTATCAATAGAGAAAGAGAAAGTCGACTTTTCCGAAGCTAGACTTGTCGCTGAAGTGAGCAGAAGAGGCAGAATAATAGTGCGGTTTAACTTCATAGGCTTGTGCTTAACTCAATTGGAATTCTGATAGTACAGGATTAATTGAATTAATGGATAGCAATTAACATACCAGTGAAGTGAATTGTGCACCGTATCTCTGAATTTGCAGCAACTGATTGATAGAAAAAATAAAGCCCCGCATCGAGCGGGGCTTTTTCAATCATTCATTAATCTGAGATTATAGAGACTCAGTGAATGTACGTGCGATTACGTCTTGTTGTTGCTCTGCTGTTAGAGAGTTAAAACGTACAGCGTAACCAGATACACGGATTGTTAGCTGAGGGTATTTCTCAGGGTGCTTAACTGCGTCTTCTAGAGTGTCGCGGTTAAGAACGTTTACGTTCAGGTGCTGACCGCCTTCGATACCAGTTTCATGGTGGAAGTAACCATCCATTAGACCCGCAAGGTTAGCGCGCTGAGAACCTTCTTCTTTACCTAGTGCGTTTGGCACGATAGAGAATGTGTAAGAGATACCATCTTTTGCATCAGCAAACGGTAGTTTACCTACTGAAGTTAGAGATGCTACAGCACCTTTCTCATCACGGCCGTGCATTGGGTTAGCACCTGGTGCAAATGGAGCACCTGCTTTACGACCGTCTGGCGTAGTACCCGTCTTCTTACCGTAAACCACGTTTGAAGTGATAGTAAGGATAGACTGAGTAGGAATAGCGTCACGGTAAGTCTTAAGCTGACGGATTTTGCCCATGAAGTTAGAAACAAGTTCACATGCCATGTCATCAACGCGTGCGTCGTTGTTACCAAATTTAGGGTAGTCGCCTTCGATTTCGAAGTCGATTGCGATGCCATCTTCGTCACGGATTGGTTTAACTTTACCGTATTTGATTGCAGATAGAGAGTCAGCTGCAACAGAAAGACCAGCGATACCACAAGCCATTGTACGACGAACGTCACGGTCATGAAGAGCCATAAGAGCTGCTTCGTAGCTGTACTTATCGTGTGAGTAGTGGATAGCGTTTAGAGCAGTTACGTACTGCTTAGCTAGCCAGTCCATTAGGTTGTCAAGGCCAGCCCATACTTTGTCGAAGTCTAGAACTTCATCAGTCATTGGCTCAGTCTTAGGACCAACTTGCATCTTAAGCTTCTCATCTACACCGCCGTTGATAACGTAAAGTAGAGTTTTAGCTAGGTTTGCACGAGCACCAAAGAATTGCATGTGCTTACCGATAACCATTGGCGATACACAACAAGCGATCGCGTAGTCATCGTTGTCGAAATCTGGACGCATTAGGTCGTCGTTTTCGTACTGGATTGAAGAAGTATCGATAGATACTTTTGCACAGAACTTCTTGAAACCGTCAGGTAGCTGCTCAGACCAAAGTACAGTGATGTTTGGCTCTGGAGAAGGACCCATAGTGTAAAGCGTGTTTAGGAAACGGAAGTTAGTACGTGTAACTAGTGTACGACCGTCAACACCCATACCACCCATAGATTCTGTTGCCCAGATTGGGTCACCAGAGAATAGCTCATCGTACTCAGGAGTACGTAGGAAGCGAACCATGCGCAGCTTCATTACGAAGTGGTCGATCATTTCCTGAGCTTGTTCTTCAGTAATGATGCCAGCAGCGATATCGCGCTCAACGTAGATGTCTAGGAAAGTCGAAGTACGACCTAGAGACATTGCTGCGCCGTTTTGAGATTTAACAGCCGCTAGGTAACCGAAGTAAGTCCACTGGATAGCTTCTTGTGCGTTAGTCGCAGGGCGAGAAATGTCGAAGCCGTAAGACGCTGCCATTTCTTTCATTTGACCAAGTGCACGGTGCTGCTCTTGAATTTCTTCACGAAGCTGCATAGTCATTTGTAGATCTTCACCAGACTCTAGCTTCTCTTGAGTAGAGTGGAATTGAGCTACTTTGTCTTTGATTAGGAAGTCAATACCGTATAGAGCAACACGGCGGTAGTCACCGATGATACGACCACGACCGTATGCATCTGGAAGACCAGTTAGAACACCAGATTTACGACATTTTAGGATGTCAGGAGAGTAAACATCGAACACGCCTTGGTTGTGTGTTTTGCGGTACTCTGAGTAGATCTTTGAAACTTGAGGGTCAAGTTCACGACCGTAAGCTTTACAAGAACCTTCAATCATGCGTACGCCGCCGTTAGGCATAATAGCGCGTTTTAGAGGTGCTTCAGTTTGAAGACCAACGATTGTTTCTAGATCTTTGTTGATGTAGCCAGCGTCGTGAGAAGTGATGGTAGAAATCACAGAAGTATCAAAATCTACAGGTGCGTGAGTCGCGTTTTCCTGTTTGATACCTTCCATAACTTTAGCCCAAAGCTGGTTCGTTGCTTCAGTGCCTTCAGTAACTAGGAAAGACTCGTCGCCTTCATATGGTGCGTAGTTCTTCTGAATGAAGTCGCGAACGTTTACTTCGTTTTGCCAATCACCTTCAGCAAAACCTTCCCAAGCTTTAGCAAATTGCTCTGCCATGACATACCTACCTTTTTAGTAGAAAAAACACGTACCTGTCCGATCCGTTGAGCGAGTCGGATTCCCATAATTGGGGCGGTACACTCTTATGAATAACAATATGTATAGTCTTTAAAATCGAACAGCGAAAGGGCATAAAACTATATATATTGTCACTACTTTTTATATGGTGTTCTATTAACTTGGTTTCAAGGATAAACTAAAAAATTTTTGCAAACCTTAAACTAAATCAATAAATGGCCCCTTATTTAAAGTATTTTTTAGTATTAAGAAAAATATTAAAAAAAAGTTGAGAGCCTCACGCGGCTCTCAACTCATTGTTGGTTATAGGAATGCTGGGATGCCGTACTGGCCTTCAAGCATACCTACTGCCAACATAGCAACCAGACAGATAACCAATACGCCGACTGGAATCACAATCTTATCGACAAACGATAGACGCGCCGCGCGCTCTTTATCGCCGATTAGGCCATTGTTATCGAGTAGCATGGTGAGTGCCCAAGCAAGTACTGGGTTAACGACAGCAGAACCGAAGATACAGATACCTGCTGCTTGCGAATCTTTCGAATCTTTAACCATCTGCATACCCGCTTCTAGAAGAGGAAGAGATACACCAACAAGTAGAGCAACACGCATCACCGGAGGCCATACCGCGATATCCATAGGGAAGCCTAAGATGGCGATGATCATTACTAGCAGACCAAGAAGAATTGCACCGGCTGGGATTGGGCGCTTAGCGATCGCAGCAGGGATCATGTAAGTCCCCCAAGATGATGTAATGTTACCACCACCTACTGCTGTACCAACCATTTGACGGATAGAACACATAGTCATTGTGTCATCAACGTCCATGAGTACTTTTTCAGTCTTTTTAGGGTAGTTCAGTTCTTGGAAAATACGGTGACCTAGGAAGTCAGGAGACCACATTGCTACCGCAAGGATTGCAAATGGTAGAGAAGCAATAAAGTGCTCTACAGTAGGAAGACCTAGCATCCAACCTTCTTCAGTGCTGCCCCACCAGTAAACAGGGTTTAGGTTTGGTAGACCTGTTTCGGTTACAAACTTAATGTCGAAGCCCGCACCAAGTACAAGTGCAAGTAGTAGACCGGTAAAGGCACACACAGGAATAGCAAGCCAGCGTTTGTTTACCTTTGCCAGGAAAGCGTATAGCGCGATGGTGACGGCTAAAACGATAAGACCAACGTAACCCATGCTACCCGCTGCAACAGTGTCAGATTGCAAGCCAACGGCCCAAGACTGGATCGAGTTGATTTGGCTCATGGTTCCCGTTAGGCCCAAGAAGATAAGTAAGCCCCCCGCAGTACCTTGTGACGTTAGGTTAACCAACTTAGAACCGCCTTTTAGGAAGCTAAGCAGTAAACCGAAAACACCAATTAGGATTGCCAATGCAAGAGGGTGTGCACCTGCAAGCGCGATGGTGCCGATAAGAGGGATCATTGGACCGTGGTTGCCGGCAAGGTTTGCTTTCGGGTTAATGAAACCAGAAGCCAACACACAGAAGAGCAATGCAGGAATAAGCATTTCTACCCGTGCGACTTCAATCGCAAACTCTTTACCTAGATTGACGTGATCCCATGCTGCGGTTAGGCCTTCAGCCCAAGACATCATTACAGCAGAGTACATCGCGATGATACCGATAGTACCTGCTAGTGCAGGAACCAAGTCTTCAAGTTCGAAACGGAAGTCACGACCAGGAAGGTTTAAACCAAAGCGGCGAGGCTTCATGATTTGTAGTTCGTGGTCTAGATAGTCTGAACGGCTTTCAAATTCAGAAGCTGGACGATGCAGCTCTTGATAGCTCTTGCTTTCGATATCCGAATCAGAGTGCGGTTTATTGACTGCGTCTGACATAGATTCCTCATATTCTAAAAAGTTAATGATTCTTCAAAGAGTGACCCGATTATTATTCTGTGACGGCCGCTCAGTAAAAACCTGGCATAGCTTCCTGCAACTGCTCCCTGGTCTACCTCTACTGTAGCGCACTCATTGTGTGCTATAGCATAGAGGATTTAAAGACAAAACGTACGACTATTGAGGCTTTTATCTTTGACGCGAGTTTAACGTGCTAACCCTTAAGAGTGATTGATTTAGATCACTTTATGAAAGGTTGTGAAAGAAAACTACACAACAAGTCAGCACAGGGATTGATACTGGGTGTTCAATTGAAATTCAGTTTCATAATGCGAGTTTTCTTAGCGAAATCAGAAAGGCTAAAACCCTGGCATTATTGAACTTGAGATGGATTGTTGAGGTAGATCTTGTTTTTATAAAAATGTTAATTGGTGGTTTTGGGTTATTGTTTGGTGGAAGGAGTGTTTTATGCGTATTTTTAAGCTTAAATGACTGTGTAATGCATTAATACTCACATAAAGTGGCTAGATATTGCTAATTTATAGGTTAATAATTTGTTGCAACTTGCTCGGGGTAGTGCTAATTTGTATCGCAATGTGGGTGGAACCCAGCAGTCAGCCAAGCGTTTTAAACCAAGCGTTTGGTTATAATAAATACAGGGAGTAAAAGCGCATGAAAGATGTACCAGCGCTGGACATAAAAGAACTGCACAAAACATTTGGACAAAATGAAGTTTTAAAGGGCATCTCTTTAGAAGCTCATAAAGGAGATGTCATTTCTATTATCGGGTCTTCAGGATCTGGTAAGAGTACCTTCCTTAGATGCATAAACTTGCTTGAAACACCAACTGAAGGTGAAATTTGGGTTAACGGCGAATTAATCCAAATGAAGAACAACCGTCAAGGTGAAGCCGTCCCAGCCAATGAAAAGCAAGTTCAGCGCATCCGTTCGCGCCTTGCTATGGTATTTCAAGGGTTCAACCTATGGTCACATATGACAGTGCTTGAAAACGTTATCGAAGCACCTATCCATGTATTGGGTGTTCCTAAAGCACAGGCGCTTGAAAATGCAGAACTATTGCTAAAGAAAGTCGGCTTGTACGAGCGTAAAGACTACTATCCAGGCCATTTGTCTGGCGGCCAGCAGCAACGAGCGGCGATTGCGCGTGCGCTGGCTGTTGATCCAGAGGTGATGCTGTTCGACGAACCAACATCAGCACTTGACCCGGAGTTAGTTGGTGAAGTACTTGGTGTAATGCGTGATCTAGCAGAAGAAGGTCGAACCATGTTGGTGGTGACACACGAGATGGCTTTTGCTCGTGATGTGTCGAATCATGTGATGTTCTTGCATCAAGGTCTAGTGGAAGAGCAGGGTGACCCAGCCAAGTTATTCACCAGCCCAGATTCAGAGCGTCTGCAGCAATTTATCTCATCGATTTACTAGTCGCCGTTTAGCGGCAAACGCAACAAACAATTAAGTTAAAAAATAAGAATCACAATCACAGGAGTATGGAAATGAAAAAGTGGTTATTAGCAGCAACACTGGCAGCAACAGCAGTATCCGGCGTAGCGCAAGCGAAAGAATGGAAAACAGTTCGCTTCGGTATTGAAGGTGCATACCCTCCATTTAGTTGGACAGAGGCTGACGGCTCGCTCAAAGGTTTTGATGTCGATATGGCGAACGCACTTTGTACCGAAATGCAGGTGAAGTGTAAGATAGTTGCTCAAGATTGGGATGGCATCATTCCTTCTCTACTTGCACGTAAATACGATGCCATTATTGCAGCGATGTCGATTACCGAAGAGCGCAAAAAGAAAGTCGATTTCACTGGCAAATATGCACTTATCCCTAACAAATTCATCGCTAAAAAGGGTGCGGGTCTAGATTTCGATAATCTAGACGGTCAGAAAATCGCAGTTCAGCGTGCAACCACTCACGACAAATACCTCACTGACAACTACGGTGACAAAGTAGAAATCGTTCGTTATGGCTCATTTGATGAAGCATACCTAGACCTTGCGAATGGTCGTGTTGCCGCAGTTCTTGGCGATGCATCAGCACTTGAAGAAGGTGTGCTGAACAAAGCAGGTGGTGAAGCATACGAGTTTGTGGGTCCTTCACTGACTGATCCAAAATGGTTTGGTGACGGTTTTGGTATTGCGGTTCGTAAACAAGACAAAGACCTAACTAAGAAGCTAGATGCGGCAATCCTATCTCTACGCCAGAAGGGTGTTTACCAAGACATCGCTGCTAAATACTTCAACTACGACGTTTACGGTCAGTAATCGTTGCTAAGCGACCGTTGGTTCTTGTTCCTAGGAGTAGTAGCCAACGGTCGAATTTTATAAAGTTTAGGGATCAGGAACTTACCTATGCTGGATCTACAAGGATATGAAGCCTCGATATTAAAAGGGGCCGTAGTGACCATCGAAGTCGCGCTTTTATCGCTGTTGTTAGCGATGATTTTAGGCATGCTAGGTGCATTAGCTAAAATGGCTCCATATCGTTGGGCCAGAGCCATCGCGACACTTTACACCACTGTTATTCGTGGTATTCCCGACCTCGTCCTCATGATGCTTATTTTCTTTGGTGGACAGATTCTTCTTAACAACAGTCTGTACTCCATCAACGAAACGTTGAACGAGTGGTTTGCTTCGAGTGATCCAAACCATGAATGGACATCTTATCTGCCTGATTATATTGATGTAAGTCCGTTTATTGCAGGTGTGCTTACGATTGGGTTTATCTTCGGTGCTTACATGGCCGAAACATTCCGTGGCGCGATCATGGCGGTTGATAAAGGTGAGCTTGAAGCTGCCAAAGCATATGGCATGAGTTCAATACTTGCGTTTCGTCGAATCTTATTGCCTCAGATGATTCGTCACGCGTTACCAGGTTTTGGTAACAATTGGTTAGTTCTATTAAAAACAACCGCACTTGTTTCGATTATCGGTCTCGAAGATATGGTACGTATGAGTTCACTTGCGGCAGGTTCGACCAAAATGCCATTTACTTTTTATATGGCAGTCGCGGTCATTTTCTTATTCTTTACCAGTGTCTCGACAGGCTTTTTGAAAATGGTAGAGCGCAAATTCAGTATTCATGCGAGGTAAAGAATGGACTTTTCATTAGTTTTAGAAAGTTTGCCAATTTATCTAGACGGTTTGTGGACTACGACATGGCTTGTCGGATTAGCGTTAATTATCGGCCTGATTGTAGCGATACCACTGGGAGTGGCGCGTAATAGTCATAACTATTTGCTCAATGGACCAAGCTGGGCATTTATCTATTTTTTCCGCGGGACACCACTGCTGGTGCAGTTGTACTTAATCTATTACGGTATGGATCAGTTTTTCCCGGTCAAAGACACGCTTTGGGAAAATGCGTGGTTCTGTGCGTTGGTCGCTTTCGTACTAAATACCTCGGCTTATACCGCAGAGATCATCCGTGGTGCGATCAATGGTCTTCCAAAAGGTGAAGTAGAAGCAGCAAAAGCCTATGGTATGGGAACGTTTATGACTTATCGTCGTATTATTCTCCCAAGTGCGCTTCGTCGTGCGTTGCCAGCATACAGTAACGAAGTCATCTTTATGCTGCACGGTAGTGCGGTTGCTGGCATTGTCACTATCGTTGATTTAACTGGCGCTGCTCGTTTGGTTAATTCACGCTACTACGCACCATTCGAGTCTTTCTTAACTGCAGGTCTGTTCTACATGGGACTGACTTTCTTGATTCTTGCTTGTTTCAAGGCTGCTGAGAAGCGCTTCTTGGCTTATCTAAGGCCGCTAAGCTAACCGCTTTGAAGAAGAAAAAAGGCTTCCAGAGGGAAGCCTTTTTAATGCCATGAATGAATTAGCTCAGAATAATAAGAACGGTACCTGCTAAGGTCATCAAGATGTTAGCAATTGCGTACGTGCCAGCATAGCCGAGAGCGGGTATGGTGGATTTGGCATAATCATTTACGATATCCATTGCGGGAGCGCAGGTACGCGCGCCTATGATGGCACCGAATAATAATGCTCTGTTCATTTTTAGCAGGTAAGCACCAACCAAATAAGCGATAACCACAGGCACGACACTGATCACAAACGCAAGGCCGATCACCTGTACGCCAACTTGTGAAAGGTGCTCAAACATTTTACCACCTGCGCTAAGCCCAATTCCGACCATAAAGAACATTAAGCCTAGGTCTTTAACCATGTTTAGCGCCCCTTGCGGCACATAGCCAAACGTAGGGTGGTTAGCACGTAAAAAACCAAGAGTAATCCCTGAAAGCAATAGACCTACCGCATTGCCAAGACCGAATGAGACTTGACCGAAAGTCATGGTGATTAGACCGAACATCACGCCAAGAATGAAGAAACTACAGAAAGCAAGCAAGTCTGCCATTTGGCTATGAATCGAAATGAAGCCGATTTTTTCCGCCAACCCATGCACTCGGCTCTTCTCACCACTTACCTGCAGCACATCGCCTTTGGCGAGAACGATGTCTAAATCCATCGGCATTTCAATTTGCGCGCGCACCACTCGGTTTAGGAAACAGCCATATTCCGATAAATTAAGATCAGATAAGCGTTTACCAGCAATAGAGTCGCTCTTTACGACAATTTCTTCTTCGACGACGCGTAAGTCGAGAAGGTTGCGGTCAAACACCTCTTTGCCGTTTCTAAAGCTTGGATCTAGGCGCGCATGACTATCAGGGAAGCCAACAAGAGCAATCTCGTCACCTTGTTGGAGAATGGCATCGCCATCGGGGTGGGCGAGGATGCCATTGCGACGAATACGCTCGATATAGCAGCCAGTTTGTCGGTAAATGCCCAGTTCACGTAAGTTCTTGCCATCAATCCAATCGATCAGCTCTTGTCCGACGCGATAAGCTCGAATTATGGGTAAATAAACTTTACGTTGACCGGAACTGCCTAAACCACGCTCTTGAGCTATCTGTTCCGCTGAATCAGACAAATTTTGTTTTTGCAGTTTAGGTAGAAGCTTGGCAAACATGATCATGCTAATAAGGCCAATCAGATAAGCCATGGCGTAACCGACAGAGAGGTTTTCAATCACTTGCGAAAAATCCATATTACGTGGAGTTGTCGCTAGCCCAGAGTTTAGTGCATCTTGAGCGCCAACTAAAACCGGTGTCGACGTTAGCGCACCAGCCATCATACCGGCGGATAAACCAAAATCTAACCCCATATGATGACTTGCAAAGTAGGTGATAGATAACGCTGTAGAGAGGACGACTAAACTTATAATGAAATAGTGTTTACCATCACGGAAAAAGATACCGAAAAAGTTCGGCCCAGCCTCGATGCCGACACAATAAATAAACAACATAAAGCCTATAGTTAGGGCTTCTGCGTTAAAGGTAAAGCCGAGGTGACCCATTACCAATGAGGTGATCAGTACACCAATTGAGTTACCAAGCTGAAAGTTGCCGAAACGAATTTTGCCAATACCTAGGCCAATCGCAAGTACAACGAAAATGAGAAGAATAGGGTTTTGTTCGAGCAAGTGTACGACGTCAATGTTCACGGGCAATTCTTGTGTTGGTGCCGAGGAGTAGGTTAAGTGAGCGAATTGTATCTGAATATTGACAAATGATAAGTGAAATATTTTATATTTTACTATTAGCTGACTTAGGCAACAGAACCAATAAACTTATTTAATCTCAGACACAAAAAAGCCGCTTACTGTTAAGCGGCTCTTCTTGAATCTAGATGATTACTCGTCGAATAGTCCTAGGTGCTCTTTCGCGTATGCTTCAAACTCATCACAGCCACCAATATGGTTTTGGTCTATGAAGATTTGTGGCACAGTCTCAACAGGCTTACCTACTGTTTTCTCTAAGTCGGCTTTAGAAATGCCTTCTGCATGAATGTCTACGTAACGGTAGTTGAAATCATCACGCTTTGCTTTCAGCGTTTCAGCATGCTCTTTTGCACGAACACAGTAAGGGCAAGCTGGGCGACCAAAGATAACTACGAACATATTCTCTTTCTCCTGTATTTTGTTAAATGCAACTATGCCCGAATCATTGGCGGAAATAAAGTGTCATTTGCCTCTTGATTTAATAGGCAAAACCTATTGCGCAAAAAGTAAACTTGATGGGTATTGATAAGTCTATTTGTGTGTGCTTTAGGTCGAGAAAGCCATATAATTATTAAGGCTATTTCTGACAAATTGCACTGGGTCATGTTTATTTGCTGCCATAAGGTGCAAGCTTAGTAAACGGTTGTCACAGGGAGTGTGTATATGTTCCAGTTTATGACCTCTACCCGAATCTTATTTGGGGAAGGTGCCTTGCAATCTTCGCTATCTCTTTTAAATCAATATGGTTACAGCGTGCTTCTAGTTACAGGCAAAAACACTGACCGAGCCTCTCCGATTCTTCACTACCTTAAGCAACAGAACATGCGTTATCAGCATGTTGCGATCAGCGGTGAACCAAATATTACCATGATTGAAGAAACGGCATTGGTCGGGCGTAAATTCAAACCCGATTTAGTTGTTGCTATGGGAGGAGGAAGTGTTCTTGATATGGGTAAAGCGCTCGCAGCCGTGATCCCCAACCAAGGAGATGTGTATGACTATGTCGAAGTGGTGGGCCGTAATGTACCGCTCAAATCGAAACCGATTTCATTTATAGCGATCCCTACAACTGCAAGTACAGGTTCTGAAGTGACGAGAAACGCAGTGCTACGTTCTGGTCAAGACCAAGTCAAAGTGAGCTTGCGAAGCCCAGAAATGCTGGCTGACGTTGCGATAATTGACCCCACTTTAACCTACGGGACTGATAAGCTAACTTCAGGGCGTGGGGCAATGGATGCGTTTACTCATTTGATGGAAGCGTATGTCTGCGGTGACCCCAATCCGTTAACCGATATGATCTGTGAAGAAGGACTAAGAAGGCTAAGCCAATCGATATTGCCAGCGTGTTTACAAGACAATTATAAAGCGAGAGCTGATATATCATTTGCGGCCATGCTAGGAGGAATGGCCATTACCAATGCCAAGCTAGGGGCGGCTCACGGTCTGGCTTCTGCTTTGGGCGGAAAACTAGATGCGCCGCATAGTATTATTACTGCTAGGCTTGCTCCGTATGTTATGACAGAGAATATTAAAGCAGCACAAAAAGCAGGAAGAAGTGATGTGCTGCATCGATACACTAAGGTGGCTCAAATTTTGACTGGGCGTGTCAACGCGCGCCGAGAAGATGGTGTTCTATGGGTCAATATGATGTTAGAGAAGCTTGCTTTACCAACACTAGATAAATTTGGTGTTTGCGCAACTTCTTTTGAAGATGTTGCTGAAGACGCGCTCAAATCTGTCGCGATTAAAGGCAATCCTTTACCATTAACAAAACAGCGTCTAACTTATATTCTTCAACAAGTTTGCCAGTGTCAAAACCCGTGTCAAAATGTTCGTCCCCAGGCTGAAGAGTCTAATGCGAGGGTGGTTGTACAAGCGAACAAGAAAGATCAAGGAAGCTACCAAGACGGTTAATCTGGCAAAAGCGATGGTTTGGGGCAATAAAAACGGAGTAACTGAGTACTCCGTTTTTGTTTAGAACTGTGAAAGCTTGTCGTAGCGAGAGTCTTTCAAAACATCTTTAACGCGTTTGAGGTTTTCTCTAAAGCCAGTCCCACGTCGTAGAGTAAAGCCGGTGGCTAATACGTCAATGACGGTCATTTGTACCACTCGACTTGCCATAGGCATGTAAACATCGGTGTCTTCAGGAACATCAAGTGAGATAGACAGCGAGCTTGCTTTGTCTAATGGCGAATCTTTAGCCGTAATCGCTATAACTGTTGCGCCATTCTCACGGGCTAGGTTGGCGATCTCGACTTGACTTTTAGTTCGACCAGTATGCGAAATCAGCACTATTACGTCGTTGTCTGTACAGTTAATACAGCTCATGCGCTGCATGACGATGTCTTCAAAACAGGTAATTGGGATATTAAAGCGAATGAACTTGTTTTGGGCATCTTTTGCAACGGCAGATGAAGCACCTAAGCCAAAGAATGAGATGCGCTTAGCTTGGGTGAGCAAATCAACGGCACGATTGACCTGCATTGCGTCTAAGCTGTTTTTTGCCACGTCTAGACACGCCATTGTTGATTCAAAAATCTTATGGGTATATGCGTCAGGACCATCGTCTTCTTCAACATTGCGGTTTACGTAAGGCGTACCGTTAGCCAAACTTTGCGCAAGGTGAAGTTTAAAGTCTGGGAAGCCTTTGGTATCCAAACGACGACAGAAGCGGTTAACAGTAGGCTCACTCACATCAGCCATTTTTGCCAGTGTAGCAATACTAGAATGAATAGCAGTTTGCGGTGATGCCATAATTACTTCGGCAACTTTGCGCTCAGACTTACTAAAGTTTTCTAGATTTTTTTGAATTTTTTCTAATGTGTTCATAGTGTTCACGAGGGTATAGAGAACAACTCACTGGATATACCCGTATGTTAATGATGGGGAACAAGGCGTCGCCCCAAAAAAGGTAAGTGCAATCCAGCGCCATGGAACCAGTATAAACCTAAGCAAAAGGTTTACCGCAACTTTTCTACTAGGCAATTGGCTAATATATGACAAGCCTCAAACAAAATTTTGGTTAAACTACAGAAATCTTGATTCTGCCGCAGAAAATTTCAATTTTAAGGCATGTGTTGATAGGCAAATTACAAATTTAGAGAAAGAAAATTTCACTTTTATTCACCTAACGTTAGAATCTGCTGCGCTAATTTTTCTATTTTGCCAAGTAATTTAGGTGCTTGTTTAGCGATCTCTCTTTGCTCTTCGAGTACCGAACCAAGAATATCGCAACTGGTTAGAGGGTTTGCCAACACAACACGGAAAACGATGGTGTTCAAACGTCCCCATTGCTTGGGGTTTAAACGAGTCCGAGATACAAACGATTTACCCGTTTCGCGCTGACGTTTTTGGATAAATTTGGTCAGTTCATTGAGCAGTTCGTTGAGTTGCTCTGTTTGTTTGCCTGTTGATTTTTCAAGGGCAAGACGAATGTGCGCTGGTAAGTAACGATAGGTAAGAAGACACAGTTCCGGTTGTGAGACGAGTTCGAAATCTGGCTGTTGCTCGATGTGGTTAGCGAAGAACTTTGCCTTGTCTATACTTTGGTCAATTAGTAGCTCGTAACCTGGGCGGCTAATGATGTGCATGGCCGCATATACCAGCATTGCCATTCCTGAGCGTGAGCCTTCTAAAGTATGGCTGCCTAAGTCTTTAGACCCTTTCCGTAAAATGTATTGGGCATGATGCTCGATAGATTTCATCGCGTCGGGCTTTTTGAATAAGACCATACCTGCACCCATTGGTATATAAAGCTGCTTATGCGCATCAATGGTGACTGAATCAGCGAGTTCTACGCCAGCCAACAGGTATCTATAATTGTTTGACATCAAGGTCGCACCACCCCAAGCAGCGTCGACATGGAAGTGACACTCTTCAGCTTGGCATATTTCGGCAATCGCGTTTAGCGGATCAATACTACCTGTCTCGGTAGTTCCGGCCACACCAATGACGGCAAATGGTTTAATGTTTTGTGCTTTAAGCTCGCTAATCCGTTGCTTCAACGCTTGGGGGCAAATGCGATTGTTGCTGTCAGTTTTAACCGCGACTAAACCTTCTTGGCCGATACCGAGCACATCGGCAGCTTTTTTGAGTGAGTAGTGACCACGCTCTGAAACCAAAACGGCCAATCCTTCGTAGCCATAATGTTTCATTGCTTTGAACAAGCCTTCTTTTTCTACACCTTTAAATTCACCGTTCGCTCTTAGCGCATTATTGCGCGCTACCCAAAGTGCAGTGATGTTGGCGATCGTGCCGCCAGAACAGAATGCGCCTAAAGAATGGTTGGCGCTGTGCATCCATTGACGATAAAACTGGTCATTCTCGCCATAGATAAGGCGGTGCAGCATTCCAAGTACTTGACGCTCTAACGGAGTAAATGCCTTAGAGGTTTCAATCTTAACTAGGTTCTGGTTAAGCGCGATCATGATCTTCGACAGCGGCATTAAGAAATAGGGTAGTGCTGACGTCATGTGGCCAATAAAGCTTGGCGCAGAGGTGTGAACCGAATGTGAGACCAGTGTATCGAGCAGATGTTGAGTATGATCCGAGACAAACTCAGGTTGCTCTGGAATCGACGCATGAGAGAAATCTTTTTCAATATCACGTAGTGGCTTTTCTTCAGCCACGATGTGCTCACGCAAAAACTTATTTAAGTTACGCGATAACTTCTCTTCAATTTTGGTAAGCGTTGAGTCTGGCCCCTCAGGGACGGTGAAAATTCGGAGTAAGCTCTCGAAACTCACATCAGCCGTTTTATGTTCCGATATCATACAGCTACATTGCTCTAATCATTTTTGTTGCAGCGGGACAATCTAAACGAAAACGGGAACAAAGTCCCGTCTTAATTACCGAATCTTAGATTTTACCGGGCAGAAGTTTGTCTAAAAGATAAAGCCCCTACAACCCTTGTGATTACTTACACTTGATCGTTTCTAGTTCTTTGATCGACGCATTGTAACGCTTTAGTGCGCTATCAATCTTAGTTGGGTGACTAAGTAGATCGGCAAAAGCTGAGCGCAGTTCATAGTTTTTCTCGTGCGGCTTAGCTTGACGATCACCGAAGGTAACTTTTGCTAGTTGACCCAGTTCATCACTCCGTGACGCCAGAACCTTGATATCTTTCTGTTCCAATTGCAGCCACGCTTCAACGGCCTGATTGGTTGCCACTTTTGCTGGATCTTGCTCAAGATAATAGTGAACGGCTGCGCGATTAAGCTCGAAATGGTTTTTACGTCCTTTAAGGAACCACTCACTCACCTCACTCAGCTCAGGGTATTGCTCTGAAGTAAGCTTGGAAAGATCTTCGTACCAATGCAAAGACGCATCAATATACGCATCATACTTTTTAGATAAGCAAGCATTGTCAGCAGCGTTTGCAAGTGTAGAGGTTGCAGCAAACAGTATTGCAACGAGAGTGCGTTTCATAGTGATTCCTTTTAAAGCTAATTATTATAGTTTCTAGTTATCTAATTTAGCGTTAGCTAAACTTATTGGGCTTGTAAGCGCATAATATAGAGGTTTTACGCAATAATTCCTGCGATCTAGCCTGCAAGTGAGACAAAGAACAGCATCAATACAGGTACAAGAAGGCTGAGTATAAAACCACTAACTATGGCGATTGGTACACATCTAACCCCCCCTGTGGTTTGAATCACAGGCAGGGTAAAATCCATCGCTGTTGCGCCTGCATAACCAATCGATGTACAAGGCTTAGTCCTGATAAAGAGTGGAATTAGCACCAATGCAATGAGTTCGCGCAGCAGCTCAATCATAAAGGACGCGCCGCCATATACTGGGCCAAAAGCGTCGCCCATTAGTATTCCCGCTAAAGAATACCAACCAAAGCCAGAGGCCATCGCCAATCCTTGGAAAAGATCGATGTTGAGGATCAGTGCGGAAACTATCCCTCCAAACAAAGAGCTAACGATGATTACTAAAGCGATTACCATGCCGTGTTTGTTGAGCAATATTTGACGTAGTGTTAGCCCACTATTACGCAATTGGATACCAATAAAAAACAGTAACAGAAATAGAATCCATTCGCTGGCGGTATCTACCCAGCTAAGATCAACGGAAAGGAGCAACCCACCAATGAGGCCACCGCCAACAACCAGTATTAACTTTGCAGATTCCATAGCCATTTCAGACAGAGGTAGTTTTGTATTGCTAGCGTCAGTTTTGATAGGCAGCCATTTATCAATTAATGGCAATACAGCAAGATTGGATAAACTCAAACACGCAAAGAATACTGCGGTCGTTTTTAGGATCAGTTGTAGGTTTTGCCCTAGATTGTCCAGCGCCGCCAAGCTAAGCCCCATCAGGGCTAAAATTACATAGATTAGCTTAGATGTGCTTGAGTTAATGGTGTCGAGTAGCGACTTATTGGTAATAGAAATGAAATACCCCACAACAAGTGGGGCAAAGATAAATAACATCCCTGAAAACATGGTACTTCCTGTCTAGCGGCTATAAACCACTCGCGCTAATAAGTTCATCTATCTGTGTGTTGAACTCAATATCACTTAAATTACTGAGTTTGTACAGTATATCTGCGCCTGTAATGTCAAATTCTACGGTGTGTTCAGCAATCTGTTCATCTTGTCGACGGAACATGAGGATATGGTTGGCAATTCGAGCAACATCCAAGTAACTCACTGCCACATCTGTTTTGTCAATAACTTGATTTGAAGCCACTTCGAGGAAGTCACTGTCAAACCCCCAGCTTTCAAGAACGAGTTTACTCGCGTTTGAGCACTGACGGTCAAAAATCTGGAACGCTATATCTTCATCAAGGTAATTACCTTGCTCTAAATAATTGTGATACTCATTGACGATACAGAACAACCCGATATCCGCGAGCAGACCAGTAAGCAAGGCTTTGTCTGTTTCTAGGTGGCTATAGCTCGGTGAGCCTGACTCTTTAAATCCTCGCACCACTAGCACCATGGTTGCCGCAAGCTCACGAGAGTTTGCAGCACTTTGCACCAAGACGGTATTGCATGACTGACTAAGATTGACCGAGTGCTTAAGTTGTTCAATCGCTTGCGCGGTGACAATGTCTCTTACACGAAGGATACCGAGACGCGAGACAGCGGTAACCAAATCGGTACAAGTGATGTTGCGACGATTAAAAATAACTGAGTTAGCGACACGAATGACAATGGCTGCAAGGCCGGGATCTTCAAGTAGGCTATCTGCTACATCTGAAACTGTGGTGGTATCTTGGGTACAAAGTTGTTGAATTTTTAATACCACGTCAGAAATAGGAGGAAGAGAAATAGTACGCGACTTAATTGAGTGCTCAATCAGAATTGAAAACTCAGACTCGATACCTTTGAGTAATAGCTCGCCATTTTCTGGCAGCCAATAAAAAGATAAGTGGTTCATATACAGGATAAGGTTATGCTACTCCATATAGTGTACCGCTTAACGTTATATATTAGCAAATTATTGATATTACTTATTGATAATTCGCGCAGCATTTTATCTGGTTATATTGTCTTGCTCGCCATCAAGCCAATACAATAACTTGTGATATCGTTCACGATATGACATCAATTGAGTGCCATTGATGTGACCAATGCACAGACTTATTTTGTTTCGTTAACTATCATTCTTAGTACTTGTTATCAACTTAGCTAAACAATAACTAACACTATAGTTGGGTTGAGTATTAATTTTTCGCTTATAACTGCTGCTATCTGGTGATCATAACAAATCGGGGTATTTGATTAAGGATCAATGGATATGACAGAGCAACAATTTATTCAATACGTAAAAAAGTTTGGCGACTTTCAGAAACGATCTATGTTTGGTGGTACAGGGTTGTTTAGGGATGAAGCCATGTTCGCACTCATCAGTGCAGGTAAAATATTCATCAGAGGTGGTGAAAATCTAGATCAAGTACTCAATCAATTAGGCTGTGAAAAATACCGTCATGTTAAAAAGCAGACCACAGCTACGGTAAACTACTATGATATTACTCAGCTTTTTTCGAGTAACCATCAGCAACTGAGTGATTTGGTTGAGCAATCAATAAATTTTTCTGTATCACAACGCGAATATAAGCGTTCATCAGCAAATAGACGTCTACGAGATCTGCCTAACATGCAACTGACGTTAGAACGTATGGTGAAAAAGGCCGGAGTGGAGGATGTTGATACGTTCCTTGAACTGGGTGCTCCTGCTGTGTTTTCGCGGGTGAAGCAAGCTTATGGCAGTGATGTCGATGTGAAGCTACTTTGGAAATTTGCTGGAGCCATCGAGGGTATCCACTGGAAACTTATCCAAGAACCGCGCAAACGTCAGCTCTTAGCCAGTTGTAATTAAACTCTTGCCACTTCAGAGTGATCGTTAGAAGTGGAATGCTCAAATGCAAATGGATTTGCAATAAAAAACCGAGGTCGTGACCTCGGTTTTTTGTTTTTGGTACTCAATCAGAACTTAAAGCGAGTAGTGAACATCAGTTGATCACCATAGAAGTCGTTAATACGAGCTTCTGCACCGAGTGAGAACAGTTCAGTAGAGTGGAAACGAACGTAAGCAGAACCTGCCCATTTTTTGTTGTTGTCGATGGAAATGTAGCTACCTTTACCACCAACCTCTAGCTGTGGACCAAGCCATTGGCGAATACCAAGGTTTAACTCCATACCAGTTTCTGTACCACGGTCTAAGCCGAAACGGCTTTCATTACCTGTATCAACTAAGCGAACAAGCATTTCACCAGTGAAATCAGCCCAGTTGTTAATTGGCGCGTGGAAGCCAAAACCCGCGGCAGCATCGTAATCGCCTTCGAACTCAGAGTCGATACGACCGAGAACATGTGCGTTAGGGTGAATAGACTTGCTCATTGCAGCGCCGAAAGTGACAGGGCTAGCACCGATTCGAGCCTCAAGGTAGTCATAGTTAAAGTTGCTCATTACCGCTGGGCTACCCGGTTCGTTCTGAGCAAATGATTGACCAGATGCAAGCACAAGTGCTGCAGCTAAGATTGTTTTACGCATGGGACGATAAACCTATATCTTGTTAATTTCCTTGGTCTTTAGCGACATCAGCGCCATGACATGTGAGTCTGTTGACCCCGATACGACATGATAATGCATCATAGCAACAGTCACTATAAAAATGTCATTGTTTTGTCGTTATTTATTCAATTAAGCAATTAATGTGCCGTATATTCGTGTTTACTCACCATAATAAAGGCGATTTTTTGCCATCGCTTCAAATACTCTTTCAGTTTCTAGTGCAGATGCCCAAGGCATTAAGTCCGGCTCGTTTTCAATCATATATGTGGTAAGTTGATTTTTGAGCACTTGGCGTAGTTCGTCGCCCTGCCACGGTTTGGCAATATAGAAATCTAGGCTAGAGTGATTGACGGCTTCAACGGTGTCTTCTAAGCCGGCTTGGCCCGTTAGAAGCAGCTTTCTTGTTGGCTTGGTTGCCTCATCTTGATTCAATTCGATTAAAAACTGGATACCGGTTTGCTCCGGCATAATATGGTCACAAAGAATCAGCGCCAATTTTACGTCTTCTTGACGCGATTCCTCGATTAGCTGCTTCGCTTCTTGGACCGATTCGGCAGCCTCGACAATGAAGTGTTCTTCAAAACAGTCGAGATCTTGCATTACGCTGTCTAATACTTCGCGTTCATCGTCAACACATAAAATAAGGTATTTATTCATTTAGGGCTCCTAGACGATTGTTGGCACTTGGCTAAACGGTAGCCAAACCGAAATTTTCGTAAACTGGTTAACGACGGAGTCAACTTCAATTCTTCCGCCGTGCTGGTGGACAATTTGTTGACACACAGATAGACCAATGCCTAAACCAAAGTTTCCTTCCTTCTTGGTTGTGAAGTTAAGGGTAAACATTTGCTGTTTGATGGCGTCTGGAATACCACAACCATTGTCAGTAAAAGAAACAACAACCCAGTCGATTTGATTTTCAGATACTTTGCTTGTTTCGACTTTAAGTTCACCTTTATCGGGAAATGCATCAATCGCATTAGAAATCAAATTGGTCCAGACTTGTTGCAAGGCAATAGGTTGGCATTGAATTTGAGGGATGTCGGAGTAGACACGCTCAACATGATGAAACTTGAGACGGTTTTCAAAGATCACTAAGGTGTCTTCAATACCTTCATGGATATCGACCAGATGAAATTTTTCATCGTCTGGCCTTGCATAGCCTTTTAAGCTTTTGACCATATCGGCAATTCGGCCTGCACAGACGTTGATCGATCGTAACGTCGATCCCGCTAAGTGGTAGTCTTCTAATCGTTCCAGCTTGCTCAACGTGTTTTCAGGCTGAGTTTTGGCTAAATGAACCCAATCGTCACTCTTCTCTAGCCCGAGTTTGACCAGTTTTTTGGCAAGGCGTCGATCACCAAGCTGTTTATCGAGGTCTTTGGTCAGCTCTCTTTCTTTGGCGGTTGAGCGGGGTCTTTGGCTAAGCCCTTCCTGTAGTACTGATACTCCATCGAGGCCGACTTGCTGTATCGAACGATCATCAACCAACTGCTGAATTTTGTTTGTTAGTGTCTCTGTTCCCCTAAGAATTGCTGCAATCGGATTGTTAAGCTCATGAGCCACACCGGCGACAAGTTGGCCAAGCATTGCCATTTTTTCGCGCTCAATCAGTTGCTGATGAGCAGACTCGAGTGACTCAAGGGTTTTTTGTAGCTCAAGCTTGGTATTGATGCTGCGTTGAAGGCGCCGATTAAAATGTCTCAGTAGCAGGTTGGTAAACAGTGGAAGTAAGGTCATGTTGGAATGCATGACTTTTGAAAAAACATCTCGATCCAACTTGATGACTTCGGTTTGTGAAAGCGTCACAGCCGTTGAAAAAGAAGGTTCTCCGGTGACAAAAGACATCCCCCCGACAATGTTTCCTTGGGTGTGCCTAACCACTTCACGTTGCATACCGACATCGTCTTTTTTGTATAGTGCGACTTCACCTTTAGTTATAAACCAAAGGAATTGGTTCTCTTCACCTTCTATGGTGAGTAAATGTTCAGGCGAGTATGTTCGACACGCCTGAGTTTCATCCTCTTGAGCGAAGAAATCGAGCAAGGCAGTGGAGACCTTTTCGGCGAGTTTTTGATCGGACAAGCTATGATGATCAGAAATAAAACCTTCACGATAGCTTCGCATTTTTTGCTCAATATGAGCGCGAAGCAATCTGTGTTGGTCAAGAACTTGGCTGTAAGAGAGTAAGTTGTCTTTGTCGTTTTTGAGGATAAACGTCGTTAGTTCTTTTTGCGCAGTTTTATGGACTAAATTGTCTTGTAAAGGTTTGGTTAGGCAGTGATCTAACCGGCCATCGTTGACAGCAGATAAAATCGCTTGGATGTCTTGGCCGCAACTAACGAGCACTTTTCTCGCGCTTTGTGTATGGGTATTTTTATCTAGCTGAATAAGGAAGTCAGCGCCATTAAAGTTCTCGTGATGGCTCGCGATAACCAGCGCGACCGTTTGTTTTTGTTCAAGACAATACTCAAGTGCGGCATGGGCATCTTCTAGCGTATCTGCGGTATGAAGATCGAACTTGGCTGCAAAAGGGCTCAACTCACGCCTTAATTGCTCAACGCTAATGGGATTGTTATCTAAACAGAGTACGGAAAATGGGTTCACGACTAGGCTACAATTAAAGATTGACACTTTTCACTTTACCAAGGATGTCAATTGAGTATTGAGAGCTAAGTATGAGAATTTTGTTTGTTTTTTGTAGAAAGACAATACTCTGATTTAACTCAATGTTTTTTGGTGTAGACTTAATGAAATCAATAAATAAGACGTATTTATCATGGATCTAAAAAAAATAGGCGCAATTGGTGGCGCTATTTCGCTTGCGTTGTGTTGGCCTTTGGCTGTGGGACAAATTGGACAGACGGTGATCCAAGATGGAGTGACTCATCTGTCAAATGAGTCAGTCAATGCTGAAGTCGTCGAGTATGACCGAGGCTATCTGTCATCAACGGTGAAAACACGTTACACCATTCTTGACCCAGTACTTGCTGAACAGTTAGCGATTGATGGCCTACCATCAGAAATTGTGGTGAGCAGCAATGTCAGTCATGGTTTGCTTAGCTTAAAAGCTGAATCTGTTATAGAGAATGCGCCTGATCTGCCTTTAACGTTAAAAACAGTGACCCAGCTCAACGGTAACACGGACTATGTGCTGAGCCTGGCCAATTGGAATCAGGTAACGGATGGGCCAGAAGGTGCGATTGTCTCTGTGACACCGTCGACTTTGAAAGGGCACGTTAGTGTACTTGGTGACGTGACATATGATCTCGATATTCCTTCGGTAGAGATTGACTTCAACTCTGGTGAGAAGATGCTGTTGTCGGGCCTAACGGGTCAGGGTGAAGGCAAGAAGATGAATGGCTTCTGGATTGGTGAACAGACGATGAATCTTGATGAAGCGTCTGTACTCAACGTTGATCAATCTCCACTATTTGCTTTGAACGACAGCAAATATACTTTCCTTAGCTCTTTCGACGAAATGGCTAAGACAGTGGGTAGTCAACATATCGTAGATCTTAATAATCTAGTGATGGCAGAGGGTAACGTAGACAGCGTGTCTATTGATCTATCCTTTGGTGACCTCGACAGTGTGGCTTTCGAGCACTTGATGAATCTATATCAAAATAATCCGATGCCAACCAACGAGGATATTGAAGAAGCGATCCCTTATGTTGAAAGCTTGTTTTCGAAAGGCTTTTACTTTGCCATGAACAAAATGGCGGTAAAACTTGGTCAGGAAAGTGAGTTTGAATCGAAGTGGAAGATTACGGTACCGCAAGGGACAAATAATGTTGCGCAGAATCCAGCATTGATCTTGCCCGCTTTGACAGGTGATCTTGATACCTTTTTCTCAAGTGGTTTAGTTACTCAATACCCGTTTATTAAACAGGGCATTGATGAAGCAATGGCGATGGAACTCATTCAGCAAACCGAAAATGGCTACCAGATCCAAGCTGAATTAAAAGAGGGGAATTTGGTATTTGAGAATGGCCAGCAGATCCCTCTAATGGCGCTGTTTTTGCCAGCACTAATGCAACCATAATTACCTAATTTGAATGTTTAACGCGAAAAGAGGTCTTAAGACCTCTTTTCTTGCTTTTTATCATTCATAAAACATGGTATTAATCGAGTAATCTCTTAATCAAGCATGCGCAAGGAAAGACTAGATGAGCAAGGTTTATAACTTTAGCGCCGGTCCAGCGGGCCTACCTAAAGCGGTGATGGAAAAAGCACAACAAGAATTCGTTGATTGGAACGACTTGGGAACTTCTGTAATGGAGATCAGTCACCGAAGCAAAGAATTTATCAAAGTTGCGGAAGAGGCTGAACAAGATCTACGTGACTTACTCAGTATCCCTGACAACTATAAAGTGCTGTTCTGCCAAGGAGGCGCACGAGCGCAATTTGCAGCAGTACCACTGAACCTTTTAGGCTCATCAAAAAAAGCGACCTACATCGACGCGGGTTACTGGGCTGAGAGTGCGGTTAAAGAAGCGAGTAAGTATTGTGAGGTGGATGCTTTTGACGCTAAAACTGAAGTTGATGGTAAAACGGCCGTAGTCGCTGCGAGCGAGTGGAAGATTGCACCTGATGCCGCTTATGTTCATTTCTGTCCAAATGAAACCATCGATGGGATTGAAATTAGCGAACTTCCTGAAACGGACAAACCTATCGTTGCGGATATGTCGTCGAACATCCTGTCGCGCGAAATTGACGTATCGAAATATGGTGTCATTTACGCTGGTGCTCAGAAGAACATTGGCCCGGCAGGGCTATGCATTGCGATTGTTCGAGACGACCTTTTGGAGCTAGCCAACGAGCTTGTACCTAGCTTTATGAGCTACAAAGTATTGGCAGAGAAAGACTCCATGTTCAACACACCGCCGACATTTGCCTGGTATCTGTCTGGCCTAGTATTTAAGTGGTTGAAAGAGCAGGGTGGTGTCGCTGAAATAGAGAAGATCAATAAAGAGAAAGCATCACTATTGTATAATCAGATCGATGGCTCAGACTTTTACATCAACAATGTGCAACAAGCTAACCGCTCTAGAATGAATGTACCGTTTCAGTTGGCTAATCCAGAGTTGGATGGGGTGTTTTTAGAGCAAGCGAAAGAGCGTGGTTTGGTTGCATTGAAAGGTCATAGAGCGGTAGGTGGAATGCGAGCTTCAATTTACAATGCTGTGCCGCTTGAAGGCGTACAAGCTTTAGTTAAATTCATGCAAGAATTCGAAGCGCAAAACGCTTAATACCAACCAGAATATCTGGCCATTCTTGCTAGTTAAAATCGCAGCGTTTGCTGCGATTTAATCTGAGAGTAAAATGTCGCTTAGCGACGCTTTGGTTTACGTCCTGCTGGTGGTTTACCGGGACTGTTGCCCACGGTTTTTCCACCGCGTGTATTGGTTGGCTTGCCGTTTGGTTTTCCGCCCCGAGCAGGTTGCCCACCACTAGTTCCTTTCGCATTCCCGCTTCTTCCTTTGCCTTTCTGCTCGCCATGCATTTTTTCAAATCCAGGTTGGCTCTTAGTATGCTTGGTCGCAAAACGTTGTGAACCATGGCGGCCAGACTTACGGCGCTGAGCAGGCGTCTTAGCGTCAACATCTTCTGCTGGGACAAGGCAGCTTGGTTTGTCACCGATAAGGTGCTTTTTGCCCATGTTAATGAGTGCTTCACGAATTAAAGGCCAATTTGCCGGATCATGGTAACGCAGCAATGCTTTGTGTAGACGACGTTGACGTTCGCCTTTCGCTACAGGCACTTCCTCACGCTTCTTGTATTTCACACGTTTCAGTGGATTGGTCTCTGAGTAGTACATTGACGTTGCATTACACATTGGAGACGGATAGAAGTTCTGGACTTGGTCACACTCAAAGTTATTTTTCTTCAACCAAAGTGCCAAGTTAAGCATGTCTTCATCTTCTGTACCTGGGTGAGCAGAAATAAAGTATGGAATTAAGTACTGTTTCTTACCTGCTTCAGCGCTGAATTTTTCGAACATCTCTTTAAAGCGGTCATACGCGCCCATCCCCGGTTTCATCATCAGATCCAGTGGGCCTTTTTCGGTATGCTCGGGTGCAATTTTTAGATAACCGCCAACATGGTGGGTCACGAGTTCTTTGACATACTCTGGAGATTCAATAGCTAAGTCGTAACGAACGCCCGACGCGATCATAACTTTTTTAATCCCGTCGACTTTACGCGCTTCGCGGTATAGGTCGATAGTGTGCTTGTGGTCGGTATTTAGCTTGTTACATATACCCGGAAAAACACATGACGGACGTCGGCAGTTGGCTTCTGCTTTTGGATCACTACAACCCAAACGGTACATGTTGGCTGTGGGACCACCAAGATCGGAAATAGTACCCGTAAAACCTGGTACCTTATCGCGAATCTCTTCCAGTTCCGTCAGAATGGACTCTTTAGAGCGGTTTTGGATGATACGACCTTCGTGTTCGGTGATGGAGCAGAACGAACAGCCACCAAAACAGCCACGCATAATATTGACCGAGGTTTTGATCATGTCATACGCAGGAATTTTAGCTTTACCGTACATTGGGTGAGGTACGCGCGCGTAAGGTAAACCAAAAACGTAATCCATCTCTTCCGTCGAAAGCGGAATGGGGGCTTGGTTGACCCACAATTCACGATCGCCGTGGCGTTGAATCAAGGCACGACCTGAATAAGGGTTTGTTTCTAGGTGCATGATACGACTCGCGTGAGCGTATAGAATACGGTCATTATTGAGCTTTTCGAACGGGGGAATACGCACCGCAGTGGTTGCTGCATCATGACGCGAAGGGCGAATGGTAATGGGCTGCGCTTCGCTCTCTTGAGTTTTCGCTTTGGTGTCACACTGTTCCTCTACCGCATACGGGTTTGGGGGAATAAATGCTTCCTTCCGAGGTTTCTCGATGCGGGAAGAGTCAATCACATTGTAGCCTTCAGGCGCTGAGGGTAAATTGACCGCCGTGCCACGAATGTTAGTGAGCGAAGAGATTTCTTCTCCATCTGCCAATCGGTGCGCGACTTCAACCAGTGCTCGCTCTGCGTTACCAAATAGCAAGATGTCTGCTTTGGCGTCAAACAAAACCGAGCGACGTACTTTATCAGACCAATAGTCATAGTGAGCGAGACGACGCAGACTTGCCTCAATACCACCTAGAACGATAGGGATACCTTTATACGCTTCGCGGCAGCGCTGTGAGTAAACTAAAGTCGCACGATCAGGTCGTTTGCCACCTTCATTGTTGGGAGTATAGGCATCATCATGGCGGAGCTTACGATCTGCTGTGTAGCGGTTGATCATTGAATCCATATTGCCAGCAGTGATGCCAAAGAACAGATTAGGCTTACCCAATGCCGTAAAGGCATCTTTGTTGTTCCACTCTGGCTGAGCAATGATACCGACTCGGAACCCTTGTGCTTCAAGTAGGCGCCCAATAATCGCCATACCAAAACTAGGGTGATCGACATACGCGTCACCCGTTACGATAATAATGTCACAGCTATCCCATCCTAAGGCATCCATTTCTTTTCTGTTTGTCGGGAGAAATGGTGCAGTGCCGTAGCATTCTGCCCAATATTTTTTATGCTCATGAATAGGAGTGATATTGCTGTACATATTTTGTTCTCTGTTCCAGGGAGCGCGAATTATAGCGACTTGGGCGATGACTATCTACCTCAATATGAGTTGGGTTATTGCGGCTAAAACGGCCTTAATTAGAGAATGAAAAAAAAGGCTCAACTAAAGTGTTAAGTGAATAACGATCATATACCTGTCAATAGCCTATAATATGCATATTATTGTTATGACGTTGGTTGGCTATCATGACGACAGTAATTGAAGCTCGGCTCGAAGAGAAAAAACGCAACGCGCGTAAGACCAAATACGCCACCTATGACTGGCATTTGAACCTAAAAACGCAAGTACTGGAACTTGATGACGAGGCTAAGGCGCTGCTGCTTGGGGATGCATCTAAGCAGCTTAGCGCGAAATCGCTATTTGATTTACTCCCTAAGTCGCAAAGACCAGTGGTCAAAGAGGCGTTTCAGTCGGCACTTAGCTCGGGTTTGCGTACGTATACACATTGTTGTTTGATGAACGATGGAAACTTGTTTGCTTATGCTGAAATAGTGATTGACCGTGTGAGTGCTCAAGAGCTAAAAGGAACACTGTCTCCTTGCTTAAACATCTCGTCTAAGCATGAGGCGGCAGAAATTTTCTATTCAGTCTTTGAAAACGCCCATCATGGCGTAATTGTTACTGACTCTGAGACGCGTATTTTAGCGTGTAATCGTCACTTTGAAACACTGACGGGTTACCTCAGAAATGAAATTGTTGGTCTAAAAACAAACCTTTTCAATGCAGGCAAGCATTCCAAAGCTTACTACCAACAATTATGGGAACAAGTCCAGTCAAGCGGTCATTGGAGCGGAACGATATTGTCGCGCCGCGCCGATGGTTCGGTATTTCCTCAAGAATTAACTATTCACAAAGTGAAGCCAGGTAATGGTGAGGTGTTTTTTGTAGGGTTTTCTTCAGATTTGTCTGGTCAGCTAGACCGGATAGAAGACATTGAGTCCGGGGGAATTGACCTATTGACTCAACTGCCAAGCAAAGAAACATTTCTCGCCCAGTCATCTGAAGTATGCCAGCTGTTGGAATCTGGTCAGGGCGTGGTTGTTTTAGCCATACAGCCCACTTTCAGGCAAGAATCTGCGCAAGAGATAAAGCGTCAGTTTGCTAGCTACCTGAGAGATAACACTAAAGTACTCTCGTGTGGTTACATCGGACATGACTGCTTTGTGGTGACTTTGGCTTATAGCTTTCAGCAACCGACTCAAGTTGTATCGGGTATTGGCCGCTCAATTAAAAAGCTATTTCATAGTTTTAAGCATGCGCCATTGCAAGTCGCTACTGCCTTGAAAGAGGGCATTACTGGTGTGTCGGTATTCGATGTCGATGCAAACTCACCTAACCGAATGGTTTCTCATGCGTATCAAGCATTACTTGAGCTTCACTCAGGGCAAGCTCGGCGAATCAACTTTTATGACCGCAATATCCACAATCAAATTGAAAGAAAAAAAACCTTAGAAGAGTTCGTAACAAGAACCATTGATAAGAAAGCCATAGAAGTCTATTTTCAACCGATTGTCGATATCACCAAAAACCAAATAGATAAATTTGAAGCACTTTGTCGATTTCCAGTGGAAGATGGGCTAGATGCGACAACCGAAGAGTTAATTAGTGTTGTAGAAGAGTTAGATAAAGTGGTTCAGCTTGATGATGCTGTACTCTCTAGTGCCGTCGAGCAATTGCCAGAGCTACAAAAGCTGTTTGGTTCTCAAGTCAAGCTCTCCTTAAATCGGTCTTTAAGAACATCAACTGACCTGAATGAAATCTTAGAGCGAACAGCGATGTTGCTCGATATAGCAAAAGTTAAACCAGAATCAATAACCCTAGAGTTTACCGAGAGTGCCTATTTTGAAAGTGATGAACAAAATAAGCAGGTACTGTCTTTCTTAAGAGATGCAGGTGTTTCGATAGCAGTGGATGATTTTGGTACAGGTAGCGCTTCATTCCGATATCTCAAGGAGTGTTACTTTGACATTTTAAAAATTGATCGGGTTTTTATTCGTAATATTACTTTTCAGTCCCGCCAGTACTATATTGTTCAATCTCTGATTCAGTTAGCGAAGCAGTTAGACTTGAAAGTCATTGCCGAGGGGGTAGAAACAGAGCAAGAGCTTAAAATACTCCGCGGCTTAGGCGCTGACTATATTCAGGGTTACTACTTTTCTAAACCATTGCCTCTGTCAGAGTTGAGAGAGGTAACCGATTTTTGTCAATTACCAGTAACGCACTCTGATGTTGAAGCTGATACCCTTTTTCACCTTGTCGAGCATGGGCACCATGTTGATGCGGGCGATTGCCTCTCTCTTATCTATCAATACTTTGCCGATGGATTTAATGACTACTTACCTGTGGTGGAAGACAAGGTTTGTGTTGGTTACATAGACAGGGTCAACATGAATCTTCATTTAACACCCAACATGGGGACAGATCGAGAGTCAAACAAAGAGCAAGCTTATTGGCATAAGCCGGCGAATAGAATCATGGTAGCTGTTCAAACCACCTTATTGTGGGATACTCCGCAGGCAAAAATAGGTCACCTGATTAAGAAAAATACCGCTTTCCCGTGGGTACTGGTTGATGACCAAGGTTTGTTTAAAGGTATTATCAGTTCGAAGACGGTACTGGAATATCTTGCTAGTAATAATAATGTCACTTAGCAAAACTTGTTCTAACTTTAATACTAGGGCTAGCTAAACTAAAGGATGACCCTATGTATCGGGAGTTAGGTTCCGCTCTGCTGTCGTCAGCGAATAATGACCAAAGTGCTACCAAGTCTTTAGATTGGGTATGGGACTTAGAGCATCATCAACTCAGTATTGATGAAGAGTGTTGTCGCCAGATATTGAACTCTGATCTTCCTTCTTTAACAGGCAATGTTTTGTTGCCATGCATGAGTTATCACGATCAAACCGAATTACTAAACCTCCTTGCCGAATCAAGTAAGTATCATTCCAGACAGCGGTTTTGTTGTTGTTTGCAGCTTAGTGATGACCAATGTTGTTATGTAGAACTACTTTTCAAAGGTGAAGACCGTTATACCGTTAAGGGGAGTGTAACACCTTTGCTGTTTGTTCATGCGACAACGTCAACGCTCAGTGCATTGTTCGAGCAGCTTTTCAATAACCCTCACCATGGGGTCGTACTCGCAGATAGCTCGCGTACGATTATCGCGTGTAACGACTATTTTCTAAAGCATACCCATTATACCAATCAGCAATTGGTGAGCCAACCAATGGATAAGCTCAACTCTGATAAACACAGTTCTGGATTTTATCAAAAAATATGGCAACAGATTGATGATGAAGGCAGTTGGTCTGGTGTGGTCTTGATTCAAAGCTCATTGGGTAAAACCTATCCGCAAGATTTGACTCTTCAACAGATCAATTTAGTCGAAGGGACGTTTTATGTCGGTGTGTACTTAGACTTATCCAATAACCTTTACCGCATTGCTGATGTGGAGCATGGAGGAATTGAGCTACTGACTCAATTGCCGACAGAGAAACAGTTTACGCGCTCTATCACTAATCAATGGATGGATGCTGCCGAACCCAATATCAGTATGGTTGTCGCCTTCCATCCAAGTTTTGCCCAAGTGGACGACTTCGAACTTAAATCTATGCTTTCAGAGCATTTAAATAAGAACAAAGTCGTCAAGTATGTTGGCTATTTGGGTAGCAATCATTTTGTTGCCTGCTTGGAGTGTGAAAAGGTTGCTGGACCTTCTCAGATACGATTGATTCACCAAACTATTCGACGCTTTTTTGCCACGTTAAACCAGTCTGCGGGCAAAACCATCCACAATGCCATCATCAGTGGTCGAGTTGGGGTGTCGGTACTAGGACATGATACACATAGCCCCAAGAAGCTTGTTTCCCATGCTGTTCAAGCCATGCTAGAGCAATCGAGTGCTCAACGAGGACAAATTACCTTCTACCACGGAGCATTACATAAAGAGGTACTAAGGCGTAAAGAAATGGAAGAGTGGGCAGAGAAGCTGATCAAATCCCAAACGGTTGAAGTCTACTATCAGCCTATTGTTGATGTAAAAAACTGGGATATTGTCAAATTTGAAGCACTGAGCCGTTTTAAAGGCCCGAATGGAAAAATCCTCAACACTCAAGAGATGGTGATGATTGCGGAAGACTTAGACTTGGTGTCCGATCTCGATTGGTGTGTAGGTAAAAAGGCGCTGCAAGATCTCAATAAAATACAAGCTAGGTTCGGCAATGGTTTAGGTGTCACGATAAATCGATCGCTAAATACTAAACTCGAAGTTGATGAAGTTTTGCAAAGTGCCGACTCCTTGGTCCATCAATATGCCTCTAGCCCAGAGACCGTCACTATAGAACTTACCGAAAGCGCTTATTTTGACAGTGAATCTCGTCAATCGAGTTTAATCCGAAATATTCGGCGTCGAGGCGTGAGCGTTGCCATTGATGATTTTGGGACAGGCTATAGCTCGTTTGCCTACCTGAGCGATTGTAACTTTGATGTTTTAAAAATTGACCGAGAGTTTGTTAAAGATCTTAAAGAGGGGTCACACAAATACTATATCGTTAAAATGATCACTCAACTTGCGCATACCTTGAACGTTAGAGTGGTTGCGGAAGGAGTGGAAACTCGCAATGAGTTAGAGGTGATATGCAGCCTGGGTGTGGACTATATTCAAGGTTATTTCTTCTCTAAACCTTTGCCATTAGATGAGCTAGAAAACGCTTGGGGATACTACGAGAAACTCGATAGTTTCTTATCGAGCACTGGGCATGCGAGACAAGTCGGGATACTCAGTATTACTCAAGTGCACATACCAACGCTGGCACCCGATGATACCATCGAAAAAGCGCGCGCACTTTTTGACTCTGGCCAATATCGGCTCGATGTAATTCCGATTGTAGATAGGAAAGAATGTGTAGGTATTGTTGGTCGAGAAGAGCTGAATTACCACCTGTCTCCTACGTTAGGCACCAAGCTCGAAACCATTAAAGATCTTTCCATTACTAAAAAACGCCTCAACCAAGTGATGCGAACCAATGTGTATACGGTTTCTTTCCACACTAAAATTTCAAAAATCAACGAAATCATCAAAGCGGGTATAAAACCGCCGTGGCTAGTCGTTAATGACTCTGGGGAGTATTTGGGCATTGTGACCAATCAGGATATTTTAGAGCATTTCGCCAATGGCTAAAATTGGACAATCTGCTATTATCCGCAACCAACAATTTCATAAATCGATGACACTATGGTTCAGCAATTACTCGCCGTTTTCGCGCCTATGTTACTGGGTGCGCAGTTTATTCTTACTCTTATTTTAGTCAAAGGGGATATCTGCCCTGGTCAAAGAGGGCGTATCCATAAAGTGCTTCCCTCTATAGCAATCTTGTGGCTGGCGGTAGCCTCATTGCGCATTGAAGCCATGATGATCGTATTTGCCATTGCTTATTTTTACACCCAAGTACAAACAAAAAAGACTCGCGAACAAGGCCCTATATGGGTGATGTATCTAGCGAATGGTTTGGCTCTCGCTTATGTTGGCATCGAAGTGAGTTCACAACCGTCGATTGCTGCAAGCTTAAGTGTATTTGTTCAAATCTTGTTACTGGGCGCATTGTTAGCTCACTTGCTCCTTACCGTCGCACGTACTCGTTTACAGGCATTTCACCGAATTCTACCGGTTTTAGGCGTCGTTTCTGCGATGTTGATGAGTCTTGTCATTTTGCTTAAAGCCTATGGCCTAGATAACGAAACCTTGACCGCAGTGACACAACCACTCTTGGTTGGTTTTGGCTTAATGATTAGTGCTGTGTTGGTTTGGTGTTGGCATATGTTGGCAACGAAAGAAATCAATAAGATGCAGTTGGCTATTGCACTGGCGTTTATGTTAATTGCGAGCACATCCAATCAGGCATTGTTTGCGCTTTAAATCTGAATAAAGATTAGATCTGGCTCACTTTCAAAACCTCTATTTATGGCTACTCTTTTAAGAGCAGTAGCATAATAGGAGGTGGCAATGGATCTCAGCAATGCAGCGAGCTTTGACAGCACGATTCTATTAGGAATAGTGAATGAAAAGCTACGTTTGGAGTGTGACTCTTTTGAAGAGTTAGTTTCTATGTATGAAATGGATGTTGAAGCGGTGATCGGTAAGCTCGACGTACTTGGCTACCAATATGATCCTTTAACCAACCAGTTCAAATCTTATGACCGATAAACGAAAAGAGGCGCTCAGCCTCTTTTGGTCTACTACAGCTTTGAAATCACACCGTTTTTATCCCATCTAAGTGGCTTTGAGACTGGATTCTGGCCGTATTAAAAAAAGCTTGTAGGTAACGCTTACTCTTATCTCCATTGCGAGTTGCGGCAAACAGTCGTCGCCACAAGCCAATTCCTAGTGGAATACTAGTAATGAGCCCCTGCCTCGAAAACTCACTGATCGCCCAGTTTGGCAAAGCTGCCACCCCAAGTCCCGCTGACACCATCTGGATTAACATTAACGTGTTGTCCGCCTGTTTCCATTTTGCTGGCTCTACCCCTGCAGGTTGAAGAAAATGTTTTACTACGTCCAAGCGAGATTTTTGTACTGGGTAAGAGAGCATGGTTTGCTCTGCGAGGTCTTCCGGTTCGATACACTCTTTTTCCGCCAAAGGATGAGAGACAGAAGTCACCAAGCGCATTTCAAAATCAAATAGGGGTTCATAGTGCACTTCAGAACGTGGCTGTATATCTGAGGTTATGACCAAATCAAGCTCTCCAGCCATTAAGGCGGGTAATGGCTCGAAGCCAAACCCAGAAGAAAAGTCTAACGTCACGCTCGGCCATGCGACTTGATACTCCTTGAGTGCAGGCATCAACCATTGAAAGCATGAGTGGCACTCAATCGCCATATGAAGTCGTCCGTTTACATCTTCTTTAAGGCTAGCGATTTCATTCTCTGCTTTGGCTATTTTCGGTAGCACATCGTCGGCAAGCTTTAGGAAAATTTCGCCTTCGGAGGTGAATTTCACAGGGCGAGTCTTGCGCAAAAATAGCTGCCCACCAATTCTTGCTTCAAGATCTTTGAGCTGATGTGACAAGGCAGATTGAGTTAAATGTAACGTGGTAGCCGTTGCTGTCAGCGAGCCAGTATCGCGCAAAGTCGTTAATGTTTTCAGATGCTTTAGCTCAATCATGAATTTCCCTCAGATGATGTGGAACAGCATTAATACCCTTAACCTACCTTGTTTTCATGGAGGTGTAAACATCTAGACGGCTACATGTTAACCAAATGTGTTGATTAGGTTGTTGAGAGTTGTCTTTTATGATTATGAAATTTCCTAATAAACAAGTTGAATATTTGGAGGTTGTTCGAATGGCTGTTTGGCGAGATAGTTTAGCCATCCAGACATCTTAATGGTGTTCTGAACAAAATGGATAAATTGCAAAATTAACAATGAGAAGGATCGGCAAGATGACAACGACAACGCATATACTGGGTTACCCTCGCATTGGTGAAAAACGTGAACTGAAATTTGCGCTAGAGAAATACTGGCGTGGAGAAATTGACCAAACCGAGCTTAAAGCGGTGGGTTCTGAGCTACGTAATAAAAACTGGAATACACAATCTCAAGCAGGATTAGAGTTTGTTACAGCAGGTGACTTTGCTTGGTATGACCATGTTCTGACAACCACATTACTACTTGGCCATGTACCCAAACGACATCGTGATGGTTTCCCTGACCTCGATACTCTGTTCAAAGTCGGTCGCGGCCAATCGCAGGCAGGATGTGGTTGCAGTGGTCACGCAGCCTCAGATATGACTAAGTGGTTCAACACCAACTACCATTATATCGTGCCGGAATTCAGTCAGGACGATACTTTTGAAGTGAGCTGGCCTCAGCTATTTGAAGAAGTGAACGAAGCTATTCAAGCAGGACACAAAGTGAAGCCAGTACTGCTTGGTCCTCTGAGTTACCTGTACCTTGGTAAGGAAGTAGATGAAGGCTTTGATCGCTTGTCTTTGCTACCTCGTTTGCTGACTGCTTATCAAGCAATCTTAGCGAAATTAGCTAAACAAGGTGTGGAATGGGTACAGATTGATGAACCCATTCTCTCTCTTGAGCTGAATAAGCCTTGGCAAGACGCGTTTAAGCTTGCGTATCAAGTGATTCGCAGTGATGTTAAGGTTTTGCTGACCACTTACTTTGATTCGGTGAGTGACACGCTTGATAAAGTTGTCGAGCTAGCGGTCGATGGTTTACATATTGACTTATCGGCATCGCCAGAACAGCTTGATATTGTGGTTGAAAAGCTGCCTAAGCACTGGGTACTGTCAGCTGGTGTGGTCAATGGCCGCAACGTTTGGCGCGCCGATTTAAGCGCTCAACTCGCTCTGCTTCAACCGCTCAAAGACAAACTCGGTGACAAGCTATGGGTAGCGAGTTCTTGTTCATTGCTGCATAGCCCTGTTGACCTTGACTTAGAACCCGCTCTGACAGAAGAAGTGCGTAGTTGGTTTGCCTTCGCGAAACAGAAAGTCACAGAGGTTGCGTTACTAGGTAAAGCACTAGATGGTAGCCAAGAAGCCATACTCGCCTGTGATACCTACAGTGCACCAATTCAAGCACGTAGAACTGCGACGCACGTGAACAAACCGCAAGTTCAAGCGCGCTTGAATAGCGTCACTAAATCACTCACACAGCGAAGCGCACCTTATGCAGAGCGCGCGGCGCATCAAAGTGAAGTATTGGGCCTACCTTTGTTCCCAACCACCACGATTGGTTCATTCCCGCAAACAAGCGAAATTCGAGTTCAACGCAGTGCTTATCGCACAGGAAAACTGTCTCAGGCGGAATACAATCAAGCGTTAAAAGGCCATATTGCAGACGCCGTTAAGCGTCAAGAGGCTCTGGATTTAGATGTGTTGGTTCATGGGGAAGCCGAACGCAACGACATGGTGGAATACTTTGCAGAAAACCTAGCGGGTTTCCAAACCACCAAGTTTGGCTGGGTACAGAGCTACGGATCTCGCTGCGTTAAACCTGCCATCGTAGTGGCCGATATTGAACGAGAAAAACCGATGACGGTAGAATGGTCTACCTATGCGCAGTCTTTAACATCAAAACAGATGAAGGGCATGCTGACGGGGCCTGTAACGATTCTTTGCTGGACATTCCCACGTGAAGACATCACCCGTAAACAAATTGCCGATCAACTCGCTTTGGCGCTACGTGATGAAGTTTCCGACTTACAAGATGCAGGAATCAATATTATTCAAATTGATGAACCGGCGATTCGTGAAGGTCTTCCTCTTAAGCAGCGTGACCATAAGGAGTACTTAGAATGGGCAGTGGATGCGTTTAAGATCTCAGCGGCAAGTGCCAAGCCAGAAACTCAGATCCACACTCACATGTGTTACTCGGAGTTTAACGAGATTATTGAATCGGTCGCCGCATTAGATGCAGACGTGATTACGATAGAAACATCGCGTTCAAATATGGAATTGTTGAGGGCATTTGAAGACTTTAACTATCCGAATGAGATTGGGCCTGGTGTTTATGATATTCATTCGCCAAACATTCCGACTAAAGAATGGATTGAGAGACTACTCAACAAAGCGGCTGAGAAGATACCAGCACAGCGCTTGTGGGTGAACCCAGATTGTGGACTGAAAACACGCAACTGGGCAGAAACAGAAGCGTCGTTAGCAAATATGGTGTTAGCGGCAAAAGAACTGCGCAAAGTATACCAAGCCTAATTTCATTCCCTGAATAACCAATGCCGACCTACGAGGTCGGCATTTTTGTCGCTACACGATGAAGACTAGGGTCTGTTGACCCTTTGAGCTGATTTTTGCAGCAGTTTGTGGGGTCTTTATGCAAGGCAGAGGCTTTGAATTGTAGTTGCTCTACCTGATAAACCGATAACGCAGCAGAAAGGAACCACAAACGCTGCCCAAAGGTTCGGCTAAAAGCGTTTTACTCTTTGTTGAGAGGTGTTTTGCTTAGAATGACTAGGCGACAAACCTCTCGCCGCGATTAAAACGCTTTTATCTCGAACAAAATTTAACCGCAAAAGGTCAACAGACCCTAGGTCAAGTGGACTTAATTAGATAGCCTCACCGTTAACGGTCACTTCTACGTCGATATTACCGCGTACGGCGTTCGAGTAAGGGCACACTTGGTGCGCAATACGAACTAGCTCAAGTGCTTGTTCCTGAGGAAGCTCGACGGACGCAGCAAGGCTTACCGTTAACGCAAAACCGCCTTGTTGGTTTGGTCCAATCCCAACCACTGCGGTTACTGGTGCTTCTTTTAGAGCCACTTTACCTTCGCGGGCCACATGCAAAATAGCGTTTGAAAAACAGGCTGAATAACCGGCTGCAAATAGCTGTTCTGGATTGGTAGCAGCACCAGTGCCGCCCATTTCTTTCGGATAAGCTAGCTCAAGTTCGAGTAGGCCATCATCTGTTTTAACCAAACCGTTTCTGCCCGCAAGTGCGGTTGCTTCAGTTTTGTATAGTGTTGTCATTTGTGTACCCTTATTTAAGTTGTGCGCAATTTAATTGCTTGCAATATTAGATCGAAACAAAGTTTGAATGCAAGTATATTGTGCGCAATTTATTTTTTAGAGTAGAGATATGAGTTATTGTGATAGTGAGAAACCGCTAACTGAAGAACAAAGCTTATTGTTAGAGAATCAGGTCTGCTTCCCCCTTTATAGTGCTTCTAATGCGGTGGTACGAACTTATCGCCCGTTATTAGATGCCCTAGAGCTAACTTACTCCCAGTATCTAGTAATGATGGTTCTGTGGGAGAGTGATGGGGTTAGCGTCAAGGATATTGGTGCAAGATTGCATCTCGACTCTGGTACGTTAACACCACTATTGAAGCGACTTGAAGGCAAAGGCTTTGTGGTGAGAGGAAGAAGCGAACTGGACGAAAGGGTCAGAGTGTTAAAGCTCAGCGAACAAGGTAGAGGACTCAAAGAAAGAGCCCTTGCGATTCCTACAGAGATGAAATGTAAGATTCAACTCGATCTTGATGAATTAATCCTACTAAAAAAATTATGCGAAAAAGTGATTGTTAAGCTTGGGCAATAACGGCATTTTAACTGGTTTGCTAAAGGATGAAGGTACATAAATGCTAGAAACGAAAAGGCTCTGGCTAAGGCAATGGAAAGATTCAGATATAGAGCCGTATAGCCGGATCAATGCTAACGAACAGGTAATGCGCTATTTCCCATCTGTAATGACCAAGGAAGAGACCATAGCGCAAGTAGGCCGTGCGCGCAGCTATATTGAGAACAACGGCTATGGCTTTTGGGCGGTCGAGTTAAAAAGTACCCGAGAGTTTATTGGCTTTGTCGGTCTGCTTAGTCAGAGTGAGGAAAGTGGCTTACCTAACACGCCGTTTGTCGAAATTGGTTGGCGATTAGATTCCAAACACTGGGGTAAAGGCTACGCCCCAGAAGCTGCCGAAGCTGCTTTGGAGTTTGCGTTTGACAAATTACAGCTCGAGCAGGTGTATTCTTTTACCGCCTTGCCAAATTTGCCTTCACAAAGGGTAATGGAAAAGATTGGATTGACCAATACAGGGCAAGACTTTGACCACCCAAAGCTTCCGAAAGGTCATGAACTAGAACGCCACTGCCTATTTAGAATAACCCGAGAGGAGTGGCAATCAGTTCGATAACCGTTAAGGCGCTATACGCGGTTATCACCGGTGCTGAAGGCGATGGTCTGGCTTATTTCTGTCAGTGAGCGCCCGCTTTCTTGTTGCCAATGATCAAATGCGGTGTTGACGGCCGCAAGAGAGCGTTTGGTGTTTTTGCCTCCTTCAATAATTTTGTAGCTACGTAGATAGCTTTCTACATCACCAGAGAGGATAAAGGTATCGACACCCATCTGGCGCAAACTGTATGGGCCGGTATTGCCACCAAGCCGACTGCCGTGTTGCTTCAAATAGTGCCATAGTCCGGTAATATCTTTGCTTGGCCAGTTTGCCACCATATTAGAAAACGAGCCATGTTCAAGAGAGGCCTCATGCAGCATTTGGGCATTAGCCTGAATGGATTTTACTTTTGCATGATGGCGAATGATTCGAGTATCAGATGCTTTGCTATCCCATTGTTCATCAGAAAGCATTAATAAAGGTTCAACCTTAAAGCCGAAGAAGAGTTCTTCAAAATTCGGCCACTTGTTGCTCACTACCTTCCAAGATATACCACTTTGAAACACCTTCATGCTAAATGCAGACAGCCATCGGTCGTTGGGAGTTTGCTTAAGTTCTTCCAAAGAAAGCGGCTTGGACAACAATAACTCTAGGTTTTCTTTGCCACCCTTGCGTTTAGCGGCGCGCTGGAAAATATCGTCGAACTTTTCTAGTGCCAAGATAAGGTTCTCCAAAATTGTGTGAATAAAATCTGTTTAACTTAATACATAATATCAAATAGCGAGTGCTCACTAAGCGGCCCTCATCCAATACATTCGAAAAGTCATTTGCACGAACTGTGAGTAAGATTGGTGAAGATGCCTCGAAGAATCTATAGTAAATAGAGTGTTCTGTATTGGATTAGTTCTGTGATATTTAGATTATTTTACCGCTGTTTGATTGTTTTTCTTTGTTTGGGGAGTGGCCAATCATACGCTAAGTATGAAATGCACTTTTTTTGCCCAGACTTTCCACCTTATACGACCGTTGATAGTACAGGGCGCAATGTGGGGACAGGATTAGATAAAATAAAACCTGTGTTGGATTCTATGGGGGTAACGTACACAATTGAAATCGGCTCCAATCATGGTAGGGCATTAGCAGAATTAAAAAGTGGAAGGTCTGATGGCTTTTTCATGGCATCGCAAAATAAAGAACGTGATAAGTATGCGGTGTTTTCAGAGTCGGTAATGATTAATCGTTGGGTCTGGATTGTATTAAGTGATCAAAGCAATACATTTTCTTCTACTCCCAAACCAGGATATCTTGTTGCAAGTTTGTTGAACACTAATACTGAACGATGGCTGACAAGTTCTGGTTTTACTTTGGGCCATTCAGCCGACAATATTGAGTCATTGATCGCCATGCTTGATAGTCGACAGGTTAATGCGGTTTTGGTAGCGGAAGAGGTCTACAATGTTCGCTACAAGGACCACCCAAATTACAAGGTCATTCTTCAGGAAGAGAAAGAGTTTGGTGTCTACGTTTCTAGGATATTCCTCAGACGTCATCCTCAATTTATGGAAGAGTTCAACAGAACTATACGAATGAATCGGCAAGGTAAAGAATAATCAAATCAAGAGCCAGAGCATCACGCTCTGGCTTCAATTTCTCTGGTGTAAAGCCTTAAAGAGTCAGAAGATAGTTTACCAACTGGCTGTACTCTTCAAATGAACGGATTTGGTCAGCTTTTACAATGTACTTATTGTTAACCACCACACCTGGTACGCCTGTCAGGGTGCTGTTTTCGAACTGTTTGTCGAATCCACGCTGCATAGAGTTAACGACGAAACTGTTGTACGTCGCATCAAATTTTTCGGCATCAATTCCATTATCAATAAAGATCTGGCGCAATGCTTTTTCATCTTTTGGGGCACTACGAAGTTCATGGATCTGTTTAAACATGGCAGGAACCATGGTTTGCTCTGCGTCTAACGCCACCATGGTTGCGTAAGATTTAGCCATTGGTACGGCCATGTTTGACCCCATAAACGCCACATGAACTTTTTCGAGTTTGGCATTCTCAGGAAGAGACGCCTTTAGGTTTTCAATGACAGGTTCAAACTTGTAGCAGTGTGGGCAGTAGAACGAGAAGAACTCTGTGACTTTTGGTGTTGCAGATTTGTCTGCGTCTAATACCTTGTAATGAGTGCCTTCTTCAAATTGTGCCGCCTGAACTGATAAGGCAAAAACCAAAGAAGAGAAAAGGGTAAATAGCTTTTTCATCGCTTATTCCTATATAAATTCCAATTAACAAATAGCGTTATCCCGTTCATATTTGAAGCCGCCCATCAAACCAAATACAACACCTATGCTGATTGGGATGATTAGATGCGTTGCCAAAATGCAGCTACAACTATTTCGGGTATAGTCTCCTAACGCATTGAGCGCGGTGAGAGATTACGGAGTTTGGAACTAAGCGATTGGAGGACGGAACAAAGTACGAGCGCGCGTAATAGCCTTACCTATATCCTCCAAATCGAATGGAGCAAGTATCGGCAGAGAAAGTTGCGCTGTTGAGATGGACTGGTTATTGGTCAATTTAAGTAGACATGCTGAACCACAACAATGATGGGCCGAGGCTTCGCTATATTGTTCCAGTTCGGGACACTTAATAGGATTAATTTGGTAATGATTTTGGTAGCCAATCAGTTTTGGTGATATTTGCTCACCCGCTTGCACGCTCACAGCACTACTGGTCAAAAGAAGTAGGCAGGAAAAAGCGAACACTGAAAGAATGGAGCGGCTAAATATCAACTGAGTAATCCATACTATTGAAGTGTGTACAGCTTAACGGATTTTAAGCAAGTTAGGAACAACATGTCTTTGACTAAAACTCACGATTCATACACTTTAAGCAGTCCATTAGAATATCAACCTGTGCTGGTTCAATGTTGCGCGTCAGATCTTGGACGAGATCGAGATGCAACTGATTGTGATGAAAATGAATTTTTTTACCACGTTCGGTGAGAACAACAACAATCGCCCGTCTATCTGTTGGATGCGTTTGGCGTTCGATAAGATCCGCTTTGACCAGTTTTTCTATTTGTACTGTTAGAGTTCCAGTGGTGATACCAAGCTTTTCAGCTAGCTCTTTCATTCTCAAAGCACCATGAACTCCTAGCACTTCGATCGTATGAATTTGCGCTAAGGAGTAGCCTGTCTCTTTGACAACAGACTGTTCCCAAGAAGACATTTTGTCGTAGAATTCTGTAAGTAATTGGTTGAGCTTATCTAAGTTTTGCATGGTTGAGCAGGCTGTACCTCAAGAGTAAGATGATGAATCTTATCAAACTTATTTAGGATTTGCTTGTATTCAGCCACAGTCATTTTATTGTTTGATGCGAGTGATATTGCGGCCGAATAGTGATGCCCACTGATTCGCCACATATGGAAGTCAGTGACTTGAGCAAATGGCTCTAGCGCTTGGATGATAGAGTCTCGGTATTTCTTGTCTATGTTCGCATCCAACAATACCGGGCTAGTTTGTGCGAGTAAGTTGATTGTCCATTTTCCAATCACTAATGCTCCGACGACTCCCATCAAAGCATCAAGCCAGTTCCAACCGTATAGTTTACCGAAAATGAGTGCGACAATGGCCAATACAGAGGTTAAAGCATCAGCCAAAACGTGCATGTAGGCGGCACGCAGATTGTGGTCATGATGATGATCATGTCCATGGTGATGATGATCTCCGAGTAGAAACATACTCGCTAAGTTGACGAACAAGCCCAGTATAGCGACCAAAATGGCTTCATTAAATTGAATTGCTTGAGGATTAAACAGACGGTGGATGGACTCTCCAGCCATCATCATTGCGACAAAACCTAAGGCTATCGCGCTGGTATATCCCCCTAATACACTGATTTTTCCTGTCCCAAAAGAGAAGCGATCACTGTTGGAATGTTTCTTAGCATACCGATAGGCAAATAGGGTGATACAAAATGCCGCTGCGTGCGTGCCCATATGCCACCCATCGGCCAGCAACGCCATTGAGCCAAACAGCGTGCCGCAGACGATTTCGACAATCATAGCGGTTAGCGTTAGCAAAAGAACGTAGATGGTGCGTTTTTCACCGTGGTGATTGTGAGACTCAAAGTCGTGACTATGAAGGCGTGTCGTGAGCAAAATAAACCCTTAATTTGATAATCAAACTATTTGATTGTTAATTTAGTTTGATTGTCAAGGTATGTCAATAATCTCAAGCTACTGTGCCAAGAATCCCGTTGATTACTATCAAACTAGCGTGGCTTATTTGCTAAATATACGGGCAAGTTTATGTCCGATTGCGAAGCTCACAACGCAAATGCTGAGCACAATTAAGACTGAGTATGTATAGCCTACAGCGGTGGAAACACCGAACCCCCAGACAAGCGAGAATACAAGTCCTTGAAATGCTTCGTAAGGCCATTGGGATAACGGGAAGTGTGAGTCAGAGGTGAGCAAAAAGGTTAAGCCGAGTAATGCAAGAGCTACCGTCAAAAGACCTAATATGGTTTGTTTGTTCATATGACTGCCGATAAACGAAAAACATTGAGCTTACGACCTATTGTAAAACGTTGCTATAGGAAAATGCAGAGATGATGATTGAAAGTGTCACGCTAAGCATTTATCCATGCCAATTTGAAAACCAGGTCAAACTTCTCACAGAACTTCTACTTTTCGTTTATAGAGCATGTCGATCGCAGACTGCTTGTCATCACTGAGTACTGTGCTGCTAAGAGCGAGATTACTTAGCTGATTTAGTTGCTTGTTCAGTGTCATTTTAGCCTGATCCTTGTGCTGTTTACGCTCCGAAGAGCCAAGCACGGTGACAGAGCGCCCATAAAAGGTTTTCTTTGATACGTTATTACGTTCTGCTGATGTGTCTAAGGTATAAACATGCCCGTTGTTGCGCGTGGGTTGAATATCATTTGACATAGTATCATTACACCCTTAAGTCTGCTGTATTTGGCACGCAAAGGTTTTGCTCCGGCGTCTCAAACGCTGTCAAGAGTGACTCCCAAGACTCACACTGTGTAATAAGTTCAGCTAGCGCAGACTCGAAGTATGCATAATTAAGCATTTCACTACTTAGGAGTTTATGTAGACACAAAACGTTTCTATTGTTGTCGAGACTAAAAAATAGCTCGTACTCTGGCCAATGATGATTGAAAGCAAGCAAAGCGCGGCAAAGGTCGCTACTGAGCACGGTTAAGTTAACCACCTCAGCTTCCAATTGAAGTGTTTCCTGCTCAGGGTGATATAGAAAGTGAACTCGTATTGCATCATCAAATGCAAGGCTGAGTTCATTGTCAGTTAGCCGTAGTTCAGGCAAGCCTATTTGATGAGCGAATTGAGTTAACACCTCATCTATTTTTTGGCGCGCTGACATATATAGGATCCTTATTTTAGTCTTTTCTCATTGAACATAAGCGAGGCTGAAAATTTTGTTTATCATTATCCGCTGTCATTTTTTATATTTTGGTCAAAAATGGCTATTTTCCATATAAAATAATCTGTAATTGTGCACCAAGGTTCATCGTTCAGTTAATGCTTTCAATGAGTTAAGGGCAATAGCTCATTTTGGTGCACGAGCTATTATTAATGGATTCTTTATTAGAAATAACTTATTTATTAATTGAGATTATTTGACTCTAGTACTGTCAAAAATGTGCTATGTATTGAGTGGCAATATTATTGAGAAATACAAAGAATTGACAATCACTTATACAATACATAATGGGTTGGTTCTGTTTTTTTAACGCGTGCACTTTGTTCAAATATACCTCCTTAAAGGTTGATTTTAACTATGCGCCTGTATAAATTTACGCCAATTCTCTCTGATTTATTTAAATTTGGATTTTTTTGAATGAAAAAGCCTTTATGGTCCGGTCTGGTATTTCTGGTTGCTTTGAGTGGATGCAGTCAGTCCATTTCGACCCCGGATACTTTTAGTAAGAAGTCTCAAGCTCAGGTGTACGGTTGGATCTCTATAGATGATTATTTTTCACCTGTTGCAACTAAAGTACAAGTGGATATGTGTCAAGTGGTTGATAATCAATGTCTAACGTCGGCAGAGCAAGAGTATAAAGGGGTGCAACTGCCAATTCAGTATTCATTTTTGATTTCACCTCTTCAGGCTGGTGATGGAAATATGAAAATTCGAGCAAGGCTGTTAGATAAAGGAAGCGTAGTTGCTCAAAGCTTGGTTGAATATCATTTTGAACCTGGAGAAAGGCGTGTTGATATAGTGTTAAGTTCAATAAAAAATTAATAACAAAGTCGAGGCGGTGTGGTTGGGTTGATTTGTTTTTTCTTAATTAGGTCCTGCTAAAATAAGGTTTTCTTATATTTAATATGCGGTCATATGACATGATTTTCACTCACCTGAATGATATACATTGAACTTTTTAGCTCATCGGGACAGTGAAATTTATCACTTATGATTATTGCCTAAGTTGCTATTTTTGTGATTATAATTCAGCTCTCTTATAGGTTGGCTTGACTGGAATGAATTTTCTAGAGCGCACTGGCGTTTGTATGTCTATTGTCTCAAATTTGAGAATGTAGTGTTAAGTAAATTCATTTTGTTCTAATAATAAATCAAAGTTATTAATATAACGCTCAGTAACTATAACTTTAGTTATTACTAATTAAATACAAAAATTAGCGTTCCCTGTAATACCAAAAATCTAACTCAGGGAATTCGTATATTTAGTTTTATTTACCTCGCTTGAGTGCGAGGGTTTTGAGCTTTTTGCTTTAAATACGGGGGGGTATAGTTGGTTACTAACTTACTGTGCTCTTTTCTTTTCTTCTTAAATTACTAATGCATTATTAAGGTGTTACCGCTGATTAATAGTGCTTTGGAACTCTCGTGCTTTAAAAACAGGGAGTGAATATGACGAAGGTTAGGAAATGAATGTGTCAGGCCAATTAAACATGGATAAACTCGGCGCTTGTTTTGAAAAAATTCACAGATTTTCAACTCAAGAAAGCTTTGATGAGGTATTTCATTCAGATCATTCTCAAATTGTTATTGTTCGTAGCGGTCAGTTAAAAGTTCAGACTGGAGATTGTACAGTTAATGTTCTTGCTGGCAGTGGTATTTTTTTGTCTCAGGGCGATTATTTGTTTGAATACTCGGCTCTTGGGGAAGAGTACCAATCGATGATTATAGAATTTGAAAATGAGCTGGTGAGTCAGTTACTGCAAAAGCACAGCGATTTGTTGATGACATTGCCTAAGTCGGATAAGGCCATTATGGGACTTTTTCCATTTGACTTAAATATTCTGCTTGAGCAAGTTATTTCAGGCATGCAAGCGCTGGAAGAGCAAGCTTATCCCAGTGCAATTATGCGCTTAAAATACGAAGAAATGTTGATCTTGCTATTGCATAGTGCGGGAGGAGAGCAACTTTATGCTTTACTCTCTCAACAGATGAATCGCACGTCAGAAAGACTGCGTAGATTTATGGAATTGCATTATCTGAAAGAATGGAAGCTAAATGACTATGCTCAGGAATTTGGCGCTAGCCTTACGACGTTCAAAGAGCTTTTTAACGAGCATTATGGAATGTCTCCACGAGCATGGATCAGTGAACGCCGCCTCTTATATGCGCATAAGCTATTGTTAACAAGTAAGATGAGTATTGTAGATATTGCAATGGAAGCGGGTTTTTCCAGCCAGTCTTATTTTACTCAGAGCTATCGTCGTCGTTTTGGTACAACACCGAGTAAAGTACGATCAGGTGAAGAAATGGTAGCTATCGCTGAATGAAATGACTTATGACTAAAATTTTCTGACTTTTATTACAAGTGTCGGTTCGCTAGTCATTATATTATCATCAGCATAGAAACTAATACTCAATACTAATTTTACCTCTTTCGTTCAGGAGTGCACGAAAGAAGTGCGGAGAAAGAAGACAAAATGAAAAAGCAGCATTGGCGACGCCGTTCGCTTTTTCCAGACAACTCTGTGACAAAAAGGAAGGTCACGGTCTTGCAGAGAGGGGCTCGATACCAAGAGACCGCTAAGCAAACGCAGGGTAAAAATGTTGTTAATGTCAGCCACCGTCAGCTCCTAAGCGAAGGTGTCTTGAGTTCGGAACAGCTATCTCTACTACAAAGGCTGTTGAATAGAGATGTAATTGACGCTTTGTGCTCAAGCCAGTTAGTTAAGACTTATGAAAAGCTTGGTGCGCCGTTAGATAGATTTGCGATGCGCTTGTTTTTAGAAATCGGTTCAAGGCTAGGTGCAAGTCAGGTTTTAACAACTCACGAACAGCGAGTGGCATATATCAATCAACATGTAGGTTATCGATATAATCTGGCTAGCCCCAAATCACTGGCGCTATGTCTGCACTGCGCTATTGCCGAATGGGTAAATCACCAATCAGACCAAGGTGTGTTATTGGATGTGGTGGAAATTGAGCAATTGGCGAACCAACTGCAGATTCAAGGTAGCTATTGGGAAAAACTCTTGGGTCAAGAAGCCAGTGCGATATACGTAGAACAGCAACTCGAACTGATAAAGTCGCAACAACAACAGGTGAAAGAGCAACTTCGCACCCTTGAGGAAACGCACAAGAAAGCCGCAGAGTCACATCGCATTTTGATGGAAAAGTGGCAACCTTGCCTTAATACACTAAAAGCCTTGTCTGAGTTTGCGCTGACTTCCCCTGAGTTTTTCACAGCTTGGCAGGCTTGGTGTGAACAGGCGAAACAACTTGCCCCTGAACTTAGGGAAGTTTGGGAGGCATGTGACCACATATATCGCGATTTAAACGCGGTTGCAAAACTATGGCAATGGTTCCAAGACATGCAATCGGTCGGTGACGTAGACCTGTATTACTTTGATGTTCAAAGTGGTCAGTGTGGTCAAGCTTACAATCACATGAGTCATATTTAATAAAGGCATAACTATGCTAAATCAAATAATGAAATCTCTAGCAAATACGCTAGAGGTTAGGGCTTTTACGCCCAATGAAAATGGCATATACGAGATTGAAGTCGATCAGTTCAACGTCGAAGTTAAACAACATTCGTCTTGGATTTTATGGGAAACCGAATTGCCTTTCCACTTTGATAAAGACTTAGATTATCAAAGTGAACAGATGCTTAAGCGTTGTATGCAGTTATCTTTAAAAACAGTACGTGATGGCCAAGGGACGTTAACTCTAAACAAGGAGCAGCGTTTAGTGTTACAAGGCAAGGCTCCGTTTGATCAAATGTCTCCAGTGCTCTTTCCTTCATTGCTCTCCCAACACGTGAATCTGTGTGAATACTACAGTGAAATACTAGAGCATGAACGTGTAAACCGTGCAATTAATCATACAGTGTGGCTGCCATGAGAAGATTGCTTGCTAAATTCAGCTTAGTATTTCTGGTACTTTGCGCTAGTTCAACGAGTTTAATGGCTGCTCCTCTTGATTGGCCACAACGTCCGTTTCGCTATTTTGCTGACAATGACTCTCTAAAAGAGTTACTAAATAACTTTGGTGCAAACTATGGTGTGTCAGTTGCTGTAAGTGACAAAATCAGTGAAAAAATCAGCGGAAGATTTACACCAGAAAAGCCTGCCGAGTTCCTAGATTATTTGGCACAAGTTTATAACCTGATGTGGTATTTCGACGGTGCTGTACTGCATGTATACAAGGCGACAGAAACACGTTCACGGCTTCTACAGCTTGAGCTACTAACCGCTCGGGATTTACGCAGTACTCTGATTTCAACAGGGGTCTGGGACTCACGTTACCGTTGGCGCGCTGTAGAGAACAAAGGTCTTATCTATCTCGCAGGACCGCCTCGTTATGTCGATCTCATCGTACAGACAGCAGAAGCATTAGAGAGCCGTTTGCTACAGAAAGCCAATTCTACCGATGAACTTTATGTTGAGCTGATCCCGCTAAAATACGCTTCAGCCACTGATAGAGAGATCTCTTACCGAGATCAGAAAGTTATTGTACCTGGCATAGCGGCAGTGCTTCGTCGATTGGTATCTGGTGTGCAAACGCAAGTTGTTGACTCAAGGGAAAAGATCGCAGGAGAAGATGGCGAAAACCAAGAAGTTATAGCAAAGCCTGCTTCTGTTCATGGTGGTGCTACAGTCGAAGCTGAGCCCGGATTAAATGCGATTATTGTTCGTGACACGCAATCGAGGCTTCCTTTATACCGCAAGCTAATTGCTCAGTTAGACCAACCGCAATCACGAATCGAAGTTGCAGTTTCAATCGTAGATATAAGTGCAAATGACATTAGTCAGCTAGGGGTAGATTGGCGAGCAGGAGTGTCTGTCGGTAACAACAGCATTATCGATATAAAAACAACGGGTGATGTCGCTGGTGGCGATGTTACTTTGGGCAGCGGCGCGACCTTTAAATCCCTGCTTGATGCAAGCAACTTGAATTATTTGCTCGCTCAGATTCGTTTATTGGAGTCTCAAGGGAGTGCCCAAGTGGTTTCCCGGCCGACATTATTAACGCAAGAAAATGTAGAGGCTGTCCTAAACAATAGCAATACATTCTACGTGAAACTGCTTGGTAAAGAGACGACAGCTCTTGAAGAAGTGACCTATGGAACCTTGTTGAGGATTGTGCCGCGTATAGTGGGTGATCGTTTTGCCGAACGTCCAGAAATCAACTTAAGCCTGCATTTGGAAGATGGCTCGGAGATCCCAGATGGAAGTGTTGACGATCTGCCTTCAGTACGAAAGACCGAAATCAGCACCTTAGCGACCGTGAAGCAAGGGCAGAGTTTGTTGATTGGTGGTGTATACCGTGATGAAGTCAGCCATCAGTTGCGCAAAGTACCACTTCTTGGTGATATCCCATTTTTAGGTGCCTTGTTCAGAAGTAACACCAATACAACGCGTCGTACCGTGCGAATGTTCATCATTGAACCACGCATCGTGGTAGATGGCATTGGTGACAGTGTTCTTATTGGCAATGAACATGACCTACGTCCTCATATTGGGCAGCTAAACAATATCTCCAATAACAGTACAGAGTTCAAATCTGCTGTAGAGCTATACAGTTGTTCGACGCTAGAGCAAGCACAGCGTCACCAAAAGTATTTGCTTGAAAGCGATCAATCTTCACTACTGTCAGAGTGTGAACTACCAACCGGACAAATGGGTTGGCGAGTCAAAGTGACACAGTGCGATCAAGAACCACACTGTATGCGCCCAGCTAAGGAGCCTTGATAAGAATGCAACAATGGAAAATTCGTATCTTATCCGGGGTGCATTCCGGAGTGGAGGTCCCTTTACCTCAAGGCACATTGGTACTGGGAAATGACGACTTTGGTGCTGACCTTGTACTTTCAGATGCGGGGGTTGAGAGTCATCACCTTACGCTTGAATGTACGTTAGAGAATGTGATTTTGAAAGGTTGTAGCGAAGCTTCGCTACGGGGTGAGCAGGTCGATGTTGCTGAAGAAGGTGTTGAACTAGAGCGCGGCAGTTTGGTTTCTGTCGGGGTAGTTCAGTTTGCTGTCGGACATGTAGACGATGATTTGGCAATCTTGGGCAGTGAAACAGAAGTTTTGACCAAAGATATATCCAACAAGGTAGTGAAATTCTCGAGTTGGAAACGCTCTCTTTTGATTGGAGCTATGTGCAGTATGCTACCGAGCGCGATTCTTGCGGGTATGTGGTACAGCCAGGTGAATAGCAATGCCAACGAGATTACCACCGAGGCAGAGCCGATTGTTCAAGTTAGGGATATTTTGAAGGAACTTGGGTTAGACGATGTACGTGTTGAATGGAATGCGAACGTTCACCAAGCGGTACTTGAAGGATATGTGGATGATAGTGCCCAAAAACTGCAGCTATTGCGTCGAATTGACTTACTCGGGATTAACTACAAAAGCGATTTACGCACCATGGAAGAGATCCGTCGCGGAGTTCGCTTTATCCTTCGAAATCTGGGTTATCACCAAGTCAAAGTTGAGAACGGTGACGAAACCGGGACCGTGCTGCTAACAGGATACATTGATGATGCGAGCCGTTGGAGTCAAGTCGAACAGATTCTAGAAAGGGATGTTCCCGGCCTTGTTGCGTGGAAGGTTGAGTTACAGCGGGCGGGGGCGTACATGGATACGCTGAAACAGTTGCTTGAGAAAGAATCCTTACTCAAAAAAGTCCAAATCGTCACCAGTGGTGATCGCGTGGAAGTACGCGGCGAGCTAGACGATATTGAGACGACGCGTTTTTACAGTGTCACTCGAGAGTTCAGGGAACAGTATGGTGAAAAGCCGTACTTGGTTTTGAAATCTATCCCAAAAGTTAGCAAAGGAAGTAACGTTGATTTCCCTTTTCGTAGTGTGAATTTTGGTCAGGTGCCGTATGTCATTTTGACAGACAATGTTCGCTATATGGTGGGTTCCCGAACCCCGCAAGGTTATCGCATTTCAAGCGTAACGCCTGACGGAATTGAATTGGTGAAAGGCGGACAGGTCATCAATATTGAACTCGGATATTCAGAAGAGAATAACAATGACAGATCTTGAACAAATTTTAGATAACGATCCAACTGGAGCTGAAGTGAAGAAGCTTAAGGAGACACTTTTCCAAGCGCAAACTTCTGTCAAGCGAAAGCTAGATCAGGGGTGTGATCCTCAGCAATATCAATTATTAACCAAGCAACACGAAGCGTATATAGCTGCACAGGCTGTCCTTGAACATTACGTTTCTCAGCAAAGTTAAGGAGAAATACTATGACATCTTTTTACTCTGGCACTAGTACAGTCAATCTCGATGAAGTTAAGAAAAAACTTACGGATCAGGCTGCAACGGCAAACACTAATGTGACCAACGCTATCAATAATCTCTCAGCTAATGCAGACGATCCTTCGAAATTGGCTGAGCTGCAGCACACCATCAACCAATGGTCAGTTATCTACAACATCAACTCTACAACGACTAGAGCAATTAAAGATGTAATGCAGTCCATTTTGCAAAAGGTATAACTGATGGAGAGAGAAATGCGTCAGCTTTTGGCTGAAGTGGCTTTGATGGCTACAGGTATGCACTGCCACAAAGAAGCTCAATCAATCGTCGAATGTCTCGAACAAGAAGAAGGGACTGAAGAGGCGGTGGCGATGATTTTGGCGATGAGCTTAATGAATAGGGGCAAGTATGAACAAGCTGAGCAGCATCTAGCTTCATTGTGTTCTGCTCATGCATCTCTTATCCCCCTTGCTGCTTTGGCTGCGGGCAAGGCGGGTTTGTCTAGTAAGGCTGAGCAGTGGTTGCAACAAGCAGCGAATGGAAGTGCACAAAGTAAAGCCTTCGCTGAGAGTTTTTGCCATGATCTTAGGAACTTTGGATGATCATTGACTCAAGCTTGCAAGCAGCTGACCTAAAGAACAGAAGTGAACGAAGCGCGCATCGACGCCAAGATGAAGAGCGAATGAGTTCGTTAATGACGGAATCAACTCAGCAAGCAAAAAGCGTCAAAAACGAAGCAAATCCGCCTATTGTTCAAGCTTCTAGTGACGTTTCCAAGGTTAAAGCTTGGTATGAGAATATTAAGACTCAGCAGAATATGAGCCAACAAGCTTTGAACTCGGAACTAAAACAAGCCTTTCCCGAACGCGCTTTGCAGAAAGAAGCTATGTGGTACGCCTACAACAAAGAGAAGTCGTTAAAAGGGACAGAAGACGCAAATTCGAATTTACTGAATGTGCTTAAACAGGAGCTTGTAGGGGGCTTCGCAAGTGAACTCAGAGATGTACCACCTACCGATAGCGATCAGCTTAGACAAATGCTATCAGAGAAGTATTCACTGAGTGCTCATAAGGAACAAGCCCTTTGGCATGCTTGGGATGAGCTTAAAGCTGTTCCGGAGATGAAACCCGTTGTTGATTTGGTTCGCCAAGAGTTGAGCCTAGTTATTTCAAAAAATGCCATTGTCAAAAACATGCTCACTCATAGCCATAAGTTAGATTTGTCGTAGGAGGTCATATGATCAACACGCAATACACTGAAGTAGTACAAACAAGCCTAGAGCAGGTGCAAGACGCCCAAGTAGAAGATGGGCTAAGTGAACGTTTCGATCAAGCAATGTCATTACCTGAAAGCAATAATGGCCTAGAGGGTGGTTTGTTAGAAAACATCAGTGAACTAAAGTCAAATATCGACAATGCTAAAAGTTCATTGCAGGACAGCATGGAAGCGGTAGGAGACAATCCTGCGAAACTGCTGGAAATGCAATGGGCGCTGACGCGTATTACTTTCCAAGAAGAGTTGATTGCCAAGACCGTAGGCAAAACCACTCAAAACGTAGAAACCCTATTAAAGGCTCAGTAAAAAATGATGAATAAAATGCGCGTGTTCGCCTTGGCTATGGTTGTGTTTCTTGCAGGTTGTCAAACTGAGCTATACACCAATATAAGCCAGAAAGAAGGTAACGAAATGTTATCTATTTTGCTGTCTGAAGGCGTCGTAGCGACCAAAGAGCCCGGTAAAGACAACACGGTAAAATTGATGGTGGATAGCTCGCAAATAGCGTTCGCGGTAGATGCGCTTAAGCGCAAAGGCTACCCACGTGAAGAGTTTTCAACACTAAAAGAAGTATTCCCTAAAGATGACTTAATTTCATCACCATTGGCTGAGCGTGCGCGTCTTATCTATGCAAAGTCTCAGGAATTATCATCAACACTTTCTCAGATTGATGGCGTACTTGTTGCGCGAGTGCATGTGGTTCTCGAAGAAAAAGATCTACGTCCTGGCGAGCGTCCAACGCCAGCTTCAGCCTCTGTATTCATCAAGCATGCTGCCGATGTCGCATTAGACTCTTATGTGCCGCAGATAAAGTTGCTAGTCAACAACAGTATTGAGGGCCTTAATTACGATCGTATAAGTGTCGTAATGGTGCCATCTGCAGAGGTTCGAATCACTCCTCAGGGGAATCAGTTTGAGAGCATCTTGTCTGTTCAACTAACCAAAGACTCAGTAGATAATTTTGTTGTCATTCTTCTGTTCATGGTGGCGTTAATGATTGGAACGAATGTGGCAACGTATCTTTGGTGCCGTAGGAATGTAAAACGTGGCTAACCCAGAAACACCGCTTAGTCAGGTTGTCCACCAGTTCAACTATTGCCCGTGTCAGTACATGGACAGTAGCTGGCTTACAGAAAAGCAGTCTTGGATAGAAAACCTCGATGGTTGGAGGCATAGACCCATGCTTAACAACTGGGCGTTAAAAGAGTGGGCATTAACGCCCATTTCCGAGTCGACTTTCAATATACCGACAAACAGTATGGCACTTTTGCCACCTGAACCACTTAAGAAACTGTTAGTTATGGTTGGCGGTGTGCTGCATTGTATTGCAATGCGTCAAGTTATACTCAAGGAGCCAAAGCAACATCTAAATACGGCGCTTGGGGCTGAGGGGATGCAGTTCTGCATTCAGCAAGGTCCAATGCTACTTTCTGATTGGCCAGAAGGGTGGCAACACAAATTACCAAGTCAATTTGACAGCGTGAGCATCGAGAAGCGCGCGCTACAACTAGGCTTGATCTGGTTTAGCTTCATCCTAAAAAACTCTCCGGACAATATCCAACAGCGATGGCGTTTTAAGCTTAAACAGTCAGATTTCGCTTTCTCATCAAATGTTGCTTGGCTAGAAGAAAGTCAGCGTGATTTGGCATATCGACTAACTAAAAAAATCGCAAAGCAGGTTATTCCCCAATGGTTTCATTTGTTGAAATAAAAACAGACAACTTACAACTCGCACCGGGTTTGAAAGTACTAAAAGCGCGAGAGTACTTGAGCTACTTAGACTCCCAGCACTTGGTTGAAGCTGCGCATGCTAAAGCAGATAGCATTGTTGAGAGTGCTCAGCAGGCTTACGAAAGTGAAAAACAACGTGGTTACCAAGATGGGTTACAAAAGGCGGAAATTGAAAACGCCCAGACCATGATTGCGACCCTAGCCAAATGTAATGATTACTACCTTCAGGTCGAACAAAAAATGACCGGAGTGGTGCTTGATGCTGTACGCAAGATCATCGATACCTTTGATGACGTTGATACGACGGTAAGTGTTGTTCGTGAAGCTTTACAGTTGGTCAGTAACCAAAAGCAAGTGATTTTGCATGTTCATCCAGAACAAGTCATTGACGTTCGAGAAAGGGTTTCGTCGGTATTAAGTGACTTTCCAGAAGTCGGATACGTTGAAGTCGTTGCCGATGCGCGTTTAAAAAACGGCGGCTGTATCCTTGAAACAGAAGTTGGCATCATCGACGCAAGTATTGATGGGCAGTTGCAGGCATTAAAGCAGGCTATGGAAAAGCAACTCAGTGAGCGTCAAAACGCCCTGTAACTAAACCAACTAATTATTGCTCTCGCCAAGTTTGAATATCACGATTTATTGGATTAGATGAACCTATTCAATCTGAGGGCAACAGTGGCTTAGTAACAAAATTAAGGACGAAAATTTATGAAGGCAGCAGGAAGAGTGAAAGGGTTGCTAGTTGTGGCACTTGCCATGATTGCAGGTTGCTCATCTACGGTACAGGTCTGGTCGAAAACTGAGCCTGATTATATTGAAGTTCGGCCAACTTATGCTGGCGAAGATGTTGAAGCTGCACTGAAAGCTCAAAATATTAGTTCGGTTTGTGTACAACCGCCACAAGAAGTAGAGAAGGCATGTTTTGTTCGAGAAAGCGATATCAGCAGGATTTCAAGAAAAGTAATGGCGACTCCTGCCGCTTTGGTCAATGATTCTGAGAAGGTGATTAAAGTGACTGGTGCAGTTTTACTACTGTATGTACTGCCTTCATCATTTTACGAGTAAATCAGGTGTTGTGAACAAAAAAATAGAGAGTGGTCGTCGCCACTCTTTTTTTCTTAAAAAACCAAACAATGCCAATGGTCTTATCAATAAATGTAGCGGCTATCTCTTCACTAACATGATGAACTTAAAGTGCTGAGCATTATGGTGTTGGTGCTGAAAAAGAGGCTCAAGTTGATAAAAAAGGCGGCTGATCTTTATATAGGCGTGTAGAGGCTGAGTTTAAACTAATTAAAAACAGAGGGTATATGCTATGAACAGAGAAGAAATTATTAACCAGTGGTTGTCAGATATATCGGCAGGTCAGTGGCAACTATTAAATGATCAGTGCAACTTAGTTGGTGACGATGGCCGCCATTTCGCCACAATCAACCTGCTACAGAGTCGGACATTGATTATGTTTCCGTTGCACCCCTCAGAGCAGCTGGAATCAGACAGTCTTCAGCTCAAGTTATTACAGTTTAACAGCCATCCTGACGTTGTAGGGATGGCCGCTTTTTCTCTTGCTGAAGATAACGCCACTATTGTGCTTAACTTTTCAGTTTCCGATGAAGCCTTGCCGGCAACTGATCTTCAGGCTTTCTGGCAAAGCAGTCTTAATTTGCGCAATTCGCTCTTTGAAGTTCTCTCCCGATAAGCTGAGTGATCAATATGGTTTATACATATAACAATGTTACTCAGCATACATTGGGGGTATCTGTACAACCTGTGCAGGTGCGGGCGAGTACGGCGGCCAATCAGCTATCGCAGGTTCAGTCCGTCCCGGTAAATCTAACGGGTCAGAATCTTCCCCCATTACCGAAAGGTAATCACGAGCCCGTTGCACTCAAGCAGGTTGAAGCTGAGTTTAATAAAGCGGTGATGCGGGTCGCCGAATACGAAGGCAGCGTAGTAGACAGCATTCTCACCAAAGTGAAACAGGAGTTTCCGCAAGAAGCGCCGGCTATGCAGATGCACATTGCCTCCACGGCCGCTGATAAAGTCAAAGCGGCCAACCATAGCTTCGAAATGAATCATCTTGGTAATAAATTACTCACAATGCCCGCGGTAGAGTATATGTCCCAGTCGTATCTGAGGCGTGTTTTAGAGAACGCAGAAAAGCTTGAGAATGCAGGCGTCAAACTTCATCTTGGTGATGAGGGAGGAGCTGGGTTTTTAGCCGGCTGGAATACCAGTGATGATCAGTTGTGGGGCGAGCAGATGAACAAGCTGGTTAACGGTAAAGTGAATGCCCGTGTTCTGACAACTGCTGGATATATGTTTCAGGAGAACTTCAGACTTCATTTCGACAAAATTGCTGACTCGATTAACACACCGCTCTGGAATGAGAAAAACAGCCCTGAAAATGCGCGGGTTGACATTTTTAACGCAAGTAGTCTGAAAAAGGGGCCACCAGTCACAGTCCAGCCTCATGGTACTGCCTGGCTGAAATACGCCACCTGGAACTTGACTGAAAACATGGGCCATGAACGACATCAACAGATAGTCGCTTCCCGTAATCATGATACGTACGATACGAGCGAACTGTATAAACACGTTGAGCCCGCCTTGTATAGTGATGAAAGTAGCGGTTTAACGGAGCGCGAGAAGGCTACCCCTGGTTTTTCGATTTGGGAAGTGCGCGATTCTGACGTGAAAACCGTCGGTCAGGATAACGAGGTTTCGGTCAACTGGAAGAAGCAGAACCTTGATAAAGGTCTGCCTATGTTTTCTGGGCCATCAAGTACAACCAGTTACATGTATGAGGTGGTGCGCTTACTGGAGATACCAGACAATGAAGTGCAGTCATTCCGCGCTATGCTGCTAGGCTGGATGATACAGGGCCGAGATCACAGTTTTACCGAGATCATGGGCGCGTTTGATGCTTATGCGCAGGAAAGAGAAGAAGGAGGCGTAGCCACGACAAGCGGTGACGCGAAACTGGCCTGGGAAATGCGTAAAACCAAGCAGTGGGAAACAGCTTACGAGAACCTTTTCACCGAAGACATCAATCTACCTGCGCAGGAAGCTAAAACAGTCCGGGTAAAAGGCCAGGAGATCCATCTACCAGCGATACCCGCTGTGCATATGACAAAGGCTGAGTTCGATCAGAAAATTACCGGTGGTGACGGCTATCCATCGCAGTACGCATCGAGCGAGAACCTCAAAGTTATCCGCGATGACCTCTCTAACAAGGGCTTTTCTACGGTGCGCTCCGGTTTGGCTGCTGAAAAGGTGATGTATGGCGCATATAACCCGGTGACGAATGCTCTATTCGACTCTAGCACCGAGGCGCGGCCTGTCACTGTCCCTGAGCATGCAGGAACAGATATGTCGGCGGCTTTTTTTGATGCCGGTAAAGATAAGGCTATGAATGATTGGCTGAGCCAGCAGTCTCCTGATGAGTACAAGAAACTGCTAGGTGATGCGGCTTCTCTGTTCGCAGAGTCGTCTCAGGAGCAGTCTTTGGGACACATATATACACGCGAAAACAGCCCAAATAACTATGTTCTGGAGGCGTTTCTTCTCGATAAGCGAACCAACATGCTACTGCACAGTGATGTGCTTCATCTGGATAATTCTGGTGAGAGCAACGTGTCAGCTCTGGTTAAACTGGCTGGAAAAGAGGTCACTCAGGAGGCCCGTCAGCAAGCCGTTCTGGGAGCACTGGGAGATAACCGTGCCGCTCAGGATGCACTGATTAAAGGGATGTTGTTAGCGGTTCAGCGCTTCTGGACGGGTGAGCCGACCGAAGCTTTTAACCCGGGCTATTCATCGCAGTACGGTTCACCAAAAGACGGCATTGAGTTTAACCTGCGTTTTGAAGGGGCTATGCGCAACCTCAAAGGAGGACCATCGGTTGATAAGCTAGATGATGTGCGCGAAGAGGCTATTAAACTACGTAATATGTTGAGGGCTGCTATCCATTCCCCATTATTTGAAGGAACGACAGAGCCAGTCTACAGAGGGGTTTCTCAATATGTTGGTCAAGAACTCCTAACGCTTAAACCTGGCGAAGAGTATAAATTCCCAGGATTTATGAGTACCTCCAGAGAGCCTGGCGTCGGCTTAGATTATGCCAATGGAGCTTTTGTTGTTATTAATCCGCCCAAAACGGGTTCTCTTGGCGCAGATATAGTGGGTATAAGTAAGGCGCCTGCTGAGAAAGAGGTACTCGTGGCTGATGATACAATTTTGGAGCTGGAAAACTCATATACGCTTAAAGTAGAGAAGGATCTACCAGAAAACGCAAGTATGATCCAGAAGATGAGGTATGATCTCGACCCTAAGAAAAAGGTAAAAATCAGCGTTACGAGCCTTGATGGTCAGGCATCTCCTGAAGGCGCAGCACTTCTCAAGGATGTGATTGCGGATATAAAAGCTAATCCCAAAGCAAACTACTTTGACGAGCCGATTAAGGTAGCGGTTCTCAATGTAAAAAGCTAAATGAATCATCCTTATAAACGACATCATTAATATATGAGTCATCAATCGGGCCTGCTCTCAATATCAATCTATTGGGCGCAGGCTCGGCTATTTCATGTCCCTCATAACTCCTAGGATCTGTTGACCTTTTGCGGTTATATTTTGCTCGGATTCTACAAGCAGCGTTTGCGGCTCTTTGCTACTGCGTTAACGGCTCATTAAGTAGGGCAACTCCATTTCAAAACCTCTCCTGTATAAATAACCCCCAAGCTGCTGCAAAAATCAGCTTGATAGTTTTGTGGTAAGTATCACAGCGCATTGCCGAAAGTAACAAAATTAGAGCTATTTACGACATCGTTCAATAAGTAATCGTTGTTCAATGGATTTCAGTGAAACAAAAAGGAAAAACTATGAAATCAATACAACGCTTACTTGATGAATTCTGTTCTCTCAATGAGCTTCCACCACTGCTTATTGAAAATAATGGTCGTTGCCAGTTGCTTGTCGACGATCGCACACTGCTCTATTTTATCGCGACAGAAGACAATGAACTTTTGTTGTCTGCTCGTGTGGGAGCACTGCCAAAGCAGGGTAGCTTAAGGAACCGAGGTTTAGAGCTGCTGGCAAGAGCAAACTACTATGGGTTAGGTTGTGGTGGCCTGAATCTAGCCATCTCGCCAGATGGACGTCAAGTCATACTGTTTGGCCGAAAAGCTCTAGAAATGTTAGATGCTGCGAATCTCACCCAATGGTTCGAAGAATTCAATCAACAAAGCTCGGAGTGGTCAGCACGATTTTCGATGCTGGATCGTGATATTCCGCTCAGTGAATCAAACCAACAAACCTTTGCTCAGCAACTACGCGTATAGAGGAAAATATTATGGTGAACCCAGTGAAAGTTGGCCAAGCCAATGTGCCAGATTTAGACCAGTTCCGTGCGGTTGCAGCCGCTAAAGATGACCGTGTAATCAGTAAAAAAGGTGAAGTTAAAGAGCCATCAACTTTCCATAAAGGGCATAAATACGCGGCGATTAGCGAAAATGTGCTTAAACAAAAATATAACAAGTACTTTCAAGAGAACATAAAAACCCATTTAGACTTAAAGCAAGCGCTGATAAAGGAAGAAAAGTACGATACGGCTATGTTGGCCTACTCTCTTGTTAGCCCTTCAGGGTATCGAGGGGAGCCTCTGACAGAACGAAAAATCTTAGAGGTTGTCAGCCTTTTAGATGAAGTTAAAGTTGATGGAGATACTTACCAAGAGCTCAAAAACAATTTTGATGCAATAGGTAAAGATGCTCGACTTCAAGCGAGCTTAGAGACCCAGTATCCGGGTAAGATGGACGGATTTAGTGCTGAACTCATAGAAATGGTGAAAGACAAGCTAAAAGGGCCAGGGGTAAATATGGCTATTAACATGCTATTACCAGGAGTGGGGTTGATTGTCGCTACCGGTCGAGAATTGCACAAAGCTTCTATCAATGGGGATGCAGAGGCATATCATCACCAATTAGCGCAGATTTCGTACTTGCCAGGACGAGATCAACGTTTATCTTTACCAATGGAGCAAGCGCTTGCCATTGGTCATGCAAAACTGTCTGCTGAAGGAGGGATAGGTGCCACGTTAGGAATGGCAACAGGAGGACTCGGTACATTTGGCGTGACTCCGGTGGCTACCACAGGTGTACTTCCTTTAGCTAAGGAAGCAATCGGAACCGTTGCTGCGTCGGGTATTATTAGTGGGGGGGGGGTTGTGGCGGGGCAGGCTAGCAGCTATGTTCTAAACAAAGAAGCAACGGAGTCATTGGCTGAGGATGTCAATTCAGGCGTGTTGCCAAGGCTTGAGGTTGCCAACACAAAAGGAAACTTCACTTTTAGTATGCAAGACGCCGCATCAGTAAGAGCGCTGATGGTTTATCTGGGACCAAAAGAGGACAAAAACTTGACGGGCCCTGATGCTCCAGCAGAAGTTAAAGAGATGGAGAATGCTCGGTTAGCATTAAAGAAAATGCTCGGCTCGGCACCTAGTGAACATTTGGTCCCAGACACCGATGCTATATTGAAGCTTAGCGAAGAAGATGAACCTAGCGAAACAGAGAAAGTGGCGACGGGTGCACTGAGAAAACTTCTCGACGAAGACTGGAACTGGTTGATGCCAGCAGTACGTTGCTTGGACGAAGGTAAGGCGGATCAGATCAATCAAAAATTGACTTATAAATTGCCACTAGATGCCCCCAATGGCCGTGTAATGCTAGATAAGAGTCCCAACTTAACAGACAAACAAATTGATGCACTGGAGCGGTTGGGCTCACCGAGCCAATTAAGGTTGCTCTATTTAGCAGAAGGTTGGGTATAAAAAAGGGAGCGAAAGCTCCTTTTTTTAGTACATGTAAATACATGTTTTAACAGACTTTAGTGATTGTTTTCTACTGAGTCTAAAGAAGCTACCCACCTTAGAATCTCTGCTGTTGCTTCAATCAGATCACCCGGGATGTATTGATCAAGTTGGCCATCTGCATAAAGCGCTCGAGCTAACGGAACCTTCTGCATAACCGGTACCCCTTCTTCCTGTGCGATTTTAATCATACGTTTTGCCATGGCATCGGTTTCCTTTAAAGTAATGACCGGTAGAGGGGTTTCCCCTTTTTTGTAATAGAGACCAATGGCAATGTGGGTGGGGTTCGTGACTAGTACATTGGAACGCTTAACATTTTCACGTTGGTTAGAAGCCTGAAGCTCTTGGTGTAATTGACGGCGTTTGCTTTTGATTTCTGGGCTACCTTCCATTTCTTTGTATTCGCGCTTAACCTCGTCTTTAGTCATTTTCAGTTTCTTGGTGTGATCGTATTTTTGGTAGGCAAAATCGGCTGCAGCAATCACAATAAATCCAACTGAAGAGATAATCATAAGCTGTTTAATCAACACGCCAGCTATGGTTGGGACGCAGTTTAGTCCACAGGTAGGAACTTGTAGCAACGTATTCAGGTTGCCGCGAAGGGTAACCCAAATAATGCATGAAAGCAGGCTAACTTTAAGTATCGATTTAATAAATTCGATAACACTTTTTAGTGAAAAAATCCGCTTTGCCCCTTCGACAGGGTTCACTTTTTTGATTTCCGGTTTAATGGATTCTCCGGTAAACAGAAAACCAAATTGGCCCATGTTGGCGAAAATCGCGACGAGCGCTGCGACAAGAATGATTGGCGCCAACAGGTAGGCCATTTCTTTCGCAATCGAGATGGCGACATCAAGCAATGCATCTTGAAAGCCTTGATAAGCAAGTTCACTAGGGAGTAGCAATAGATCTGAAATGTGTTCAAGGTAATAATCTGAAAATGCAAACAGTACAGCAATAAGCACAAGTATCAGCGACGAAGAAACGATCTCCTGGCTTTTGGCAATCTGGCCTTTTTGCCGCGCGTCACGAAGCTTTTTGGGGGTGGGTTGCTCAGTTTTTTCACCGCTCATATCTTAATCCTAATGGCTCAGCCAAATGGGGGTTAGTAGTTCGACAAATAAGGTGATGTTTGGGAACAGGTCTTGATAATGATCCATCATCATCGCGAGATAAAAGATCAGTAAAACACTCGCAACGGCGCTTTTAATCGGCATCGCGAGGAAGAATACGTTGAGTTGAGGCGCAAATCGGCTAATGAGTGCAAGACCAAATTCTGATAAAAACATCGCTAATACTAGTGGTGCAGACATCAAGACGCCAAGCCATAACATTTGCTGGAACTGCCCATAAAAGAATGTCACCCAAGCGTCGGTCACTGTAGGAAAGAAGTCGATAACAGGCCATGAGTTGTAACTTTTGAAAATCGCATACATAAATGCGATATAACCGCCTCCAGAAAAGAAGAGGGTAATGAGTGTTTGAGTTAACAAAACGGCTGTTGGTGTCGACTGTGACCCTAGTGTCGGGTTAAACATTCCCGCCATTGCAGCACCGCGTTGGTTATCGATTAAGAAACCGCTAGCTTCGACTGCCCAAAATGGGATCGCTGCAATAAAGCCGATCAGAAGGCCTAATAAGATCTCTTTACCTAGGATAACCATAATCCATAGCCCATCAATATCGGCAGGTAAGGCGTGCTGATTTAGAATTGGAAAAGTAAATAGTGCCAATGAGCACAGGACACCATTGCGGACCATAGTGCCCCCTAACATCTGTTTGCTCAAAATAGGCAAAAAGATAAAGCACGCCATCATACGAGGTAGCGCTAAGCTGTAAACAAATAAAGCTTGATGGAGGTCTTCGTAGTTCATCGTATCTGCGGGATCTTATCCATTGTAAGTGCGGCAAATGAATGTAGCTCGGCACCTAACCATTGGGTGGTGACAAACAGAGTAATGATGACCGCGATCAATTTGACGACAAATCCGAGAGTTTGCTCCTGGACTTGAGTCAGCGCTTGTATCAGTGAGACCAAAGTACCGACAAAGGCAGCCACCAAAATGGGAGGTAGCGACAGTACCAAGACAAGTGTTAGTGCTTGCGTTGTAAAGTGAATGATTTCTGAAGGGTTCATCGTTAGATACCTTGTCAACCGTAACTTAGCACAAGACCGTGAGTTAACTTGGTCCAGCCATCAAGTAGTACAAATAACAGCAGTTTAAAAGGCAGAGAAATGGTCATGGGAGATACCATCATCATCCCCATTGCCAAAAGAATGTTTGAAACAATCAAATCGATGGCGATAAAGGGAAGATAAAGTAAAAAGCCAATTTCAAAAGCCCGAGTTAGCTCACTGACGGTAAATGCTGGCAATAGAAGCAATAAGCTGTCGGATTCGAGTCGGTCGACATATTTTTGCGGCCATAAAGTTCGCGCTGCATCGGTGAAAAATGCCGCTTCAGTCTCTCGAATATGCTTTTTGAGAAACTCGCGATAGGGCTGCATCCCACTTTCAATAAGCCCTTCGACACTTGCAGAGTCCTCTAGAGAAATCTCGTTAGCCTTGACATAGTCATAGGTTTCGAAGCCAACGGGGGCCATGATGAAAATAGATAAAATGATCGCAAGGCCATATAACGCCATGTTAGGCGGTATCTGCTGCACGCCTAATGCATTTCGCAACAATGAAAAGACGACCGCAAGTTTTACAAAAGAGGTGGCCATCATTGCGATGAAAGGAATCAACGCCAGTAGTGCAAGACTGACGATGAGATTGAGTTCGTCTGGCAGTTGAATCATATTAAGCGTTCTCGCCGATGAAAATTTCCAATAAGCGAACACCGAGCTTATCGTTAACATTAACAAGCTCACATTGACCTATTACTTTGCCATTTGCTCTTAAGGTCACTGGTTTGGTTACTGGTTGGTCTAACTCAAATACATAGCCTGGTTGAAGCTGAGTAAGTTGCTCTAAAGTTATCGTCTGTTGACCAACATCAAAAGTAAGATCAACGGGAAGTTGTTGATGTTCGGTAATTGGTTCTTGGTTGTGTAAATCGTTCATGGTTGGTTCTTTTTCCAGTATTTGAATGGTTTGGTCTTCAAGTTTACATCGCCATAGATCTTGGCCTGATAGCTGAAAAACAACTTGCTTATCAGCAACATAACAGTAGTCAAAAAAGATAACATCGCCCTGTTCAAGTGCAGTGAAATCGCTGACCGTCAATTGAGTGGTGCCAAGGCACAACCAGATTGGCAGAGCGATTTTCTGATTGACTCTAGAGGATAGTGTTGGCAAAGCTTCGACGAGGACGTTGTTGCCTTGGCTCAGCCAAAGACAAAGTGTGTGGTCGTTGTCCTTGGCCTTTAACATCAAGGTTTGTTTTTGATCGCTTTCAATAGTAATGGGTTCTAACTTGCTTAAAACTGGAAGCTGACCAAACTGCTGCTTTAACTCACGCGCATATGGCTCCAATTGAGCACCCAGTAGCTCGAGCTGAAGCGAATCTGGTAGTGAGTCGAAAGAAGTCTCTTTGAGGATTTCGCCAAGCCATTGTTGTAATTGTGCAGATGCCAAGTCGATGTGTAGAGTTTGACTACCAATTATCGCCGTGAGTCGATAGCCCACAAACTGAGGTTTGTTGGCAATAGTGATTGATAAACTCCCCCCTTCCTCACCTTGGAAGTAACATTGTCTTGTGCAAAGGCGATTATTCAGCTCAACGCTCTCGGCTTCGACATTAGGAAACGCTAATTTCATCAGTTTTCCTCCGGCTGCCATTCGTCATAAATACTGCGCTGTTGACGCGAGTGTTGCTGGTCATGTTGCTGGTCAGCTTGTTCTGTGACGGTGACTCTAATCGGTTGATCTAAGTTAAGACGATTAAGCCTTTCAGATAAGTCTTGGCGTACTTGCTGGTTAATGATTGAAAGTGCGTTATCTTGGCGGATGGTGACACTATAACCCTGGTTATCTAACTTAATTTGGATCTCTCCACCTTTTAACTGACCGTCATTGAGAAGCAAGCGCACCTCTTTCGCTGTGGTCGCATTCGGTAGCGAAACTTGGATCTGCTCGACAAGCTGATTGACGAGGTGAGCCAACTCGCGTTGAGCTGGCTGAGAAGCTTGATTAGTCATGCTTCTTAAAATAACTTCCCCTTGAGTTATAGCATTAGAGGAGTGACTTTGTGCTGTCTCAGTTTTAGGGGGTGAATGTGTCTCTAGTAACTCAAAAGGCCTCTCTTTTTTGTCAGCACTAGGTGTTCCACGATCCTGAGAAGAGTGGTTTGATTCACCTTTATTGTTGGCCAGAGAACCCGAGCTGCCCGCCATTGGGTTTGTGTCAGTTTTATCTTTTGGAGACAAATCGAAACCTTGTCTTTGACTATTACTATGAGCGGGCGGGAGGCTCACTCCTTGATTTGACACGAACTTGCCCTCATCGGCAGGAAGCCTTTCTACGGTATTCGTTTGATCTGAATCTTTGTCGCTGATTTTCTTTTTGCTTAGTTGTTTTTTGTCAGCCATCGCATTTTCGAAGCGAGATTGCAGGCGATTTGGGTCCTGCTCTAAAGCTTTTTCAGAGTGTACTTTTTTAGGTGGACTTTGGGTCTGACTGTCAATGTTTTGCTTAATTTGCATTGTTCCCTCTACATTACCGCGACAGTGCGAAATTCTTCTTGTTCGAGTTCTTCTTGATGTTGTGCTAGCAGTTCTTTCTCTGCTTGCTCTTGTTCATATAGCTGAATAAATTTTTCGGTGGTTTTGTGTGCTTGTAAGGCAGCCTTTTTTTTGTCTTGTAAGAGTCGCTGCTCTTCTTCAAGTGCTTTCTTTGCTTCCGCCGATTTTTGCTTGAGTTCGGCCTCGCGTTCTCGTAACAGGGCAATTTCTTGTCTCAACGTTTCTAATTCCTTGAGCAAGACGGTGCTCTGTTTGGCTTTGGCAAAGCGCCGCTCTTCTTCTTGCTCGCGCCAGTGATGGTATTCTCTGACCGTCTGTTCTGCTTTTAGCACGACCGCGGAAGCGTGGGACACCCGATATTCTTGCTGCTGAACGGCCTTATCGGCTTTGTCAGCACGAATTCTTTTGATGTGCAGTAGTTGAGCAATCATTGGTTAGCAAGCCCCGTAAGTTGCTCGACTGCGCCAGCCAGGTCGCTCGGCTCATGAGTACCCTGACGAAGAAAAGTGCGGATGTCTTCACTTTGAGCAATTGCCATATCTGCTCTAGGGTCAGTACCTTGTTGGTACTCGCCAATCTTAATTAGCAACTCGACTTCCTCGTATTTTGCCAACATTTCACGCATATGAGCCGCAGACTCTTTGTGCGATTCATCAACTATTTGGTTCATTACACGACTTGCAGAGCGTAGTACGTCAATCGCGGGATAATGGTTGGTTGCTGCGAGCTTTCTAGACAGAATAATGTGTCCATCAAGTATTGAGCGAGTTTCATCAGCGACGGGTTCAGTCATGTCGTCTCCCTCAACCAAAACCGTATACAGAGCCGTAATAGAACCTTTGTCTGATTGTCCAGCGCGCTCCATCAACTTAGGTAATGCTGCAAAAACTGATGGTGGATAACCACGACGTGTCGGTGGCTCGCCAGCCGCTAAGCCAATCTCTCGTTGAGCACGTGCAAACCGAGTGACTGAATCCATAAGTAGAAGAACGCGCTTTCCTTGGTCGCGAAAGTACTCGGCAATCGACGTTGCCACGAAAGCGGCTTTCGCACGCTCCATTGCAGGGCGATCTGATGTCGCAACGACCAGTACAGAACGGGCCATGCCTTCTTCACCAAGGTCATGTTCTATAAACTCTCGAACTTCTCGTCCGCGTTCACCAATAAGAGCAAGTACCGTGACATCGACATCTGCAGAACGAATCAGTTTGGCGAGCAGGGTACTTTTACCACCACCGGCGGCGGCGAAAATACCCATACGTTGGCCTTCACCACAGGTAAGTAGACCATCAATTGATCGGACACCTAGTGATATAGGTTTTTCTATCAATTTGCGTTGCATCGGTGGTGGAGCATCTTGATAGACGGGATACCAAGAGGTGGGTTCTTGCATTTGCCCACCATCAAACGGGCGGCCAAGCCCATCAAGAATCTTACCTAGCAAGTGTTCACCGACACCAACTTCGTGCATTTTTCCTAACGGGCTTACTTCAGTGTTGGACGAAATACCAAACATATTGCCAAGTGGGGTTAACAGTGCGTGGTGTTGTTGGAAACCCACAACTTCGGCCAGCAAAGACAGTGTTTGGTCAGGATTACGTAGTTCGCAAAGCTCTCCAACGCGCACACCAGGGACCACGGCTTTAATGATCGTACCGGTTACTTGAGTAACACGCCCTCGGATCTGGATCAGTCGCGTTTGTTTGATAGCTGATTGCTGAGTATCGGTAATATAGGAAAACTGGTTCAAACTAAAATTTATGCACAATGATTGATGATTGCGAGAATAGGTTTTAGGACGTTCTATTTATAGTGACTATTAGTCGGGAGTTTTTAGAAAACTAAAAAAGGCCTAAAAAAACGCGTCTGATTTTGACAGCTTGGATCGCTCGTGCTCCATATAATCGCTCTATAGATTGGGAAAAATAGAGCGTGAGTGAATGAGTACGATCAATAATCAAGTCACTACAAATTCGAAATTTGATGCGTCCGCGAGAGTTAGCCAAGATAGTGCTCGCTCTGATATTGCTAGTAGCAAAGGTACCTATCGGGGTGAAACTGTCAGAGTGCACAATGCTACTCAATCGCTATTCGATGCGATGGAGGAGTTGACGTCACTCGGCTCAGAAAAGGCAGAAAAAGACCTTAGCAAGCGTAAAGTCAAAGACAGTGGTTCACGCGTCAATGAGGTTCACGAACTGGTCTCTGAGTATCTAAAAAAAGTTCCTGATTTAGAGAAAAACCAAAAAATTAAAGACCTTGCTACCAAGATGGCTGGTGGCAATATTTCAACGATTGCGCAATTGCAAGCCTATCTAAATGGATTTTCAGAAGAAAAAAGCCACCAATACCTAGCTTTAAAAGCAGCGAAGGAATACCTCAAAGCGGGCCCAGACAATAAGCACCTGTTGGCGGTTATCGACCAAGCCTTATTGAAGATGGAGCAAAATCCAGATTCTTGGTCTCAGATCGATACCGAAATCCGCGTGTCGCAATTCGCAGATGATTTTAGTCGTGAGCAAGAGTTCAGCAGCTTGCATCAGTTGAGAGGTTTCTACCGAGACACTGTGCATAGCTACCAAGGCCTGGGAGCCGCATATCAGGATGTTGTCGAGCGATTTGGCTCGCAAGAAGTCTCGACAGCGGTGGAGTTCATGTTGCAAGGCATGAGTGCAGATTTGAGTGTTCAAGGTAGTACGATTGACTCTGTAAAGCTGCAACTACTGATGTCTGATATGCAGAAACTAAAAACCTTAAACACGCTTCAGGACCAGGTGCGCGGTCTGTTTCAAATGTTTCAACCGCAAAGGATGAGCCATGGCCTATCAGGACTCTGACTTAATGGCTGACATCATCGCTTTGGTTGAACAGCGATGGGTAGGTGCCGAAGCGGTTTGGAAGTTAGCTGAATCAATGAGCTTAAACTCGATTGAACAAAAAATAAGCTTCTTCCGTGAGTTACATAAGTTGGTTCGACATATACCTGTAGACGTGTTCGCAGACGATGAGCAAAGGCAAAACTTAATCCGTGCGGTGCAAACGGCACTTGATGAAGCTGTCGATAAAGAAGAAGAGGAAGCGTGGGAAGATGAATTGGATTGACTCGTCAGTGGATGATTTTTGTCGAGGGATGGGGCTAGATGCGGTTGACTTCGCATCAACTGGTCGGGTGCAGTTGACATTCCAACTTAGCGGGACTCTCCACATAGAAAGACATCAAGACAACCTATTTTTGATGCTTTCAAGAGGGATTTCATGGCATCAATCGAGCGACCTGATTAAAGATGCATTAGCACTGTGTAATTTTGAGAATGGTTGGCCGTTTTCGGTTCGTACGGGACTGCTGGGAGAAGAAACTCTAGTATTCACAGCGCAAATTAATGGTGCGGAGGTGACAATTCCATCTTTAGAACAAGCGTTTGCGTTACTGATTCGACTTCACAATGAAGTGGTTGGACAATGAATAAAATAAGCACACTAAATGTTGGGATTGAAGCATTTAGTCATCTCACAACCGAGCAAGCTGAACACGACTTTCCACAACGTTTCCAGCTATTGCCAGATGGTCAAGCGATAGCGACACATCTGGAGCGTTTATATGATCTTCGTCCATCTGACCAATATTTATTAAAGCTGGCGAAGCCAAAGTTAACGCAATCTGATCTATTGAGACCAGAAAAGTATCGTGAGCAGTTTGATCAAACCTTAGACACTCTCAAGGTGTTAGCAAGTCAACATGACTCTAAAACACTGACTTCAGCAGCAAGAACGCTAGAGAGCAGCCAACTAGATCAACGTTATCTAACTATGGCGCTTAACCTACTGATTCAGGTCTAACGAGTAATGATAAGCAGAAAAGAATCAGAGCTACTACTTGTGCATGCAGCGCTTCAAATTCAGTACCAACAACCAGAGCAAGCGATGTCTTTGCTCGACGCACTGCTAGAGCTTAACGCCGACAATTGGGAAGCAAAACGGTTGCTCGCCGTCGCTTGTCTACAAACGGAGCGCTACACTCGCTCGATCATGTTGTGTGAAGAATTACTACAAGTCGCTCCAAAAGACCATGAGCCGGGACTTTGGTTTTGCCTCAGTCAGGCGAGATGGAAACAGAATAATCAAGATGGGGCACGTCAGGCTCATAGACGTTACCTACAATCACTAAATAGTGAATCTAATGAATAAGTTGATTGATATATTAAATAAGGTCGGTCAGCGTAAAGATATTATGCTCGCAATTATGTTGCTGGCGATAGTCTTTATGATGATTTTGCCACTCCCGACAGGACTTGTAGATGTCTTGATCGGTGCGAACATGAGTATTGCAGTGGTGCTGCTTATGTTGGCGATTTACATTACCACGCCGCTAGAGTTTTCCGCTTTTCCTGCCGTTCTTTTAATTACGACGTTGTTCCGCTTATCACTGTCTATCACGACGACACGTCTTATTCTTCTTCAAGCTGATGCAGGCCAAATTGTCTATACCTTTGGTAACTTCGTGGTGGGAGGCAACTTAGTTGTCGGTATTGTCGTTTTTCTTATCATTACCGTCGTTCAGTTTATGGTCATTACCAAAGGCTCTGAACGTGTTGCTGAGGTCAGCGCGAGATTCTCGCTTGATGCAATGCCAGGTAAGCAGATGAGTATCGATGGTGATATGCGTGCAGGGGTGATTGATGTCAATGAAGCTAGGCATCGCCGTTCTCTGATCGAGAAAGAAAGCCAGATGTATGGTTCGATGGATGGCGCAATGAAGTTCGTAAAAGGCGATTCAATTGCGGGTTTGATTATCATCGTGGTCAACATCCTTGGTGGTGTCATGATCGGGGTCACTCAGAAAGGCATGAGCGCCTCAGAAGCGTTGGAATTATTTGCGGTTCTAACGGTTGGAGATGGTCTCGTTTCACAGATCCCAGCGCTATTTATCGCTATTACTGCTGGTATCATCGTTACGCGCGTATCCCATGAAGAGTCATCAGACTTAGGCTCTGATATTGGTGGACAAGTAACGGCTCAACCAAGAGCTTTACTCATTGGCGGCGTTCTTCTGATTCTATTTTCTTTGATTCCAGGTTTTCCGAAGATAACGTTTCTTGTCCTTGCAGCAGTGGTTGGGGGAGGGGGAATGTTTCTCTTTTACCAACAAAAAAAGCAAAACGAGACTGATACATCTGACCTGTCTACATTTGTCGCTCAAGGTGCAGGTTCTCCTGCTGCGATGCCACATAAGCCATCTCAGTCACGAGCGAGCAAAGGCAAGTTAACCGAGCAAGAAGAGTTCGCCATGACGGTGCCGCTGCTTATCGATCTTGATTCAAGTTTGCAGGCGCACCTTGAGGCGGTGGCACTTAACGATGAGCTTGCGAGGGTTAGACGGGCACTATACCTCGATCTTGGCGTTCCGTTCCCTGGTATCCACCTACGTTTTAACGAAGGAATGAGCAATGGAGAATATTTAATTCAGCTACAGGAAGTGCCTGTTGCGCGAGGTCGGATAGAGCAAGACAAATTACTGGTGACCGAGGGAACAGAGCAGCTTGAGCTACTCGGGATACCTTATGAAGAAGACGATGACTTCCTTCCTGGTGTCAAGAGTATGTGGGTGGCAAATAGCCATCGGGAGAAGCTAGAGACAAGTCATGTCGGTTTTTTAACTCCGGATAGAATCCTCACATTCCATTTATCACACGTGCTGAAAGATTACGCACAAGACTTTATTGGTATTCAAGAAACTCGTTACTTGCTTGAGCAAATGGAAGGCAGTTTTGGAGAGTTGGTGAAAGAAGCGCAGCGAATCGTACCTTTGCAAAAGATGACTGAAATCCTTCAGCGTCTGGTTTCAGAGGATATATCTATTCGAAATCTAAGGGTTATTCTTGAAGCTATGGTTGAGTGGGGACAAAAAGAAAAAGATGTCGTTCAACTCACCGAATATATTCGTTCAAGCTTGAAGCGCTACATTTGCTACAAATACGCAAGTGGGCAAAACATGCTCCCAGCTTATCTGCTAGATCAAAGCCTTGAAGATACGATTCGCAATGGCATTAGACAAACATCAGCGGGCAGCTATTTGGCGCTAGACCCTTCGGTTACCCAGCAGTTTGTCAGCGATGTAAAGCAGACGGTGGGTGATCTCAGCAGAATGCCTAACAAGCCAGTGCTCGTTGTCTCAATGGATGTGCGTCGATATGTCAGGAAGCTGATTGAATCAGACTACTACGAGTTGCCTGTGCTTTCCTTCCAAGAACTGACACAGCAAATCAACATTCAACCACTTGGTCGGGTTGGAATGTAATGGACAAACTTATTCGCTCTTTGCAAAACGCAGGGATAGAGACGACGCCATATTACTGGCAACAAAGCAGTATCAAGCTCGGAGAGCGCATTGAATTTGATGGATTGGAGCTTGTATTTCGCGTTGAAGAGGGCGAGATAGTTATTGTTCTGCTTCGAAGAACTAGCACCAATAAAGGACTTCGAAACCCATTTTCCTGCCTGTTTATGCTTGCTGAACATGCGATTAGGCTCTACCCACCAGATTGGGTAATTCGAGGTAATGTCGATGTGTTGCGTGGTAGCAACATGAGTAATCAACGGCTTGCGCAATTTTATCTAACGGCTTGTGGAGCCAGCCATGATGCAGAAGCAGACTGGTACTTACTGCGTTTAGCTGACTATAGGCCGTTGAAAAATAGAAAAAAGTAAAAAGTCTCGGCTGTTACTGACAGCGCGCGATGTTTTACTGCCTTTATGATGGAAAACAAGATGAAACAACCCTTTACCGACACGATAGACCAAGCCGAACTAGCGATCCAAAGTGCTGGAGATCGCAGTGATGTATTTAACGAACTGTTGGAAGGGCTTGGGGTCGGGCCAGTAGCCGGTGAAATCCTGCTAGGAGGGATCAATGCCTCTCCACAAACCATGAAGCATGCAGAGCAGGAACTGGTAGAAGAGGTGATGCGCAGGCGTCAGCAGTTGAATGCTGTTCAGGCACCGGGTGAAAAAGGCAAAAGAAGAAAACGTCCGACCATGATGCGCGGAATGGTGATTTAAGGTTTTTTGATATGACAGATATGCGAACAACAACAGACTTAAACGCGGTTGCTAAGAGTGGCACAGGTGATGTAGATAATTCTCAGGTTCCCCTTTCTTTTCAGGCAGAACTGGAAGTAAAGCTTAAAAAGAATCTCTCTGAAGACCAGCATACTCTAATCGCTCCACTTCTTGCTCAACTGCAAGATCTGCCTCCTATTAGGGGATTAGCGGCTGCAGATGAGAATGCACAACAGTACGCGGCTGCTATTGAGACACTAATTGAGAAGCAGGCGGCTTTTTCTGATATGCCGCTTCAGGGTGCTCTGACTCAGTGGATTGATAACCTCAAAGCCAAAGTTCCCACCGAAGGTGATGCGAAGGGCACGGTTGCGCAGAGTGAATTGAATACACAACTGAATATTACTCTAGCAATTCAGTTTGAAAGCTGGTTTACCAACCTGTTAAACCAGAGCGTCGGGCCGGGTATGCCAACGGAGTTTATCCGTAATATTCAGCTAACGGGTTCGGGTACTTTGCCCTTAGCTGAGCAGATGCAGGCTGTGGATGCGGCGGGCCTGAAGCGTATAACAGGTGATCTTAATGGGGTATTTACAGGGATCCACGACCGATTGCAGGTTTCAGACAACCCGGCAGCCGCGACGGATTACCTACGTTCTGTTTTTGAACAGTTAGGGCAAGGCAGTTTTCCATTATCACAGTTGATTTCTGGTGAAACGCTGTTGCTGACAGAGGAGCAATTTACTGAAAAAGTTACCGAGCTTTTACGTAGTAAATTGTCTATTAGTGAGCAAGATGCGCAAGCGATAGCCAGCCAGTTTGTCTGGGGCGGTATTGGCAGTATGTCAGCTTCTGAACTGGAAAATCTTTTTAGCAACCTCTCTGTGCAGGTGGAGGGGGTATACGCCTATGCGCAGGCAAATGGACAGTTGTCAGCGACGGTGACACTTACCAAAAGTATAGAGAGTATGGTTGCGCTGTTGAAAGACAATCCGACCAGAGAAATCTCTATTTCTGCCTTTTTTGCTGGTATTGCAAGGCCGTTAACTGATCTGCAGATCCAGAATCTTCTCGATGGCGTTGATGAGAAACAGAAATCTCAAATATCGTCAGATGATATCTTGAGGATCAAGGCGAGTGCGGCCAGTGACATTCAGGTTCTGTTTCAAGAATACGAGAACGGGCAGGACATGTCCGGTCAGAAAAATCTTCAACAGCGTTATGAGACGCTGACTGGAAATCTCGCAAAGCTAAAAACCAGGCTTGGCAACGTTAGCCAGAAAGAGCTTGATGACAATAAAATCTTGGCTGAGCACGCTTTGACCTCACGCGATTTGCTGTCGATTACCGATGCCAGTCTGGCGAACCGTTTTGACGAGCAGGTACTACTGGCACTGAACGAGCGCCGGGTTAACCGCCTTGAAAAGCGTAATGAGGTAAAAGACGACCTACAGGATCTCACCGCTCGCCTGAAGGTTTTTGGAGAGGTTCAGTCGAAAATTCATACTCAGCAGAGTAATAACAGTGGATACAACCCTGCTAGCTACAAATTTTCTCATAGTGACTTTGGTTATGGTTCAGAAGAGGCATTTAAAAAGTCACCTGAATACGCATACCTGCACAGCATAGCTCCTGATAAACAGGTGAGCGAGATAAGTCATATGGACTTTCTAAAAAATGAGGGTGTAGATGCTCAAAACAAGACCTACCAGAATAAAAAAGATGAACCCACTTACTTAACCGATTTCTCAAGCTCAATCAGCGATAAGTCCAAATTGCTGAACGACGAAGTACAGATCAAAACCACCACACTGAATGATCTCAGCTCTCAATATAACTCAACTGTTGAGGCGATGAATAAATTCGTTCAGAAATATCACAGTATTTTAGAACAAATCCTACGAGCTATTTAAGGATAAACACCATGACTACAGAACACGCGACTACCGATGCATCTCAATTTGATGCCAATGACTTGTTTTCTTTTCTGGAAGAGGGCGGCACGATTAAGATGCTCCATGATGTGTCTCCTGACACTATTGAGCACATCTATGCCGTGGGCTACAACTTCTTTCAATCCGGTAAGACTGACCAGGCAGCGAAGGTTTTCCAATTACTCTGCATGCTAGACCACTATCAGGCGCGTTTTTTTGTAGGTCTTGGAGCAGCTCGTCAGGAAATGGGTGAGTATCTGGAGGCGATTGACGCCTACAGCTATGCAGCACTGGTGGATATTAATGATCCGCGTCCGCCTTTCCATTCGGCCGAGTGTCACTTAAAGCTCGAGCAACTGACCGAAGCGGAAAGTGGATTTTACAGTGCAAAGGAGATGTCTGCCGGGAAATCAGACTATGCAGATTTGCATAAACGTGCAGGCATCATGTTGGAAGCGGTGAGAAATAAAAGGAGTAACTAGAATATGAATTCTATGCTAATTGACCGCTCCCAGGGCGCAGGATATACCCAGGGCCCTGATGAAACGAAGCTGGATAAAACCCAGCAGAAGAACGCCGGACAGACTAATGTTGCGGCGGGAAATGTTCAGAAAAATGGTGCAGAACTGTCAAGCTCTGACAAGGTTCTGCCTCAGCTGAATGTTCCACAGGTACAGGTGACAGAAAAAAATACCCCGCTGACTCTGGCTGAGATCGCAACGCTTCAGCAAGCCGTTAGTGCTTTATCTGGAACCATGCGAGCAACAGATCAGGAGACGACAGCAATTGCTGTAAAGATCATTTCAGGCTCTGCCGATGATTTTGAAGTTGAGCTGGCGGCGTTGACTGACAAGCTGAAAAGCGCACAGAACAAACTCAAGATAGAGGAAGTGAAAGTCGCTAAAGCTAAGCATGAGCAGGAAATGGCTGAAAACCTAGAGAAGATCAAAGAGTCTCAGGAAGCTGCGCAAGAAGCTAAGAAGTCTGGTCTTGCGTCTAAAATCTTCGGTTGGGTCAGTGCTATTGCCTCGATTATTGTCGGTGCCATTATGATCGCGACAGGTGTTGGTGCCGCTGCGGGTGCCCTGATGATTGCCGGAGGTCTGATGGGGGTTATCAGTCAGGTGACACAGATGCCGGAAGTTCAGAAAGCAATGGAAGCTGCTGGTGTCGATGTAAAGGCATTTGGTTATGCCATGATGGCTATACAGGGAGCACTTGCTATCGCAAGTGCTGGTGTTGCGATAGGCAATATCGTTAACGCTTTGAAAGGCGCGGTGGATGTAGCGGCTAAAACTCTGTCCACAGCGGTCAAGGTAACTCGTACCGTTGCAGAAACCGTCGATACAGCGGCAAATATTGGCTCAAGTGCTGCAGACATCGCCAACGGGGTGAATCAATCTAAAGTTGCTAACATTCAGGCTGATCTCGCTGACATTCGGGCTGAAATGACTCTCGATCAGTCGGTAATAGACAAACTCAAAGAAGAAATTGAGAACATCCTGCAGGGCTTCCAAGAGCTGATGGAGGTTATTATGCAGATGATCCAGGCTAAAGGCGAAACTATGCAGACAGTATTGAACCGTCCGGCTACGGTCTAAGGGGGAGTTGCAATGGCAAATGAAGTTAATAATATAACTGCAGGTTATACAAAGGTATTTGATCTGGTTGACAATCTGAAGACTGAAACCGGTGAAACGCGGGCTATCACAAAGCAGGAAGCGGCAGAACTGAAAACAACGGTTCAGAGTTGGGCAAACGATCTTAAAAGCTATCAGCTATCGGTTCCGTCAGGCCAGGTAAATGGCCAGATGGCGATGGCTGCAGAAAAGTTAGTTGGTGAATTGTCTACTGCATTGAGTAATATCAACTCGGTTGGTTTTTTGGCTAATGGCACGCTTTCAGGCTCGTTGCTGATAAGTTCGCTCGAGAAAATCAAGCCAGTTGCAGACTTTGTTCTTGGCCGTATTGACACTGTGCTGGCGGGTAATCCTGTATCTGAAAAGCTGATGGCTCAGATGGCTCCTTTGATGGATGACCTCGTGACTGCGATCGTTCAGAGTGCTGCAGGGGAAGCAAATAAATCAAACAACCTAGATGATATGCTTCCACGCTTAACTCAGGCCGTTGAGTCTATTAAAACAATGCTCAACGGTACTGAAGAAGGCAGGAAGCTAACGCAAGAGCTGAATAGTCTGATTGGAAAAATGATCAATAATGCTGGACAGGTAGCCGAAGCAGAAGATAGTTCCAACTCTATCGCTGATGGTCTAGCTCTGATTGTTCTGCTATACACTCTTTCCAAACTCAGCCGTCAACAGCAGGTACAACAGCGTGAAATTGCTGTTGATGCGACAGTGACTAGCCAGAAAAACCAGGCTGATGAACAAAGAAGTGCCGCTTGGGCGATGATTGGTATGGCGATCGTTGCCGGTGTTATGGCGGGGTTAACCGTGGCTGCGGGCGCGTTTGGTGCCTTCCAGTCCGGCAAGAAAATTGGCAAAGAGATGTCAGCAAACGCGCAGGTAAATACCCAGCAGAAAGGTATGAACCAGGTTGATGAACTATTGAAGAAACCTGACCTTCCTGAGCATGAGCGCGTTCAGTTGACGAAACTCAAGGAGGAAGGTACTAAGAACCTGACAGAAGGCAATCAATACTTGCAGACTAACAACCACAAGTTTGATCGTATGACAGGTATTAACCAAGCGCTGACGGCTTTTGTTCAGACTCTGGGTCAGTTTGGTAACGCGATTGCCAACTATTCACAGGCCGAATCTCAGGCACGAAGTAAGGAAGACGAAGTTCAGGCCACCCAGGCTCAAGCAGAAAAACAGAAAGCAGACGAAAATGTCAGCTTCCAAGAAGGTCTGCTTAAAGAGCTGCGTGACTTGTTCCGCTCTATTGCTGATAGCGAGAACCAGGCATGGCGGGCTTCGGCTCCAACGGTTTAACTTAAAATCGTTCTAACCTCAAGGCGCTACATTGTGGCGCCTTTTTTTTGTAAATTTTCTTATTGGTTGTGAGCACAAAAAAAAGCAAAGCCGGACTGACTTTGCTTAGTTTTGGAATAGTTCTTTGTTGGTGAACGACGATTATACTCGAAACGCTGCAGGACTAAAATTAGACTGTTCTTCGGCCTCTGATTCAACTAATAAACTGTTGTTATCTTGTAATTCATTTTGCACTTGATCGTAATATTGGCTCAGAAGCTCAAGCTGTTGATAGAGGCTATGACGGTCAGCCTGCACCAGAGACTGATGGTTCCAGAGAATCACGTTATTGCTGTTACTATCAAAGCCAACGACGGGTTTCTTCTCCTCTTGACTGAACATACCAATCTCGAGCAGCGGTTTTGCATTGTCAGAGTTTAGTTCTCCCAGGTTGCTGAACATAAGTAAACGTCCGGCAGGGTGTTCTGTTATGTGGCATTCCTGCTCTCCTACCTTGAAGCTGGTAACGGTATTAATGCTACCTGAAAGTGTTAGATTTAACTCTTGGCATAGTATTTCAATTGCCTGAGTGTACTGTTGGCTCATACTTTACTCTTGTGGTGGTCTGAAAGTTTGTGGCAGTACAACAAAAAGCGACTGGCACAACTATCAGTATCGGCAGGAAGTTTTTAGATTGTTTGGGGTGAGTGAATGAAATGGCTGGCTATTATTTGTGAGTTATATATTTACGGCCGATCCTGATATTTTCTCCTGCAGAGCTTTCCTAAACTGCTTCCTGTGTTAAACAATAAAGAAAAGCAGTATGACTCATTTAAACGCAACTCACTCTAGCGCAACACAAGTTGCCAGTGTTTCAAATCATCAGGCAGAACTATCAACTCAGGCTGGCTCACTTGGCGATAAACCAGTCACTTCAATTGCAACACCAAAAGATGCTCAGCAGTTAGCAGAAAGAAGCGAGAGTAGTCCAAGAACGTCGCTAAAAGACAAAGTGGTTAGCTGGTTGAGCAATGCGGCAAACGCCATCAAAGGGTTGTTTACATCAAAAGATAAGCCTGTCTCAAGTATGACTCCAACAGGTCAAACACAGCAGCTATCTCGTGAAGAAATGGGTAAGGTAGCCCTGAAAGAGTCTCTAAATGGTCTAACTCAGTTAGATACTTTAACGAGCCTTGATGGACAATCATTGAAGCAGCAACATAGAGAGCTTGCGACAAACAATGGTGCCCTGCGTTCAACAGTCACAGCCCTTCAGACAATTAAACTGTTCGGAACAGAAACTCAGAAAGCGGCGGCAAACAACATATTAAGCGATACGGTGGGTGGTCAGCCTTTCCAGCAGTGGGCGACAACAGGCAGCGGTGAAGCTAAAGATGCTGCAACGTTTTTGAACGACGCCTCATCTGAGGAACTACAAGCAGCTAGCGACAAGATCAATCAACTCTCCGTACAAATCAGCAAGCTTAAAGGTGAATTGATAAATTACTTACAGCCTCAACAGACTGCTTCGGCAAGTGAAGATAAGCCCGTGAATTCAGTTGAATCTCGTTATGAAGTGGACAACGACCTTGGGATTGGAGGCGGCCGCTCTGCTAAAGACAGCAGTGTCAAAACGGCATTGGATGCAGTTAGCTTTCTGGCAACGAGAGTGGCACCAAGTACAACGCCAACATTGTCTAGTGAATCAATCAATGCATTGCAAGATGCAATCGCTGACGGGACAGTCACTTTCAGTATGATACAGCATGGTGCTCTTAATAAGGGCGACTTAGCCATGATCCGGGAGCTAGCACTGTCAACAGTTTCAAACCAAGATGCATCATATACCGGCGAACTAGGCTCGATTGTAGACTCATTAAGTCATAGTCGGTCAAATGCAGGAACAGTAATGCAAGGTATTCAGGGCTTCATTGATATGTCAGCCTCTCAGTGGCACGCAAAAACAGCGGATAAGCCGGAAGACGCTATTGACGCTAACGCTCATGCTAAGTTTGACAGAGAGTTAATGAAATCAAGCTTTGATGGTATGTCGCAAAGCGATCTTAAGCAGGCCTTAGCTCAGTTGGAAGGCGATTTTGGCCAGAATCTTAGGGGTATTATGGGCTTAGTTGCTGAAAAAGTGCCGGTTTCTGACGATGCACAGGAAAACCCGGTGCTTATATCTAGTGCGATGCGCTATGGTAATGTCATCGAAGGACTGATTACTGCCCTAAAGGAAAAGTTAGGTGAGCCGACTGATACTCGATTTGCTGATGCACCAATGATTCGGGATATTTCTGAGTTGACTGCTTTTGAGAAAGCTGCGCTGTTAAGGGTGGGGATTACGGAAGAGATGATGGTTTAACTCCGCGTCTACATGCTTTGTTTACACTAAAAAAAGAAGCCCTTCTACTAGAAGGGCTTTGTTGTCTTTGGGCTAAAAAAATATATTTCAGCCACTAATGGTTTACAAGAGTCAAACCACTAGGTAGGGCATCACCAAACACGCGCTTCGATTCGCTTTCTGACAGCTCTTTCACTTCTTCTACTAAGCTCACCCAGGATTCAGGCACTTTGCTTTGGCTAAGCTTTGTCAGGACTTGGCTTCTAAAATCATCGCAAATATCAAATAAGCGATCGCCTGTTTTACGACAGATCATGACAGCAGCAAAAGCAATCATTGGCTCTTTTTGCCAGTTTTGCTCCAGTAACTTTGGTAGCCATTGTTCTGCTTGCTCACGAGGGATCACGCTGTGCTGACTACCATACAGTGGGGTTCGTGAAGCGAGCCTTCCCAGTGCCCACCAATGTGCTTGTTCGAACTGGTTGTGGTTGATGGCTTTGCTCAAGCACCAAGAAGCGAGCAGTACCTTATCTTCAACCTCAAGGTGCTCTAATGAGGCTGCCAGTCTGACCATAGACTCATAACCCATATCCTGTGCAGCTTTCGCTGACTGAGGGTTTTTCATCGCTCCAGGGTGAAGATACTTAGCAATATCGGCGAGGATGCTCTCTTGCTGTTCTTGACTTAGTCCTCCAGCAATTCGGCGCCAGAAGACCCACCAGTCAGTCCAACCTTGATGGTTCTTAAACTGAATTCCTTGTTGGTAGATCCCCCAAACTTGCTCTATACGCCATGAATCAGTCGCATCACCAAAACCAGGACGCAGTGAGAAGCCAGCCAAACGTAACCAGTTCTTTTCGTGCGGTTCAGAGCGGCGACGACGTTTGCGCCCGAGTGCAAAGGCATCAAAGAGTTGGCGCAAAGTAGAAAAATCCCACTCATCACGCTTGCCTAGTTTCCGCTCTAGCTCCTTAGCAAGAGTTTTGATTTCTTTAGAATCTGCGCTTTTCTTGTTGCCACTGTAGATACGAGATATCAGCTCTTTACATTCGGGCAGGCGAGGGTGAAGTTTCTCATCAACTTGGTCATCCGCTTGTTGGTTACGGACTTCGAATTCGAGTTCCCAACGTTTGGTGTCGTCTTCGACATGAACACACTCCATTTTCAGCGTGCCGACTTCCGTTAGCTGACAGGCGAGCTGAACTTCAACACGCTCTTTCTGGTTGGCTTGCAGTTCGATGCCTTCACCTTCCAGTGTCGAGATGTAAGGTGGTAGCGGCGCGAATAGGTCTGGGTCAATATCAACCATAATACCGTTTTGAATAGCGGTGCTGTTAGAAAGCGTATCGTGTGTCGTCGTTAGAAGGTTAAAGCGAACAGGCTCGCCTAAAGTTAATGAGAAGCGGCGACCGCTTAGCCTAATTTCGTGCCCTTCCTCGGTGCCTTTTGATAGTAGGCAGAGTGCTTTGCCCATTTTGTTCTTTTCTTGAAGATGTAAGAAGTAAGAACGGGCTGCACCACCACCAATTTTAAGTTGTGCGCCTCGGCGAGCTTTATTAAAAGCGACAGCGCCAAGTGCGACTGACCAATCCGGATGGGGGTTATCAAGCACCGTGACATCGTCACCACGCCAGTTGCCAAGCAGTTGAGTGACACGCTGTGTGACAAGGTCACTATTGAACACACCGCCGTTGAGCAGTAAACCAACGGGAATCGCCGGCTTGTTGTTATCGGCCTGATTGAGTGCAGCAGTCGACACTTGCTGATGTTGACTCAGGAACTCAGCAACATGTTTACTAACCGCGGGGTCAGCGACATACGGAAGACCAAATTCAACCACGGCACTGCGTCTTTTATCTGGCGTGTCAGTAAAATCGGACAGTGGGAAGAAGCCATCTAGGGCAATTTGATGAACTTCTTGCTTTGAAAGACCGATACTCTTCGTCCCACCCAGCAATTTAGAACCGCTGCCGAGCATAGTGATTTTTACTTCTTCTGGGGCTTCGGCCGAGAGTAAGTTTTCTTTTGCTTTGCGCGTTTGCTGAATCAGCTTGGTCAAGCTGGCTGCGTTGAGCTTTTTACTCTGATTGAAGCGTTGTTCTGCGAGGTGCGCTAAAGCAAGGTCAAGATTATCACCTCCGAGCATTAGGTGATCACCAACGCCGATTCGATCCAAAGAAAGCTCACCTTGATCGAACTTGGCTTCTATCAAACTTAAATCGGTTGTACCTCCACCCACATCACAGACAAGTATCAGTGGTAATTCTTTTAGCTCTTCCGCGGCGCTTTGCTGGTGGCGGGCGTACCAGTCGTAGCAAACAGCTTGTGGCTCTTCGAGTAAGACGATTTTATTCAATCCAGCTAATTGAGCAGCCTCTAAGGTAAGTTTGCGTGCTGTTTCGTCAAATGAAGCAGGGACAGTCACTACTACATCTTGATCTTCAAGCTTATTACTAGGATTACGATAGTTCCAAGCAAGACGAATGTGGTTGAGATAACTGGCACTGGCGGTAACAGGAGAGACTTTGTCGACATCCGTAGCGCCTGCCCAAGGTAAAATATCGGATCTTCGCTCTACTGCTTGGTGCGATAGCCAACTTTTAGCACTCGACACCTGACGACCTTCAACCTTAGCACCAAGCTCGCGTGCCCATTCACCCACAATCACTTGATTAATATCACCAGAGACGGGTTCATTGTCCCATGGCAGCGTTAAGTCTGATGGGGAGACTTGTCCTGCTGCTGGGTGGTAACGGAAAGAGGGCAGCAGTGGCTTGCGCACGACTTCACCCGGTCCTATTAATTGGTCTATTTCAAATAGGGAAACGGCAGAGTTTTGTAGATCGTCGGTGATTTCACAGAATGCGACAACCGTATTGGTTGTACCTAAATCAATACCGACTAAGAATCGAGGAGATGCCATAGATAACCTTATCTGGGTAAAACTTAAAACAACGGCACCCAGAGGTGCCGTAGATGGTTATGCTTGTTCTGAGTTAGAGCCAGCGTCTTCTCGGACATCAAACTCAACATGCCATTTCTGACCGTTGTCCGCCGCGATGGCTTCGAGGTAAAGGGTGCCAAGTTCAGTCACTCGTGAGGCAAGAGTCACCGGAACAACCTCTCCTTCACGTCGACCTTCAGACACTGGTAGTGTCACTTGTATCTCAGGAAGTTCCTCAAGTTCTTCAGGAGCCCAATGGTCTAGATGAGTACCTGCGACATCATCACGACGAACGGTAGAACCAAAGAACTGGAAATTGACTGGTTGACCAATGACGAGACCGAATTCTTGACTTGGCACATCAGCGCTCGAGCCTTCTTCCATACCAAATGGAGCCACGCACAAGGCTTCCATTGGTGGTGCCATTCCCGGAATCGCAGGCATTGCACTTTCAATGCCCACGTAGTAGCTAGATGCAATACCACCGCGAATTCGAACACCTTGACCGCGGCGAACGCTGCCATAGTATGACGCACCGCTTGCCACCGCTAAGTCTAGGTCAACACCCGTTAAGCGTTTCGCCATCTCGCTATCAGCATCAATCAACCACTCGTTGAGTGTTTCTTCTAGACGACTAGCAAGTAGCGGAGACTTCAGCACGCCACCGTTAAACAAAATCGCAGTCGGCTTAATGAAATCAGAAGATTGAGCCGCTTGTTCGCCCGGCATACCCGGCATATTAGCGAATGGGTTGTAGTCTGGTTCAGAACCAGAAAGTGCATGGGCTTGTTTGGTTAAGAAAGCGGCAATATGGCGAGTAATTCCGGCGTCTTGAGCGTAAGGTAGACCCATTTGAGTCAGTGCGCCACGGTTACGCTGAACTGGATGCTCGCTGACAGCAACTTTCGGGAAGAATCCATCAACAAGAGTTTGTTGAACTTCTTGCTGAGTAAGCTCTGTTTTAAGCGTTGCACCTAGCAGCTTAGAACCACGGCTCGGCACAACGATAGGCACCGATTGAAGCTCACTATCATTGAGCAGGGCTTCTTTGGCATCACGACATGCATGAGTCATCGCCTGAACTTGCCAAGGCTGAAGCTCTTTACCTTCTTGAGCTAACTTCATCTTAAGACGGTAGGCGAGCGCTAAATCCATATTATCACCACCAAGCAGGATATGCTCGCCGACTGCGATACGGTTCAACGTAAGGTTACCTTCATCTTCCGTCACTTCGACTAAAGAAAGGTCGGTTGTACCACCACCGATATCAACAACAAGAACAATATCGCCGACAGTGACTTCATCACGCCATTTATCATTGCTGTTATCGATCCAGTTGTACAATGCAGCTTGAGGCTCTTCGAGTAGCGTTAAGTGAACGAAGCCGACATTGCGTGCAGCTTCTGCGGTCAGATCGCGCGCTGCTGGGTCAAATGAGGCTGGAACGGTGATCGTAACGTCTTGCTCAGCTAATGGATTACTTGGATTCGCATGATCCCAAGCTTGCTTTAGATGTTCTAAATAAAGCTCAGTGGCACGCAGTGGTGACACCTTTTCAACTTCTTCAGGGCTACCTGCAGGTAGAAACGCGTCGCGACGATTCACGCCACCATGACAAAGCCATGATTTTGCACTGCCAATTAGGCGAATCGGTGTTTTAGCACCCAAATTACGCGCGATAGCACCAACAAGAGCCGTTGGCTCAGATGCCCAAGGCAAAACACGCGACGCTGGGTTCATTTCGTGTTCGTGCGGTTGGTATAAAAATGAACCTAGTTGATTACGGCTTTCTACTGTGCCAGGAGCTGTTAATTGAGGAATGGACATTACCTCAACACGCGCTTTTTCAACGCTAGTATCGACGTACGACAGCACACAGTGTGTGGTGCCCAAGTCAATACCGACGCTAAACGTTGGTGGGTTAGATTCTGTGTGCGCTTCGTTAATCTGTTGTTCCATTACAGCTCAACCTCTGCTGGAGCAATAACAGACGCATCGTAGTTCTCAGCTAGCTTAGGGAGATTCATCGCGCTTGCCTTCCAACCTTTATGAACCAGGGTGCCATTAAATGGAGCATTACCCGTTACGTTACCTGTTAGGCGAACTTGTTGTGGGTTGAAGCCTTCTTCAATGGTGATGCGAGTTTCTTCGTCTTCGTTGCGAATATGCTCGAGCGTTACGTAGTCACTCAGTACCTTTTGACCACCTGTGTGAATAACGCGAGCGGCTGCGCCAACTTCTTCGTCAGAAAATGAGGTTAAGTCTTCTTGTAAGAAATCAATCAGGCGCGCTTCTTGCTGCATAATTGACAGAAGCTGCATTGCAGAATCTGTAGACGCGGTTGCCAGTTTAGACTCTACTTCAACCACTTTTTCGATGACTTTTTCTACTTCGACCACTTTCTCTACTTCAACGATCTTTTCGATTGGCTTTTCTACTTCAACGATTTTCTCAATTGGTTTCTCTACCACTTTCTCGATAACTGATGATTTGCGAGAAACCGCAATAAGAAGCAGCAATACGCTTGAAGCAGCGAGACCGGCGTGAAGCATATCGAACGTTTGAGGGATCATTTGTAAATCGAACGTCATGACAATTCTCTTAATGTTTAGTGTAAGGAGAGATTGTGGCAATCTCTGCTCTGGCTCAATTGACGATGTGAGCCTGTTTGTTCTGATAAATTGGGGCAGATATTAGCACAATCAAGTCACCATTCTGCTACTAAAAGCGTTTTAATCCGGCGCCATCAAGTTTAAGTGATGAGATTTTATTCAATTATTCCCCACAAAAAGAGGCATACCGCACGGAATGTGAATCGTTCCAAGTGTAATTAACAATAATACTTTATGTGACTAGGTGGATAAACCTAGAATGTCGCGGTTATTTTCAATGTGTCGTTTTCCAAAATGCTTTATGCAACAGTTGACTAAAAAGAAGTTTCTATATCCGTTCTTCGCGTTTACGTTCACTTTATTGGTGACGTTATATGCGGTTTGCTTTGTCTATCAATCTCAGTTTAACTACACGGTTTCATTGGTCGATAAGCTCGCCGAACAACAAGCGGAAAACCTTCAGCAGGTGGTAGAGAGTGACCTACAATTTATTGGCGCAGGTGCCAATTTCTTCCATGCTACTCAGCCGGAAGACTGGCACCGTTTTCCAGTTTTCGCCGATCAGATTGTTTCTGCTTCTCAAACGCTAATCGCGCTGCAATGGATGCCGCGAATTGAGCGAGATCAAATCGCTGCTCACGTTCAAAAAGTAAAGCGAACTTACCCGTTTTATGAAGTCTACACGGTACCCAAGGATGGACCTAAAACACTTGGCTATATCATGCCGAACAACGAACCTATTTACCCTGCATCCGATGTCTACCCGCGCAGTCAAGCCAATTTTAATGCGCTTGGTTACTATTCTTCGCGGCTACGTTTTCAACTGGTATTAGACGGTATTCGTAAAACGGGTTTACCGAGTGTTTCTGATAAAATCCGCTTGCTGCAAGATGGGTTTGATAGAAGTCTCGCAAAAACGGGGTTATTAGTTTATCACCCAGTATTTAGTGCTGAAGACAATGATGAGTTGGTTGGCGTAATGATAGGTGTTATTCGCTCGACTAAGTATTTCGAATCTATTGTCGTTCGTACTGCAACAGAGCAAGACTTATTAGTAAAAGTTACCGATATCGGGTTTGACGCGGAAGATGATCCGATTCTTTATGAAAGTAACAACTGGGATGTAACAAGCGGTATTGAGATTTCAAAGCGCGTAATACTGCCAAACCGTGAATGGGTTGTAGACTTTAAACTCGATAAAAAGACAACTGATAATGACCGCATCGTGCTGATCGGCATTTTAATGGCAGGAACTGTCATAGCTTGCCTTTCTAGTTACATTGTTTTGCTGTTGGTTCGCGATCAAGAGCACCTAGAAGTACTGCTTGATGAGCGCACTGAAGAGCTGCAATTCTTAGTCGATCACGACACGCTAACAGGAATATACAACCGCCGAGCGTTCAGTCGCTATTTAACCGACAAAGTCAGCCAGCAAGAGTCTTTCGCTCTAGTGGGATTTGACGTCGATAAATTTAAGCTCATCAATGACCACTACGGGCACGTAGCGGGAGACGAAATGCTCTGCCATGTCGCGCGAACAGTGCAAAAGAATTTGCACACTGGTGATGTGTTTGTCCGTATGGGTGGTGATGAGTTCTGTATCATCTCTCATATTACTGATCGCTACGAACTGTTTAACTATCTAGACAGAATCGGCCGCGCGGTGGCAACATCAGCATATGAGTTTGATGGTAACATGATTAAATGTTCGTTGAGTATAGGTGCCGCGATACGTCGCATGGAGAACGAAGAAGACATAATGCAAGCCTCTGATGCTCAGCTGTATAAGAGTAAGCAAGCGGGTCGAAACTGTGTCTCGATTGCAGAATAACTGAGCAAATAGAGTGCTGATATTCGAGTTTTTGTTTATTCTGATGTAGAATTTTGCGCTTTCAGATTATTTTGAACAAAGGCGAACCATGAACCATAACCGTGTAGTTTGTTTCGATTTAGAAATGTGCTGTTGGAATGAAAACGGTGTCGGTACCACTGGCGAAATCATCGAAGTCGGGCTTGCAGAGATTGACCTAACTAAAGGGGAAATTGTTAAACGTGCTCAGTATTACGTTAAACCGGACACAGATGAAGTCTCGCTGTTTTGTTCTCAGCTAACTGGTATTACGCCGCGCAAGGTTGAAAAACAAGGTCGACCACTCGAAGACGTTCTCAAATCTATGGTGAAGAACTTTGGTGGTGCAAACAAGATTTATGCTGCTTGGGGTCGTGATGACAAAATATTAAGGCAGGAATGTTTGGATAAGGGCATCAAGATGCCATTTAATGAGTTTATCAACTTAGCAACCTTGTTCCGAATTCAAAATCGCCTTAAAGACAAACGAATCGGACACAAAGCGGCACAAGAGAGTAAGGGTATCGAGTGGGAAGGACGCCAGCATTCCGGATATGTTGATGCGTATAACCTTGCCAAACTTGCTTTGACCATGCTTTAGCTGGGCTCTGGTCAATAAATGCCCGATGGATAGGCATCGGGCACAAGAATTATGGTCTAATCCCTTCAAAACTTACTTTCTGTATCTTCTCATTTGATAGGCTAGTTACCTTTTTAACATCCCCCCGATAGTAATAAGGGGCAAAAGCCAATGTGCTATTTTGTGGCCTAGCGTAGTAGAGTTGTGCCATTTGATGAGTGCTGTGTTGTGCGAACAGATAGCCGACCAGTGCATGCTCAAATTGATGGTAACCATTCCCCCAATGGAATGCTTTGGTACGCTTTGGGTCTAGTCCAACGCCACCATACTGGTGATCGACCCATGCATCTTGAAATATTGGCAAGGTAAACTCCAATATATTATTCATGGATTTATCAACCATAGAAACAGTCATTGCCGCTTGATCAAGCTCCGCCCATTCCCATGATGAACTACCCTCTGAGTATGGGCGACTACGCCAGCCAATTATATTTTTACCCTGCCACTGTTTTTTGAGCGTCTCGCCAAACAGATACGCGACAGTACTGAAATCTCGTTCTTTTTTTGCCTGTTCCAAGGTGTGTTTCATTCCATTGAAGCCAAACTTTGACCAATCTTTGTTGCCAAGTGTCTGCCCAGTTAGATAGGTCATCCAGTAGGCTTTGATGGTGTGACCAAAGTCGTTGTGCTTAGCGTCAGGCATCATTACCGCTTTATGATGAATGGCACCGTAAAAGCGTTGCTCGTCGTTTGAGTGATAATGATTTATTAATATTTGGGTTAGCCAGGACAAGTCAGCTAACCACTTTGACTTAGCAGGCTCAGGAAGTAGGGGGGCCACTAAGAGTAAATAACCATTGATCTGGTCAAGTTGCGCGACCAACTCTCGTTGACGTGCACTCTCTCCGTCGCCATCTTCTAGGACCCAAGCCAACCCTTGCTGGTCTGGTAAGCGGTATTTGTCGAAGATAAATGCTTGTTGCTTGATGAGTGCTTGCTCGACTTTTTTGTCTTGGGTTAGGTAGTAATACATAGCAAGGCCAACCAACGCATAGGCTTGATCTTGAGAGGTACGTTGCTGCCAGTTTAAGCCTGGTTTTCCTTGTTGAGTGAAACTGATAAAGCCGCCATTATCAGAGTCTTGGAGTTGGTCAATTAAATAGTAAGCCCCTTGTTTAGCGAGTTCGAGTGCTTTTGGATCGCCACTAAGATGAAACAAGACACCATAGGCATAAGTTTGGCGTGATTTCATTCGCGTGTAGTCACGGTCAAAATTAGGCGCAATCCACCCCTTATTAAGTTCAGGGCAAACGTTATTGACGTCGAGTAGAGTGCCGTCGTCACAGCGAAATGTTGGAAAGTTGCCTATTGGCTCACCTTGTGCGCTTGGCATCATCCAGTAAGGTGCTAGGCCTTGAGTTGCGTGATTAAGCCAATCTTGTCCGGTGGGTAAATTGGCATTAGCGTAAGAACTAAGCGCTAATGCACTAATCAGTAGTGCGGTTGTTTTGGGTGTCATCATGAACCTGTATCGTATTGAATTTCCTCCAATATAAACAAACATGATTGCGCATTGTGCCGACACAATCACAGAGTTTGTTTGGTACAAGGTTGCTGTAATGACACTCCGCTAAATGTGGTGTTTCAGCGTGTTAAAGTTGGAATATTAGGTATCGGTATCGTCAATTACAGATAGTTTGGCTCGAATAAATTCACTATGGTCGACATAAAGCAGCTCTGCGGTTTTTCGTATTACAGAGTCTTCTAATGGGTCAATCTCTCCATCCGCATTTGCTACTTCCCACATCGCTTTAATGAGCGCGAAACGCGTCTCCTGACTTAGCTCTCGCAATTGAGATGTGAAGTCGTAGAGAGAGGCGGAATCTTTACTGTGCATTTCTGCCCGGCTCAACAGGGTTGTTGCAGCAGTTTCATCTAAATCGAGTAAACGCGTTAACAGGTGACGTTTCGCTTCAATTTCAACCTGATCTACTTGATTGTCTGCTCCGGCAACTTCACAAAGTAGGCAAGCGATAGCAAGATTGACATCAGGCTGGGTGTTGTGACTTAAGTCGTGCCCCTCAAGTAACTGTTTGAAAAGCGAAGTGATTGAATTGAGCATATTAAAAACCTTTGCGATAACACTATTTTTATAAATAGTGCTTATCCGAGAACATCTCAAGGGTCTTTACAAAAACCTTACTTTTCTTTTATCGGTGGAAAGTCCCACTCCCGTCCATCACCAGTGAGGATGGAGATTCGTTCTGGTTTGCCATGCTCATCCAACTTAAGTTCGCCGACGGCACTGGTATTCACAAGACGGCGCGTTCCTTCGCCGTTGGGGTCACGTTTTTTAATTTTAAGCCTCTTGCGCTTGGTAAAGAAGTTGAGCGGAGAGCGCGGTGAATACAGTAGCCTATCAGCATGATCACAAACACCGAGTAAAGGCTCTGGAAACTGGTTTTTGAACCCGCTACAGGTGATCTGAAAAATGTTTGGACTGCTGCGTCTAAACCTAAGTTTTATGTCATAGGCGAAAGAGTAATGCACATCGCCGGATAGGATCACAAAGTTAGTCGGTGTTTTGGTATGAGTAAAGATACTCAAAAGTGTATTGGCGCTGCCGGGATGAGCCATCCAGTTCTCGGCATCTATTAATAGCGGCTGGCCTAAAACTGTCGCGCCTTTCTGTAGGGCCTCGATAAATTTAACCCCAAACATCGGAGCAGCAGAGACAATGACCACTTTATCTTGGAGCATCAATTCTTGCTGAAACTCAACCAATGCTTCCCAGTCCATTAAACCAGAAGGCTTGTTCATCCGTGACTCAGAGCGCCAACGGCGGGTACGAGTATCAAGTACGACTACTTTAGGCGAACAGTGAATCGTGTAGTGCCAACGCTCAAAAGTGTATAGATACTTGATAAAGTCATCTTGTTGCTTGCCACCAGGTTGCTCTAGAAATCGCATAGCGATAGCGAGGAACTCTTGATTAAAGTTGTCTGGTTCGTTTCCCCAACCTTGGCAGAGCCAATAAGCAGCCAGTCCATTGCCTATGATGCGGTTAGAGAACGCATTGCCGTAGGCCGCTTTTTCCCAACCTATGGTTAGGTTCCAATCGTCAGTCACATCATGATCATCGAAAATCATATAGGTCGGGATGTGAGCAAACAGCCTTTGGACTTGAGGAAGCCCTGCGACAAACTCTTCAACAACCGTTTTTTCTTCGCGCCACTGCTGCTGAAACGTGGGAGAAATGCGTTTATCTGCATGAGTAAACTTCTTATCCAGCAAGTTGTTTACATTTAGGTACGGCCAAAGGGTGGGCGACCATACCAATAGGTACATGGCAACAAATTCCGAGAATGTGACTAAATGATTCTCCGCCTCACGTGAACTGAAGATAGGGGCGTTGCGGCGTGGAAAGAGTTTAGTCAGCCAACTGCCGTCATCGACATAATGTGGCAGTATCTTATCACGGCCATAATAACAACCAGGATGAGCATATAATTCTTGGCTCGACTTTATCGGGGCTTGCGCAAATTGTTCGTCTGGCAGACCAAGTAATTTAATGGTTTGCAAGATGGCATCTAAGGTAGGCCCTGCAACGTGGTCAGCGTATATCTGGTCACCACTCATCATTAGTAGATCGGGACGTTCTGGCAATGATTGAGATGCTACTTTTGCGTCCATTTGAACCAAAGCATCTTGGCTCGGGTGATGTGGGTTTCGACATGATCCATGAAGTATGTAGTCAGCTTTAGTTGAGATCTTAAAGGTTAGGCTATGCTCATCTTGGTATAACAGATCAGGGTATAGCGATGTCAGAGCACCATGTTGGGTATGAAATTCATAGCTTAATGCGACATGGGTAGGGAAGTCCCCTTTAAATTGAGCCAGCGTTACATAACAACGTTTACCAATGGCCAATTGCTGGCATTGACTGAGATCTTGTGAGAAGACGCTCCCCAACTGAGGCTCTAGCTTTAGCTCAAATTGACCGCTGAGCGGTTCACTGGTCACGAGCCAAAAAACGAGTTCGTTTGGCGTGGTCTTACGTAAGATAGGTCCGGCGATTAGGAAAGGTAGACTGTTGTTCATTCACTACTCAGTTGGTGGCTCTGGGAGTTCGGGATCTTCAAGGATTTCGATAATCTCTGAACTGGAAAGTTCATGTCCCATCAAAAATAAAGCCAGCATGGCATCTGCTTTGGTTTTTGTATCAGACTGTTCATCGATGATTTGCTCGAATCGGTGACGAATCATTTCTATTTCGTGTTCGACAAATCCTCTTCCTTCCTCTTCGCCCTGTGTTTCTTCGGGGGCGCTATCGAAGGACAAAAACATCATGTCACCGTCGAGATCTGTGTCGAGCAGGCGTTCAGGCAGCCAGCATTCTCCAGTGACAATATCTGGATCGGTGTGCTCTGGTAAGGACTCGATTATTCTTTTTAGTTCTGAGGCTTTCACAATTTTTCGATTTAAGAGATCATATCTTTATATTTTAACGACGAATGACCGAGAAACATAAGTATTAACTGTTTTAATTGGTTAGTTTTTGAGTGCCTTAGTCACTTTTGGATAAAAAATGATAACTAATAGACGTTTATCCGCGTTAACTCTTTCTGTCAGTGGTTTGATGTCAGCATCACTGGATGCCAAAGAGTCTAGCGCGTTTAGCGAGCAAGATTGGGGGATTGCCGCAGTCTACCGCACCGCCACCATTCCATTTGATACTCAAGGCGGCGATCACGCTGTCAGTACATTTGTACCCATGATGTACTTCAATAATGACCATGTATTTGTCAATGGGCTTGAGGGTGGAGCATACCTATATCAAAGTGAAGACGAACAGCTCCAAGCGAATGCTTTGATGAGGCTACGTTTTGTCGACATTCCGGCTTCGGTACAAAATGCCAATGAAGGTGACTCTGTCGATTTCGGTGGTCAGCTAAGGTACAAGCTTGATGACAAGTGGTGGCTCGACACTGAATTGATGAGTGACAAAGATCTGCGTGTTCATGCTAACTTGCGAGCTTCAGCGCGGTATGAGTTGGATGATTGGGAACTGCAACCCCATGCGACATTGAGGTATAAAGGACCAGATTTTAACAGCGAATACTACGCTTTTTCCGCCACCACCAACCAGTATATTGGCGCAGGGGTTGACGCAACAATAGGACTAAAAGCCCGCTACCACGTACATTCGAATCTCTATCTACTTGGAGCAACGAGTGTGACTCGACTTGATCACAGCGCGTACCACTCCGATGCCGTCAGAGATCGATACCAAGGTGAGTTTTATATTGGCTTTGGATTTTTTAATGACAAGACGAAAGCGCCAAAACCTGAGCTTACCAATAAGCGTTATGTCCGTTTTGCCCACGGTTGGGCAACGCCTTCAAATATTGGTGAAATTATTACCTTTAATACTGAAAAAGATCCGTATAACAACCAGATGACTTCCGTGTTTTATGGCCACCCTTTAACTGATGAACTGTTCGGTATTCCTCTAGATATCTATTTTACGCCAGGCATTGTTCATCATTGGTCATCTGAAGTACAGTCAGCTGCGACAGAATACATTGCAGCGATAAAGGCTTACTACACCTTGGATTGGCCAACCAAGTGGCGCTTTGGTGTAGCGGAAGGGATGTCTTATATCGACAGCATGACGTATGTCGAGAACGAAGAGATGAAATCAAAAGGGTACACACCGAGTCATTTACTTAATTATTTAGATTTTTCGTTTGATGTAAACCTAGGTGATCTGATCAACAACCGAGACTTCGATAATATGTGGCTGGGTTATTCGATTCATCATCGCAGTGCTATATTTGAAAGCGCCTCTCAGTATGGGCGAATCAAAGGTGGGAGCAATTACAATACGCTCTACCTCCAAATTGATTTCTGACACACTTTCGCAAAGAGCAGTGGATTGTCCGCTCTTTTATGATTTAGACCTGCTAGTCATATACTAAAAATGGACTTGACCCCAGTTGGTGTAAGCCTTTGTGAGACTTAAATAAAGCGTTTCGCAACTCAACCTATCTTAGATTTCTGTGATACAATTCGCACGTTTTAGATCAGGAAATAATAGGAAATGCTTTGACTTCGTCACAGCCAGATAAATCAACAACAGCGGACAGCCAAGTACAGGCCAACAACGCAGCTTCTCTGCGCAAAGCGTTGAATCAGTGCATGCTGAAAGATAGATTTCGTCTAAGCAAACGTATTTCAGGGGCAAACAAAATTAAGAAAGAAGCCTCTCGGAATGCGGTATTTGATGAGATCGCGCTCGATATTGCTAAATCTATGATGGATGCAGAACAGCGCAGTAACTATGTACCAAAGATTGAATACCCAGAGATCCTGCCGGTAAGCCAAAAGAAAGATGATATCGCGCAAGCGATAGAGCATAACCAAGTGGTGATTATTGCGGGGGAAACGGGCTCAGGTAAAACGACTCAATTACCTAAAATTTGTGCCGAGCTTGGTCGCGGCAAATTTGGCTTGATTGGTCATACCCAGCCTCGTCGTTTGGCGGCGCGTTCGGTGGCAAATCGAATTGCCGAAGAGATGGAAACCAAACTTGGCGAGTACGTCGGCTACAAGGTGCGTTTTAACGATCAAATCTCTGAAAATACGCAAATTAAACTGATGACGGACGGTATTTTGTTGGCAGAGATTCAACACGACCGCTATCTGAATCAGTATGACACCATCATCATCGATGAAGCGCACGAGCGAAGCCTAAACATCGACTTTATTTTGGGTTATCTAAGAGAGCTTTTACCGCGTCGCCCAGATCTGAAAGTCATTATTACCTCGGCCACTATCGACCCTGAGCGCTTCTCGAAACACTTTAGTGATGCGCCAATTATTGAAGTATCGGGGCGTACTTATCCGGTTGAAACGCGCTATCGTCCATTGCGTGGGGAAGATGATGTCGATCGCGACCAGCTAGAAGGTATTTTCGAGGCGGTTGATGAGCTATGCGATGAGGGGTTGGGGGATATCCTGATCTTTATGAACGGTGAGCGTGAGATTCGTGATACTGCAGATGCATTAGCCAAACGTAATCTAAAGAGTACTGAAATTGTACCGCTTTACGCGCGGTTGTCTGCTGGTGAGCAAAATAAGATTTTCCAACCTCACGCAGGTCGTCGCATCGTACTGGCGACCAACGTTGCAGAGACCTCTCTTACGGTTCCGGGCATAAAATATGTGATTGACCCAGGTACAGCACGTATTAGTCGATACAGCTATCGTACTAAAGTACAGCGCCTACCGATTGAGCCAGTTTCTCAAGCGAGTGCGAATCAGCGTAAAGGTCGTTGTGGTCGTGTTGAAGAAGGTATCTGTATCCGACTGTATTCAGAGGATGATTACAACTCACGCCCAGAGTTTACTGACCCAGAGATTCTGCGCACCAACTTAGCCTCGGTTATCTTGCAGATGACGGCGCTAGGGTTGGGAGACATTGAAGCCTTCCCATTCGTTGAAGCACCAGATAAGCGTAACATTCAAGACGGTGTCAGGCTGCTCGAAGAACTTGGTGCCATTAATGAAAAAGCCAAAGATCCTAAGAAGCGCTTAACTCCAGTTGGCCGTCAGTTAGCTAAGTTGCCAATCGACCCGCGTTTAGCGCGTATGGTGCTTGAAGCGCCAAAATATGGGGCGTTGAAAGAGTTAATGATTATCGCCTCGGCACTGTCGATCCAAGACCCGCGCGAGCGTCCAAGTGATAAACAACAATCGTCGGATGATAAACATCGTCGTTTCTTCCACGAAGAATCTGATTTTCTGACGTTCGTCAACCTGTGGGATTACATTCAGAAACAGCAGAAGAATTTATCTGGCAACCAATTCCGTAAGCAGTGCAAACAGGACTACTTGAATTACTTGCGTGTACGTGAGTGGCAAGATGTTTATTTCCAAGTGCACCAAGCGATGCGGGAAATGGACTTCAAACTTAATAATGAACCTGCCAACTATCAAAGCGTTCACAGTGCGATTTTGGTTGGTTTGCTGTCTCACATAGGCGTTAAAGATCCAGAGAAGAACGAATACCAAGGTGCACGCAATGCTCGATTCCATATCTTTCCTGCGTCTGGGCTATTTAAAAAACAGCCTAAATGGATCATGTCTGCGGAGCTAGTCGAAACCTCTAAGCTGTGGGGGCGTATTATCGCTAAGATTCAGCCAGAGTGGATTGAACCGCTAGCCAAGCACCTTATCAAGCGCAGTTACAGTGAGCCGCATTGGTCGAAAAAGCGTTCTGCTGTCATGGCTCATGAAAAAGTGATGCTCTACGGCGTGCCCATTGTACCTAAGCGCTTAGTTAATTATGGCAGCATAGACCAAACCGTCAGTCGTGAGATCTTTATCCGTAGCGCGTTGGTTGAAGGCGAATGGGAGACCAAACACGCTTTCTTTAAGCAAAACCGCAAGTTGTTGCAAGAAGTTGAAGAGCTTGAGCACAAATCTCGTCGCCGTGACATTCTTGTTGATGACGACGAGCTGTTTGATTTCTATGATCAGCGTGTTGGAACAGAAGTGGTTTCTGGCAAGCACTTTGATACATGGTGGAAAAAGGCGGCGCGAGAAACCCCTGAATTGCTGAACTTTGAAAAAGAGATGCTATTCAAGGGTGATGCAAGCCATGTTACTGACTTAGACTATCCGAACTTCTGGCACCAAAATGGACTAAAACTCAAGCTGAGCTACCAGTTTGAGCCGGGAGAGGACAACGATGGTGTGACGGTTCATTTACCATTGCCGATATTGAACCAAGTGGACCAAGCGGGTTTTGATTGGCAGATTCCAGGTTTGCGCCATGAGTTGGTGGTAAGCCTTATCAAATCATTGCCGAAAACAATTCGTAAGAACTTTGTCCCAGCGCCAAACTACGCCGATGCATTTTTGGCGCGCGCAATCCCAATGGAAGCGCCGCTGCTTGACTCGCTTGAAAAAGAACTGCGCCGTATGACTGGTGTTGAAGTACTGCGTGACGATTGGAACATGGAGCAGCTTCCGGATCACTTAAAAGTGACCTTCCGCGCTGTTGACCATCGTAATCGTAAGTTGAAAGAGCACCGTGATCTGCATGAGCTTAAAGAGAGCTTAAAAAGCAAGGTACAAGAAACCTTATCTAAAGTGGCAGACGACGACATTGAGCAGCAAGGATTGCATACTTGGAGTTTTGGTGAACTGCCTAAAGTGTATCAGCAGAAGCGTGGTGGGTATGAAGTTAAAGCTTATCCAGCGATTGTTGACAGTAAAGACAGTGTAGAGATTAAGTTGTACGAAACCGAGTATGAACAGGTTTCCGCCATGCAAGCTGGGCAACGTCGACTGATTTTACTTAATGTCCCTTCACCAATTAAGTATCTGCATTCAAATTTGCCGAACAAATCGAAATTAGGTTTGTACTTTAACCCTTACGGCAAAGTGCTAGATTTGATCGATGACTGCATCGCTTGTGGTGTCGATAAACTGATTGAGCAGAAGGGTGGTTTAGTCTGGCAACCTGAGCAGTTTGAGCAGCTTAAAGAGCATGTTCGCGCCGAATTAGGTGATACTGTGGTAGAAATTGCCCAACAGGTCGAGACCATTCTGACCACGGCATTTAGCATCAACAAGAAGCTAAAGGGCAAAATCGACTTTACTATGGCGTTTGCCCTCTCAGATATCAAGGCGCAGATCGAAGGTTTGATTTTCAAAGGATTTGCTACAGAGTGCGGATGGAAGCGATTGCCGGATATCTTGCGCTATATGAAAGCCATTGAACGCAGAATGGAAAAGCTGCCAATTGATCCGAATAAAGATCGCTTACACATGCTAAAAATTGAGTCAGTAACTAATGATTACAAAGAGTTACTGAACAAAATTCCAAAAGGTGTGATGGTGCCAGACAACGTAAAAGAAGTGCGTTGGATGATAGAAGAATTACGAGTAAGTTTTTTTGCTCAACAATTAGGTACGCCTTATCCGGTTTCAGATAAGCGAGTAAAGATGGCAATAGACGCATGCTAGGTATGCAACTTGCATAACTAATTATACAGTTCAGAATTTTGACAAATACGGCAGGGACTTGCCAGTATAGTCCCTGCACCTTGATACGAAAGAAGGTTTACTATGAAAAAGACACTACTAGCGCTAGCTCTGATTGGCGCATCAGCCACAGCTTCTGCGGACTCTTGGATCTACGGCGGCGCAAGTGTAGGTCAAGCTGATCTGGCCAATGATTCATCGACTTCTTACAACGTTCACGTTGGTACAGGTATACTGCCGCTCATAGGTCTTGAAGCGGGTTACCAAAACTTTGGCGAATTTGACAACATTAATTACGGTAGCTTTACTGGCAAGCTTGAAGGTTCGGGTGTCTACTTTGCGGCAAAGCCAAGTATCGATTTCGGTCCTCTTCATGTTTATGCGAAAGCAGGCCTGCACTCTTACGAGCTAACAGGTACGAATTTTAAAGAAGACGAAATCGATGTGATGTACGGTGTAGGCGCAGAATACTTCGTGATGGGGCCAATCTCATTAGGTGCGAGCTACAGCATTTTTAATTTGAAAGAAAAAGACGTGAAAAACTTCTCGCTAAACGCAACTTTCCACTTCTTCTAAGCGAGTACAAATACACTGCTCGAAAAGCCTGACGCCAGTCAGGCTTTTTTGTTTCCGATTTTGCTCTGGGTTGCTATTTAATCATTAAACCCCAATACCTTATTGATAGAGGGCGCTTCGTTGCTGCGACGTGCCGATAAGGAAGTAAGGTAAAGCTATGCAATCAAAAAGCGATTCAAATCTTGAACGACCTACCGAAAGTCTCGAATCAAAGAAGAAAAATCTGAGTATATTGTTAGAGCTTGTCAATTTTGTAAAACCCTATAAGTTCAAAGTTGCTGCTGCACTGCTTGCATTAATTGTTACCGCCTCCCTAACGCTTTCAGTAGGTCAAGGTGTGAGGCTCTTGATTGATCAAGGGTTCGCGCAGCAATCTGTTCAACAACTGAGTAGCGCAATTGGTTTTATTCTTGTTGTCACTTTGTTTATTTCTATTGGTACTTTTTTCCGTTTCTATCTTGTGTCTTCGGTCGGAGAACGAGTAAGCGCCGACATTAGGCTTGCGGTATTCAATCACATCGTTACCTTGCATCCTAGTTACTTTGAGACCAATGGTAGTGGCGATATTATGTCGCGCATTACAACAGATACCACCTTGCTTCAGAGTATTATCGGCTCTTCGTTTTCTATGGCGATGCGCAGTGCATTAATGTGTATTGGTGCGGTAATCATGTTGTTTGCCACCAATATTAAACTCACTCTTATCGTTTTGGCTTCTGTGCCATTTATTTTGGTGCCGATCCTGTTTTATGGTCGACGAGTGCGCGCTTTGTCTCGTCAAAGTCAAGACTCGATGGCCGATGTTGGAAGTTATGCGGGAGAGGCAATAGAACATATTAAAACGGTGCAAAGCTATAGCCGTGAGACGCAAGAAAGGCAGTTTTTCTCAAACCAAGTAGAACGAGCGTTTGAGATTGGGCGTAAACGTGTGTTGCAAAGAGCGATATTAATCTCTGGTGTGATTGTGATCGTATTTAGTGCTATTTCAGGGATGCTATGGGTCGGTGGCAGCGATGTGATTAACGGCGTTATGTCAGCGGGTGACTTAGCGGCATTTGTTTTCTACGCGATTATGGTGGCATCTTCTTTGGCGACGATTTCTGAAGTTTTGGGCGAATTGCAACGCGCGGCAGGTGCCACAGAGCGATTAATTGAGATTTTGCAGGTAAAGAGCCATATCAGTGCGCCAGACTCTTCTATTCAAACGGCGCGAAATCTAAAAGCCGAAGTGTCTTTTCGCGATGTCTTTTTTTGTTACCCTTCACGTCCAGACCAAGCTGCCTTGCAAGATCTTAATTTGATTGCCGAAGAGGGTAAAATTCTCGCCTTAGTCGGACCATCTGGCGCTGGTAAAACAACACTATTTGAATTGTTACAGCGCTTTTATGACCCTCAACAAGGCTGCGTCTGTTTAGGTGATGTGAACATTCGAAATCTTGCTCCTCAAGATCTTAGAAACCAGATGGCATTGGTACCTCAGCAACCGGCATTGTTCAGTAATGATGTTTTCCACAACATTCGCTATGGCAATCCTGAAGCGTCAGATGAACAAGTGATTGAAGCGGCCAAGAAAGCACACGCTCACGATTTTATTGTTAACTTACCTGAAGGGTACAATAGCTTCCTTGGTGAGCGCGGAGTCCGTTTATCGGGTGGGCAAAGACAACGTATAGCGATAGCTAGAGCAATTCTCAAAGACCCAAATATTCTCTTGCTTGATGAAGCAACCAGTGCGTTGGACAGTGAAAGTGAGCACCACGTACAGCAGGCTCTGGAAGAGCTGATGCGAGGGCGAACTACGATAATTATTGCGCATCGACTCTCGACTATTAAACACGCTGATAAAATCGCGGTTTTGGATCACGGACGGCTTGTCGATGTAGGCAGTCATAACTCTCTGCTAGATAGTTGTGAGCTTTACCAACGCTTAGTCGAACTGCAGTTCAAATCTATGTGAAAAATAAACGAAAAAGCCACTCAATCGAGTGGCTTCACTTTCAACAGCGCAAGTGATTATGCTTGTTGTTTTTCTAGTTCAGTTTGTAGTGTTTCTTCTTCCACTAACGCATCAACAATCACGGCACAGGCTGCATCACCAGTGATGTTTAGTGCTGTACGAATCATATCGAAGATACGGTCAAGAGCGAACAGAAGAGGCAGACCTTCGATTGGAATACCCGCAGCTAATAGCACAGCAACCACTAGGAAAGATGGACCAGGAACACCAGCCTGACCAACAGCGCCAAGTGTCGAGGTTACGATGATCGCGATGTACGCGCCCATGCCTAGGTCGATGTTGAACAACTGAGCAAAGAAGATTGCCACAAGACCATAGTAAATAGCGTTACCAGACATGTTAATCGTTGCGCCTAATGGCAGAACGAATGACGCAGTAGAGTTTTTAACGCCTAGCTCATGCTCAACAGTATCCATCGTTACTGGCAATGTTGCCATTGAAGAGGCCGTAGACAGTGCAACCGCTTGAGGCTTCTTCATAGCTGTTAGGAATTTCTTCGCTGAAGTCTTAGTGAAGATGTGAACCATTAGTGGGTATGCAACAAAGCCAAAGATAAGGATCGCAGCTACATAAACGACGAATAGCTTAAACACGACCATTAAAGCACCAAAGCCAAATGTACCTACCGCTTCAGCCATAAGGCCAAATACACCGATTGGTGCAATGATCATCACCTTGTTGATCATCCAAACCATCGCATCAACGATACAGTTTACACCGTTCATAATTGGCTCACGGCGCTCTTTTGCTTGCTTAGAAATCGCAATACCAAAGAACATACAGAAAACCAGAATCTGTAGGATGTTTGCTTCGTTTAGTGACTGGAAAACGTTGGTTGGGATCATACCAGTGATGGTTGCCCAAAAAGTAGGTAGTTCACCTTTAGAAGCGTACTCTGCAGAGAACATGCCCTCAACGCCAGAAACGTCGATGCCAAGCCCTGGCTGGAATACTTCACCCATAAACAGTGCGAGTGCTACTGCTAGTGCTGAAGTCAAACCAAAGTACCCCAATGTTACTAGGCCAACTTTACCAGCAGATTGGCTATTTCCTAGGCCAGCAGCACCAGAGATTAACGCCACAGCGACCAGTGGAATAACCAGCATTTTGATTAAATTAATAAAAATCGCGCCAAGTGGAGCGAACATGGTTGCGCTATTCCCCATCAAGGCACCAACGGCAGTACCTAGGATCATAGCTATGACAACCTGAATACCAATGTTGTTTAGCAAACTCTTTTCTTTTAACACTTCCATAACCCCTGTGCTAATTAATTTTAAAATCCAAGAATTACCCACTAATTTATATATTAACAATGGATAATAATATCGCTTTGCTTTGTACACTTTAATTTTACATTTGGCAATACGCACTATAGATAGATCGAATGATTAATAACCCGTTCATTGATTAGTGCCAAGTTTTTACTCAAAAGAAAACGTTTGCTATAAATCGGAGATATCAGTTTGAGAAAGGTATTCATGCCGAGAGGGGCGGCCGAGAGCTTTGTGTAAGGGAGGAATGTTAAAAAAAAGATCAGTTTCTTACGTTTAATAAGAAGCTGATCTCATAGATGTTTAGATGGCTAACACGTTACTTCTGTGTCGCAATCTTCATTGAAGATACAAAACGTGCGAGCTGATTTAACATCTCTGTTGGGTTTTCAGTGTTGTTTTCAATGATTTTTACCACTGCTGAACCAGAAATGGCTCCCGCAGCCCCTGCTTCAAGTGCTTGCTTGACTTGCTCAGGCTCTGAAATGCCAAAACCTAACAATGCTGGAGGCGCATCAAATTGGTTTAGCTTACTCAGCATATCACCGACAGGCATGTTTGCTTTTGTCTCAGCACCCGTTACTCCAGCTCGTGAAAGTAAATAAGTATAGCCACCACCGAGCTGTGAAACTTGTTTGAGTGTCTCGTCACTTGCTGTTGGCGGTGCAATAAAGATAGGGTGGATACCATGTTTTTCAGCGGCAGCAACAAACTCAGCACTTTCGTTGGTTGGTACGTCAGCGATTAATACTGAATCAATGCCTGCTTTTGCACAGCGCGCGTAAAAGTTCTCAATACCGCGCGAGTAGACCAAGTTGGCATACATTAGTAAGCCAATTGGCAAGTCAGGGTACTTGGCACGGATCTTCCCAATGAGTTCAAAACAGATGTCTGGCGTCGCGCCAGATTCAAGAGCGCGAATGTTCGCTCCCTGAATGGTAGGGCCGTCTGCTAGCGGGTCTGAAAATGGAACACCAAGCTCAAGCGCATCAGCACCAGACTCAACAAGCGTTTCCATGATCTTGTAAGACTGCTCTGCGTTTGGATCGCAAACTGTTACAAAGGGGACAAATGCGCCTTGGTTTTTTTTGTTCAGGCGTTCAAACATCTTCGCATAACGACTCATTAGATCACTCCTTTTTCTTCTAGGATGGCGTGTACGGTGAAGATGTCTTTGTCACCACGACCGGATAGGTTTACCACCAATAACTGTTCTTTCTCTGGATTCTCGCGAGCCATGCGTAGCGCGTGTGCTAGTGCGTGAGAGGATTCCAGTGCAGGGATGATGCCTTCGCTTCGAGCAAGTTCTTGGAATGCGTCTAGTGCTTCATCGTCTGTTATGTTGTCATACTCTGCACGGCCAATGGCATTAAGGTGTGCGTGCTGCGGACCAACAGAAGGGAAGTCTAGTCCAGCAGAAACTGAGTAAGATTCTTCAACCTGACCATTTGGATCTTGCATCAATGGTGCTTTCATACCGAAGAAGATACCCGTTTTACCATGCTTAAGAGGAGCACCATGTTGGTCGGTATCAATACCTTTACCTGCTGGCTCAACACCAATTAAACGAACGCTTTCTTCTTCAATGAAATCTGCAAACATACCAATAGCATTTGAACCGCCGCCAACACAGGCGATAACTGCATCAGGAAGACGCCCTTCACGAGCAAGAATCTGATTCTTAGTCTCTTCGCCAATCATGCGCTGGAATTCACGAACGATGGTAGGGAATGGGTGAGGGCCTGCCGCAGTGCCTAGCAGGTAGTGCGCTTCTTCATAAGTCGCAGACCAGTCACGTAGTGCTTCGTTACACGCATCTTTCAATGTCGCTGAGCCAGAATGGACAGGAATGACCTTTGCACCCATTAGCTTCATACGGAATACGTTCGGGCTTTGGCGTTCAACGTCTTTAGCACCCATGTAAACACGACACTTAAGGCCAAGAAGAGCGCAAGCAAGTGCCGTTGCTACGCCGTGTTGACCAGCTCCTGTTTCGGCGATGATTTCATTCTTACCCATGCGCTTAGCCAGTAGCGCTTGACCCAATACTTGGTTGGTTTTGTGCGCGCCACCGTGAAGCAGGTCTTCACGTTTAAGGTAAAGTTTGGTCTTTGTACCTTTAGTCAGGTTCCGAGTCAGTGTCAGTGCCGTTGGGCGACCCGCATACTCTTGCAGCAGCGACATAAACTCACTACGAAACTCTGGGTCTTCTTGAGCATCAATAAAAGCTTGTTCCAGCTGCTCAAGCGCAGGGACTAAAATCTGTGGTACGTATTGACCACCGTACTCGCCGAAGTAGGCATCGAGTTTTGCCATGTTAAAATTCCTTTAATTTTGAGCGTGTATACAACGCGCTGTACGAGTTCTTAATAGTTTCTGATTGCTGCAAAAGCTTGTTCTAGCTTTTCGCTATCTTTCTTACCCGGGGAGTGTTCGACACCCGAGTTGAGATCTAACCCTAAGCAGCCTTGATCTGCGGCCTTTTGCGCGTTAAACGGCGTAATACCGCCTGCTAACATCACTTTCGATGGGTCTCCAATTAGCGTCCAATCAAACACTAATCCTGTCCCGCCAACTTGACAGCCTACTTTGGTATCTAGCAAGTGGCGGTCAATGTTGTTCTCGATAAGTGCAGGTACACTCTCGCTTACGCCATACGCTTTCCAGATTTCAACACCAGAAGGCAAAGCGGCTTTCAAAGTGTCGACAAACGCTTGATCTTCCTGACCGTGTAACTGAACGGCAGAGAGGCCAAGTTCGTTGACGGTTTCGATGATTTGCGCGCTGTCATGGTTTTGGAACACACCCACATACTTCAGTGGTGCTCCACTCATTGTGAGTCGTGCTGATTCCAGCGATACAAAACGTTTAGACTGTTCAACAAAAATCAAACCACCAAAAATAGCACCTGACTGGTATGCTTTCGCGGCATCATCCGAGTGAGTCAAACCACATACTTTGTTTTCACCCAATGTGACTTTGCGAACGGCGAGTTCAAGGTTTTCCTCTGCCATTAATGAGCTACCGATGAGGAAGCCGTCGGCGAACTCGGCAAGATCTCTCACTTGTTGGTGAGTGTAGATACCAGACTCAGAGATGACGGTGGCATCAGGTGCAAGCTGACGAATGGTCGGTGCCAATTCTTTGGTGCGATTTAGGTCGGTAGATAGGTCACGTAAGTTACGGTTGTTGATACCAATGACTTTCGCTCCTAGCTCTACAGCGCGATGAAGCTCTTGTTCATTGCTGACTTCAGTCAGTACGCCCATATCGAGTGAATGAGCCACGTCAGCCAGTTCTCGATACTCTTCATCATTCAATACTGATAGCATTAACAGAATCGCATCGGCGCTATAGTGTCGCGCCAAATAAACCTGATAGGTATCTACCATAAAGTCCTTGCATAGGATTGGCTGTTTCGCTTGCTTTCTCACCTGAGGTAGGAAGTCGAAGCTGCCTTGAAAGTACTTCTCGTCAGTTAACACCGAAATGGCGTTTGCATGCTTGTTGTAAACTGATGCTATGTAATCAAGATCAAAGTCATCGCGAATTAAACCTTTGGAAGGGGAGGCCTTTTTACATTCGGTGATGAAAACAGTATTGTCTTGTTTTAGCGCTGTATAGAAGCTGCGGTCTGATGGCGTTAGATCACTCTTGAATGTCTCAAGTGGCTGTGACTCTTTACGCTCAGAAACCCACTGGTACTTGTCGCGAACAATCTTAGCTAAGACTTCTGCCATCTCGGCTTCTTTAACAGAAACGTGTTCGGATAATTTTTCTTTTACCTGAGTCATTTTCATAACCTTATTGTTCGAAGTGTTAAGCATGAGCCGCTAATTTCTGTACTAGCTCATAAGCCTTGCCAGAGTTCATTGCTTCAAGAGCTTGCGCTGCGTTTGCTTTAAGGTCTTCGTGACCAAATAGACGCATGAGTAGTGCCACATTGACGGCTACAGCACCTGCTTGAGCTTCTGTGCCTTTACCCGTCAAAATATTGGTCGTGATAGCCTTGTTCTCTTCCGGTGTACCACCCTTGATTGCTTCTAATGGGTGTTGGTTTAGGCCAAAATCCGCTGGCGAAACTGTGTATTCATGAATTTGGTTGTCTTTGATTTCAGCAACGGTGGTTTCACCATGAATTGCGACTTCATCAAGCCCACTACCATGGACGACAGCCGCGCGTTTCATACCCATCTTAAGCATGGTTTCTGCGATAGGGCGAACCAGCTCTTTACTGTAAACACCCATGAGTTCGATGTTTGGACGCGCAGGGTTGATCAGCGGGCCAAGGATATTGAAGATGGTACGTGTTTTCATCGTTTGGCGAACTGGCATCGCATGACGTACACCACTGTGATATTGCGGTGCAAACAAGAATGCGACACCAATTTCGTCGACTGCGTTACGCGTATCTTCAGCACTCATCGCTAGGTTAATACCAAATTTATCGAGCAGGTCTGAAGAGCCAGACTTACTTGAAACGCTTCGGTTACCATGTTTCGCGATTTTTAAACCACATGCGGCTGCGACAAATGCAGATGTGGTCGAAATATTGATGGTGTCGTGACCGTCTCCGCCAGTGCCTACAATGTCAGCAAAGTCGTAATCTGGTCGTGGGAATGGGTTAGCATTGGCTAACAACGCTTTTGCTGCGCCAGCAATTTCGTCTGGAGTTTCGCCTTTGATTTTTAGCGCAGTTAAGGCTGACGCCATCAGGATTTGGTCTAACTCACCGCGGATAATAACGTCGAAAAGCTGTTGGCTTTCCTGCTCGCTCAGTGACTCTTGCTGGTAAAGTTTGTTGATAATCTGTTCCATGACCTTGTTCCTTATTTGTCGTTCTTCTTTAGAGCCCACTCAATGGCATTAGCGAGCAGCGTCGCACCGTAGGTAGTCATAATTGATTCTGGGTGGAATTGGAAACCGCACACCTTGTCTTGCTCTTGTACTACAGACATCACCAAATCATCAACTTCAGCCGTGATGGTTAAAGACGACGGCACTTCGGTTGCTACTAGCGAGTGATAGCGGGCAATGGCTAAAGGAGAAGGCAGTTCTGCATAGGTGTCGTGGTTTTGGTGTTCCATCATCGACACTTTACCGTGAATGATTTCACCCGCGCCAGCAACGGTGCCGCCATAGGCTTCGACGATGGCTTGGTGACCTAAACAAATACCAATCATAGGTACTTTGCCTTTAAGACGTTGAATGATTTCAGGCATTGAGCCCGCTTCTGACGGAGCCCCCGGACCTGGAGAAAGGAGTACCACTGGGTTGTCTAAGTTAGCGACTGTCGATTCAATCGCTTCTGCCGCAATGTTGTTACGGTAAATCGTCACGTCGTGACCTAATGAGCGGAATTGATCCACTAGGTTGTAGGTGAACGAATCAAAGTTGTCGATAAAAACGATATTTGCCATCTCTATGCTACTCCTTATGTGCTGATTGAATAGCAGAGATTACTGCTTGAGCTTTACCACGGGTTTCGTCAGCCTCAGCTTGTGGATCTGAATCGAAAACAACCCCCGCGCCAGCTTGAACTTGCGCGATGCCATTTTCTACGTAAGCCGAGCGAATCACGATACAAGTATCTAATGTTCCTTCACCAGTAAGGTAGCCCACTGCGCCGCCATAACTACCACGGCGCGCTCGTTCGACATCTCGAATCAATTGCATTGCGCGGATTTTCGGCGCACCAGTTAGCGTGCCCATGTTCATACAAGCTTGATAAGCGTGTAGGGCGTCTAGGTCATCACGTAGTTGACCGACGACACGCGATACAAGGTGCATCACATGGCTGTAACGGTCGACTTTAAGCAAGTCAGCAACGTGGCGAGTGCCTGCTTGAGAGATACGAGCCACATCATTACGTGCTAAATCGACTAGCATCATGTGTTCAGCATTCTCTTTTTTATCAGTGCGTAGTTCTAGTTCAATACGGCTATCTAGATCAAAGTCGATCTCGCCATTTGGCCTCTTACCACGGCGGCGAGTGCCGGCAATTGGGTAGATTTCAACTTGGTTTGATTGAGTTTCGTACTTAAGGGCACTTTCTGGCGAAGCGCCGAACAGAGTGAAAAGCTCATCTTGCATGTAGAACATGTAAGGGCTTGGGTTGCTCTGTTTTAGCTCTTTATATGCCGCCAGTGGAGAAGGACAAGGCAAGGTAAAGCGACGTGATGGCACTACTTGGAAAACATCACCTTTAACCACAAACTCTTTTAAGTCGCGAACAATCTGACAGAAGTCAGTATCAGAAATGCTTGGCTCTGCGTGGGTGTCAGCGACAGGGACTGCTTTTGGTAGCGTTTTTAAATTGGCACAGGCAGCAGTGATCTCTTCTATGCGAGTAGTCAATTCAGGTTTGCAAGCGTCAGTGGCGAACAGGGCAGCCTGAAGCTCACAAGACTGCTTTTGATGATCGACAACCAGCAAGGTTTCCGCAACGTAAAACACGTAATCAGGACACTGGTTTGATTGGGCAGCATCACCCAGAGGCTCGAAGTTAGCCACTAAATCATACGCAAACAAACCACCGATAAAGACCGCGTGCTTGTGCAGCTCTGCAATATCGAAACTGTGTTGAATCAAGCGTAGCGCATCAAATGAAGAAGCTTCTCGTAGGCGAGAGTCTTCATCCAAGGTGTTGCACGGTTCAATGTATTTTAACACCAGTTCGTTGCCGTTAAATGTGTGTTCAATACTTGGATTGATGTTGTACGTAAGGTGAGAGAGCAGGTTTTTCCCATTGTCGGTTAATGCGGTCATAGTCACCGTGTGCCCGTAACATACAATGCGAACTGCCGAGTCAACGATAAGAAGGCTTTGTAGGTCCTGCTTTGAATCGATTTCAGCAGATTCCAATAGCAGGCTGTCGGTTTTGTTTTCACATAGCGTGTGGAACAGCTGCGTCGGATCTTGGGCATAAGGTGCCGTGCTTCGAATTAACTCGATCTTACCTAGCTTCTTGATTTCAATGGCCTTGTTCACAAGACCTCCTTTTCTCTAGATTTTTTACTTCCTGTCGTACATAGTCGCATAAAGCAAACGGTCACCCAATCAGGTTTTGGTTAAATTTGACGATTGTTTAAGCACTTAGATGTGAGACAGATTACAAAACAAAAAAGCCCGCTTTAGTAGCGGGCTTTCGAAACTTGAATTCTATGAATTAGAAGTACACGTTAGCCCACCAAGAACTTGTCCAAGTGCGCCACCAAGCAAGATCAGCTGAACTATTATTCATAGCGTCAGCAGCAACTTTTGCTTTATGGTTTTGGTTAATGTCTTGTAACATAGTGAGCCTTAAGTCAGGTACTTCGTATTTGTGTACTAGTTAACTAGTGCAGAGGTAAAAAGTCAACTAAAAAAATAGAATTATGAGAATTGATTTACACAGTCATACGACCGCCTCAGATGGAAGACTGCCGCCACATGAACTCATTGATAGAGCACTGGGCTTTCAACTCGATGTTTTAGCCATTACAGACCATGATACGGTTGATGGCCTAGCAACAGCGCATCAATACATTCAAGATAATGAATTACAGCTACAGTTAATCAACGGAATAGAGATTTCTACTGTTTGGCAGAACAAAGATATACACATTGTTGGTTTGAATATCGACCCAGAATCTGCTGCATTAAATGGGTTGATCATAAAACAGAAAAATCATCGCGAATCGAGAGCAGAGTTAATTGCACACCGACTTGAAAAAGCGACACAAGAAGGCGTACTTGAAGATGTCAAAGCCATCGCGGGAGATGCACCTATCACTCGGGCTCACTTTGCGAAATGGCTTGTTGATAATGGCTATGCCAAAACTATGCAGCAAGTGTTTAAGAAATACTTAACACGCAATAATCCGGGTTACGTACCGCCAAACTGGTGCACGATGAAAGAAGCGGTTGAAGCAATACATGCCGCAGGCGGGCAGGCCGTGCTTGCGCATCCAGCTCGATATGATCTAACAGCGAAATGGATTAAGCGGCTAATCAGTGCTTTTGTTGAAGCGGGTGGCGATGCGATGGAGGTCGCTCAACCTCAACAAGGGCAACAAGAAAGGCGCAACTTGGCAGATTATGCTATACAATACAATCTATTAGCCTCTCAAGGCAGTGACTTTCATTATCCTTCACCTTGGATGGAGTTAGGACGAAATTTATGGCTTCCGTCAGGGGTTGAACCTGTTTGGAAGGATTGGGGTATTGAGCCTTCATTAGTGGATTCGAACAATACCAATTAACTATAGAGTCGTGAGACTCGATAATGAGGAATTACAATGAGCCAGTTTTTTTATGTACACCCAGAAAACCCACAGGCTCGCTTGATCAATCAGGCTGTAGCAATCATTCGTAACGGTGGGGTAGTGGTTTACCCAACGGATTCAGGCTACGCATTGGGTTGTCAGCTTGAAAACAAACAGGCACTGGAACGTATTTGTCAGATTCGTCGTCTAGATGGCAAACACAACTTTACATTGCTGTGTCGCGATCTATCTGAACTTTCACTCTATGCTCGTGTAGATAACACGGCGTTTCGTCTGCTGAAGAACAATACGCCTGGGCCATACACTTTTATTTTTAAAGGTACTAAGGAAGTGCCACGACGTCTGATGAATTCAAAACGTAAGACGATTGGTATTCGTGTTCCCGACAATCAAATTGCACTCGATTTGCTTGAAGCATTGGGTGAGCCTTTGATGTCTACCTCATTAATATTACCGGGTAACGAGGTAACAGAGTCGGATCCAGAAGATATTCGTGACAAGTTGGAGCACGCTGTCGATTGTATTCTCAATGGTGGCTATTTAGGCGAGCAGCCAACAACAGTGGTGGATTTTAGTGACGATGAACCTGTCATCGCACGTGTAGGCCAGGGCGATCCTGCACCATTCGAATAATCAAAAGTGCGTGATTTTCCCCACACTTTTTGCTATCATGCGCGACCGCGATTTTGGGTCGCAATTGTTTATTCGACGTCTGAGAAGACGACACATAGGTAGATAAATGAACGAAAAATTACAGAAAGTATTAGCTCGAGCTGGACATGGCTCTCGACGCGAACTAGAAGCTTTGATTAAAGCAGGTCGTGTGAGCGTGAACGGTATCGTGGCTAAGCTTGGCGAACGACTTGAAGATGAAAATGCAGTTGTGCGTATCGATGGTCATACTGTTTCTGCTAAAGCGCAGGAAGAGGTGATCTGTCGAGTTCTCGCGTACTATAAGCCAGAAGGTGAACTGTGTACTCGTCATGATCCAGAAGGTCGTCGTACTGTATTCGATCGTCTACCAAAAATCCGCGGTTCTCGTTGGATTTCTGTTGGTCGCTTAGATGCCAACACTTCAGGTCTGTTGTTATTTACCACTGATGGTGAGCTGGCTAACCGCCTGATGCACCCAAGCCGCCAAGTAGAACGTGAATACTTAGTGCGTGTATTTGGTGAAGTAAATGAGCAAAAAGTGAAGAACCTAGTTCGAGGCGTTGAACTTGAAGATGGTATGGCTCGTTTTGAAGATGTCGTTTACGCGGGTGGTGATGGTATGAACCACACTTTCTACGTAGCCATCAATGAAGGTCGTAACCGCGAGGTTCGTCGCTTGTGGGAATCACAAGATACTACGGTTAGTCGCCTGAAACGTGTTCGTTACGGTGATATTTATCTAGACAAAAAACTGCCTCGTGGCGGATGGATGGAGCTAGACCTAAAAGAGGTGAACTACCTGCGTGAGTTGGTTGAGCTTCGCCCTGAAAAGGAAACATTACTTGACGAAAACAAAGCAAACTCATCTCGTAAGCGTGAACGCTCACGTAGTCAGAAGATTCGTCGTGCGGTTAAGCGTCATGAAGAGCGCGTAAACAGCGGTGGTGGCCGTAGTAACAACCCATCACGCCGTAAGCCCAAAAAAGGTGCAGGCAAGCCAAACGCTCGTAATAAGCAGCGTTAAGTAAAAGTGATTAGCATGAGAAAGGCAGCCGATTGGCTGCTTTTTTGTTTTAGCAATCTAGGTTAACTAAGTCCAGCGACCTTTTCGCTCGGCTTTGCGTCGAGTGCAGGCTCTTAATATCTCCTGCCTTTGCTGATTGGATGATTGTGACCATCGCAGTATTTCGTCCACTGACCGATAGCAACCCAAGCAAATATCATCTTGATCTAAACAACAGTGGCGAATGCATGGGTTAGGGATAGGTTCTTTAGATGTGTCTTCTTGATCTTCCGACATAGAGACTCTCCTAAAGCGCATTTATATAACTATACAAAAGCCCCAGCGTATCGCACAGATAGGCTGGGGCTTTTTCGCATTTTTCTTTACAGTGTTTGACTCAATTCGAAATAGCGACCTTGCTGTACTATCAATTGTTGATGAGTACCATGCTCAACAATCTCACCTTGCTCGATCAAACAAATTGAATCCATCTTGTCTAAATTGACTAATCTGTGTGTAATAAACACTACGGTTTTACCGATGAAATGCTGTTCAAACAGCTGCATGATTTGCTGCTCAGTTTGTTTATCTAACCCTTCGGTAGGCTCATCAAGCAATAGAATCGGGGCGTTATGTAGTAGAGCGCGAGCAATACCAATACGGCGTTTCTCTCCCCCTGACAGCTGACGACCACCATCACCAAGCCAAGTATCTAAACCAGTGTCTTGCAACAATTTAGCCAGCCCAACTTTGGTGAGAACTTCAGCTAATTGCTCGTCACTCGCTTGTGGTTTAGCCATCAATAGGTTGTCGCGTAGTGAACCATTGAGGATATCTACTCGCTGGCTAACCACACTGATTGCTTGGCGAAGCTGACCTTCGCTCCAGTTCTGAATGGGTTTACCGGCGATTTCGATGCAACCTTGCTGTACATCCCAATAACGGTTAAGCAATTGTAGAAGGGTAGACTTGCCCGATCCAGTTTGCCCCACTATCGCAATTCGATGCTGCGCTGGGATAGAAAGATCAATTTGCTTAACTACATTTTGTTTCACATCAGGGTAGTGGAAAGAGACCCCTTTGTACTGAATTGAGAACTTCTGTTCATGTTCTGTATCCGCTTCTGGGAAACGAACGTCAGGTTCTGATTGAGTAATATCATTGAGCCTGCGAGCTGAAGTCAATGTTTGGCCTAAGTGTTGGAATGCACCTGCGATTGGCATCAAGAGTTCGACACTTGCCATTGTCGCAAAAGCAACAAGCGCAATCATAGGATCTGGGGTGTTGCCACCGACACCGTCAGCCGCTAGCCACAGCATCAGAATGATGGTCCAACCGTTAGCCAGTAGCAGCAAAGCTTGAGCTAGCCCAGCAAAGTGCGCATTGAAATATTGATTATTTAGTAGCTTTTCTTGGCTGTTTAAAATGGCGTTTCGGTAACGCTCTTCCGCACCAAACAGCGTGAGTTCACTATAACCTTGCAACCAATCCAGCGTTGCGATGCGTAAATCTGCTTTGTTCTGGGTCAATTCACCGCCATTACGTTTACCCAGTTTGTAAAACAGTACTGGCCAAGTGAGCAAAATAGCAAACAAAATAGCCCCAAGGAATAGGCCAAGCTGTATGTCAAACCAGCATACGAGGGCCGTTAGACCTAAGATTCCCAAAGTACCGACAATCATCGGGCTAACCAGTCGCAAGTAAACGTGGTCCATTGCATCAATATCGGCGACAAGACGGTTTAATAGATCGGCATCGCGAAGATTAGATACGCGGCCTGGGATCAGCGGTGCGAGCTTAGAAAAGAAAAATATACGTAAGTCGGTTAGGAGCTTAAACGTTGCGTTATGGCTCACCACGCGTTCACCCCAACGACCAGCGGTTCTTCCCATCGCAAAACCACGGACAAACGCCCCCGGCAGCATGTAGTTGAACGTTTCTCTTGCTATGGTTAGCCCAGCCACTGCCGCTGCCGATAGGAACCAACCAGAGAGAGTAAGTAAACCAATCGATGCTGCTAAGGTTAGAAAGGCCAATAGCATCCCAAGTGAAAGACCAAACCAGTGCTTTTTATATAACTTAAGGTAGGGAAGTAATTCACGCATCTAAGTTCCCCTTATTTGCTTGGTTAAGCGCTTGGTTTGCAGATAGCATTTCGCGGAACAAACCGTCAGTTTTTGCAAGATCTTTGAACTGTCCAGATTGAACAATTTCGCCGTCCTTCATGACTAGGATCTGTTCGACGTTTTGTAGTGGGGTGAGCTGGTGGGTGACCATTAAGGCGGTTTTGCCTTTAACTTGTTTGTCTAAGCCTTGCATGACTAGCCGCTCACTACGCGCATCTAAACTCGCTGTTGGTTCGTCAAGTAACCAAAAGTCACCGTTTTGCACCATTGCACGTGCCAATGCTAAGCGTTGAGCCTGTCCAACTGACAAGCCTCCTGAGCGATCCGACACGGCATAATCGAGCCCGTGTTGGTTAACAAATTCTGCAGAGAAAGATTCTTCTAATGCTTGTTTGATTGCTTCATCACTCACGTTTGTTTTGCCAAGCGTGATGTTGTCACGTATTGAACCATGCAATAGTAACGGGTTTTGGCCGACCCAACTGATTTTTCTTCGCCAGTTGTTAAGGTCGAGATCTGTGCGCTCAATGCCATTGATCGTTAGGGAGCCTTTGTAAGGCAGGAAGCCCAAAACAGCATTAACTAAAGATGTTTTACCCGCGCCACTTGGACCAACCAAGGCGGTGGTTTTCGCGGAACAAAGCTCAAAACTAACAGGGCCCAAAAGCTTTTGACCTTCTGGTGAGTAAACTTCAAGATCTTTTGCGGTGATGGAGATGGAGTCTGTGTCGCCCAGCTTGGTTGAACCAGAGCGAACAGTTTCTACATCTGTCTCGATAAACTCTACAATGCTCTCTGCAGCGCCTACAGCTTGCTGTTTAGCGTGGTAGAAAGTGCCTAAGTCTCGTAGTGGCTGATAAAATTCTGGGGCTAAGACCAGGATAAATAATCCTGCAAACAGAGTGACACCCGCACCGTAATCACCAAAGTTAAGCTCACCGATAAAGGCAAAACCAAAGTAAACCGCTGTTAATGCAATGGAGATAGAAGTAAAGAACTCAAGTACCGCAGAGGAGAGAAACGCTATTTTGAGTACATCCATGGTTCGAACTCTAAATACTTCAGATGCGCCGCGCATCACTTCAGTTTCAGCCGCAGTTCTATCGAATAAGCGGATAGTTGTCATTGCTTGAAGTCGGTCATAGAAGTGACCAGATAAACGTTGTAGAGCTTTGAAGTTTTTGCGGTTCGCATCAGCGGCTTTCATCCCTACCAATGCCATAAATAGGGGAACTAAAGGCGCTGTAATCAAGAAGATCAAGCCTGCCGCCCAGTTGACAGGGAAGACGACAACTAAAATGACCAACGGAACCAACACAGACAGCGACATTTGCGGCAGGTAGCGAGCGAAGAAATCATGCATATCTTCGACTTGTTCAAGCAATAGCGTTGCCCAAGCCCCCGCAGGTTTTCCTTTAATGTAAGCTGGGCCGAGTTCGCGTAGTTTATCTAAGATCAGTTGACGAATGTAAACACGGATTTGTTCACCACATCGATAACCGGCGATTTCGCGTCCCCAAGAGCAAAGAGCACGTACTGCAACCACAGCAACTAAGCCAAGGAAATAAGGGATCAACTCATATTTGTCAACATGTTCGATGATGAGTTGATGCAAAATTGTTGCAAGCAGAGCGGCCTGAACTAAAAGGAATATGCTTGAAGTAACACCGAGGCCGACCGCAATCATAAGCCAGCGCTTGGCGAGCTTACTTTGCTGCTTGAGCCATTGATTCAAGCTGCTTTGTTTCTTTTTATCCATTGTGAAGGCTTAATGAGAATTATTATAAAGTTTTGGAGTTGCGCATTATACAAAAGAAAGCCCCGCGGGAATACCGCAGGGCTTTAAGGTTTTGAGCCAAAAATGAAAAATATTATTTAACCTTAGCTCGGTTGTGGTTTTGATATTGGCTATTTGCTATCAGCAAGTGCGTCTAGGTAACGCTCTGCATCCAGCGCTGCCATACAACCACTACCAGCAGATGTAATTGCTTGGCGATAGTTATGATCCATGACATCGCCAGCGGCAAAGACACCCGCTACGCTAGTTTGAGTTGCATTACCTTCAAGACCTGATTGAACGATGATGTAACCATCTTTCATCTCTAGCTGACCTTCGAAGATTGAGGTATTTGGCTGGTGACCAATCGCGATAAATGCACCCATTACATCAATCTGCTCAACATTTTCTGACTTTGTGTCTTTAATGCGTACACCTGTCACCCCCATGTCGTCTCCAACCACTTCCTCTAACGTGCGATCGGTATGAAGGATGATGTTGCCATTTTCCACTTTGTCCATCAGACGTTTAACAAGGATTTTCTCTGCGCGGAAACTGTCGCGGCGGTGAATTAAGTGTACTTCTGAAGCGATGTTTGAAAGGTAAAGTGCTTCTTCGACGGCGGTATTACCACCACCGACAACTGCGACTTTTTGATTGCGGTAGAAGAAACCATCACAAGTTGCACATGCAGAAACGCCGCGACCTTTAAATGCTTCTTCAGATTCTAGACCTAAGTATTTCGCTGACGCGCCCGTAGAAATAATGAGTGCATCACAAGTGTATTCACTGCTATCACCTTTCAGGCGGAAAGGGCGTTGGCTAAAGTCGACCTCATTGATGTGATCAAAAAGAATTTCTGTCTCGAAGCGCTCAGCATGTTCTTTCATTCGATCCATCAAGCCAGGGCCAGTCAAACCTTCAGGGTCACCAGGCCAGTTTTCGACTTCTGTCGTTGTTGTTAACTGTCCACCTTGTTGCATGCCCGTAACTAACACAGGGTTTAAGTTAGCTCGTGCAGCATAAACTGCGGCAGTGTAGCCAGCAGGCCCTGAACCAAGGATTAAAAGGTTGCTGTGTTTTACGTCGCTCATTTGTGCTCCATTAGCGGTGACGCTTATTCATCTATTTGATTCGATTGTATGGAATATATGGGCTCATTTAAAGGGTTAGCAAGGGAAGAGAGTGTAATAATTGGTTATAGGTTAGAACGCAAACGTTGTCTCGTTTTATTGTCAGACTATCAAGTAAATCTTTGATGTTGATAGAAAAATTATTTGGTACTAGTGAAGTCATCTAGTTTTTAAACTTGAAGTTTTTCTAAATTGAATGTTATCACTATAAAGTTGACTGATTATGGATATAAATGTCGAATTATTGTCATGTGCGGATTGAAATGCTAAAAACGATTGATCTTGCAATACAAGTGCGCAAATAATGAGTGTGAATAAAATGTTAATTACATTATAAGTATGTACATTCATTAAGGAGATGATGATGTTACATCAGCGCGAAACTACCCTACAACTTACCAAATTAAGTGATGCTGCGATTTCACAATTAGCCCCTTCCTTTACCCAACTACCTCATACAGAGCATGCCGATGGACAGTATCGTTTAAGACGCTATTCTGTGGTGACATTGCAAGAAGGCAAAGTGGTGGATCTGAATAAAAGTGAATTCGTTCAAAGTGATGATATTAATCGCTTTCAAGGTAACGTGGTTCGCCAGTTTGAACCGATTGAAAAGCCGATCATGAACAGTGACGGTATGCGCGAAATGTGTCAGCTATTTGCACATTCTAACCAGCTTACTGATGGCCATGAGATCGAGATTCACCAAATTCGCATCTCGGCGGTTTACGACGAGACACAAGTCGCGCCTGAAGGTGTTCACCAAGATGGATTTGAGCATCTCGCGGTAGTGGGTATGGGGCGTCACAATATTGAAGGCGGCGATATCATGGTTTACAGCAGCTTTAATGAAGCGCCTTTCTTTCGCAAAGCATTGCACAGCGGCGAAGTCGCCATGCTAGCGGACGACAAACTTTGGCATAATGCAACACCAATTCGCTCGGTAATTGAGGGTGAAGCGGGGCATATGGATGTATTTGTGTTAACCGCAAAGGATAGTGTGAATGAGCTTCACTCCTAATTTATCAAGAGCGCAGTTTAGTGCTCTTAGCCAAACTCACAATGACTTACCTGTCATGTTTTTGGATGGGCCAGGTGGTTCGCAAGTACCTAAATCGGTACTAGAAGCGATGCAGTCTTATTTGGGCTTTTATAACTCAAACCTTGGTGGTCACTATTTCTCTAGTCAGCAAACAACGGCTTTAATGGCGCAAGCACGTCAGCATGTTCAAGCGTTGCTTAATGCAGAGTCGAGCAATAATATTGTGTTTGGCGCTAACATGACTTCACTGACGTTTCAGCTTAGTCGTACGATCTCTCGTGATTGGCAGGTGGGCGATGAGGTGATTGTTACTGCGCTCGACCATTACTCGAATGTCTCTAGCTGGCAACAGGCTGCGAAAGATAAAGGTGTGACTGTTCATCAGGCTCGCGTTGATGAGAAAGACAGTAGCCTTGACTTAGAACACCTACTTTCGCTAATCAATGACAAAACAACGCTGGTTGCACTGACTTATGCTTCGAACACCACAGGTTCAATCATCGATGTAAAGCGTGTTATCGAAGCCGCTCACCAAGTTGGCGCTAAGGTTTACGTCGATGCTGTTCATTACGCTCCTCACCATCTGGTAGACGTGCAAAAGCTTGGTTGTGATTTCTTAGCTTGCTCTGCCTATAAATTCTTTGGGCCCCACGTCGGAATCGCGTATGTTGCTCCCAGATGGCTACAAACACTTAATCCCTACAAAGTCGAGCCTGCGACCAATGAAGGACCTGGGCGCTTCGAGACGGGTACACAAAGTTTCGAAGGTTTAGCTGGTGTTGTTGCCGCAGTGAAATATCTATCGCAGTGGGGGAGAAGCAATGCTTCGCTAAGAGAAAGGTTGGTTGACTCGTTTAATCAGTTTAATCAGCATGAGTCAGCAATCAGTGAGCGTTTTCTTACTCGCCTTTCAGAGTTGGAAGGTGTCAACCTCTACGGTAAAACAGAAGCAAATAGCGAGTTAAGAACACCAACCTTTGCCTTAACTTTTGAGCACTATTCTCCGGAGTTTATCGCCAAGAAACTTGGTGAGAGAAATATCTGCGTGTGGAATGGGCATTTCTATGCGCTTGGGCTGGTCCGTCAACTCGGTTTAGAAGCGAGTGGCGGTGTAGTGCGAATTGGTTTTATGCATTACAACACACTAGAAGAAGTCGATATTTTGTTTGATGAGCTGAAGATCATTCTCGGACAATAGTGTTGACAAACAAAGACCTCCCGAGCGGAGGTCTGTTTTATGGTGAGTTTTAAGCGCTTACTTCTACTTCATAAGACGTGAACTTACGTATATTAATCACACCGGTGTCGAAAATCATGTACTGACCTTTGATGCCCTGCAAAATGCCAGTGACTTCGGGGTTTTTGTCGAAGTTATGAGAAGAGATTTTGGTTGGATGCTGTTTCACTGGGTAGCTCAGCGCTGTTATGTCTTCGCTGAGGGTTACAATCGCATCATCTCCAAACTGCTGTTTGATTTCGGCGATTTTATCTTCGACTAAAGGTAGCAATTCGGCAAAACGTTTTTCCAGAGCTATCGGTTCCCCATCCCCTTTTAGTAGCGTACGCCAGTTGGTCTTATCGGCAATGTGTTTTGCGAGTTCGATTTCAATGAGCCCTGAAATGTAGCGAGTTTTTACTTTGAAAATCGGTAAGCCTTGAGTTGCCCCTTGATCGATCCATCTGGTTGGAATTTGAGTGTGGCGAGTGATACCCACTTTCAGACTTGAGGTGTTTGATAAGTACACGAAGTGATCGACCATGCAGTTTTCTTCACCCCACTGTGGCTCTCGACAAGTACCTTGATCGTAGTGACAGGTTTCTGGCTTCATGATGCACATATCGCAACTAGCCAGCTTCTTCATGCAGACAAAACAGTGCCCTTGGGAGTAGCTTTTCTTGGTCTTTTTGCCACAAGCGCTGCAAAAGATATTTCCAGTATGGGTCAGGGTAAGACTCTTACCAATGAAAGGGGAAAGGTCCACCAACTCATCGCCAACGGGTAGGCGATAATGAACGGAGTTTTCGAGAGAGGCGCGCATTTTGCTGAGCGTCCCTTTTGCTATTAAAGACATGACAGTGCTCTTAGTTATGACGAGGGTTAATCCTCTTAGTTTTAGACCGATATTGTAGCACCAATAATGGGCATGTCTGGCACAGTGACTAATAATGTAAAAGTAGCAGGTGACTTTGGCTGACTTTTAGTCAGTAAGCATCACGATTTTATGAGACAGGTCTAATATTTATGAGTTATAACTTAGTTAAAATGCGATAAAATGGAACTAAGATCGTATTAACTGTTGAGTTTAAGTTCTGTTTGCTGTTCGGCAGCATATCAACGAGTGGATTTCTGTATTGAAAGTTGTTCATAAGGTCACCTTTATTCTGGTCATTGCGACCATATTGGTTGTGCAACTGTATTGGATGCACGGAGGTGGGCATGTCTTTAAAGTTTTTCCAAGTCAGTTTGTCTTTTTAGCAACTAACGACCAGCCGTTGGGTGGTGTCAGTTCGTCAACCGTGGAGCAGTCAGAGTCCGAGGTCGTTTTACGTTGTAAACTGGCTAAATCAGATGCTTATCCTTGGCCCTATTGCGGTGTAGCAATTCAACTTGGTGAAACTATGCAGCAAGGGTTGAACCTTAAGAGATACCATACCGCTCGACTGAATATTGACTTTGAGCAGTTAGACAGTGATATTGCTCCTACCTTGCGTTTCTATCTACGTAACTACAATCCCGCCTATTCTTCTGCTGAAGACGAGTATACGCAAAAATATAACGGTTTAGCTTATTCACCTGGTGTGAATCAGGGGGTTATCGATATTCCCATAGCTAACCTGCAGGTTCTAACTTGGTGGTTGGCCGACAATCACATTCCAATTGCCTATTCTGCTCCTGAATTCACTAATGTAACCAAACTTGAGCTGGCAACGGGATCAGGTCATTTTACTGGCGAATATAAAATGACCATCAAGAGTATCGAATTCGTTGGCAATTACATCGAAGGTGAAACTTTGATGTTGGCTTTGCTGGTGTTTTGGGTCTCGCTTGCTCTGGTCTATAGCATTGTTGAGATCAAACGTAGCCACCAACTTATTCTCCAATCTCACTTCAGACAAGATCACTTACGCAAGTTAAATAAAGAGTTACAAGAGCAAAATATCCAGTTTGCTGAACTGGCCAATCGAGATGCGTTGACGGGCGCGATGAATCGCCATTCTATTAGGGGCTGGTTAGACGAGCACTTTGAAGGCGCTCCCGGTCAAACTAAAACCTTGTCCGTACTTTATTTAGATATCGATCATTTTAAAACCGTGAATGACAAATACGGACATGCGATGGGAGATGATATTCTGCGAGAGTTTACGATGGTTGTTCTGAGTATGCTTAGCCCGAGTGAGCGTCTTGTACGTTGGGGTGGGGAGGAGTTTGTAGTGTTCTGCCCTGGTTTGAACCTAGCCGAAGCCGAGGAGTTAGCAGGGCGAATTCGCCATAGAGTAGAATCTCATATTTGGGTTCATGGCGACCCGATGACCACCAGCATAGGCGTGGCCTCACGATGCAATGAGCGAACCAATGCAATGTTAACTCGCGCAGATGAAGCCCTTTACATGGCGAAACGTCAGGGAAGAAATCAAGTTGTGACTAGTGCTCAGTTTGACTAACAACGACAGGTTGTTCGACAAACTCCTGCTCGACCTGTTGTTCTGGACGTTGCTCAATTAAGATTGGTTCTTTGGGCCCAAGGAACTTTGGTTTCGCATTAGTGATATAGATATCAAGCACAGCTTTGGCGCGTGCAAATACTTCTCTCATCCGCACTTGAAAACCAGAGTGTTTGGATGGCCCAGCGACTGCAAAGCACTTTGCATCGATGTTATGAGAATTAGCGATAAATATCGCTCGTTCGCAATGGAATTGCTGTGAAATAATCAGAAAATTATTGGTATCAAAAATCTCTTTGGCTCTGACGACTGAATCTAGAGTGCGAAACCCTGCATAATCTAGATAGATGTTTTCATCAGGTACTTCGGCATTGAGCAAGTCTCGTTTCATCGTCCAAGGTTCGTTGTAAGAACGATGGGCGTTGTCCCCACTTAACAAAAAGTTTTCAACTTTACCTTGCTGATAAAGCGTAATGGCTGCATCGATTCGATTGGTATAGTACTCATTCAAAACCTTACCTAAGTACTTACTTGTACCCAGTACAACGGCAACGTCAAAGGACTCGATATCTTGCGTCTGAGTAAAAAGCTGATCACGAGCTTGGTAAGAAACCCAGCGGTCGATAGCATACAAAGAAACAGCAAGCAGGACTAACACTAGCGGCAGCCATGCGAATGCTCTTAGCACCAATCTTCGCCAAGTTTTTTTTGGGGTCTCGTGATGGAATAATCTACGCACTAAATTTGTCGGTTCCGCTGTGCCCATAAGCCAATTAACATGAAGCAAAACAATACGATGGAGAACATGATGCCAGCCTCAAGCCCGCGTAATGTCCGAGATAGGTAAGGTGTTGCTTTGACAATGATTAAGCCGTAACCAAACGCGTTAATCAAGACAAATGCGACAGTTCTGAGGGCAAAGTTGGTGTTTCTTAACAATTTCCTCAGTAAAGCGTTGATTTCACCGCCGGCCATAACCAAAATGCAGGCGATTAAAGCGGTAGAGATTTCAGTTAGATAGGGGCGAAGGTATCCGCCTAAAAGGTTTAGATATTCCATGCAAGTAAAGCGATAGGTAACTGATTTGCTGAGAATACCATGAAGTTATTTAGTTAGGCATTTCAAATCGTAAAGGCGAGAGATGGGTGGCAGGAATAATATCAACCAGAATAAATATCTGATCACTTATTAATCTCGATTGGTATAAAAAAACCCAGCACTTGCTGGGTTTTATTCAGCCTTTGTAACGTCGTTTTTAGAACGCGGTACGCTTGTACTTGCGGTAAACTGGCTGCCAGAATGAAGCATCAATGGCTTCTTCCAACGCTTCATCGGTGATTTCTAGTGCCACGCCTTGCTCAATCGCCTTCTTGGCAACGGCAAATGCAATCTTCTTAGAAACAGAATGAATCGCTTCAAGAGGTGGAAGTAGCGCACCTTGGCCGTTGATCGCAAGTGGCGAACAAGTTGCTAGCGCACGGCTTGATTCCATTAGCATCTCGTCAGTAACACGTTTCGCTTGTACGGCAAGTACACCTAGGCCAATACCAGGGAAGATGTAACTGTTGTTACATTGAGCGATAGGGTAAGTCTTACCGTCATGAACGACAGGATCGAATGGGCTACCTGTCGCAACAAGTGCTTCTCCATTTGTCCAACGAATAATATCGTTAGGCGTTGCTTCAACACGACTAGTCGGGTTTGATAGTGGGAAGACAATCGGACGAGCACAATGTGTGTGCATCTCTTTAATGACCTCTTCACTAAATAGACCTGGTGCGCCAGATACACCAACCAATACTGTTGGTTTAGCATTACGCATAACATCCAGTAGTGAGAATCCATTGCCTTCTGATTCCCACTTGGCAGTGTTCTTATGTTTCTGAACAAGTCGCTGTTGGAAGTCGAGTAAGTTAGGCATACCTTCTTGGAGTAAACCCCAGCGGTCAACCATGAAGACTTGGGAACGTGCTTGTTTATCGCTGATACCTTCCGACACCATTTGTGCGATGATCGCTTCGGCAATACCACAGCCAGCAGAACCCGCACCTAAGAAGGTAACGCGTTGATCAGACAGCTTGCTGCCTGCTGCTTGACATGCCGCAAGCAAAGAACCAACAGTAACCGCTGCTGTGCCTTGAATATCATCGTTAAAGCAACAAACGCGATCTTTATAGCGCTCTAGGAGCGGCATTGCATTTTTCTGAGCAAAATCTTCGAACTGAATCAGTGCGTCAGGCCAACGGCGTTGAACGGCTTGCATAAATTCTTCGACGAATGCGTCGTACTCTGCGCCTGTAATACGCGGATGGCGCCAGCCCATGTACATTGGGTCAGCTAGACGTTGCGGGTTGTTTGTACCTACATCGAGAACGATAGGCAGGGTGTAAGCTGGGCTAATACCACCACATGCAGTGTAAAGAGCCAACTTACCAATAGGAATTCCCATACCGCCGATACCTTGGTCACCAAGACCAAGGATACGTTCGCCATCCGTCACTACTATAACCTTTACGTTATGATTTGATGCATTGTTTAAAATGTCATCAATTCGGTCACGGTTAGCGTAAGAGACAAATAGACCGCGGCCACGGCGGTAGATGTTCGAGAAATTTTCACAGGCTGCGCCGACGGTTGGCGTGTAGATGATTGGCATCATCTCTGAGATATGGTTCTGAACTAGGCGGTAGAAAAGGGTTTCGTTTGTGTCTTGGATGTTGCGCAGGTAGATGTGCTTGTCCATGTCACTTTCAAAGTTACAATATTGTTGGTAAGCACGTTCCACTTGTTCCTGAATTGTTTCAGTGTTTTCTGGTAGCAGACCTTCAAGGTTGAATGAGCTTCTTTCCTCTGCTGAGAAAGCACTGCCTTTGTTAAGAAGAGGAGTACTGAGAAGCGCAGGGCCTGCATATTGGATATATAGAGGGCGTTTATCGTTATTCATCACATGCCTTAGTAGGGTGTTAGGGTCAACAGACCTTTGGGAACAGGAACATAAAAATGATAGGGATTCGTTGTCGTATTGTAAACTGAATATTCCTGCATTCTGGCAAAGTTTGCGTATATAATTTGGTGCTTTAGCACTAGCCGCGCGTAAATCATGACAAGCCTACCTATAGATCCTCTGAAAAGTGAATTTTTATCCCAGCTCTCTGCACACCATTTAATCGTTGAAGCCGAGACGGGTTCGGGAAAATCAACGCGTCTACCTATTTGGGCGGCAGAGCAAGGACGTGTACTGGTCATTGAGCCTAGACGTATAGCGTGTACCTCACTTGCGCAGTTTCTTGCCGAGCAAAGTAAGACGCGACTAGGTGAGTCTGTTGGTTATGCGATCAAGCTTGAAAGCCGTTTTGATGAAAACACTCAAGTGGTCTTTGTTACCCCAGGCGTGGCGTTGCGTTGGTATGCTGAGAACGAGTTAGAAGAGTTCGATATCGTCATCGTTGATGAATTTCACGAGCGACGCTGGGATACCGACTTATTGGTGGCGTTACTCAAGGATAACCAGCAACATAGATTGGTTGTCACGTCAGCGACGATAGAAGGTCAAAAGCTTGCGTCCTACATCGGTGCGAAACGTATGTATGCTGAAGGTCGAAATTATCAAGTCTCGATTGGGTATCGTGCCGGCGACTCAAGGCAACTTCCCGATGGTCGAAATCTTGAAGAGAAAGTGAAGCAAGAGGTGATCGCACTGCAGGATATGGAAGGTGATATCCTTGTGTTTTTGCCCGGCAGAAAAGAGATAAGCCAATGCCAGAGTATGCTTTCTGGTCTTGAGGGTATCGTCGCCGTTCCTCTTCATGCATCTGTCACGGATGAGCAACGTGAAATCGCCCTCAATGTTCAAGCTTACAAGAAGGTGGTTCTAGCGACCAATGTTGCAGAAACTTCACTGACTATTCCGAATATCGTTGCCGTCATTGACTCTGGGCTTGAACGACGTACCGAGCAGCGCAATGGCAAAACCACATTGAGTTTGAAGCACATCTCCAAAGCGAGCGCTAAGCAGCGCAGCGGCAGGGCTGGACGTGTTATGGATGGTATTTGTATTCGCTTGTATGGTGAACATGCCGCATTGTCGGAAGTGACGCCGCCAGAGATGCATCGAGAGTCCCTTACCGAAGCGATGTTGGCATCAGCGAGCTGCAATAGCGCGCTTACACAGCTTGAGTTCTTAGAACCTTTGCCAGAACGTTCGTTGAATCACGCAACAGATATTCTTACTGCGATGGGGGCTATTGATGCGTGCGGGCTTGCTACTGAACACGGTAAGCGCATTTATCCATTACCTATCGACGCACTCTATGCTGACCTCGTTACGCGAATGCCTTCAAAACCACTTCAAGAAGCCATGGTCGATCTTACGTCAGCACTTGCAACGCCGGCTAACTTGTATCGTCTGCCGAGCAACGAAGAGGCGCGAGAAAAGCTAGAAAAAGAAGAACCACTGGGGTGCGATGCTCAGCTTGTGATTGGGTTGTTACGAGGAGAGCCGTTTTCCACTGTGAATACGGATTGGGATGCAGTTAAAGAAGCTCGGGCGCTATCTTCACAGATGCGAGAAGCGTTTGAATTGCCGCAACTGAGTGTTGCTTCACGCTATTCGCACCAAGCGTTAACCGAGGCGATTGCTCGTTTGCATCCAGAACTGGTGTTCGTACGCAGATTAAAACGCCGCGAGGCAATGGGCAATGGCGATATGGAAGTGGTGCTGGGTAGAGAAAGCCGATTTCCTGACAAAAATGAAGCAGGCTTAGTTCTTGATACTCACAGCTTGCCGGGTAGGGGGGTAAAGCAAACACTCAACCTAGCGACTTTCACTATGCCTATAGATCTGAAAAGCCTATGTGATATTGGGCTGGGTGAGTGGCAGCAAGGTAAAGTAACCTCTGTTGATGATCAGCCTGTCGTTGAGATGAACTTAAGCTATGCAGGACGAGTGATTGCGACTCGCCATGAAATAGCGCAAGGAGAGCTTGCTATCAAACCCATGCTTGAGGCTGTAAAAAACAACCAGTTGCTTCCGGGTTTTGCTGAAATTCGTCACAGGCAAATTGAGCATTGGAAACTGTATCTTGCCTTAGGAATGGCTGAATCGTCTGAAAGTACTGATAGTCTGTGTTTCGAAAGTTGGTTTACGCAACAGCTAACATTACTTGAGTTAACTGAAATCTCGGAACTGGAGCTATTTAGCGATGATGATTTCCATTTTGAAGGGATTCCTTATTGGGAATACGACGACTTTGCCGCCGCGTACCCTTTCACATTGGCCTTGGGTGATCTGAATCTTGATGTCGAATATCAGGTCAAGAAAAAGCTGATCTACGTTGTACACCGTGACGGACTACGTAAAGGCTACCCAAAGCGTTGGGAATTGCCAAGTTGGAAAGGGTGGAGAATACAATATAAAAAAGCCAGCAAAATCGTTGATATCAAATAGTACTTGAGAAACAAGATATTATTTGGTATCCAAAATATTAAGCAACCGGTTCCTTATATCACTTTCTTGTGCACATATTGTTATCGCATTGGTTTTTATATAGCTTTTTAAAACAGAATTAGGGCATAAAAGACCATTGTTTTATATCCTATTGCTATAACCAGCCTGATCTAGGATATTGAGAACACTGTGTTGCCGACATTACGGGGGATGATATGGAACATCTAGGCAAGACAAGTGTTGTGTTCGACTATACTTCTTTTCTCGGCGCTTCTTGTAATAAGAAATGGACGTTCTTGGAAGCCATGAGCACGTTTGCTCCTATCTTTAGCCTTGCTTGGAAGGATACGATTAAAGAGACGCTATCGGTTGAAGACCGCTTGTGGGATCAGGCTATGAAGTCGCTTTCGGCAAATCGTAGTGATGAATCCAATATTCTTACTTTACTTCAGTTGGCAAAAATTGAAGGAGTAGAAGAGCTTAAGATCGTGATGCCTTACGAACTGGAGATAGATCTGCTAGAGCGGGTCAAAGCCAAATCTAAGACAGATATACAAACCTTGTCTCAGGATGAACTTATTATCAAGCTTTAGCGCAGTAGCTAAACATCCAGCTATTTAAATACTTGCTTAGAAAAGATCTCATTTGAGATCTTTTTCGCTATCTGGAACGATATCGCTCGTTCAAGATCATAATTCTCACAATTTATTCAGTAACTTGACCGAGAATTGTTCTATATTTCCTAATCTATATAAAGAACAGAATCAGGTTCTATCAAGGCCCTTAGACGGGGTATTGCTCAGCTAACTCTTCCTTATTCGCAGAGCAGTCAATTGAAGTTAACTTGTGCAGTATATGGACTTAAGAGGTCAAAATGGATTTGAAGTACCGCTGGATAATCGCCCCTTTGTTACTTGTCAGCTCAGTGCATGCCACTGAAACCAAGAGCTTAAATGACCTGAACTATGATTTCATGTATGCAGACTTAAGCTCTGGGTCGTTAAACGAGAATTTGGGAAGTGCCAACAATGCGTCAGCGCTTGCCGTTGGTGGTCATTATGCATGGAGTGATAATGTCCTATTTACCTTTGATTATGCGGCAAGATTTATTCATCCACAGAATGTCACTACTGAGCTGTACACTTTGTTACCCGGAATCGGTTATCGTTTTCCGGTCATGGAAAAGCTAGATGTTATCGCGACAGCTAAGTTGGGCTATTTGTGGGCGAAACAGACGTTAGATAGTACAGAAGAAAAATTATTCAGCGATAGTAAGCCTTCCGTTGGCGCGAGCCTAGAACTGAGATATGCCATCGCCGAAAATTGGGAGTTGGCTGGTAGAGGTGAGTTTAACTACACCAACTTACTTGAAGAAAGGTTTTTTACCCTAAGAGCTGATTACCAGTTTGCAGAGCGGTTTACTGTTGGAGCCTTCTATACACATCGCGATGGTGATTTTGAAACGGCGAAGATCAAAGGCAACGCCACGACCAACGAAGGTGGAATTTCTCTTAGGTACTTGTTTTAGAAGAAATAATAAAAGCCAGCAAATGCTGGCTTTTTTGTTTTAGCTACGTAGTACTTATAGAACTGCTGCAATACCTTTACATAGAGGTAGCATGTTTGAGCGAGTCATGCCAGCAACGCTGATGCGGCCAGAACCCACAATGTAGATCGCAAATTCTTCTTTAAGGCGGTTTACTTGCTCTTTAGAAAGGCCAGAGAACGAGAACATACCGTTTTGACGTTCAATGAAACTAAAGTCAGCATCCACACCTTGCTCTTTAAGCGTAGTAACAAACAGCTCACGCATGTCTTGAATGCGATCACGCATCTCTTTTACTTCGGCTTCCCACTCTGCACGAAGGTCTGCGTTGTTAAGGATGTGTGTGACCACAGCACTACCGTGTGCTGGTGGGTTTGAATAGATAGAACGGATTATCGCTTTTACTTGTGAGAATGCTGTTGTTGCCACTTCTTGTGACTCTGCAACAAGTGTGAAGGCGCCAACACGCTCATTGTACAAACCAAAGTTTTTAGAGAATGAACTCGCGACTAAAATCTCTTTATTGTACTTAGCAAAGATACGTAGACCTGCCGCATCTTCTTCAACGCCTTTTGCGAAACCTTGGTAAGCAAAGTCAAACAGTGGCAGGAGTTTTTTGTCTGCAACAAGCTTAGCTAGTGTTTCCCACTCCTCAGAGGTAGGGTCGATGCCCGTTGGATTGTGGCAGCAGCCGTGAAGAAGCACGATATCGCCTTCAGTTGCTTTTTCTAGATCCGCGACCATAGCTGCGAAATCTTTGTCCTTAGACTCAGCATTGTAGTAGCTGTATTGAGCGGTTTCGATACCTGCAGCAGCAAATACACCATTGTGGTTTGCCCAGGTAGGGTTACTGATCCAGATTTTTACGTCACCCAGTTGGCGCTTAATGAATTCGCCAGCAACGCGAAGTGCACCCGTACCACCAGGTGCTTGAGCGGTTTTAGCGCGCTTGTTAGCAACGATTTCCGCATCATTTCCGAAAAGAAGTTTTTGAACCGCTAGTGCATATTCAGCAGTCCCTTCGATAGTTAGGTAAGACTTGGTCTTTTCTGTTTCAATGAGTGCTGCTTCAGCTTTCTTAACTGTGGCTAAAACAGGGGTTTCACCTTGCTCATTTTTGTAGATACCCACGCCAAGGTTAATCTTCTCTGCGCGAGTGTCTTTTTTGAATTCTTCAGTAAGGCCAAGAATAGGGTCTGCGGGTGCAGCAACTACTTTTTCAAACATAATCTTCATCCATGTTTATCGAAGGGATAGGTAACTGACTCTTTTATACCTTTCTACGCAGAGTGAGACAACAGAGAAAGTGAAGAAAGTTTAAAAAAGAGTCGCAATTAGGAGCGGTTTCTATTCAAACCAAGTTTTCTATATGAAAAGTCCCTTTATTCATACAGTAAAGGGACGTTAAAAGAGTAAAAATAGATGGGGGCATTGAGAGTTAAGCGTGCATCATCTGCTCTAGTTCATTCTCTTTGGCCTCTAATTGACGGTACTTGTCGGCAATGGCGACAAACTCGTCTTCAATCGCTATAAATGCTTCGACGATTTGTGGGTCAAAGTGATTCCCATTCCCTTCAAGAATAATCGACTTTGCCTTCTCGTGGCTAAAGGCCTTTTTGTATACACGTTCTGAAATAAGTGCATCATAAACATCGGCTAGCGCCATTAATCGCCCTGAAATAGGTATTTCTTCCTCTTTTAACCCGTTGGGATAGCCACTACCGTTCCACTTTTCATGATGGGTAAGAGAGATCTCTTTCGCCAGTTTTAAGAATGAGTTGCTACCGAGTTGACCCTCAGCCATTGAAAGTGCTTTGGCTCCAATCTCAGGGTGACGCTTCATTATTTCAAATTCTTCGTCAGTCAGTTTTCCTGGTTTAAGTAGAATGTTGTCAGGAATTCCGACTTTTCCTACATCGTGGAGGGGAGCAGATTTATACAGCAGCTCAATATAGTTTTCAGTAAGCAGAGGCTTATGCTGTTCAAATTGAGAGAGGTGTTTAGCCAGTGCTCGAACGTATTCTTGGGTTCGGAGAATATGAGCACCGGTTTCATTGTCACGCGACTCTGCAAGTGCAGATAAACTGACGATAGCGACATCTCGTGTCGTCTTTACCTCGTCTTGGCTAGACTCTAGACTATCGAGCATTTGGTTTGTTAATGAGGCCATCGATCCTAGTTCATTGTGTTCAAAAATAGGAACGCGTTTGGATATATTGCCGTTTGCGACTTCTATCAATGAAAGCTCTTGTGCACTTAAGACGCGGCGCATTAACTTGCTCCACTGGAGCATAATTGCAATGACGTAAGCACCAAGCACCACTGAGATGTAAATAAACTCTTTGATGACACTGATTTTTCCCGTGCCATCTAAAAGTCGATCAGGGTTGTGCTCAAGCCAAAAAATGTCTTTTACAGCAACCATTGCAAGCATGGTCGTCAACGTGATTAACAACAGGCTGATGAGGAAAATCATCTGCTTAACCATAGATTGGCGCTCGCCGCTTAGCTCAAATTGGAAGCGCTCGGTGTTAGTTAGGTTGTCAAAGCTTTGAATCTTTGAATCTAGTTGAAGCAATAAGCCAGTAAAGAAGCCAAATAAACTCATTCCAAACAGAACTTTAAGGTTACTGTCGAGAGGAAATTCATAATAGACGTTATAGAATACGGCCAGAACAAAACTACCAAAAAACATCAAGGTGGTATCGAGCTGAGCCTGTTTTTGCTCTTGAACTAGTGTGTGCTGTTGAAAGACAAAATGGCGAAACAGGAAGACGGTACCAAACGTCACCGCAACATGTGTAAACAGCTCTGTCGATGTTAATGTTTCTAACATCGGACAGACTCGTCCCCCATAGAGACCGAAAACCACTGCGGCCAGTGCGTATAGCTTTAGGGTCAAAGATGCGTTGTAATGAGAGTTAACCATGTCAAAGCCTTTATATCATTATAAAAAGGGCGAAAACTCGCCTATAGACACATACGATTACCTAGTAATAGATTTGCCTACCTAATAAAAGACCGAGCATTCTATCGATTAGTTTCGCTTATTGATACGTTTTTGCAACTTTAGTACTAGGCTTTGGGGAAGAGAGAATGTATGAAGCAAACACGCACCCTCATCGGGTGCGCTGGTGAAGATTATTTCTTGAGGTTGATTTGAGATTCGATAGCGTTCGCTTCTATCTCTGGGTTGTTGCCTAATTTTTCCGCTGCCCACTGGTTTACGTGAGACAAAATTGCTTTGATGGCGTGCTGTTCTGTTGGCTTCTCGCCTTCTGTCAACTCAATATCTTGTTTAGGGTGTGAACCTGTCGCATCTTCCGCGATGTGCAGCCAATCTGGATGCCAGTAGTAAGGTTGCCCACTTGGTGTTGTCCAACTATGTACACCATTGCTTTCGCCTTTGTACTCGATATGTGACGAATCATATTTTTTTATTATTATCATCCCTTATGTAAGGTTGTTTGGATCACTAATACCTGATAAATGTAACAGAGTTTGTGATATTTAATGTGACTCACCTCGATAAATGGGATTCAACATAAACAAAGCCATTTAGTGGGATGTTCGTAAGACCATGTTTTTCCAGGCTATGATATGTTTGCGAAGTGAATATGAGGGATCTATGAATCGCTATCAACAACTAGCAGAAAATCTTAAACAACAGATCAAAGACAATACATGGCGTGCAGGGGAAAAAATCCCATCGCTACGTGCGGCTAGTCAGAGTCTTTCGGTAAGTTCAGCAACTGTACTACAAGCCTATCAGTTATTAGAAGCACAGGGCTGGATTAAGGCTAAACCTCAATCAGGTTATTTTGTTACCTCGGCGATAGAGAACAGTGTGATGGACAGTGTCCGGCCGAGCGTGCGAAGCGAGTACAATGATGAACTGTACGAATTCCTAAAGAGTAATCACCAAGCGTCAGTGGCATTTGGCTCTGCGTTTCCAGATCCTAGTCTGTTTCCTCTACAAGCGCTCAATCGCCACCTTGCCAGCGCGGGAAGGAAAACGCCGGTAGAGAGCGTAATCTTTAACTTGCCGCCGGGAAATGAAGCGCTCAGAAGAATGATTGCTCAGCGCTATATCACACAAGGTGTTACGGTGTCTCACGAAGACATTGTCTTAACTTCTGGTGCGATGGAAGCCCTAAACCTGAGTTTACAAGTGGTGTGCGAACCGGGGGATACCGTTGTTATTGAAACGCCGACGTTTTATGGCGCACTTCAAGCGGTCGAACGCTTAAAGCTTAATGTTGTTCAGGTGCCGGTAAATCCAGAGACAGGGGTTGATTTGCCTCTTCTTGAGCAAGCCTTTAGCCAGCATGACGTTAAAGCATGTTGGCTGATGGCCAGTTTTCAAAACCCAACCGGCGCCTCACTAAGTGATTCATGTAAGCGGTCGGTGGTTGAGTTGGCGAATCAGTATGATGTCTTTCTTATAGAAGATGACGTTTACGCCGAGTTGCACCTTGAAGATCGCAAACCCTACCCACTTAAATATTGGGATCAGCGAGACAGAGTATTACTCTGTAGTTCGTTATCTAAGTCTTTATGCCCGGGTTATAGAATAGGGTGGGTGGTAAACCGTGCACTCAGTGACAAATTGCAAAAGCAGCAGTTTACCTCCACGTTAGCAACAAGTTCACCGATCCAGCAGGGCGTGGCTCATTATCTTCAGTATGAAAGCTACGATAATCATCTGCGTAAACTTCGTAAACAACTCAGTAAGCGGCAAGCAGACTACCTTAAAGCGATAGAGCGGTGTTTTCCTAAAAGCATCACGGTGCGAAAGCCGAGGGGAGGATATTTTCTTTGGCTTGAGCTGAATGCCCCCATTGATACCTATTTTGTTTATCAAGAGCTGAAAAAGTCTGATATCTCGATTGCCTATGGAAACTTGTTTGCTATTGATAGCCCATTCCAAAACTGTCTGCGTATCAATATTTCGTTCGAACTCACCGATGAGGTCAAAGGTGCACTCAAGAAAATAGCGCAGTTGATCGCTAAGTTGTCTAACTGCTAGGGTATTTTTCTGGCAAACTGTACCGCGATGCGTTAGGAAAACTGTGTTGAAATAACTTCATTGCTATTGCGAGGGGAAGTTATGGAAAAACAACGTAATAAGCATGAGTACCGTCTGGTATTTGTTGCTATTATTTGTGCGGCTTTGTTGGTGTTTGGGCATTTAATTTTGGCAAAGTCTTTCGCTACTATGGCATGGACTGAATACACGGCAGCAGCAATACCGTTTGTTATGTTTGCCATTTGTATATTTGGTATTCGATACGCGGCCAAAGCCGATAGCATAGAGTGACATCAACCAGAATAAATATCTGATCACCGATTTATCCCGGTTGGTATGAATGGTTGAAGGGCCAACCCAAATGGTTAGCCCTATTTCAATCGCTAGTCCCTCACACTGTCTGGATGTGTGACCGATGGGTCGGCATCACTCGGATAAACCCCCATTAAGTCCTCGGCATTTTGTAGCCAATCCGGGTGCCAGTAGTAAGGTTGGCTTCCAGAAGGATGATCCCAATCCATCGCATGTTCATGTCTTCCGTTATAAGACAAATCATCTAATCTGAATACTCTCATAACAAACTTCCTCACTGTGATCATACTGCGTCACATCTTCAATTATGAATTAAAATGAGGAAATTTGCGTATAAAGCAACGAAAAAACATGCTTGAACAGAAGGCTCGCGGTGTAAGGTCGGCTATTTATGTTTATCGTTGAGGTGATCTATGATGGCTTGCTTGGCATGCTGCTCGTTTGCTGTCTCGCCTTGAGCGATATCAAGCGATTTTTTGCCATGTAGTCCGGTAATATCTTCAGCGATATGCAGCCAGTCAGGATGCCAATAATAAGGCTGATCGCCTTGAGGGTGATCCCAACTATGCACACCTTCATGTACACCGTTGTATGACAGATCCTCTATTTTGAATAGTTTCATAGCTATACTCCTGCGCAGTGGAAGATACTTTGACATTAGCTCGAAGTATTGAATTTTTCTATTCTTATTTCGAGAGGGATGTAGTGATTAAGTCGCATTCACTCTTGGTGAGCTTCTTTTTTCTTAAGATACTAAAAAGCCTCCGAATGTCGGAGGCTTTTACTATGCTTTGCTTCGAATTAGAAGTTTGCAGAACGCGGTGTACGTGGGAATGGGATAACGTCACGAACGTTGCCCATACCAGTAACGTAAGATACTAGACGTTCGAAACCTAGACCGAAACCAGAGTGTGGCACTGTGCCGTATTTACGTAGGTCGCGGTACCAGTTCATGTGTTCTGGGTCGATACCTACTTCACGCATACGCTCGTCTAGGATATCTAAACGCTCTTCACGCTGAGAGCCACCAATGATCTCACCGATACCCGGTGCTAGTACGTCCATTGCCGCTACAGTCTTACCGTCATCGTTAGCACGCATGTAGAATGCTTTGATATCTTTCGGGTAGTTCTTAACGATTACAGGTGCTTTGAAGTGTTCTTCAGCAAGGTAGCGCTCGTGTTCAGAAGACATATCGATACCCCATTCAACTGGGAACTCGAACTCTTTACCAGAATCTAGAAGGATTTGGATCGCGTCTGTGTAATCTACTTGAGCAAAGTCAGAAGAAACGAACTGTTCTAGACGAGTGATTGCTTCTTTGTCGATACGCTGAGCGAAGAACTCAAGATCATCACGACACTCTTCAAGTACCGCTTTGAATACGAACTTAAGCATGTCTTCAGAAAGCTTAGCGATGTCTTCTAGATCGGCAAACGCAACTTCAGGTTCAACCATCCAGAATTCAGCTAGGTGACGGCTTGTGTTTGAGTTTTCAGCGCGGAAAGTAGGACCGAACGTGTACACTTTGCTTAGGGCACAAGCGTAAGCTTCGCCGTTAAGCTGCCCAGATACGGTTAGGAACGTCTCTTTACCGAAGAAGTCTTCGTTGTAGTCAACTTCACCTTTGTCTGTACGAGGTAGGTTTTCCATGTCTAGCGTAGAAACGCGGAACATTTCACCTGCACCTTCAGCATCAGAAGCCGTGATTAGTGGAGCGGATACCCAGAAGAAGCCTTGTTCGTGGTAGAAGCGGTGAATCGCTTGAGATAGGCAGTTACGAACACGTGCTACCGCACCGATTACGTTAGTGCGCGGACGTAGGTGCGCAACTTCACGTAAGTACTCGATAGAGTGACGAGTTTTTGCCATTGGGTATGTTTCTGCATCTTCAACCCAGCCAACAACTTTTACGTCAGTTGCTGCTAGCTCGAAGTCTTGACCTTTTGCAGGAGATTCAACAATCTTACCCGTTACTTCGACAGAACAGCCTGTAGTCAGCTTAAGTACTTCGTCTTCGTAATTATTAAGATTATTAGGGACCACGGCCTGAATCGGGTCGAAACAAGAGCCGTCGTAAATGGCAAGGAAAGAGATTCCAGCTTTGGAATCACGACGTGAACGGATCCAGCCACGAACAGTTACTTCACTGTCTACTGCTAGCTGACCTTTCAAAACGTCTGATACAGGCGCGTAAGTCATGTTTTCAATATTCTCCATTGAGGTAAAAATTCAACCCAATGTTGAGATACTCACCGAATAAATAATGAGCAAACATTGGGTTGGATAGAATTCTATAGATTCAATGGAACATATTACCTTTCAAATATTATGCTTCAACCTTTATTGTCATTTAGTCGAACAAAAATCCCTAATATCTGGCTATTTCGGCGTAGAAAGAGCAAATTGGGCCAATAGCTGTTCGAGATGTTCAGAAAGTTGCTCAAGATTCATACTAATGTCTCGTGTTTGAGCAGCAGACTCAGTGGTTTGATTTGCGTGTTGGTTGATCACTTGGACCTTACCTTGAACCTGATGACTTAAGTGAGCGGTGCTACTCGATTGCTGTTGAATACGATTTGCATGAGCAAGTGCTTGTTTCATCTCTTCAACAACGTCATTCATCGCCTGTGAAAGCAATTCAATTTCATTTGAGCGTTGATGGGCAGTACCACAGACGGTATCGACGCAAGAGAGTGACGCCTCACTGTCTTTTTGAAACTGAGCGATAATGCTTTCAATACTGCCTGTGGCTTGTGCAGTTCGGCTTGCCAGGCTACGAACTTCGTCTGCAACGACGGCAAATCCACGACCTTGCTCACCCGCGCGTGCCGCTTCAATCGCCGCATTAAGGGCAAGTAAGTTAGTTTGTTCAGCGACACCTTTTATCACTTCTAGAATGCTTGATACTTCGGTTGTTTGGTTATTTAGGTCAACAATGCTTTCTTTCACCTGCTCTATGTCGGTAACGAGTCCTTTGATGTCGTGACTTGCCCCGTGAGCCTGGCGCGCGCTCTGTTCGGCAATATGAGTAGTGTGTTTGATCAACGAGGAAGCTTCGTCGGTTGCAGTTTCTACCTGAACTTGCTGAGATTGCATTTGTTCAATACTGTCTTGAACTTCGGCGGTTTCAGCTTGTTGGTTACTCGCTGCCGCATCGGTTATCTGTGCGACTTGGGTCAGTTCGGTGGCGCTACTTGCGACTTTATGAGAAGTCGATTGAACTTTCCTGAGACTGTGATTGACTGTATCCATAAAGGAATTGATTGCAGCAGATAGCTGACCGATCTCATCCTTTTGTGTGGTATCAAGACGCTGAGAAAGATCTTTGGTCTTGCTGACACTTTGCATAAAGGCGGAGGTTTTTTGAATCGGACGCACGATGATCTTTCTGATTAGCCACATGGTGACCAAGAAACCAACAAAACCAAATGCCGACATGATCGCTAGAGCAATAAACGCTCGCTGACTAATGAGTTGGTTCACATGAGATAAATTGTACTCTAAGCGAATTGCACCTAAGACTTCGCCTTCTGGTGCCATATGACAGGCAACACAATTGGTACCACGATAGTTTTCGCTCGACTTCATCGGCAGTGCAACAACAATTCCTTTGCCCCAGTCCGCACTGATAGGTTCAACGATCAATTCACCAGCAAGGGCTCGTTTATCAATATCATCAACGGGTTTTTGATTGTCTTGTCCAGGGCCATAGAGTTTACTGACAGCCTCTGCTCGAAGGACTTTGACTTGTTCAATCCCATCTTGAGCGAGCGCTTTTTCTCTGAGTGTTTCTTTTTGGGCCATGGTGCCGGTCAGCATCATCATGTTTAGGCTGTCAAAATAATTGCTCGCTTTGTCATGCAACTGTTCACTCAAAACCGAATTAATTAATTCGCGTTGCTGGAGATATTGGTAGGTGGTTGATGCAATGAGGACCAAGCCAAAGACTGTCAACAGGGTGATGAGCAACTTTATCGTAATTGTAAGGCGCATTATTGGGTATTTTTTTATAATATTGGAATAGACATCAGCATATTCTCCTAAGTGAGAATATGAGGAAAGATGGTGAATTTTATATTGTGACCGCACTCTCTGTAAGGTTTTTGTAAATGTGATGTAAGGTGTGTGTAATCAATACTTTGACGTAGTGACGTAAATTCGACGTGCTTGAGTATTAGGGAACAGGCTTAAATATAAGCGGTTAGGTAGCTCGACGGCGAGACGATGAATAATGGAGAGGTTATGGCAGTGAAGCTTAGTGGGGCGATTCAATTGATTTTGGCGCTATCAATATTCTATCTGGGTTATGCGATTCACGATATGACCTCTAAGGTAGTGAAGATCGCAGAAACTTATCCCCATGTCATTGAAGATATCAACACACTTTCAGACAACCTTCATATCAGCGAATGGTTAGCGGTGGCGAATACTCTTAAACAGCATGTCCCAAATGCCATTAAAACGATTGAAGATGTCACGGTTGCAGTGAATGAAACCAATAGAACGGCCGCATCGATAGATGCAAAAATTCCAACGATTGTTAATGAAGCGAGCTTGTATCGCCAGTCAATTATCCCTTCTGTTATAGAAGAGACCAAACAGTATCGAACGAATGTGATACCCAAAATACTGCTTGAAAGTGAGGGCTACAGAAAAGAGACGGTGCCTATGGTTGTCAAGGAATCTAAAGCGTTACGTCAAGAGATCCCACCGATTTTAGTCAAGGCCGATCAAATTGTTGAGAAGAGCCAAGACATTGCTCAGCAGGCGACACAAGGGGCAGTAAAAGGCGTGATTATGTCGCCGATTGACTTGATCCGTGATGCTGGTAACGAGCTAAAAGGTAAAGTAACGCCCACGGAAGAGTAGTATTTTCAGACAACGGCAATCTTAAGGGGAAGGGGGAGGTCGTTATTTGACCAGTTGAAAATTAACCCATTGCAATCATAGTGTCAGCCTATAAGATGAAGCTATCTCTGTTTGAGATAACATAGCGCAGGATTTGCTATGGTTATTCCAATGGATTGTCTGTTACTTAGGACATCTAAATGATTTTCAAAATTACTACACCGATTCTGGAGCCTACTGAAGGGTCGCCACATCAATTTTCTCGCACTCTAGCATTATGTCTTCCTTCTTTTTTACATTCCCCCTATAGCAACGCCCGCTTGCTGCCATTTTCATTTTCTCGATTTTATTTTTCGTATTGATTCTTCCTCATTTCAGTACGCTTGCGCAGCGCGCATAAATTCAAAATTCAATTAATATTTACGGTTTTAGAGAAAATGAACACAAAACTTTTGGGCAGCGCCCTAATTATCTCTGGTACAGCACTTGGTGCTGGTATGCTCGCAATTCCAATGGTACTGGCCCAATTTGGCTTGTTGTATGGCACATTATTAATGGTGCTGATTTGGTTTGGCACAACGTATTCTGCATTACTTTTGCTTGAAGCTACCATTAAGTCGGGTGGTGGGTTAGGGCTTAACTCAATCGCTCGCAAGACGCTGGGTAAAGGTGGTCAGTTGGTATCGAATGGGCTTCTTTATGCCTTGCTGATCTGCTTATTGATGGCGTACATATTGGGTGCTGCAGACTTGTTATTGCAAGGCATGTCGGTGATGGGTTTCTCAATCACTTTCACTCAAAGCCAGATCCTGTTTACGTTAGTTGCAGGGGCTGTCGTGGCATGCGGTACCGGTGTGATCGATAAGTTAAACCGAGCGCTTTTCTTTGTTATGCTCGCAAGCCTTGTCGTTACCTTGTTGGTGCTACTACCTGAGTTTTCAACAGAGAATCTAGCGCAAGTCAGTAACCGCGATCACCTAGGCTTGATTCAGACCAGTGCGGTATTATTTACTAGCTTCGGTTTCATGGTCGTTATCCCGAGTTTGGTTTCCTACAATAGTGATGCAAGCGACAAGCAGTTAAGAAACATGGTGATTATTGGCTCGCTGATCCCGTTGTTTTGTTACTTATGTTGGTTATTTGCTGTAGTAGGGAATTTGCCACCCGAGCAACTGAAAGAGTTTGCTAGTGTTTCTGAATTAATGGCGGGCTTTGAGCACGATGCCCCTTGGATTGGGAGTGTGCTTTCGCTGTTTACGGGTTTGGCTCTGTTAACCTCTTTCTTCGGTGTAGCGATGTCGCTGTTTCATCAAAACAGCGATACATTTAGGCAAAATCGCGTAGTGACTTATGTTCTGACCTTTGTACTGCCACTCATTGGCGCAATTCTAGCGGCGGACCAATTCCTGTCTGTTCTGGCGTATGCGGGTATTATTCTAGTGTTCCTTGCTGTTTTTGTCCCTCTAGCAATGGTGTACAAGTTACGACTGGCCAACACCTTAAGTGAATGTTATACAGCAGAAGGTGGCACCTTGATGATGGTGTTTGGATTAGTCTTTGGAGTATTCTTACTGATGTCACAGATGCTATAACGTTAACTTGATATAAAAAGCAGATAGGCGCTCTGACGGCGCCTATTTTTTTGTTTTTATCACTGCCCCCAAATCTGAGTCACGTACTCTGGGTGATCAATGTATGGATTGCGGTTGCCTTGGAAGTCAAAAACCGCTTGGTTTCGATTAATTTCTTTTACGCTAACCGGATCCTCTTTGTGCCAACGTTTCAACATGGAGAGAAGCCAAGGTTCGAATACTGTTGTTTTGGTGCCATCAAGGACAGCATCTGAATTAGCGCTATTGTTTTGCCAGCTTCCAATCACATTTTCGTAGCGCGTTGCCATATAGAAATAAGCGCGTGCAAAATCACCTTTGAACTCATCAATAGGCTCGAACACGGTTCCGTTGTAGCCTAATGAGTTACTCGCGCTGCCAAGTTTAGAGCCGTTACTTGAAGTGTAGCTTGCGCTGCCTACCTCACCAAATGGCCAGTTGCTGCGTTTGGCATTGACATAGCCGTCAGTGGCAAACAAGTGATGGCCGTCAGAATTCATCGGTTCAACTTTGCCACCAAACCAACTTTTAGGGAATGAGTGCTCGCGGTTGTAGCAGTCTCCTTCGCGGCTGTATTGCCCACATTGGTCGGTGACTTTAGTGAAGTTAATTGTGTCTGACGTTTCTGGCTTTTCTGAATAGACATCGAGAATTGAACCGTCTTTCTCGTAGTAGTTATCTATATCTGCTTCTTTAACCAGAGTCCAAATCGCCGAATAGCCACGGCCGTTGTGATTTTTAATAATGTCATGCAGCGCCGTTTTTAGCTCAAACCCTGATTTTCCTTGTGCAGATTTATAGTAGTCATTAGTAGGAGGTGGGGTAGTGCCGCCTAGCGTAAAGCTGGTGGTTTGACTAGTTTGAAATTGACCACCAGAGGCAATAACACTCTGACCATTTTTTAAAGCGTAAGATCCGTTACCTGAGGTACAGCAAATTCCATCACCGTAGCTGTCTAGGATCGTAAACTGATAATTGCCATCATCAAGGCAGATGTCCTTACTGTAGGTTGTTGAGTTATCGTACCCGCTACCAGAAGACACAACATCAGAGCGACTATCTTTAATATTCCATGAGGTTTCCGAGGCATATTGATCAGTCGTCAGGGACAGTGTCAGCTTATGGTTAGTGCATGACGGTGTTGGGGGCGGGGTAGTACTGGTTGGTTGAAAGTCGTCGACAAAAACAGCTTCAGAGCCGTCAAAGCCCGAAATGTCGTAAAAGCGTAAGCCAACCTGAATATTCTTGTTGCTTGTCGCGGTATAGGTATAGGAGAGGTCTTGCCATTGATGTGTTTTCGATGGATCTGAATAATTTTGATAACCATCGACAATAAGCCGAGCTTTGACCTTACCTTCAGTGTGATAGATAGCGGCTGAAAATGGGTAAGTTTTGCCTTGCTCTACAGAAATGGTTTGTAAAAAGTCGGTGTTACTTTGAGAGCCGGTATTAACGGTTATTTGCGCGGATAAGCCCCCGGTTTTTATCTGGGCACTCGATGGAGCGACAGAGATACCGGAATCGATAACCGTCCAGTCAGTTGGAGTATTTCCATTCCACTGCTCTAAGTCACCGTTTTGTACTTGTGCTAAAGACACAGGAGAGCACATCAAGGCGACTAGGGCTAGATTAGTCATTTTTGTTGTCATAGGTTTTCTCATTGGATTAAAAATCACAACTAAGATAGATATTTACTATGTCAATAAGTTTAAGGTGAGTCGCACTTTAATATGTTGTATTGATACGATTTTACAAAATTATGCAGAAGATCTCACAACCAACAGGCAATGGTGACATTTGGTTATTTATATAATGGCCAAATGGGGTGAGGAAATGACACCGTTTTCTTGAGCAATGGAAGAAAGCAAAGGCAGCCCGCGCTTACCTTTGCCAATGGTGTTAGGTAAGTGCGTAGTAAAAGCCTTGGTGTATTTTTGCACCCAGCATGGTCAATAGATGAGCACACTCGGCGGTTTCTACCCCCTCAACAATGATGGTGCATTGATATGCTTTACCCATGGCGATAAGTTGACGGACTGTTTCTATTTTCTTCTCATCTTGGCGCATGCCTATAACAAAGTCTCGGTCAATTTTAAGGTAGTCTGGCTTAATTTTTCCAATTAATTCGACGTTGTTGTTGCCTGTCCCAAAATCATCAATGCTAATTTTACACCCAAGGGATTTGATTAGACGGATATTGGTGTAAATCTCATCGGTATAATACATCGACGCGTTTTCTGTTATCTCTATGGTGAGGTAGTGACAGTCATAACCCGATAGGCTCTGGTATAGAGATTTAAAATTTGCCCCCTTTAACAGCGAGGGGCACACGTTGACACTCACTGGAGCGAGTAAATTGGTACCGTCTCCATACAGTGTCTTGATCACTAGCAAAGTGTGAGTCAACAACAGATCTCTAGCAATGAGGATTTCAATAAACTTTTGAGTATTCGTTGTTGTGAAGCGAGATAGTGCTTCGTAGTGGAGGTTTACGTGGCCCTCTGTGTCATAGATAGGTTCTAGCTTAATGTTAAACCGTCTAATGCCCATAAAATATTGAATAAGGGCGAACAAGCTTTTGTAGCGCAGAACAATGATGAGTAGCGTAGCAAACAGCAGAATGCTACGAATAGGGTTGGAGAGATAAAAAAACTCCCTATACCCTGCATCAGTTTCTTTACTGATCGAAGGGCGACCATCGGTTTTTCCGACATTAAGAGACGTCCCTGTATTGGTGCAAATTTTCATACCTTTCAGAAAAAAGCTCGAAAGATGTCCCTCTATACTTCGAGACAGATTAATGTTCTTTACTCGCACAGTTATGGTTGTGCCCTTTTTTTCAAACTCATGCATGATGTAGTTGTCGTTTTCCAACCATTGATTGTATTCGGTTTGGCTAATCGGCAAGACGTGTTCTGATGTTATTAGGCAGCGGGTATTAAAGCGATCGATCATCATACCTGACTCAACCAGTTCGACCTGATCAAACATCGAGCTTAGTGTTTCTTGATCGGTAAAACATGTTTGTTCTGCGAGCGTATCGGTGAAGGCGTTGATGTCATTAAAGTAAGTTTGCTTTATAAGGGTGTTGATAGTGATGTAGCAAATAAACATAAAGCCGGCACTAGTTAAGATTAAAACTAATCCGAGGTCCCAATAGATCTTGCGGTTGGTTAAGCAATATTTAAGCGCAGTGGCTAGCGCATGTTTGGCTTGTTTATTCACTCTTCTTTGTTGTTCAGCACCATTTTTTTGATTGTCGTGACTCTCGAACGGCACAAAATAGCCAACACGGTGGATATTTTCGATGATGTTCTTTCTCGTTGATAAGTGTGGGTTGATCAGCTTCTTGAATTTTTTACGCAACGAAGCAATGACATTTTTGAAGCCATTCTCAGGTAATGTAACCTGATGGTTTTGCGTCAATTTGCGCTCTATTGATCGTTGGCATATCGGTGAGTTTAGTGTCCCGAATGTGGATATAGTGCTCAGTATCAGATATTCATTGTGAGTAATGGAAAGGGATGCATGTCGTTGGTGATTGATCTCGATAGAGAGTTCGTCTTCCGACAGGCACACACAGATTTGACTTCCAAGTTCAAACCTAATCATTCGAATAATAACCCCTGAATTGAAAAGGGGATGAAGTTATCAATAAATGAGGAGTTTGGATGTGATTAAATGCGAGCATATCCAAAGTATTTGGATATAGCGACATATTTATATTTTTTTATAAACTAATTAAAACAATGTATTTGCATGGCGAATGGGTGTTAATCTAGCGATAATAAAAAGCCTGAGCAGGTGCCCAGGCTTTTTTTAATAAGCTTTCAAAGAAATTAGCAAATAACTTTAACTGCTAGGCCACCCTGAGAAGTCTCACGGTATTTCGCGTTCATGTCTTTGCCAGTTTCTAGCATGGTTTCAATGACTTTATCCAGAGATACTGTCGGTGCCGAAGAGCGACGTAGAGCCATACGAGTCGAGTTAATTGCTTTCACTGCAGCAATACCGTTGCGTTCAATACATGGAACCTGTACCTGACCTGCAACAGGGTCACACGTCAAACCTAGGTTGTGCTCCATTGCAATTTCCGCAGCCATGCACACTTGCTCTGGGCTACCACCCATAAGTTCTGCAAGACCCGCTGCCGCCATAGAACACGCTACGCCAACTTCGCCTTGACAGCCAACCTCAGCACCAGAAATAGATGCATTGCGTTTGTAAAGACCACCGATTGCACCAGAAGCGGCAAAGTAACGGATGTAGTCTTTTTCAGTCACAGTTTGAATGAATTTGTCGTAGTAAGCGAGTACTGCTGGGATAATGCCACAAGCACCATTAGTTGGCGCTGTAACCACACGGCCACCTGCTGCGTTTTCTTCGTTTACAGCGAAAGCGAACATGTTTACCCAGTCTACAACAGACATAGGATCGTTAGTCGTTTTCTCTGATGTTAGAAGCTGCTGGCGTAGTGCTGCTGCACGACGAGGCACGCGTAGAGGACCAGGCAAAATACCTTCCGTATTCATGCCGCGATCCATACACTCACGCATGGTTTTCCAGATGTTAGCGAAGTAAGTACGAGACTCTTCGTCAGAATGAAGCGCGGCTTGGTTTTTCATTACCAGCGTGCTGATAGAAAGACCGTTATCTTTGCACTGGTTTACTAACTCTTCAGCCGTAGTAAACTCATAAGGTGCTTTAACCGGGTTTTCTTCTTCTTTGCCGAAGTTCTCTTCATCAACGATGAAACCACCGCCGATTGAGTAATAAGTCTTAGAGTATGCCTGCTCTTCACCAATCCAAGCATGGATTTGCATGCCGTTCTCGTGAAGTTCAAGGTTGGTAGTATGGAAGTTCATACCACCCTCTTTAGGGAACGATACTGTGTGACAGTGCATGCCAACAGGAAGGCGCTCAGTTTCTTCTACGCGAGCGATAAAGCCCGGAATAGAATCGATATCAACTTTCTCAGGGGTGTTGCCTGCAAGACCCATGATGATAGCAATATCTGTGTGGTGACCTTTCCCTGTCAGTGATAGTGATCCATAAACGTCGACGGTAATTTTAGTGATGTCGCGCAATTTTCCCATTGAGCGTAAATCATCAATAAATTCTTTACCTGCCTTCATTGGACCTACAGTGTGAGAACTAGAAGGACCAACGCCGATCTTATAGATGTCAAAAACACTAATCATATCGATTACCTCAGAACAAAGCCTCCCAAGGGGTGAGGGAGGCTTATTATTATCGTTATATTCTTGGTTTAATCAGACTTTATAAAGCCGTAGATTAAAGAGCGCCGTAGATTACAGAAGTAATAGCTGCAATACCACAGATTGCTGTGAAAATCTGTACAGGTGCCGAAGTTTTGTACTTCGCCATTGCTGGTACTTTTTGCATTGCGAATATAGGCATTAGGAACAGGATTGCCGCAATCATTGGCGCGCCCATTGTTTCAATCATACCTAGGATACTTGGGTTAACGATAGCCACGATCCAAGTCGTAATAACGATGAACAGTAGAGACGCTTTTTCAATCTTGCTTACTGGTGTTTCAGAGCGAGACTTGATTAGACCAACCAGACCTTCGTGCGCACCAAGGAAATGACCGAAGTAGCTAGACGTGATCGCTGCGAATGCCACTAGTGGACCCATGTAAGAGATAAGTGGTGATTCGTGAACGTTCGCTAGGTAAGAAAGCACTGAAATGTTTTGTTCTTGCGCCATTGCTAGTTGCTCTGGAGACAGAGATAGAACAACAGAGAATACGAAGAACATTACGAAACCCATCAGCATCATTGCTGCACCGCCAGTGATCGCGTCAGTTTTCTTAACTGCGTCATCACCATAAACACGACGTTGCTCTTTAGAGAACTGAGAGATTACTGGGCTGTGGTTGAAAGAGAATACGATGATTGGGATTGCTAGCCAAACAACAGATGGCATAGAAGACCAGTCTGGTGTGACTTCTACCATTGAGCTGTTCCAATCTGGAATTAGGTAGAATGAAAGCGCAAGCAGGATGAACACAAGCGGGTATACCAGTGCAGATGTGGCTTTTAGCATTAGCTCTTTACCAAACACTACGCCAGCAGTCATTGCGGCGATTAGGGCACCAGATAGCAACCAACGCGGGATAGACTCCATACCCATTTGGTTAACTAGGAAAGAGTCAACCGTGTTTGTGATACCAACACCGTAGATAAGAACGATTGGGTAGATAGCGAAGAAGTAGGCAAAAGTAATAAGGTTTGCGCCAGTCTTACCAAAGTGTTCTTCAACAGTGTCTGTGATATCAGCTTCAGGGCTTTTCGCAGAAAGTACGAAACGAGCAAGAGATTTGTGAGCGAACCAAGTCATTGGCGCTGCAATTAGAGCAAGGATAACTAATGGCCAAAAACCACCCGCACCAGCTTTAATAGGAAGGAAAAGTACGCCAGCACCTACAGCAGTACCGAAAAGCGATAGACACCAAGTGAAGTCTTTGTAAGTAAACTTACTAGACGATTGTGCGGTTTGAACCGCAGTAGTAGTAGTATTCATTTTGTGATACTCATTTTTGGGAACAGGAAATAAGTCGGGTGCAATTTTGCATAAAAATCTTGCACGAAAAATAGATCTAAATCATGAATTGATTCAAGTTATAACATGATATGTCAAAAACAGGTTTTTGGTCACGAAAATGATGTGCTACTAGTGATTTATGCTAATCCATCGCATTAGTAAAACTAATGTTGTTGCAAAATTGTTTTATGCGTGTCGCAGGAAAACGTTTGCTTTATTGATAAAAAATTTAACCAATGTGAACAAAAATAAACCATTCAACAAATCTATTAATATTGATGCATAATATGATTCTGCATGGCTTGGATGATTTGTGCGGTCATTCCCCAAATAAAATGAGAATTGTACGAAAGCCCGAAGACACGATGTGAAAAATTATTAACTCGAAATTGCTGACTGTGTAATTTTTCTTTGTCTAGAACAATAGAGGCAGGAACTTCAAATACTTCATCGACTTCATTTGTATCGATTAGAGTTTGATAGTCGGAAGAGATGAATGCCAAATACGGCGTTACTGTAAAGCGGCTGATAGTGACTAACTCTGGCATCTGGCCGAAGATTTCGATTTTGTCTTGTTCAATCCCGACTTCTTCAAAAGTTTCACGCAAAGCTGTGTGAGATAAGTCGAGATCTGTGGGTTCAAACTTTCCCCCCGGAAAACTTACTTGACCTGGATGGTGTTTAAGGTGCTTCGCTCGGCGAGTGAACAGAACATTGACACCTTGTTCCCTTTCGACAAAACCAATCAAGACAGAGGCTTTGCGTAAGTGTTGATGATTGAGGTGTGAGACGCGTTTGAGAGCTTCTTGATGATAGTCGACGGTTTGGTGCATTTGAAACCGCTGGATCAAATAGTTTTTATTTAGCTCAGACAACACGTTAGCTCCTTTTGATATTTGGAAAGCATTAAATATGGCTCTTGCTTTCCACTAGGCCATCAACGCTAGTGCAGCGTAATCCATGAAAGGTAGTATCGTCACTTTTTTTAATAATCTTTATAGTACCTTATCTAATAATAATAGCGTACTGGGCGGTCGACTGCGCGTTAAAGTGAGTTAGATAGGAGAACCGCAGTGGAAAGTGACCCGCAGTGAAGAAAGACAAATTAATAGATGTGGAATAGGCGATATATTGACCAAGCTCTGTACGGGCAACAGATCAAACATTGAAGTGAGTATAATGGGCTTAGTTTCAGGTCAATAAGCCCTCAAACATTAAGCCCATTAAATTGAACTATCGAACTTATTCGGCAAGTAAGGGCAAAATTCGACTCAGTTTGTCCAACGTTTCTTGATATTCTGATTCACATTGACTGTCTGCTACGAGACCGCCACCTGCCCAGACATGAATTTTCCCATTTTCGGCTACTAACGTACGAATAGTAATACTGGTGTCCATGCGGCCATGACGACTGATATAGCCAATACTCCCGCAGTAGGCACTTCGACGGTGAGGCTCAAGCTCTTCTATGATTTCCATTGCGCGAATTTTAGGGGCGCCCGTTATCGACCCTCCAGGGAAAGAGGCTTTAAGAAGGTCAGATGCACTATATTGAGTATCTAGTTCGGCACATATTGTACTAACTAGGTGATGAACCGCGGGAAAGCTTTCAATATCAAAAAGCTTAGGAACATGGACAGAACCTGGTTTGGCAACTCGGCCTACATCATTCCTCAATAGGTCGACGATCATCAGGTTTTCTGCCTGATCTTTTTCAGCATGGGCGAGTTCTTCGGCGGCTTTTCTATCAGTGAGCGGATCTGGTGAGCGAGGGCGTGTCCCTTTGATAGGTTTTGTTTCAATCTGGTGGCCTTTTAATTGTAGGAAACGTTCCGGAGAGACACTTAAAATTGTGCCTTTTTCTGTACGAATAAAGGCTGAAAACGGCCCTTGGTTTACCTGTTCCAATTTTTGGTAGGCTTGCCACTCGCATCCCTGATAAGGAGCACTAAATCGCTGCGCCAAATTGATCTGGTAGCAGTCACCTGAGCGTAGATACTCTTGGACTTGTTCAAACTTATCACTGTAACTGGCTTTGGTCATATTTGACTTCCATTCGCCAGAAAGAACAAATGCTGCGTTTGACTTAGATTGCTGTGCACATAGCCATTGCCAGTGTGTTTCTGTTCCTTTACCAACGATAAATGCCGATTTCTCTTGGTGATCAACGACCAATGCCCAATCATACAAGCCAATTGCCATATCGGGTGAGGTGAGGTCTTGCTCTGCGATTGATGGTAGTCGCTCAACACAACGACCTAAATCATAGGAAAAATACCCCAGAGCCCCGCCAACGAAAGGCAACTCTCCCGAGTAGTCAATGTCGGGCAATCGCTGAGCTTGGACTCGTTTGAGCAATTCAAACGGGTTTTCGTTAGACGTTTCAGTGCTATCGCCTGTCTCAAGGTAGCTCTCGTTGCCATACGTAGTAATGGTCGCTACAGGTTGGGTGACCAATATATCAAATCGACTATCAACATGAGTACGTGAAGGAGAGCGTAAAAGCATCGACCAAGGAAGCATTTCAATACGACTAAAATACTTTGTTGCGAGGTCTGGCTGATAAGGAATCGGTTTGATTTCTAAGCGATTTGGCTTGATGTTATTCATTTGTTTAATTTGTGACAAAGAGATCGTTGATTACGTGGCGTGTTGAGGAAAGCAAGAGTATCATATTGACGACAAAGGTCGCTACACCAGTGTTTTGCAAATATAAAATCAACAAGCAAACGTTTGTGTTCGACTCCAAGAAGGAAGCATAAATACAACGAGGCATGCAATGACCGTAATTCGCCAGCAGGATGTGATCAGCAGTGTTGCTGATGCGCTCCAGTACATTTCTTATTACCACCCATTAGACTTTGTCCAAGCCCTAGAAAAAGCCTATAACCGTGAAGAGAGCCAAGCGGCTAAAGACGCCATTGCTCAAATCCTAATAAACTCTCGTATGTCTGCTGAAGGCCACCGACCTATTTGCCAAGATACAGGGATTGTTACCTGTTTCGTTAATGTGGGCATGGGCGTTCAATGGGACTCAACAGACTTAACGGTTCAACAGCTGGTGGATGAAGGTGTACGCCAAGCCTACACCAATCCAGACAACCCTTTGCGTGCTTCGGTTCTAATGGACCCAGCGGGTAAGCGAGCTAACACCAAAGACAATACACCTGCGGTGGTTCACATCAATATGGTGCCGGGTGATAAAGTCGAAATTCAGATTGCAGCCAAAGGTGGTGGTAGCGAAAACAAGACCAAGATGGTGATGCTTAACCCATCGGATGATATCGCTGAATGGGTAGAGAAAACGCTACCAACAATGGGCGCAGGTTGGTGTCCACCGGGCATGCTTGGTATCGGTATTGGTGGTACAGCAGAAAAAGCTGCGGTATTGGCGAAAGAGTCTCTGATGGAGCACATCGACATTCAGGAGCTGATTGACCGTGGTCCACAAAATGCGGAAGAAGAACTTCGTCTTGATATCTTCAACCGTGTTAACAAGTTAGGTATTGGTGCTCAAGGCCTGGGTGGTTTGACAACGGTTGTTGACGTGAAAATTAAAACAGCGCCTACTCATGCAGCCTCTAAACCTGTTTGCTTGATTCCAAACTGTGCAGCAACGCGCCACGTGCACTTCACACTTGATGGAACAGGTCCAGCAGATCTAACGCCGCCTAAGCTGGAAGAGTGGCCAGAAATCACTTGGGAAGCGGGCGCGAACACTCGTCGCGTAAACCTAGACACCGTGACCAAAGAAGAAGCCCAACAATGGAAGACAGGTGAAACGGTTCTGCTGTCAGGTAAGATCCTAACGGGTCGCGATGCGGCTCATAAACGTATACAAACCATGCTACAAAATGGCGAAGGTTTACCAGAAGGTGTCGACTTTAAAGGTAAATTCATCTACTACGTGGGGCCTGTTGATGCGGTCGGTGAAGAAGCCGTGGGGCCTGCAGGCCCGACAACCTCTACCCGTATGGATAAGTTCACCGATATGATGCTAGAAGAAACAGGCATCCTGGGAATGATCGGTAAAGCTGAGCGTGGGCCAGCGACCGTCGAGTCGATTAAAAAGCATAAAGCCGTTTATCTAATGGCAGTCGGTGGTGCGGCTTACTTGGTTGCTAAAGCAATTAAGAAAGCACGTGTAGTCGCTTTTGAAGACCTAGGTATGGAAGCCATCTACGAGTTTGAAGTTGAGGATATGCCAGTTACTGTTGCGGTGGATTCCACTGGTGCCAATGCTCACCAAATTGGCCCAGATACGTGGAAGGTCAAAATACAAGAAATGGAAAACCAAGCGTAGAGTAGGTTGTTCAGCTTGTGAGAACTCACTGAATTAATTGATAAAGGTGGAGCAAACGCTGCACCTTTTATTTATACACTGTAGCCAGTGTCTATTCGTCAGGAGCTAAAATGCCACGTTTTATTCAAATCTTGCAGATAATCATTGCGGTGGTTGTTGGTGCTTTCATAGGTTATGACCTAGTGCTTCATGGCATCAGCATCTTCGATGTAAAGTACGTCACAATTAGCTGTGTATTGTTTGTGTTACTTGAGATTGCACTATTTGTTATCTACAAATTGATCGAAGACGACTAACTGTCGGTGCTTGATTGCTACACTAAGCCTCTGATTTATATCAGGGGCTTTTTTGTTCATCTAGGATTAAGATTAGAAGCGTTAGGATAGGCTCGATAGTTAGATAAGAGAGTGTAAATGAAGCAAATTACCCAAGAAGTGAATGATTTACTTAGCCGCACGATGGACTCCCATGTTCGTATCGCAGTTACAGGTCTGTCTAGAGCAGGTAAAACCGCATTTATTAGTTCGCTAGTGAATCAGCTTCTACATACTTCGACTCATGAGAATCTACCTCTGTTTAATGCTGCTCGTGACAGGCGACTCGTTGGCGCAAAACGTGAACCTCAGACCAATATGCTTGTTCCTCGTTTTGCTTATGACCAAGCTATGCAGCATATTCACTCTACCCCACCGATTTGGCCTGAACCGACTCGAGACGTGAGCGAGATTCGACTTGCTATAAAGTATCGCCCACAGAAAAAGAGCAAAAGAGTGTTTAGTAGTACATCGACTCTGCACATAGATATTATTGATTATCCGGGGGAGTGGCTACTTGATTTACCTCTACTCGATATGGATTTTCAGCAGTGGTCTCAAAGTCAGTTTGATGCGCTAAAAGGTGAGCGTAAGCAGCTAGCACAGAAGTGGCTCGAAAAACTCGATGGTTTTGATTTGATGGGGGAGCTGGATGAAAACGCATTACTAGAAGTCTCTAGCCTATATACTCAGTTTCTACACAGTTGCAAAGATCGTGGCCTACACTGGGTGCAGCCGGGTAGATTCGTGCTCCCTGGCGATCTAGAAGGTGCACCTGTACTTCAGTTCTTCCCTTGTCAGTTTGATGAGCAAAGCAAGGTAGCGAAAGGCTCTAATTTAGCCATGCTTAAAGCGCGTTATCAGGAGTACCAGCAAAAAGTGGTGAAAGCGTTTTATAAGCATCACTTTTCGACTTTTGATCGTCAAATTGTGCTGGTGGATTGTTTGCAACCGCTCAATGCGGGGTATGAGTCTTTTCATGATATGCGTCATGCCCTTGAACAGATCATGCATAGCTTCCGTTATGGTCGCAGCAACATATTGAAGCGACTGTTTGCACCAAGAATCGATAAGATCTTATTTGCTGCAACAAAGGCTGATCATGTCACACCGGAGCAGCATCCTAATCTGGTGTCTTTACTACAGCAGATGGTTCATCCTGCTTGGCAAACTGCGTCTTATGAAAACATCGAAATGAATTGCATGACCATCGCATCAATACAGGCGACGCAGGCGGGTTTCATTAGCAAAGGTGAGCACTCTTACCCTGCAATTCAAGGTGCAACTATTGATGAACAAATGATGACCATTTTCCCGGGTGAAGTACCTAAAAAGCTACCTGCGCGAGATTATTGGAATAACCAAGGGTTTGAGTTCACTGCCTTTAGGCCTCAACAAGGGTCACCGGATGAACCATTGCCACATATTCGAATGGATAAGGCTTTGGAATATTTGATTGGAGATAAGCTTAAATGACAAATACGGATAAAGAGCAGCTTAAACAGAAGCGAGTCTTTAATGATACTTTCCAAAGTGAACAGGAAGATACTCAAGCTGAGTTCACCGCTCACATGCAGTTTGCGCAGCAGGAGCAGTTCGTTCCTGTTGAAGTCGATCATCAGAGTGAAGAAAGTACTGCCGAAGCTGAGCTAGAACAGGTTATTCGACCGAAGTCAGGCTCGAAATGGCTTGTAACGGGGCTTATCGGTACTTTTGCGGGCTTGGTTTGTTGGCAGGCGATAGATAGCGTCGTCACAGCAATACAAACCGCAGACTGGCTGGCCTTAGGTTGGTCAGGCTTTATTGCCACGGTTTCACTATTAGGCGTCGGTGCAATAGGTAAAGAGCTGTTTAAGTTACGTAGACTTCGTAACCACTTCAGTGTTCAAGAGCAAAGTGAAGCCCTTATCCAGTCAGACAGTGTGGGGCAAGGCAAAGCGTTTTGTGAATCGGTCGCCAAACAATCGGGTGTTCAACCAGAGTCACCCAGCTATGATCGTTGGACAAATAGCGTCAACGCGTCACATAGCGATGCTGAAGTGCTAGATATGTACGATGCTATGGTTGTAGCAGAGCAAGATAAAGTGGCTACCAAAGTCGTTTCTAAACATGCAACAGAGTCTGCCGCTCTGGTGGCGATAAGCCCCCTGGCCATTGCTGATATGATGTTGGTCGCGTGGCGCAATTTTAAGATGATCGACAGTCTGGCTGAGGTTTATGGTGTTGAGCTAGGCTACTGGTCGCGACTTAAGTTGTTTAAAGCCACACTGATAAATATGGCAGCAGCTGGTGCAAGTGAAGTCGCAGTGGATGCCAGTATGGATCTTATGTCGATGGACTTAGCTGGTAAGGTTTCGGCTCGTGCTGGACAGGGGTTAGGTGTCGGTATTCTAACCGCAAGATTAGGCTTAAAGGCGATGGCGTTATTAAGGCCAATCCCTTGGCACAAGGATAGGCAAGTTAAATTAAGTGCGATCCGCAAACAAATTGTTGAAAAAGTCGCCGCTTTAACAATCAAATAGTGCGAATGTGAAGCAAGTAATATCTGTTTGCTTGACGAGGATCTAGGCTTAAGGGAAACTACTGTCAACTTTTCGTGACACCTTATGTAGGGACTTATCCGTGCGTCTTGAAGTTTTCTGTGAAGACAGACTTGGTCTGACTCGTGAATTACTCGATATTCTTGCTTCCAAAAACCTCGATCTTCGAGGTATTGAAATCGATGTTTCCGGGATTATCTACTTAAACTGCCCTGATATCGACTTTGATACCTTTAGTGAACTAATGGCAGAGATTCGTCGTATCTCGGGTGTGAAAGACGTTCGCAAGATTCAGTTTATGCCAATAGAACGTCACAACAACGAACTTATTTCTCTTCTCAACAATCTACCTGAACCCGTATTGGCGATTGACTTAAAAGGTCATGTAGACATGGCGAACCATGCGGCATTATCGCTATTTGGTTGTGAAGAGAGCGAAATGATCGGTCACCAAATCTCTACGCTACTCCCAAGTTTCAATTTCACTAAGTGGGTTGAAGGTAAGATTACTCGTCAACGAGAAGAGATCGTGATTAGCGGCCTCGATTATATGATGGAAATCATGCCCGTCTATATTTCGGATGAGTCCAATGAATCAGTGCTAGCCAGTACCGTAATGATCATTCGATCCGCACAGGAAAAGCCACTGTTTGATGACTCGTTGCCTTTGCACAACAACCTTGGCTTTGAACATTTTGTTGGTGTTTCTAACCGTCATAAAGCGCTCATCAGCCAAGCGAAGAAACTCTCTATGCTTGATCAGCCACTCCTGATTCAAGGTGAAACGGGGACTGGTAAAGAAATGTTAGCGCGAGCTTGTCACAATCGTTCTCATCGAGCCGCCAATCCTTTTTTAGTGTTGAGTTGTGCGTCAATGCCAGATGGTGTTGCTGAAACCGAGTTGTTTGGCCATGCTCCGGGTTCATTTAACCATGAACAAGGCCACAAAGGCATATTTGAGCAGGCCAATGGTGGCACCGTTTTCCTTGATGAAATCGGGGAAATGAGCCCGCATTTGCAGATTAAACTGCTGCGCTTGCTCCAAGATGGTACTTTCCGCCGCGTTGGAGAAGAAGACGAAATTCATGTGGATGTAAGAGTGATTGCTTCAACGCGCCATCAGTTGGCAGACCTCGCAGAGTCAGGCTCATTCCGAGAAGATCTGTTTTATCGCTTGAATGTACTGACCTTGCTCATTCCGCCACTTCGCGAGCGCTCCAATGACATTGCGCCGCTACTAGAGTTATTTGTCGCGAAGTACGTTAAACAACTTGGTATTTCTAAGCCTGCTATTGACGAGTTTTTGGTTGATCAGCTTGTTAGTTATCAATGGCCTGGAAACATGCGCCAGCTAGAGAATATGGTACTTCGTGCTTTAACTGAGCTAGAATCAGATACCCTGACTGCTGAACTGTTCCACTTGCCGCAGTTAGAAACAACAACACCCAATGCCCCTTCTTTGAATATAGATGGCTCGTTGGATGAAATAATGAAAGAGTATGAATCTCAGATACTTGAGCGACTTTATCAATCATTCCCCTCAAGTCGTAAATTAGCTAAGCGCCTCAACGTCTCTCACACGTCAGTGGCTAACAAATTGCGTGAATACGGTATTAGAAAAAATTAAATGGAAAGAATCAGCACTCCCACTTCTGTTTACGAGGTGGACGATGACATTATAGTTCGCACCGCAGAGCCAACAGATGGCTACCTAATCTCTGAATATTTCATTGCTAATCGTGCTCATTTAAAAGAGTGGGAGCCAAAGCGTGAAGATGGCTTTTTCACATTGTCTGGTTGGACACAAAAGCTGATCAAATTGAATGAGTTACATAGAATAGGGCTCGGTTATTACTTGTTGATTATCGACAAAAAAACCAACGAGATGCTCGGCACAGTCTCATTTAGTAATATTTCTCGCTTTCCGTTTCATGCTTGTAGTGTTGGGTATTCGCTTGCTGCTGGTGCGCAAGGTCGCGGTGTGATGACGCGGGCACTGAAACTTGCCGTGAACTACATGTTTAAAGTGCAGAATATTCATCGCGTGATGGCAAGTTATATGCCGCGCAACCATCGTAGTGAAGCGGTTTTGGAACGTGTTGGATTCACTAAAGAAGGCTTCGCTAAAGACTATTTGTTGATCAATGGTCGGTGGGAAGACCACAATCTGACTTCACTTATCAACCCTAGCTGGAAAGGTAAATAGTGGTGGAACGACTAGAGAAACAACTTGCTTTGCTTATGGAGCTTGATCAACTCAAATCCGTGTTAAGGCGCACTCGGGTCAAAAGTGCTGACAGTCGTTTAGAAAACAGTGCCGAGCATAGTTGGCATGTGGCATTAATGGCTATTTTAATGGAAGAACATGCCAACGAGCCGGTTGAAATATCGCGCGTTGTTAAGATGTTATTACTTCATGATGTTGTTGAAATTGATGCAGGCGATACCTTTGTTTATGATGTTGCAGCTTCTGTTGAGCAAGAACAAAAAGAGTTAGAAGCAGCGAAGCGTTTGTTTGCGATGTTGCCTCAAGATCAGGGACAACCATTGTTAGATTTGTGGCTAGAGTTCGAATCTGCCCAGACTGCAGACGCTAAGTTTGCCAAAGCGTTGGATAGAATTATTCCTATGCTGCTGAATTACCACAATCAAGGCCAAAGTTGGCAGGAGCATGGTGTTACACGCCATCAAGCTTTAACTGTTAACCAAAAGATTGAATTTGGTTCCAAGGCACTTTGGACTAAAGCACAACAGATAATTGATGATGCCACGAAAAATGGTTGGCTAAAAGCGTAAAGCTTTAAGAGGATAATTAATGTCATACCTTACTTTGGACGAATACCAAAGAAAATGGATTTTCACCCACCAATCTATGCCAGTACCTGAAGAGGATTTGGTTGCGATCAAACCTATGAGCCAGGTGCGCGCGTCCCAATTGTGGCAAGAGAATATCAGTGCCCAAAGCCCTGATGCAGAGCGTTTAAGCCCTAGCGATTGGCCAATGAAAGAGTCAAATTGGCAGCAGACTATTGATTGGATGGCTGCTTGGGAAGCCGATGATGAATCCTTGCCTCTAGAGCTTGAAGAGTTCATTGATTGGCAAGACGATGTGACAGTTTACTTTTGCTATGAGAAATACAATGTTATTGAGACCAAGTGGTCGGTATTTAAAAAGCATTGGAAGAATTTCTTATTCTATGACGACGGGCCTATTCTAATTGGTAGACGTCGCAAAGAAGCGCTTTGGTTTGATACTAAAGGAACGGTCAAACTAGGGTTTAGAAAATAAAAGTGAGCAGCGTTAGCTGCTCTATTTTTATGCAGTCAATATCATAATCATTGCGGATGTCTATACTTACTTAACAAATGTAAAGGCATGGGATCAGTCATGGAAGACAAAATAATCCGCTCTGTTATAGAAATTACCGAGCAGAGAAACTCGGTTTCACTGGGTCATTGTCTTGTCGCCACTCTGGCGGAAATGATTCCAGCAGAGTCAATAGAACTTACCTATTTTATTAATAATACGGCTAGGACGGTAGCGAAAGTCACTAGTATAGGTACCGCCCAAGGAGAGTTTGATTGGGTGTATGACACGACGTCTGTTTATAGCGGCACGAGAAGCCACCTCAACGAACAAGCTGTTATTTCCAGAGACGAAGATGGACGATATATTTCAAAACACCCGATACCAGTTTCTAACGATAGCTCTGCGGAGCTTATGGTTGTCATGGGTGAATCGCCCATCAATTATGAGCTTTTAATTGACGGGTTTGCAAAAATCTATCGCAATTACTTAATTGTGTTACATGACAGCGAACGAGACAAGCTCACAGGGTTACTGAATCGCCGAACACTGGAGGAGAGGTTGTCACGCTGTTTCAGTATTATGCCAGATACTCCTGTCGAGATTACCGCATGGGTTGCTATTATTGACCTAGACCATTTTAAACAAGTCAATGACCGCTTTGGTCATATGATTGGTGATGAAGTTTTACTCTTGTTTGCACAGCAAATGAGTAACTACTTTTCCTGCAATGAGCAGTTGTTCCGTTTTGGTGGGGAAGAATTTGTGATCTTGTTACCGCAGCAAACTATGGAACAGTGTCAGGCCACCCTTGAAGGTTTTCGACTTCACATCAATTCATTTCGCTTTCCACAAATTACAAACCTTACTTTTAGTTGCGGTGTTTGTGGCGTAACACCCCAAGAGTATTTACCTACAATCATGGATCACGCTGATAGCGCACTGTATTACGCAAAAGAGAAAGGAAGGAATCAAATTCATTTTTTTGATGCGAAATGTCTAGATGACTATAGAAATGGCCAAGATGATGTAGAACTCTTCTGAGGGAGCATTAAAAGTGACTAACGTTAAGAAAAGTAAAGATTAATCTCGTCATAATTATGTGATTTTTACCCCAGGAATATGTCTAATTTTTGCGACGAGTAAGTATTTTGATATTATTAATTGTACTAATCTTTCCAACGCAATATTTTTCATACAATCACTTGAGTCTTAGGGAAAAGCAGTGGCTTTAAATGTATCTCAACTTCGTGAAGACTTCTATGCGCGCATCAGTGCAATGCAGGCGTATGCTCTTCCGCAAACGCAACCTACGCTGTCATTACTCACAGATGAAGAATTACGAGAATTGGAGGCGTGTTGGATTGCACTTTCTGTTTGGAAAAACCAACAAGATTAAAGCGGCAAGACAAATTATCAAACAGTGAAACCTCACAACCGATGTTGCTGAGGTTTTTTATTGTCTTGCTGCGAAAATGTTATATTATAACATTTTATGATCTAATCATTGAAAACCTAAGTAATAGTCCCCATAGTTAAGTTCATAGCGGAGCATTTTGATGAATGCAGCGACAGATATAATAAAGACAGAGATTCAAGAGAGTAAAAATATGGCGGAAGTAAGAGCCAGAGTCGACTTCAAAGTAGGTGCAAAGAGCAATATTGATGCTGAGTTACTTTCCTTTCACGGTTTGAAAACTGAGAAAGAGCATGTTGCCGTAGTCTTCAAAAAAGCGGATAAAACCCAAGCGATCCCGCTTGTTCGCATGCATTCAGAATGTCTTACTGGAGACGTATTTCACTCATCTCGCTGTGATTGTGGTGAACAACTCGATGAAACGATTAATCGCATGGCTGAGTCGGGGGGAATTATTTTATACCTAAGACAAGAAGGGCGAGGGATTGGTCTGTACAACAAGATCGATGCTTATAAGCTACAGAGCGAGGGCATGAATACTTACGAAGCCAATAATCATTTAGGATTTGGTGATGACCTACGTGATTTCACTGAAGCTGCTCAAATGCTAAAAGCCTTGGGCGTTGAAAAGATCCGATTAATCACCAACAACCCGAAAAAGATACGTGATCTTGAAGAGTACGGCATTGAAATTGGCGAGGTTGTTAATACCTTAGCCCATGTTAAGGATGGCAATGAGAGCTATCTGAAAGCTAAAGTGTCTCATGGCAAGCATAACCTTGACGTGTAACCGATAGAGTCATTCATGTTGATAAAAGCCTCACTTCTGTGAGGCTTTTTTGTTTCCTACTTGCAAAAAAAATGTAAGTTTGTATTATTCGCAACTAATGGTGCAAATGATAATAATTAGCACTACCAATATAGAATAATTATTAAGCTCAACAAGGATGCTTTTCAATGAATGTAAAATCTCTATTAGCTCAATCTGTAGCAGCTTCGCTACTCATCGCTAGCGGTTCGGCTTTTGCGGCAAACGTAACTAAACAACAAGTTGTCGAGCACTATGCAGATGTTGCTCACGCGGTGTTTGCGGACTCTTTGACTACGGCGAAAGCTCTGGATCAGTCAGTAGAAGCTTTTCTAGCGAACCCAACAGCAGCGAAGTTTGCAGAAGTTAAACAAGTATGGCTTGCTTCTCGCGTACCGTACCAACAATCTGAAGTATTCCGTTTTGGTAACGCGATTGTCGATGATTGGGAAGGTCAACTTAACGCATGGCCTCTTGATGAAGGTTTAATTGATTACGTATCTTCAGATTACCAATACGAACTGGGTAATGAAGGCGCTAACGCTAATATCGTAGCAAACAAAGAGCTAGCGATTGGTGCTTCTAAACTCGATGTTTCGAAAATTACACCAGAATTGATCGCCGATCTAAATGAGGTTGGTGGTTCTGAGGCGAACGTTGCTTCGGGTTATCACGCAATCGAATTCCTACTTTGGGGCCAAGATCTAAACGGTACTAACGCTGGCGCAGGTCAACGTGCATACACAGACTTTGTTGTAGGCGCAGAATGTACTAACAACAACTGTGATCGTCGTGGCGATTTCTTGAAAGCGGCGGCTGAACTTTTAGTTCAAGATCTCGAGTGGATGGAAAAACAGTGGTCGGCAGATGTTAAAGGCAACTACCGTGAAGAACTACTAAACGATTCTGCAGATAATGGTCTGCGTAAGATGCTGTTTGGTATGGGTTCGCTTTCTTTGGGTGAGTTGGCTGGTGAGCGCATGAAGGTCGCTCTAGAAGCAAACTCAACGGAAGATGAGCACGACTGTTTCTCTGATAACACGCACAACTCCCACTACTACAATGAGCAGGGTATCTATAACGTTTATACGGGTCTATACAAGCGTGAAGACGGTACACTTCTGTCTGGTCCAAGCATCAATGATCTTGTGGCACAAAAAGATAAGCAAGCTGCAAAAGAGATTCAAAAGCAGTTTGACGTAACACGCGCGCAAGTAGGCCAACTGGTTACATCTGCAGAGAAAAAAGGTCAATACTTTGACCAATTGATCGCTGCGGGGAACACCCAGGGTAATGCGCTCGTCAACGATACCATCATGTCGCTAGTTGCTCAGACTACGCAAATTGAGCGTGCGGCGAAAATCGTTGGCATCAACAGCCTGAACCCAGACACCGCTGACCACGAGTTCTAATTTAGAACGAATGATTAAGAAAAGGGCTCAATTGAGCCCTTTTGCCGTTTCTTATTAGCTGTGTTTTTGAGAATTATTCCCATTTAAAAAGTCAGGTTATTTCTGTTTAAAGAGTCCTCGTATGAAGTTGTACATGAACACTGTCCTTACAAGCCTTCTTGCTATTAGCGCGTCTTCAGCATTTGCCTATGATGTTAAGTCAGGTGGCGACACCTCAGTTAAAAAAGATGGCGCTAACGCATTCTCACTTCCTGCTGGAAACCTACCCATGTCGAAACGCTTAGATTTTAGTGTGGGTAATAGTTTCTTCCGTAACCCTTGGGTGCAGGCACCAGCCTCAACCGATGCTCGTGATGGTTTAGGTCCTTTGTTTAACACGAATGGTTGTCAGAACTGTCATATCAAGGATGGTCGCGGACATCCACCAGAGCAGGGGGATAGACATGCTGTTTCGATGCTTGTGCGCTTAAGCATTCCAGCAATGACGCCAGAGCAAAAGAAAGCCTTCATTAAAGACGGTGTAATACCTGAGCCAACCTACGGTGGTCAGTTACAAGACTTTGCTCTTCAAGATCAGACACCAGAAGGCTCAATCGATATTACCTACACTGATGTGCCAGTGACATTTGCCGATGGCACTGTCGTCACGCTGCGTAAGCCAAGTCTTTCGATTACGAATCTAGGCTACGGTAAGATGCATCCAGATACACAGATGTCAGCGCGTGTCGCGCCCCCTATGATTGGATTGGGCTTACTCGAAAGTATTCCAGATGAAACACTTAAAGCTTGGGCTGATGAGCAAGACAAAGATGGCGATGGTATTTCGGGTAAAGTAAACGTTGTTTGGGATGTCCGCGCCAACGATTTTGCGGTTGGTCGTTTTGGTTGGAAAGCGGGCCAGCCAAACTTAATGCAGCAAAATGCCGCGGCTTTCAATGGTGATGTTGGTTTAACAAGCAACTTGTTCCCCCACGAAAACTGTACATCCAAGCAGTCAATTTGTGATGACTTACCGAATGGTGGCTCGCCAGAGGTGAGTGACAACATTTTGGATTTTGTTGAGTTTTACTCCCAGCACTTAGCTGTCCCGATTCGTCGTAATATCGACGACCCAGAGGTGAAGTTAGGTCAAGAGCTATTCGCTAAAGTGGGTTGTGAGAGTTGCCACAAAACCAATGTAAAAACCGGACCTCGTGAAAATCTACCCGCGCTATCCAATCAAACCATTCATCCTTACACAGATATGTTACTGCATGATATGGGACCAGGCCTTGCCGACAATCGTCCAGAGTATTTGGCTAATGGACAAGAGTGGCGTACTCAACCTCTGTGGGGGATTGGTTACACTCAAGAAGTGAATGATCACACATACTTCTTACACGATGGTCGTGCGCGTAACCTAATGGAAGCGGTGCTATGGCATGGTGGAGAAGCCGAAGCGGCCAAACAGAACGTGTTGAAGTTTAACCAAAAAGAAAGAGACGCGCTGATTGCTTTCTTGAACTCTTTATAGGATTCAATGATGAAACAGAAACATTATGTGTTGAATGCTGCGATCGCTATTGCGTTAAGTGGCTGTCAAGGAACGCAGGCAGATCTAGCACGGCCTCAAAGCACCAATCATCTTAGCCAAGGTGTGTATGAAGTGGAGTTTGCATCTGCCGATCTATTTAGAAATGAATCAACTCAGCTATCGGAGTTAGTTTCGGCTTATTGCGCTTCTACGTCTGACCTAGAAGTGGTGAAAGAGCAATGGCATCAAACTATGCTTGCGTGGATGGCATTGCAAGGCCAAGAAAGAGGACCTGAATCAGCATTAGCCCAAAGTTGGAACATACAATTTTGGCCAGATAAAAAAAACACCACAGGGCGCAAGATGAGCAGTTTGATTCAAAGACCGCTGGCTTGGTCTCAGCAAGATATCGCTCAACAAAGTGTCACCGTGCAAGGTTTGGGCTCTATCGAATGGTTACTGTATGACAAAGCATCTAATCTATCTGGTAACGCGGTAACTTGTGATACCGCACAAGCGATCAGTAAAAATTTAGAAATCAATGCGGATAGAATTGCCCGAGCGTGGGGGAATAACCCTTGGATTGATCTTGATGAAAAGCAGTGGGAGTCAGAATACATTGCGTTGCTTTCCAATCAGCTTGAATACAGCATGAAAAAAATGAGCCGTCCGCTGGCTAATTTTGGCAAGCCACGTCCGTACTTCGCTGAGTCATGGCGTTCAGAAACTTCCATGCGAAACCTGAAAGCCAATGTTGAAGCGATGCAAGCACTCTATTTTGCCAATGGAACAGGCTTAGACGCTTTGTTACGTGAAAAAGGTAAAGCGACGCTAGCAGACAGTATTTCCAATCAGTTTGCGATGACAGTTGAAACATGGCCAGGCGATGAAAGTCTGTTTGATATGTTGCAAACTAAACAGGGATACCAGAAGGCTTACTCACAGTACAACAAGCTAGAACAGCTTAAGTACTTGATCCACGAGGAAGTCGCGATTGAATTGGGCGTCATTATAGGGTTTAACGCAACTGATGGTGACTGATAACACAAGACGTTCACTACTTAAAGCCGCTCTTTTAGGAGCGGCTTATCCGTTGGCTGGTTGTGTTTCGACGTCGACGCAAAGCGCTACGCCAACGTTAATTGGTTGTTCGATCTCTGGCCGCGACCGTTTTAATGCTGTGGTTGCAGATCAAAATGGCATACCGATACGGCAAGTCGTACTACCTGATCGAGGTCATGGTGTTGCCTCTAACTCGGCTCTTGAACATGCGGTGGCTTTTGCACGTCGTCCCGGCAGTTATTTTCAAGTTTTCAACTACCAGACCGGTGAAACGATAAAGCTACGTGTTGCAGATGCCAAGCGACACTATTATGGTCATGGAGCGTTTTCTAATGATGGTAAATGGTTATATGCAACGGAAGGGGAGCGGGGCACTAGCCGAGGTATTATCGGTGTTTATGATGTAATTGCAGGCTACGAGAAGGTCGCCGAATTTACCGATTTTGGTCTTGGGCCGCATGAGGTGATTGTGATGCCCGATGATTCTTTAGCCATTGGTGTTGGTGGCGTTCATACCAACGGAAGAGAGCCACTTAACCTCAACTCTATGGCACCAAGTTTGAGCTACCTTACTGCAAATGGTGAGCTGATTGAACAGGTTGGATTGCGGGATCGCAAGTTGAGTATTCGTCATTTGGCTCATGATGGGTCAAAAACGGTATTGTGTGGACAGCAATACCGAGGAGAGCCCGATGAATATCCGCCACTTCTGGCTATGCATACTTTAGGTGGGGAGCTAGTCACCCTTAAAGCGGAACCAGAACAGTGGGCACGTTTTAATCATTACATTGCCAGCATTGCCGCGACAGAAGACTGGATTCTCGCAACATCTCCAAGGGGAAATTGTTACGGTATTTGGTCTAAGCATTCGCAAAAACTGGTTGAACTGTCACCACTGCCCGATGCTTCAGGTGTCGTGGTGCAAGGACAGGAGTTTAAGGTCAGTTCAGGCGCAGGAGGGGTGGTGAGCCAACTTCAGCCAGGAGATAAGCAAGTGATTCGCTCCGGCATTCAATGGGATAATCACTGGTCGGTAATTAGTTAATAAATAGAGTAAAAATAGAGAGGCTGACAAAAGTTTCAAAAACAAGTCGTACTCTAGGCCCTGAACTCTGCCATACTTTATATTCGAAGCATGGTGGAGGGCAGAGCAATGGGAAAGTGGACTTGTTGGTTGTTGGTGCTGTGTCTTTCGCCTTCGACGAGCTTTGCAACACAGTATTTTAATCAGATTGGTTGGCTTGAACCTGATAGCCAGCTTCATCGGTTACTTCAATACCCCGCCGTTGTTGAAGGGATCTACCGCAATAATAGCTCTCAGATGATTTGGTTTGACCTTCAGCAAAGCAGTAAACTTGAATTTCAACTCGAAGTGATTCATCACGCAAGTATTAGCCCCTTGTTCTCTCGCCAACTGAGTTATTTGCAGTTTTATCGCAAAAGTAATCGCTGGTTCGAATACGATGTGCTGGCAACGGATACACTGCTTCTTTACCTTAGCTACGCCGAAAGTGCTAAAACCAAGGGTAACGAATGGTTTTTTGGTAAAAAAATGGCTTATCCCTTACCTTTACCGCCAAACAGTTCACTTATCGCCACCCACAGAGCCATCGCCCAACAGTCACTAGGTGACTTAATTGAACGCTATACCCCTGACTCAGCAGGCTATCAATACCTGATTGACACGTATCTACACTTAATCAAGTTTCAAAAGCTTAACACGCCGCTTTACGCGCAGGTTGGTATTAAGTCAATGGGCGAAAAGTTAACCAACAGAGACGTTTTGTTACAAAGACTAGAAGTTGTCGACGTCAATATTATCGACGTAAGAAAAGATGTGACTTGGTTTGATAGTACGCTAGAAACTGCCATAAAACAGTTCCAGCGGCTACATGGATTGGAAGAAGATGGCATTATTGGCCCAGCGACAATAGCGTGGTTAAACTTACCGATTGAGAAGCGCCTCTCTATATTGGCGATTAACGCCGAACGCATTCGTTATTGGCCCGTGCAACGTGAAACCATTATTGTGGTGAATGTGCCAAGCTTTGAAATGAAGTACTGGTCGGCCGGAGAGCAAGTTTTTGAATCTAAGGTAGTCGTTGGTCGTAAAGCAAGGCCCACTCCGGTTATGAATACCAAATTAGATTCGCTCATTCTAAACCCAACTTGGAATGTCCCGTGGAAAATTATGGTTGAGGACATTATCCCTAAGGTTAAGGAAGATATTGACTACCTAACCAGACAAAACATTAAGATTGTTCCCAAGTGGGGTTCTGAAGATATTGTAAACCCAGAAGAAATCGACTGGGAAAACCTTAGACCAAGTTCATTTCCCTACCGCATGACTCAGTTATCAGGGAATGCTAACGCGTTAGGTTTATATAAATTCAATACGCCTAACCGTCGAGCCATATACCTTCACGATACCCCCAGTAAAGGATTGTTCGATGAAACGCAAAGAGCCTTTAGTTCAGGGTGTATTCGAGTCGAGAACGCTGACCTTTTCGCTGTAACGCTGCTAGAAACCCAAGGTTTGGAGCTTGAAGAAGACGCAAACAGCGAGGAGAGTGAACCCACGCCGCCGATCCCGAACCAAGCGATTCCTTTAAAAAGTCGCATTCCGGTTCATATTATTTACCAAACGGCATGGTACGAGGAAGGGAATGTCCACTATAGGGAAGATATTTACCGTTTAGACAGATTTCGTTACACAAAGGGCTAAAATTGACGGTATCTTTACCTTTACCACCTAAAATTATTTTTACTAATAGGTTCAATAGTTAAGCAAATAAATGCTCGCCTAGTGTGACTTTGAGCATGTTTTATGCATTTGCACTTCACAAGAGAGTTCGGTAGTGTCGCCGTTTGACACGTTTGGGCAACGATATTGTGAAGGAATTTAAAAGTGGCATTATCCCGACGAGATTTTATTAAACTGGCCGGAAGTGGTTTGGTTGTAGCGAGCTGTGCCCCAAGCGTGGCATGGGCATCATACCCAGATAAAACTCGCTCGCTAGCGTTAACCAATTTGCACACCCGCGAAGCACTTGAAACGTGTTATTTTGATGGCAGCAACTACGTGGATAAAGAGCTAGGTCGGTTAAACCATCTATGCCGTGACTTTAGGCGCAATGAAGTTCATGCCATGGATAAACGCCTATTTGATCATATCAGCCAAATTCAGCAAGAACTGGGTGTCGAAGCCGAAGTTCAAATCATTTCGGGTTATCGATCACCTGCAACAAATGAAGCGCTGCGTGGTAAGTCGAATGGTGTCGCGAAGAAAAGCTACCATATGTTAGGCCAAGCGATTGACTTTCGTCTTGACGGAGTGAACCTAAAGCAAGTTCGAGATGTGGCGCGAGAGTTACAGTTTGGTGGCGTAGGCTATTACCCCAAGAGTAATTTTGTTCACATCGATACAGGCCCTGTTCGTTACTGGGCGTGATCTTGCCTAGCTTAGAGTTGTCAAATTGGCGTTCAAGTGTCATAGTTCTGCCAGTTTAGATATATATCAAGGTTAAGCTATGTCTCTTAAGTACCAAGTTGTTCCCGTCACTTCTTTTTCACAGAATTGTTCCATCGTTTGGTGTGATGAAACCATGGAAGGCATTGTTGTCGACCCAGGCGGTGATGTTAAACAGCTTGCAATGCTGATTAAAGAGCTTGGTGTTAAGGTGGTCAATCTCGTGTTAACTCACGGCCACCTTGATCACGTTGGGGGGACTGAACCTTTGTCTCGCGAACTCGGCGGTGTGGAGATCGTTGGTCCTCATAAAGATGACAACTTTTGGTTGCAAGGCCTTGAAGGTCAAAGCAAGATGTTTGGCTTCCCGCTAACCGAAGCGTTTGAACCAAGCCAGTGGCTTAGCGAAGGTGATAAGATCACTTTTGGTAATCAAATCATGGATGTTATCCATACTCCGGGGCACACCCCAGGTCACGTTGTCTTATTCAGTGAAGAATCCAAACTTGCCTTTGTTGGTGATGTACTGTTTAACGGCTCGGTGGGTCGTACCGATTTCCCTAAAGGAGACTTCGATACTCTGATTGCGTCAATCAAGGGTAAGTTGTGGCCTCTGGGCAATGATGTACGTTTTGTACCTGGTCATGGCCCTGAATCTACATTTGGACGCGAGCGAGCTTCGAATCCATTTGTTGCCGATGAAATGCCTTTGTATTAACAAAGGAGCAAATTTCACTAAGGTCGCAGAAGCGGCCTTTTTTATGCGTCTGGTTCAGCGGCGGCTAAATATCGACGTAGCAGTCCAACAAACTCCTCTGGTGAGCGGTCTAAGTCATTGGTGGAAATGAAAATATCGTAATCATAATACTCTCGCTGATACCTCATTCTATTCGCTAACATAGCCAGTAAGCCCTTAAACTCTCTGCCATCTGAATTCAAATAAGCATGTGAGTCGAGTACGATGTCTTCAAAGTTTTGCCCTTGTTGATGCTGTTTTGCCCCTAGGTATAGAAGAGCACGTTGGCTGAGTAGTATCTCTGTCGCGACACGAGGGCAGATACTGGTCAAATAAGGAGAGTAGTGCTTTAACTTGACCCCAATCCAAGGTAAAGGCTGATGCCACCCCTCTTGCGCATAAGTGCAAATGCCAATTTTTTGCACGTTTGTCCACTTTATGACCCATCCACCTTTGAATAGGTGTTGCTGGAAATGAGTTGCTGTCAGAGTGAATCGGACGGTACTTTTTAGAATGAGCACATATCCAAACCCTATCAGTGCAGCAACCGTTACTGCGGTAAGTAGCGCTTGTTGCCACCCCGGTGCATAGAGCAGCAGAAAAAGACACCCTAGGGTGAAGATGCCAGTTAGCCACTTCACTGTGATAGAAGAAAAAACAAAGGGTTGATTGGTTAGGTGTACGGTTTGCATACTGGTATCTCTCTCAACAACAAATACATCTGTTTATATAATCAGTAGTTGAAGATTCGATCATTAGGGTTATTGATTAAATTGTAGCCGCATGTCGCTGTATCGCGTATTTTTGTGGCATAAAGCCGCCCATACCCTGTAAATGCGCACAATTTTTTGGTATAAATCGCGCTTCAAATTTTCACCACTGCTCCGTATGCAGTGAAATGGAGAAATACTCGATGAGACTTGCTCATAAGCGTAAAGTGCAGCTTAAACTGCAAAAACGCATTAAAGCGACAGTTGCAAACGTTGAAGCAACACAGAAAGCTAAGCCTGCAGTTGAGAAGAAAGTCGCTGTAAAACCAGCAGCGGAGAAAGTTGTAGCAGCAGCTAAAACAACGGACGTAGCGCTTACTCCAAAGCAACAACAAGTTCTAGATATTGTTGTTAACAACGCTGAAGGTATCAACCCTAAAGGGATCGGCCTAGCGGCTGGTCAAGAAGATGCAAAAGCGGCATCGTGGGCGACAGGTGCGCTTAAGAAACTGCTAGAAGAAAACCTAGTGGTCAAAGAGCAGCTTGCTGGCAACAAAGTTATCTACAAAGCCGTTTAATTGCCATGCGCCTAATCTAACCCGAGTTAGATAAACAATGCTTTAGAGCCTCGATTAAGTCGGGGCTTTTTCATTTTGTTAAATTATATTTAATACTCTCGTCACATTTCTAATCAATTCTTCGCTAGATTAGTCACTAGGTATATTTCACTTTGGAAGTTTTGCTTTCCAATTTTAACTTGTTGATTTATATCGGATGAATAAATACTGTTTAAAATCTCTTACGTATAACTACGTAGTTCTTTAGTCTAAACCACCTCTTCGTTGTTAAAAACAGTCCGTGTTCGCGCCTATTTCTTCTTGGTTATTGATGAACCACTCTGTATGAGAAATAGAACATACCCCAACAGGTATGACCCGTTAACAAAGGACGTGAACATGAGTCTTATCAAACAATCTCTAAAAAGAGTGCTAAAAGGAACTGCGATAGCGGCAGCGTTGGCTGTGGCAGCAACTTCTGCTACTGCAGCAGAGAAAGTGTATCGCTTAAAGCTAGCTGAAACCTGGGGTCCAAACTTCCCGGTATTTGGTGATGCAACAAAGAATATGGCGGCAATGGCCGAGAAGATGTCTAATGGCCGTCTGCAAATCCGAATCGACTCGGCGAATAAGCACAAAGCGCCTTTAGGCATTTTCGATATGGTCAAGTCAGGTCAGTATGACCTAGGACATTCAGGTTCTTACTACTGGAAAGGTAAAGTACCGAACACGCTTTACTTTACTTCAATGCCTTTTGGTATGACGCCTGCTGAGCAATATGCTTGGTTCTATCATGGTGGCGGTATGGAGCTGATGGAGCAGGTTTATTCTCCACACAACCTATTGTCCTTTCCTGGGGGTAACACAGATATCCAGATGGGTGGTTGGTTCCAAAAAGAGATCAATTCAGTAGAGGATCTGCAAGGTTTGAAAATGCGCATTCCAGGTTTTGCTGGCGAAATCCTAGCAGAGCTTGGTGCAAAGCCAACCAATATTGCGCCGGGTGAACTTTATACATCTTTAGAGCGCCGCACCATCGATGCGCTCGAATGGGTAGGTCCTTCACTCGATTTACGTATGGGTTTCCACAAAATTGCCCCGTACTACTACACAGGTTGGCATGAGCCGGGTTCTGAACTGCAGTTCCTCGTTAACAAGCGTACTTACGAGCGTTTGCCAGAAGATCTTCGTGAAATCCTACGCGTAGCGATGCGCACAGCCGCTTATGACATGTACACTCAAGCAACCCACGAAAGTGGTAAGAACTGGGTATCAATCAAGTCTGAATATCCTGATGTTCAAGTAAAAGACTTCCCGCCAGCAGTGATGAGTGCACTTCGTGAAGCCAATGGTCGCCTACTGGCGAAACACGCAGAAAAAGATGAGCTAGCGAAGAAAATTCAACAATCTCAAGCGGATTATCTTCAGCAAGTACGTTCGTGGACTGACATTTCTCACCGCGCGTACTTAAATAGCCAAGCTCAATAACAACTAAAAGAATAAGTGACGCCGTCACTTATTCTAAAGCCCAAGAAAACTTACCTATAAAAGCGCCACAAACTCATAGTGGCGCATATTCTAAATTCCATGGAGTAGGGAATGAGAAGCCTAATCTATATCGAGCGAATATTTAATCGTTTTGGTGACTTCCTAGGGTGGTTATCAAGCATATTATTTATCTTGCTACTAGCTAATGTCGTTTACGACGTTGTGATGCGTTACGTATTTAACGACGTTTCCATAGCGTTTCAGGAAATGGAGTGGCATCTGTTCTCAGCAGTCTTCCTACTTGGTGTTCCTTATGCAATCAAAGCGGGTGGTCATGTTCGAGTCGATCTCTTCTATGAGCGATTATCGAATAAGGCTCAGGCCATCATCGATTTGCTTGGAACGCTTATCTTCCTTTTCCCATTTTGTTTATTGGTGGCTTACTACGGTATTGATTTTGCCAAAGAGAGCTATGCCTTAGGCGAGACGTCAGGTGACCCCGGTGGTTTGCCATATCGCTGGATCATTAAAGCGATGATTCCGTTGTCATTCTTCTTTATGGCGATCAGTGGCGTTGGTTTACTGCTGCATTCACTGAATAAAATCGTCAATCCACATCTTATTTACTCACAAGATCGCAAATAAAGGGGGCTACAGTGGTCGGTATCGTAATGTTTTTTGTCGCCTTGTTTGCACTGCTACTTGGCTTTCCGGTTGCGTTTACCTTTGGGGGTATCGCATTAATCTTTGGTGTTTGGGCAGAAGGCATGGACATGTTTGCTTTCATGCCGTACCGAATTCAGTCCATTATGGAAAACACAGTACTTATGGCGGTACCGCTGTTTGTGTTCATGGGACTGGTTCTGCAAAAGACTCGTTTGGCCGAGCAGTTACTTGAGTCTATGGGGAAGCTGTTTGGTGGTGTCAGAGGTGGATTAGCCATTTCAACGGTTTTGGTGGGTGCACTTCTCGCGGCATCGACTGGTGTTGTTGGCGCATCTGTTGTGGCAATGGGATTAATCTCCTTGCCTGTAATGCTCAAATACAACTATGACAAAGGGTTAGCCTGCGGCACTATTTGTGCTTCTGGTACGCTTGGGCAGATTATTCCACCCTCGATTGTCCTTATCTTACTGGGTGATGTGCTTGGTGTCCCAGTCGGTGACTTGTTTCAAGCGGCAGTTTGGCCGGGCCTAGTTCTGGTTGGCGCCTATGTTGTTTATATCCTTATCTACGCCAAACTTAACCCCGAAGCGGCGCAGCCAATGCCAAGTGATGATAGTTTAAGTCGCAAGCAAGAAATCATCGCTGCCCTTAAAGCAGTTGTACCACCTTTAGCTCTGATTATTGTTGTTCTCGGCTCAATATTCGCAGGTGTAGCAACACCGACTGAGTCAGCGGCTCTAGGGGGCGCTGGGGCGATTGTACTGGCGATATTGTACCGACAATTTAGTTGGTCGATGGTGTATGACGCCTCAAAAGAGACCGTTAAAGTGACGGCAATGGTGTTTGCTATCTTACTTGGTGCAACGGCGTTTTCTATGGCCTTCACTTACACAGGCGGTGATTATTTAGTCGAAGAGTGGATGCTACAAATCCCAGGTGAGAAATGGGGTTTCCTCATTATTACTATGCTGGTGATACTGATTCTCGGCTTTTTTATCGATTTTGTAGAGATTTGTTTCATCATTGTACCCATCATCGCTCCCGTTGCTGAAATCATGGGTATCAATATGACCTGGTTTGCCATTTTGATTGCGATGAACCTACAGACGTCTTTTTTAACCCCACCGTTTGGCTTTAGCCTTTTCTATCTAAAAGGTGTGGCACCGAAAGGGGTGACGACGAGAGATATCTATCGAGGTGTGATGCCATTTATTGCGATTCAGATTCTCGTACTCGCATCATTGCTCGTGTTCCCTGAATTCTACGGAATGTGATCCTTTAGTTACGTATTATTAACAACTGCTGTTAAAGTGGGGCTGCTTACCAAATTGGTAAGCAGCCTTTGTTGTCATTGGGGGAAGGGATGCCTCTACAAGCAAAATTGATTCTACTTAGCCTACTACCTTTGCTGCTCGTCACCGCACTTACGAGTTGGATCTCGATTCATCAAGCAAGAACTCTAGGTGAAAAAGAGATTCAGATCTTTGAAGATGGGTTGATCCGTTCAAAGGAGACTGCGCTCAAAGACCATGTCGCACTGGCGTTTGATGCGATCTCACACATTTATAACGATGAAAGTCTGCCTGAAGAGATTGCAAAACAGCAGGTTAAATCCGTGTTGTCGAAACTTCGTTATGGTAAAGACAAAGACGGCTATTTCTTTGCTTACGACGCGCAAGGAACCAATCTAGTTCATCCAATCATGCCCGATCTCATAGGCCAAAACCTGATTGACCTTCAAGACGAGAATGGTGATTTACTGATTGAAGCCCTGCTAGAACAAGCTCAAAGTGGCGGGGGATTCCATCGTTACTTGTGGCAGAAACCGTCTACCGGAGAAAACGTAACTAAGCTCAGTTACGCGGCGTGGTTAGACAAATGGAACTGGATGGTCGGGACAGGGCTTTATATAGAAGATATCACTTATGAAGTCGCTAATTTAAAATCAGAAGTGAGTAAAAACATTGAAACGACTTTCTTCTCTGTGATCGTCATTGTGATAGTGACTGTGGGGGTGATTGTGGTGATTACCCTCGCTGTGAACTTGCATGAGCACCGATTGGCTGACAGAAGTTTGAAAGAGTTGGCTCATAAAACGGTGATGTTTCAGGAAGATGAAAAAAAGCATCTTGCTCGCGAGCTTCATGACGGAATCAACCAATTACTGGTGTCGAGTAAATGCCATTTGGAACTACTATCGAGTAAGATTACCGACGCACCGTTGCAACAGCACTTGGTCAAGTCTCAACAATCATTGATGACGGCGATCAACGAGGTAAGGCATATTTCCCATAACTTACGTCCAAGTGCTCTAGACGATATTGGTTTAGAGGCGGCGATGAATACACTACTGCAAGACTTCAAATCGCACTCAGGTGTCGACGTTGAAGCTTCTTTAACTACCCAGCCTGGAAAACTAAAATCAGAAGTTGCGACGACTTTGTATCGTGTTGCTCAAGAATCATTGACCAACATCGAAAAACACGCTCACGCCAAAACGGTTAGCGTGATATTGCATCAGATGGGGAATATGCTTCAGCTTATTATTCGCGATGATGGTGTGGGTTTTGATGTGAACGCTTCGCTGAGAAAAAGTGGCATTGGATTGCGTAATATGCGCGAGCGAGTTGAGTTTATCGGTGGTGATTTTGAAATAGAAAGTGAGCCAGGCTTTGGCACCGAGATAACTGTACTACTGGAATTGGATGGATTGGTATATGGATGAACCGATTAGAGTGGTGATTGTCGATGATCACCAAGTGGTCTTAGATGGATTTATCGCACGACTTCAAACTGAACCTGAGATAGAAGTAATAGGTTCAGCCAGTAATGGGTTAGAGGCTATTGATGTCGTGAAGTCATTAAATCCGGATGTGGTTTTGATGGATGTCAGTATGCCGACGATGAATGGTATCGATGCAACTCGCGTCATTAAGGAGTCGATGCCTGATGTCAAAGTGCTTATGTTGACGATGCATGACAATCGCGAGTACATCATGAAAGTGATGCAGGTTGGGGCAGTAGGCTACATGCTTAAAGAAATATGTGCGCGACGCATGGTTCAAGCGATTAAAACTGTCTACCAAGGTTCCACTTACTTTTGTGAATCAGTCACGCAAACACTTTTTTCGCAGGAAGTTGTTCCAGTGGCACAAAAGCCTAATCCGCTTAGTCGCCGTGAAGAGGCAATACTTAAGCTTGTTGCGGAGGGAAACAGTAGCAAGAAGATTGCTTCACTACTTAATATCAGTTATCGAACGGTCGAGACACATCGGCAAAACATTAAACATAAACTCGACCTCCATAGCACGGCAGAACTGGCTAAATACGCTGTCGAGCAGGGAATAGTTGCGTAATACTAACCAGAATAAATTCATCATCACCTAGTTATCCCGGTTAGTATAGTTTTGTAATGATTGTAAGTAGGCGCGAGTCTTGGCTACGACGGTGTTAGGATAGCGCTATGATTCACTGAAAAAGTTGATTGCTTGTGTCTTACCCAAAAAATATTCATCAAAATTACCATGCTCACATCTATTTTGACCAACAGACTTGCGAGTTAGCTAGACAGATTCGCGAGCAAGCCATGGGCCGATTTGAACTGCCAGTTGGTAAGTTTAACGAAAAGTTAGTTGGCCCTCATACGATGTGGAGCTTTTCCATTACCTTTACTTCAAGTGAGTTTGAGTCTGTGGTTTCATGGCTAGATGAGGCACGACATGGGTTGTCTGTATTCGTTCATGCGCTCACTGGAGATGATGTAAGAGATCACACTGAGTATGCATATTGGCTCGGCAATTCTGTTGAGTTAGACCTGTCAGGTCTTTAGCCTCGATATTGGCAAGAGCACTGTACTGCAAGTTGTCATGCTTTTGGTTGAGCGCTCTTACCAACATAACTGGCAGTTCATTTCTGTCTGACCATATACACCTTCTCGGCGAGCAAGGTGTTTCTCACCTTCGACAATCCCCATTTGAAAGCCATTTTCAATAAACGAATCTAAAACGCCAGCGGTAAATATGCCGCGCATTGCGCTATCTTCTACGACGATCGATTTCTTAAATTTATCCAGTTGCATCGATTTGATTGTGATTTTATCCGTTGTCACTTTAAGCATAATCTTAGTTACAACAAGAAATTAAAATGATTTCATGTTTTTATATCCAGTATTTGTTGATCTTAACAATGAACCAACTATACTGGTTATAGATACAGGTAAATAGGAGGTCTATTATGTTGTTGGAAACCATCGAACGCGTTAACCGCCTACGTCAACAAGCAATGTCAGATCCTGAGTTTATTCAATCGGCAAAGGCTCATGAAAGGGCGCTAGAAGATCAAAATTACCACTACTGTGCTAAAGCCAAGTGTGCAAAGCAGAGAAAAGACCGCCGTTTAGCCGACATTTATCAACAAGCTGAGTTTGGCCACGAGCCGGGCAACGCTAAGCATTAAAACACGGATTTAAAGAAGCAGCTTTCGGGCTGCTTTTTGTTACCAGCAAGCAGTTAGGTTACTGCTAAAAAAATGGTCGCCTTTCAGCGACCTCACAAACAGGAAGTAATGGATACCATAGAGAGGCAATGTGCGTTGTAGTCACTTTGCCTGTTATTAGCTTAGTCCAAATTGTATTGGTTGCTTGGTTTTGTGCATAATTGCCGTAAACAAACGGATAATTAGTCGTTATTGTTGTTAAGTGTTAGTTCTATTATGTATTTTTATGTGGTTTTAAATTGGTTATTTATGCTGCCGTTCTGCTTTGTTTGTGGTTTATAATGCTGCTTTCCTTTCTTGTTTTATTGTAAATATATTATAATGAGCACTCTGATTTGATCGGTGACAATGAAATCTAAGATTTGCTAATCATATGTGCGACTTAGCTCACATCAGCTCTGCCTAACACATGTATTTCAGCGTAGTATTGCACCTCCTGAACGGTTACACCGGAAACAACAATGGATAATAAACTCGGCTTGAGTTCGCTAACGGCAATCGTCATAGGCTCGATGATTGGCGCGGGTGTTTTTAGTTTGCCTCAAAACATGGCTTCTGTTGCTAGCCCCGCAGCAGTAATAATTGGCTGGACGATCACTGGCGTTGGCATGATCTTTCTTGCGCTCTCATTTCAAAAGCTTGCCTCACACCGACCAAATGTAGATAGTGGCGTTTTTGGTTACGCCAAAGCAGGTTTTGGTGATTTTGTCGGCTTTTGCTCGGCTTGGGGATATTGGTTGAGCGCTATGCTCGCGAACGTATCCTATTTGGTCATCGTATTTAGTACGCTGGGAATGCTGTTTGATACGCCAGACAATGTCATTTTTGGCCAGGGTAATACGATGATCTCAATCATCGGTGCTTCTTGCCTACTGTGGATGGTGCATGCCTTGGTGCTCCGAGGTGTTCAAACTGCTGCGCTGATCAACATGGTGACCACCTACGCCAAGCTAGTGCCTTTGTTTATCTTCATTATTTGCGCCGCATTTGCATTTCAATGGAACACATTTACTTTAGATTTTACCGGACTTCACTTTGGCGAAAGTCATGATCTGATGTCTCAGGTTAAGAGTACTATGCTGGTCACGGTATGGGTGTTCATCGGGATTGAAGGGGCAGTTGTTGTTTCTGGTCGAGCAAGAAATCGTAAAGATATTGGCCGTGCGACTATTTTAGGTCTTCTTACGGCATTAGCGATTTATGTCTTTGTTACCTTGCTTTCAATGGGGGTAGTGAAACCAGTTGAATTGGCTGGCTATCACAATCCTTCTATGGCGAAAGTGCTCACAGAAATATTGGGCCCCTGGGGACAATACATCATTAGTGTTGGTTTGCTGATTTCAGTATGCGGCGCGTTTTTGAGTTGGACGGTATTGGCATCAGAAGCGCCATACCTATGCGCAAAAGAAAAAATGTTTCCTAAGCGCTATGCAGAGCTAAACAAAGCCGGTAGCCCTGTTAAGCCATTAACATTGACCAATATTTGGATTCAAATCTCGCTTGTGTTTGTGATGTTTGCAGGCAGTACTTACGACACCCTGCTGATTATCGCATCGGAAATGATCTTAGTACCGTATTTCCTGGTTGGTGCTTTCGTACTAAAAATAGCAATTGAAGAGAAGAATAAAGGGAGTTTGCTGCTGATCGGTACGGGGGCGACACTCTACGGAGTTTGGTTGCTTTACGCATCGGGTTTAAACTACTTGCTGCTTTCGGCTATCTTGTATGTGCCAGGGTTGTATTTTTATATCCAAGCTAAGAAAGAGCAGGGCATTAACCCATTTGAAGGTCGTGAAAAGCTTGGGGCAGGAATGCTTGGCGTTGTAGCGATGCTAGCCGTTGGTATGATTTGGCAAGGCAGCTTAAGTTTGGCTTTCTAAGCCGTTTATCTTGACAAAGTCCCCTACCCACAATGGTAGGGGATTTTTCTATCTGTACTTGGCTGTATATTTAAAGCGTAAACTGTCAAAAATGGTAAAGATTAGACCCGCCCATATAAAACTGAAGCTGACGAGTTTCACTTCATCAAAGGCTTCACCAAACAAGTAAATCGCTAAGAAGAATTGGATAGTCGGCTCGATATATTGCATTAATCCGATGGTCGACATGCTGGTTAATCGAATCGCAATTGAGTAGAACACCAAAGGAAGCAGAGTAGCAGGAGCTGCGCCTAAATAGAGTGCTAACGTAGTTGCCCCTTGATGAAGGGATTCTGTGGCTACTGTGATTTCTTTGTAGCCCATATAGAAAAAGGCGATAGGCAACAGCACCAAGGCTTCGACATACAGTCCGGTGCTCCAGTTATAATTGATTTTCTTTTTACACCAACCGTAAAAGGTAAAGAAAATCGCCATTGTTAGCGCAATGTACGGGATCTCACCATAATGGATGATTTGATAGGTAAGGCCAAGACACGCGAGCACAAGGGCGACTTTTTTGCCAATCGACAGCGACTCCTTCAAGAAAAATACGCCGAGTGCCATCATGGTAATTGGGCTGATAAAAAAGCCTAGACTGGCGTCAATAACTCGATCATTGGTCAGCGCCCACGTAAACGCACACCAAGAAATAGACATCATGATTGTTGCCGCTGTTGTATAGGCGAGGGAACGTTTGTCTGCCCATATTGCGCGAATGTCTGGTAGACGCCCAGTGACGCTTAAAACGATCAGCGCACCGAGTGGCACAGACGCAATTAGGCGCATTGCGAGTAATTCATCGGTCGCAGCATTGGGCAAAAATTGATAATAAAGTGGCAATAGGCCCCAAAGTAAAAACGACAAAGCGGCCATTCCATTGCCTAGGCGCTGCTCAGGCATAGCATTCTCGATAGGGATAATAATTGAGCAAAATTTAAGCTTTAATAATCTAAAAGTAAAGCAAAGATTTCATTACTCGATAATTGGTAATAAATCGTTATATAACAGTGTCTTGTATTGATTTTATGTATGCATTAAATCTAAGCCAAGAAGCAGCAAGACGCCAACAGTACATGTCAGCGTGGATAGCACGGTCGTTAGAGCAATAATGTTGGCTGCTAGCGTCGAGTTGCCTCCCATCGAGCGAGCCATTACGTAACTTGCTGCCGCTACAGGTGCTGCATTCATAAAGAACAAAACACCGAGTTCAATGCCGCGAAAGCCGAGCCAATAGGCGGAGGTAGTGATTAGAACGGGCGCGATGACCAATTTATTGCTACTGGCAAACCAAGACGGCCCTTGCTCCTTCTTTAATGAACCTAAGTTTAGTGAGCCGCCAGTACACAATAATGCCAGGGGCAGGGTCATTTTAGCGAGATAGTTGCCTGCATCTACTGCGATAGCTGGAACAGGGATAGAGAGTAGATAGATAACCAGTCCTAGGAGGATGGATATGATTAACGGGTTCTTTGTCAGGGTTGAGATCATCATCTTTCCAACATTTTCACCTGACTCAACCCCTTTGGGTGTTAAACATATCACAGCAAGAATATTGTAGGTCAGGGTAATGGCTGCCACGTAGATAGCGCCTAACGCAACACCTTGCTCGCCAAATGCGTTAGCCACATAAGCAATACCAATAATGCCGGTATTGGCTCTGAAACTACCTTGAACAATGACGCCTTTATCTGGAGATTGGGAAAAAAGACCTTTGACTGTGATGGAGGAGAAGACAAAAAACAAAACACTCGAGACAACCCCAAACGCAATAAAACTACTAGCGGCATGAAAATCGTGCTCGGAAACAACGATGCTCAAGAACAGCATCGTCGGCAGGGTGACTTTGAAGACCAACTTAGAGCCGACATCAATAAAGTTCTCGTTGATCAACCCAATGCGCTTAAACATAATTCCCAAGATGAGCATCAAGCAGATAGGCCCAGTTATTGAAATAGAAAATTGCAATTGGTTGAGAATGTCCATGAATGCCGTCTTGCTTGGTTAGAATCAGAATTACACCATACCAGACTGTAAGTGGTTGGTGGATAATAAATAATCGTTGTCTTAACGTGGCTGTTAGTTATGTGTCTCCATAGTATCTGCTTCTGCGCAGTCTCTTGAAACCAACACACTTCACACAATCACCAACTGCATTTAGCACAAGCCTTCAAAAAACCAATACATTGCCGATATAGTAGAGTGAACATTGCATAGCGAGTGCGTATCTACAGCTTTTTTACTTTGAAAAGGTTATACTTAAAGGTTAGAGCAAGCTATGAATAGCACGGAGCAGGATCAGGACCATGAGTAGCTTTATACAGAAAAGACAGTTTTACCGCCTAAGATACCCGAAACGAGCGCGTCCTTTTGTTAGGCTCGGAGAAGACTTATTTCAAGTGACTGAAGTCTCTGAGGGCGGTATTCGAATGGTAGTGAGCAACGCTAACAATATGTATAGAGGCCTCGAGGTTAAGGGCATGCTGAACCTTAATGACCAAAGCCGCGTCGAGATAGAAGGGGCAGTGCTTCGTTTTGATCGTGATGAAGTGGTTGTGCAATTGCGAAAGGGCCCGACATTCAAAATCATGGTCGACGAACAAAGAAAGATTCGCAACAAGTACCCCGTATTCTTCGCACGGTTAAGAGAAGTAGCGGCTTAATCGCTTTGTTGAAAGATTTAACGTAGAAATGGAGCTTTAGGCTCCATTTTCTATTTCGATAGCTAGAAATGTTCTGCTTGTTTGCCGTGCTTGCTTAACTCTAGCGTAAGGCGCTGGGCTTGGTGGTAATTCACCAGCATCCGGTTTACAAGTTGCTGTAAGTGTTCAACATTGGGCAATTGCTGTTTATCACTACTTACTCTCGCTTCGGTCGCCAAGTTTAAGACTTCAGCAAAGTTGAGTTCACAAGCGGTGCTTTCTATTTGCTTTAAGACAAGAGTCATTGAATCAAACTTGGTTCCGGAATAGGCGTCGATCAACTGATCAGTTAACTGATTTAGTTTGGTTTTGAGGCTAAGTAGCATCTCAAGTTTAGTTACTCTACTTAATGTTGGATCATTGAATGTCGAACTAACAGAGAGTTCTTCTTCTGTTAGCGCTAATTGGCTTGCTGGGCGACGAACAAGCGGTACAACTTTTGGGCTTTCAGCATTACTGTGAGTGCAGGTGGTGATCTGTGAATAGAACTGTTTAAGTGCTGTTTCAAGGCTAGGCTTTTGCAGAGGCTTGGTTAGAACAAAATTTGCACCAGCGCCAATCAACGCGTCATGTGCTTCTCGAAACACATCAGCAGTATAGGCAAATATCACGGTGTTTAGCTTTAACTCATTTCGAATTCTCGCAATTGTTTCTACACCGCTCAGGTTAGGCATATGATTGTCGATAACGATTAGATTGAATTGACTATGCTTAAGTATATTCAAGGCTTGTAAACCGTCTTCAGCCCAAATGATGTCGCTAGCGAAGTCTTTGAGGAAACGTTTCGCAACGACAGCGTTGACCCGGTTGTCTTCCACTAACAGTATTTTGATTTGTTCATTAATTGCTGGCTTTTCTGAAGAGGAAAATTCAATATCATTGACGTCTACCTGAGTACGCAGAATCTCTAACGGTAGGAAAATATCAAATTTGGCACCTTGTCCGATTTGGCTTTCAACAGAAATCGCCCCACCCATCAAATCGACGAGTTTTTTCACGATAGAAAGGCCTAGCCCCGTCCCGCCAAACTTTCGTGTTGTAGATAACTCAGCTTGCTCAAATGGAACGAATATGTGATCTAACTTATCTTCGTCGATACCAATTCCTGTATCAGTGATAGAGAAATGCACACCGTGTGTGTCACCTTTTTCAAGCTCTATATTGACTTCCACCTTACCTTGATTGGTAAATTTAATAGCATTGCCAACTATGTTAAACAGTAGCTGTCGTGTACGTGCGGCATCGCCTACTAGCTTAATGCTGCCTGTTTGATAGCTAGGTATGACTAGGTCAATCTCTTTTTTTTGAGCCAGAGGTCTAAGGGTACTGTCTAAAGGTTGTACTAGCTCTTTTAAAGAGAACTGACTTTGTTCCAAGACGAGTTTTCCTTGTTCTACTTTTGAAAAATCGAGAATGTCATTGAGTAGCGTCATAAGGTGATTGCCCGATTCAATGATCATCTCAGCATGAGACTGAATATTCTTGTCTTGGCTGTCTTCATGGATCATCTGCGCAATGCCCAATACTCCCCCCATAGGGGTTCTTAGCTCGTGGCTCATGGTTGCCAAGAATAATGACTTAGCTTGATTGGCTTTTTCGGTTCGGTCGATGGCCTCTTGATAGGCGCGGTTGTTTCGTTTGAGTTCTTTCAAACGATGAAGATAGGTATATACAACCAGTGCCGAGATCACTAATCCAAGAAAGGAAATGAGTTGAAACATGCGACCTTGAATATCGAGGGCTTGCTGCCGAAGAGACTCCTCTGTTTGTTCAACAAATGCTGAATGAGCAGGTGAGAGTAATGCGGTAAAAAGTTCTCGCCTTTGAGAGTCAACTTCTTGATACGTCTGAATCGTGGGCCACATCTCACCAAACGTTTGCTCTAGTTCAAGAGAATTCCGCATCTCTTTCGACAACAGCGCGCGTTCGAGTACTGTACTCCCTGTCGTAAGTTCCATGTGCTCAATGACGGAAGAAAGCATCGCGTCTTTTACAATAATTAGACCAACCAATTTGTCTAATGTTGCTGTTAGTTCGAGTAGTGATTGGTGAAAGTTGTTCAAAACATCAGTAGATTGCTCAGTATAGAAACGAATCGTTGAGGTTTGATTGTAATTTAATAATAGTGCTTTGCTTTCTCGCTCTAGGTCAACAATCACTGAATTCAAGTAATAAGGATCTAATTGGGGAGACAATGCATGATTGGTTACCGCATCACGAACGCTGATGACCTCATGGCCTAGAGAACTAATCGCAGATTGATAAGAGGTAATGTGCCGATGTTCAAGGTAGAGAAAATACACCACGAGAACTACCGACAGCACTATAGCGGAAGCGACTGAAAATAGGACTTTAGTTTGGTTCATTTTCAAGCTCCTTTAAGATGTCGGGTCTATCAGCAGAAAGAGAGTTTAAAAAGGCATTGATTGCCACAATTTCATCGTTACCTAACGAGAGGCCGAGTTGGCTTTGAGCCATAATTTGAATAGCATCTACCAACTTTTCCGTCTGACCATCATGAAAGTAAGGGGAGGTAGTCGCGACATTTCTTAAACTTGCCACCCTAAAAATGTACTTATCTTCCATGTTGTTGGTATGCATGTGGCGACCTGTATCGCTAGAGCGTTCTTCTCCTTGGTATGTTTTTCCATACAAGCCAAACTTCATCACCATGCCGCCTCCTATATTGGTGCCTCGGTGACAACGGATACAGCCATACTGTTGAAATAGCCTCCACCCTTCGATTTGGTGACTCGTAAGAGCCGTGTCATCTCCTCGCAGGTAACGGTCGAATGGCGCGTTAGGAGTGACAAGTGCATTCATAAACTCGACGAGCATTGCTTTGATAGTACTTTCGTTTACCTCCAGCTTCTGCTCGGCAAATAGATGTGAATACAGAGGGGAGCGGGCGACATATTGAGTAATGAACGCCCAAGTTGAATTCATTTCAATATTGCTATGTATTGGCCCATCAATTTGGTCATTTAAAGAGTTTGCTCTGCCATCCCAGAAAAATCGATAATTGAGCGCGGCATTAAAAACAGTGAGCGAGTTTCTTATTCCTTGGCCTTCTACTCCAGTGGAAACCTTTGTTGGCTCTGCACCATTGCTCGCCAAATCATGGCATGACTCGCAACTGATTTGGCCATTTGATGAAAGTTGGGGATCTTTGAACAAAAGCCAACCGATTTTTACGTGTGCCTTGTTTATCTGACCTAATTCTGGAATGGGAGAAATCAGCTTGCCGGTAGAAGTTAACGATTTATACCGAGGTGTCTTTATGTCGTGATGTTGGTGCTCATCATTATGTTGGCGGCTGATTGTGTCGTCCTCACTAAGTCGCCAAATGGATAAGATACTCACCACAAAAACGAGCGCAATTAGTGTAGCGAGTAACCTGCGGTTTTTCGTCATATCTCTCTTTCCGTATCTTTGTATTCGAGCACAATTTCATAGGCACTATGTAAATATAGTTTCATATGTAAAAAATGCAGACACAATGGCAAAAAGGCCATCGACAGGATCAGAGATTGAAAACAGGAAAGTTCTACCTGTAATTTTTACTCTGTTTCAACCTGAATAAATCATTAATCTATATAGGGTTATAGTTACCGGGTATCCGTTATGTCTGAATTAGAAAAAATGATGTCGGGTCAAAAGTTTGATGGCACCGATCAAGAAATAGACGCTCTGCGTGTTCATGCTCTAAATACGCTGCAACAGTTAAATCTTGCGGTTGAACCAAGTGAACGACAGGTACTTTTGCAGTCTCTTTTAGGAAAGTTCGGTTCAAGCATTGTTCAGTCACCTCTTCATTGCGAGTTTGGTAAAACAATTGAAATAGGCGATAACACCTTTATCAATATGAATGTCGTGATGCTCGATGGCGCGAAAATTAGTATCGGTAGTCATGTCTTAGTGGGGCCAAGTACACAGTTTTATACGGCGTCCCACTCTTTGGATTTTGTAAAGCGCAGAAAATGGGAAACATACTGTCTTCCTATTACCGTTGAAGATGATGTTTGGATTGGTGGCAATTGTGTCATCAATCAAGGAGTGACGATTGGGGCACGTTCTGTGATTGCTGCCAATTCGGTCGTTAATCATGATGTACCGCCAGATTGCTTATATGGTGGTACGCCAGCCAAATTAATACGACGTTTAGATCAGGTCGATTAAAACATTATTGTTCGACTCTCAGCCTAATAATCTCACTCGAATTGTTGCTTCGCATATTGAAACTTAGCCCACTTAAAGCGGGCTAAGTTGTTTCTAATATTCAAAAGTTTCAAGTTCTCTAACGAAAGGACCGCCCCTTAAGTGGTAGCTGAATTTGTCTTACAGCGTTTTTCACTCGTGGTTTATGAACAGTAGTGTGTTTGATTTTCTTGAATAGGCGACTATCAAATGCCCCTTCCTGTTTTAAGTCTTCACATAGACTATCGATAAGTTGTTTATCTACATCCCACATTGTAAATAAATGAACGTAGTGACGAACTTGATCAACCTCTTGTCCATTCTCGCAAACTGTAACAGTGGTACTTTCTTTAGCCAATGAATAGCGGAAAATGATCTCTTCATTGGGTTGGCAAAAGATTAGCGAGAGTGAAAGCGGTGTTCGCTGTAACCACAGGCCTTCAGGTAGCGGTGAGCCTTTGTTAGCCCAATAGTCGGCAACATCTGCAAGCTGCTTGTGAGCATACTGAGCTACTTCTTGGGCTTTCATGGTTAACCGTATCTGTTCCTTATAGCTATTGCGCGCAAAATACTCCCATAAGACTATGGGTGATAGGCCATTTCGTGATCCTGCAAATGTGGTGTCTGGAGAGCCAATGTACTCAGGGTTGTCGGGAGGAGAGACCATATACTGCTGCTTGGTCATATAGATACCTGTTGGCCAAGGGGCTCCAGGAAACTTGTGTCCGCTGGTCACTATCGAGTGCACCATTGGATTTTTGAAGTCGAAATCTGGTCCACTATAGCCGTCATGTTCACGAAAGAATGATTGATACTCATCGCAATCTTTTGCCATTTTGATAAATGGTACGTAGCTTCCGCCAAGAGCGCCATCAATATGAAGCCAGTAGCCCGTACGCGTTTCACATCCACAAGCCGGGTCATCTGGATCAATGGGAACCTGCCTTTCCCATAGACCATTTTCTTGAAGTATCGGCTTTAATCTCTGGGTGATCAGTGAAACGTTATCGTATGCTCCTTTAAATGTTGTTCCACAGTTGAGCACGAGTAGAATAGGGTAGCCTTTTTCGGCGAAAAACGTGACATACTTGATAAGCTTGTCGACGTCAATTGCTCCCGAGCCCGCAGGAAGTTCTTGTGTTGGCCCTTCGGATTCCACCTCGGTTGGCCACTGTTTACCAGGACTCACCGGGTTGCAATCTGGGTACAGCCGATTACCTAGCTCACCAAAAGTTTCGATTTTCTCTACAGCCATCGCTTTTACGATAGAGTAGTGAGTGTCCTCGGAAAAAAACGCGACAGGAGTATATGCGTTAGGGGTTTGCTTAGGGGGAGTGGGATGGTGCGCATACACTTGGCAATTTGAAATAGTATCACCATCATCGGTTTCTGCACGAATTTCCTCTTCGAGTAGCATGACGCCACTGAGGTAATCGCGCGCATTCAACATTCCATACAAGTTGCCTTCTGTGCTACCCATTGTTAGCACGTATCCCCAATAGCTTTCACCCACACCTTTCTGGAAGTCTCCATTTTCGTCAATGTATGGTCCTTGAGAAGGCCATTGCGCATTCCATAGTGAAGCATAGTAATCAAGTACAGAGCGCTCTACACATTTCGAGTTGATCGTATAGTTGCCGTTGACGAAGGGGTCGCCAACATTGTTCAGACTGACATTAAGAAAAGGCGCTAAGCGATTTTTGTAGCTTATATTTTCTTCTGTCTGATAACCAAGAAATCGCTCTTTTTGGGAATCTACGTATGCCTGAATTTGCTCATAAACGCTGTTTTGTTCACCGCAACTCTGACCGGTAGGAGGCAATTCAACGTCAAACCCATTGATAGCTTGCTCTGTGTAGTGGAAGTCATAGTTTCGCTCTGCGTATACCTCGATTGGGTCGGCAGACGGGGGCGTTATTTTGCCTATTGCGAACTCAGGGACTTGCTCGATCCAAGGCGTTCGTTTTGGCCCGTAGTTGATTTTATTGTCGTTACTCATAATTTTTGCTCCAAGATTTAAATACTTAGTATCAGGAACAAGTAGCGAGAGTGTTTTTCGCTACCTAGCCAACACGAAAACTCGTGTATAGCTGACTATAGTCACTGAGCAGAGCCTCAAAATGAACAGTTCGAAAAGTCGCTATGGGATCTCATATATTTACCTGGGAAATGAGTTAAATGTAAATAAGAATGATTATTTATAAATCTGTGAGATGAAATATTGATTGTTAGCGAATTTGGAACTAGATGTACTAATGATAACCTAGTTGCATACTGTGTGGCGTTGGTTTTCGTTGGCTGGGTGATAGGTTGGTTTCACGTGCAAAGAACGATGCGCGAATCACAATAAAATTACGGTAACCGATTGTCATTCATCATTCCGAGTTAGATCGTTGGCGCGTGAGGTTTATGATGAACTTAGGCTTTAAATCAAGAATATATCTAGGTGTTGGTACGTTGGTGGCAGTTTCGCTCATCGTACTAGGGACACTGAATATCCTATCAATGAGAGACAAAATGGTTGATGGGCTTGTATCCAAAACATCAGACAAACTCAGTTTTCATGTCACTGAACTTGAGCAGATGATGAAGTTTAGGATTAACGCCATTGAGCAAGGGGCGCAGATCTTTAACACAACACTCAGTGATGAAGACAATCAAAAAATGGTGGCTTTACTAGCCAAGAGCGCAGCAATTTCTAATGTCATCATGACTTATGAAGACGGCCGTGTTTACATGTCGCTTGATGGGGAAAAATACGATTTTCGTACAAGGGAATGGTACCAGTCGGCGAAAAGTGCAGACGGCGTTAAACTCACACAGATATATCAAGATCAGGTAACCAAAGAGAAAGTCGTTAGCGTAACAATGCCCGTTACGCAACAAGGAAAGGTCATTGGTGTACTACTCGGTGATGTTCAACTTGGTGAAGTGATCACCAAGGTAAGCAATATGCGTTTTGCGGGTGGAGCTGCAACGCTGACCGATAACAATGCCGTATTCTTTGCCAGTGATGACCCAAGTGATATTGGTCGAACCCCGTCACAAATCAGCCCAAATTTCCAAGATATGGAACGAATGTTTTTCGCTCTTCAGTCTGGCCATTTAACGTTTCCGTACTTAGGCATACAGTTTGATGGTTATTTTGAGCGTGTAAATCTTTCCAAGGATATGTACTGGACGTTGATGGTGTTTGTTGATCAGGACTCCGCTTTGGCAGATGTATACAGTGCAATGTATGAGTCTGTCGCCACAGGAGCTGTGCTGCTCTTGGTGAGCTGTGGAGCTATATTCTTCATACTTCACTTTGCCTACAAGCCGCTTCTAAAACTCAAGTCAGCAGTGCTCGACTTATCCCAAGGCAACGGTGATTTGACCCAGAGGCTAGAGGTTAGCGGGGAAGATGATTTGGCTCAGATAAGTGCTGGGTTCAATAAGTTTGTTGAGAATTTACAGCAAATGATGCTTCAGATCTCTCATGCCAGTGAGCATATTTCAGTCAGTGTTGATCAGCTCGGTTGTACGGCAAGAGATAACGAATCGAAGCTGCTATCACATTCTCAGGAAACGGAACAGGTTGTCACCGCAATCACCGAGATGAGTGAGAGCGCGCGTAACGTAGCGGAGAACGTTACCCAATCTAATGGCATTACCGAAGAAGCAAGTAAAGAAGCGCTATCGTCACTGAGAATCGTGAACAACGCTGTTGATACCGTGAGCGCTTTGGTTTCGGAAGTCGACGAGATGTCAAACAGCATTATGCGCATGAACCAAGACGCCAATAAAATCAGCAATGTGCTTAATGTCATCGGTGAAATTTCAGAGCAAACTAACTTACTTGCACTGAATGCGGCAATCGAAGCGGCTAGGGCCGGAGAGCAAGGGCGGGGCTTTGCTGTCGTAGCAGATGAGGTGAGAGCGTTAGCAGCCCGAACTCAGAATAGTACGATGGAGATATCGGATATGCTCAGCCAGCTTCTTAGTGGTACAGAAAGTGTCGTAACCGCAATGAGTGCGACAAAGAACCAATGCCAAGAGACTGCAGACAAAACATCAGAGGTATCTCAAAGTCTATCTATGATGAGCGACTCGGTGAAAGAGATCGATGATGTCAGTACCCAAATTGCGGCTGCGACTGAAGAACAAAGTACTGTGGCAGAAGAGTTGAGCCGAAATATGCTGTCGATACGTGATATTGTGGAGTCGTTGGTTAATAGTGGGCAGGAAACCGTTCAGGCTGCTGAGAGGCTAAATGATACCAATGATGATCTTAAGCGTCAGGTGGCGAACTTTAAACTCAGTTAAGCAATCTCAATTCCAACCTTCTCATGACATCCCTACAGCCCTAGGTCTTACAAACCTAGGGCTGTTTGATATATAGCAACCATGCAATTTGTGCTATTTCGGTCACTACCAAAGCTAAGTTGTGGCAATTGTTGATTGTGTGGACTAAGTTTTCACGATAATGATCAGAGTTTGTTCTTTTCTTATCTGGAAGGCGCAAAAAAGGTGGACTTTAACAAGTCATTGATACATCCTTCCCCTCCATTTTATTCACCCTAAACAATGAGACGAAGTGCCTGCTGAAATGACATTCAGCCTCCCGTATCTCATTAATCTAGTAAGGAGTTCAACTTGAACCTATTTGTAAGAGATCTTACCGTTATCGATTCTTCATACATCTGTAAACGCAGAGGGATCGTGGGAGATAGTTGGATTTTAGATGTGACCATGTCTGGTGAACTCAATGAGATGAGTATGGTATTAGACTTCGGTAGGGTGAAAAAGCAAATCAAACAGCTTGTTGATCAGTATGTTGATCACCGCCTACTGGTACCAATGCAAAGCTCCGCCGTTGTCTACAAGCCGAGTAAAGCGGGCTATTCCACACTTGATGTTGTCCGAGATGATAAAAACATCCACCTTCATTGCCCGGATGAAGCTTATTGCTTGATTGATGCAGAAGCGATTACTATCGAGAGCATAACGAATCACGTCTACCAAATTCTACGCAATAATCTGCCTAGCAATGTAACGGGGATAGACATTACACTACGCCACGAAAACATCTCAGGCGCGTTTTATCACTACTCACATGGCTTAAAAAAGCACGATGGCAACTGTCAGCGCATCGCGCACGGGCATCGTTCACCGATTGAAATACTGGTGGATGGCCAGCGAGATAGCGTAAAAGAAACGGCTTTTGCACAGCGCTGGCAAGATATTTACTTAGGCTCTAAAGAAGATCAGGTTTCTGTGGCCGAACTTAACCTTAGCGAAGCAGCCCATGCTGTCACAGACGAGACTCATTTTGGTTTTCGTTACACCGCTCCGCAAGGAGAGTTTGAGCTAGCGATTGCCAAAAGTGAAACAGAAATTCTATCGACCGATACAACGGTTGAGCTGTTAGCCTGCTATATTGCTGACGAAGTAAAACCGAGCTTGAAGGATGGTCAATCTTTGCAGATCATCGCTTATGAAGGTGTCGGTAAAGGCGCGATGGCTTTTAAGTAAACACCTTCTACCTGAAAATCTAGGCACATTTGCCACACTACCCATTACTTGCGTAGCTGTAACTTAGCTACGCGCTTACTCAGTGTGTAAATTCTTTTCAAAGCTTCTACCCATTCCATTTGAACACGGAAAATAGCTAACCTTTGTTCGGTGGCTTGAGAGAGTCTTTGCGCTTGGAGTTCAAGAATCGACTCTAAAAGAATATTTATCTCGTGTTTCGCATTGAGAACATTCTCGGCGAGCTGAGCATCTTCGCGGCGTATCGCATTGACGCTGTCGAGCAACGCCTGATTGACTCTAGAATGAGTGCGGTCAAGCGTTTCACGCATCTCTGGGCTTGCTTGAATATTGGCATCTAGTGTCTTGTAACAGAGTGGCAGCATGTTGTTGGCTACGAGATCCGCAATACTTTCTAATTGATCCGTGATACTGACTAATTTGATTTGATGGCGGCTTTCTTGTTGGGATAGTGGTGACTGACGCAACTTTCCAAGGTAAGAAAGGATTTTAGCGTGCAAGATATCTACCTCGTCTTCAACCTTTTCAATTTCTCTTAGGGTTTGCCTAATGGCGTGTTTCTCATTTTCATCTTTAGGTTGACTTGCTAATGGAGGGAGACGGTTCACCATATTCGTGACACGACGGCCAAGACGACCAATCTCCAAATGTGTTTGCTCCAGCGCGATATCCGGTGTCGCAAGGTATTCTTTTTTGATGTATTTGAGCTGAACCTTTTGTTGCTCTTTTGCTGGAGCTTGATGAGGAGCGAGCTTTTTAACTATTGAGACAAAAAAAGCACTAAATGGCAGCATGATGAGTGTGTTAGCGACATTGAACATGGTGTTAGCATTAGCTATTTGGCGCGGTGTTTCTGCCGCCAGGCGTTCGATACCATCTAAATCTGAGTACCCTGGTGATATCGAGGTGGCAGCGAGCGCAATAAAACTGATCATGGGTAACCAAATCAGCACACCAGCAAGGTTGAATAATAGATGAATGGCTGATGTCTGTTTTGCTTCAATACTTTTGCCAATGGCAGCTAATAACGCAGTGACACAAGTCCCTATATTTGCCCCCATCGACATTGCTATTCCAGATTCAAGTGTAATAAATCCCTGACTGGCTAGAACAATCACGATCCCCGTCGTCGCCGATGAAGATTGGACTAAAGCGGTAAACGTTGCGGCCAGCAAAATGGCAAAAATTGGGTTGTCCATTCTTGCCATAAAATCAATGAATGGTTGGAAAATACGTAGCGGAGACATGGCCTCACTCATTAGGTTCATACCCAAAAACAGCAACCCAAGGCCAAAGATGATATTGCCATAGTTTTTATTTTGTTGCTGTTTTGAAGCCATTTCTATAGCAAAGCCTATAGCGATCATTGCCATTGCCGCTTTCGTAACTTTAAAGGCGATTATTTGCGCGGTAATGGTTGTACCGATATTGGCACCCATAATTACGCCAACAGCTTGGTTTAATGACATTAATCCTGCACTGACAAAACCAACCACTAACACCGTAGTGACAGACGATGATTGAATGACAGCAGTCAACCCGGCTCCCGTTGCAACTGAACTTATCCGAGTTTTGGTTAGTGTCCCAAGAACCTGCTTCATACGACTACCGGCGGTTCTTTTTAATGCGTCTGACATCTTTTCCATGCCATAAAGGAACATCGCCAAGCCACCGAAAAGACCCATAAACATAGATAAATAGTCGAGTTCAGGAGGCCCAAGAGCCGCGGCAATAGCAGGCGAGGGGAGAAGCAACAAAATGGACAAAACGTAAGCTTTCATAGATACAGGTATTATTGTTTTCTTTAAGCATAGGTGAAATGTCGTTATTCATATAATAGATACAGTTGGTGATATTGAAAGCTGAGCCAGCAGCTTTCAATCACCTGCGATAGTGGGCTCAGCAAGTTGTGTTTGTCATTTTAGCTATTAGTCCACCAACTCGTTTACGCATATCGCGTCTGTCTACAATCATGTCTATAGCGCCATGTTCTAAGGTGGGGCTAGACCGTGCGTATGGCCTGAGACATGCGTATGCGCACCAGCGATACCTTGAGTTGACGGGTAATAGCGCTCCTGCTGCGGGAGGGCCGTCAACGAAAGGGTTAAGTAGTGCAGACAAGCAGCGTGACTATGAAGCCAGAATGATCATTAGCGAAGAGTTAGGGCATAGCCGAGAGGAAATGACAGCGGTTTATCTGGGCGTTGAGTGAACATTTGGATCCGAACAACCGATCTTAAAAGTGTTCTAGGTTAGAACACTTTTTGTCGTTTACTGGAAGAGCAGAGTGTTCAAAGTCAGAACGTTTTTAGCTGTTTATTCGAGTTATTCTAATTTGTTCTTGCCCCAAAATGTGTCAGACCTTTGACTCATTCATATCCGGTTAATCCCAGATTGCCTTAATAAAATTATTTGAAATCAGAAGATCAACAAATAGTGTTTTACGTGAGTACCTCATGAACCCACGCGCTGAACCATCGACGTGGAATGTGTTTTAGGCTGAATACTTCTGAAAGAATTTCTAAGAACGGTGTGCTTAGTTACTGTTTACTGCGCTCAAGTATTTCGCCATAAGGCGGATCTCTTCATCGGTATAGTGCTCCATTGCGACCTCCATGGTCATGAACAAGCCGTTTTTACGTTTTTTCATCTTGTAATCTTTCATTTGATTGAAGAGGTAAAGTTCGCTTTGCCCGCCGATTTTCGGGTACATAGACATCACTGGCTCATTTCCGGCTTCACCATGGCACGTGGCGCACCCACCTTTTCCGGGGGCGATGTATAGCGCTTTGCCTTTTTCAGCCTCAGTGCTGGCAAAAGCAGAGAAGCTGATGGAGGCAATAAGTAAGAAAAGCATACGTTTCATGATTACAGCTCCTCTCTTAAGCAAGTTAGCCAGTCTTGAATCACTTCGGGGGAGTGCTTGATATACCCAGAATAACGAAACTTGGTTTCACCATTAATCACTACCAATGTGGCTGGTAATCCTTGAAAACCAAGCGCGTGAATTGCTCCCATATCTGGTTCAATGGTTTTCGGTAAGTGATGAATACCCAATTTAGAAAAACGCTCTTCGATGGCCGGAAGATTATCCCCAATGTGTACTGTTTCAACACTAAAGTTTTCGTTATTCGCTATGCTGTCGAGCGCAGGCAACTCCTTTAAACAAGGAGGGCACCAAACTGCCCATAGATTGACTAAGCTTACTGGGCTTTTTAACTCGGTAAGCTGATAAGTCGCGCTTTCTGGTGTAAACCCATCTGGGGTGGTGCATTCTTTTGCTGCTATCGAGAAGCTCAAGCACAACGTTACGCTAACCAGTGCAAGAGAGATCCATTTATTCATTGATATACCTCTTCAAACTTTGACCGATTTTTGCACCACCTTCGCCATAACCAAATACATCGATAAGCTCTCTGTCTGGTCCGTAAAGGTAGATGTAGGCAGAGTGGTAAACTTCATATTGTTTTGGGAGAGGGGGATAAATCGGCTTGCCTTCAAGAGAATAGCCATAGGTTGCTTTCATACTCTTTGCTATTGCTTTGATCTGCTCTTGAGTTCCGGTTAATCCAACCATTTTGGGGTCAAAGTACTTTACATACATGTCCAAGTTTTCAACGGTATCGCGGTTAGGGTCAACAGAGATAAAGATTGGCGTAACCTTATCGGCCTCATCTTTTAACGAATTCACCGCTGTCGCTAAATCGATAACAGTGGTGGGGCAAATGTCTGGGCAACTGGTGTAACCTATACCCATTAATAAGAATTTCCCTTGCCAATTTTTCTCGGTCACCGTACCTAAGGTATTCTCTTGCAGTTCAAACTTTAAAGGTTTAGCTGGGGCGCTAAAACTCAGGAAGCATGCCGCTAGAAAAGCATAGATAGTGTAGGAAGTTTGTCGTCTCATTGTACGTTCCTTTAGTGACATACAGTATTTGTAATGCCCATCGCTAGCAGGTGGGGTTTGGACAACTTAGTGTCGATCTCTTTCAACACCTTGTTGGTGCGGATGTCGTATACGAAAAGTTTTGAAGAGCCTTCTTGTGTTGCAAAGAGCGTCTTTGAGTCTGAAACCACAACCACTTCTCGTAAGTCATTTTTTAACGAGACAGATTGGACTGGTGTATTGGTCGAAAGCTCAAAAATGTCCAGAGCTCCCTTTGATTCAATGATGCCCATTGTCTCGATCCAACCAGTACGAATAGATTTTGGAGCCCCGGTAAGCTTGAGTTCCTTGACAACTTCACCTCCCCAGGATTCGATAACTTGCGCTTGACCACTTTCACTGGCAAGAACAATATATTCAGAATCTGAACTCACGTAGGGACGCCAAGGTTGTGAGTCGAAATGGAAGGTGTTGAATTCCATTTCCATAGAGAGATCCCAAACGACCACTGAATTATCTTTATATTGGGAGGTAAGCGCTAAGCGCGCGTCTGGTGACAAAGTCAGTTCAGATACGTTACCTTCGCCGACATTGATATAGTTTCTTTGACCATCGTGATTACGATAAATAAGTGTTTTTCCTGACTTGCTTTCTGAAACATACAAGTTGTAGCCGCCGTTATCAAAGTTCATGCTAAACGGCGATTTGATGTCGGTAATCGTGGCGATGTATTCACGTTTTAGCGGTTTAATAATGTCTATGCGATCCTTCATTGCCACTGCCAGTTGAGCTTCATCAGCATGAAAGGTAATTTCTGTAGGAACACTTTCCATCTCCATCTGCCAATGTGTCTTTTTAACTAAGTCGTAGACATAGACGGTTGGTGTTTGTCCGTCGATGTAGACGAGAACGTCTTGTACGTCTGACACTTCAAGATGAATCGGTTTTGCCTTGAGTTCGATCTGGTCTGTGTAGGAAAACGTAAAGGTGTCAATAACGGCGACGTTTTTTGAGTCATCGTCAGAAATGAATGCCCAACGAGCACCATCGTCATATCGACCTTCGATATCGGCGTACGCAGAAAAGGTAAGCAAAGAGGTAAGTAGGGGAATTAAAATCTTGTTCATAGTAACCTCGAACAATAGAAAGCATCATCGCAATCGAGCCATAAATGATTTTTGGGGCGACATTCTTGGTGTGGAAGTAAAGAAGCCCTCAAGAGGGCTTCATTGAAAAACTAAGGGTTGCGAACACAGCGAGTATAGAACTCGGAGTCTTTTGACATACCGAAGCCTTGTCCTGTCAAATAGCCATGCGCCCAACCTTCGTTATCACCAGTAAACCTCAAATCCAATTGCTCAGGCGTTTGGTTTTTCTTACGAGCCGATAGCGGTCTTACGTGAAGCGTAGGGCCGGCAACATCAGAGGTGCTGGTCCAGAAGAATGATTTCACTGGTGTGTTCGGGAAAAACTCTTCATCAATAGCTGGAGAAACTTTGTTGTAGTTAACAATTGAGTTCATCTCCTTGATATCTGGAGTGCGCCAGTCATCATAGCCAGCATATTCTAAGTCTTGGCAGTACTTCAGGGAGTCATCGAACTTGCGTTTCACATAATCAATATTTTGCTGCCACATTCGATTGGTCACTTTTTCTGTTACAGTACCGTCACCGTTATCCACGTATTGCATGTTGTGGTATGCGGCGTCGTTATCCGCGCGAACACAGCGAACCAGCTTGGTTGAAGCGGTATGTTGACCCATGATATGAGCATCAGGGAAACCGACGTGCCAAACGTGATCGTGACGATCAGAAACAGGGAACGTCCAAATACCAGAGTTTTGACGTGGCATGTTCAAGAACACATCGGTATTAATCGCTGGACGGAACTCACCCATGTCAGCTATGGAGAATAGCTCTTTCATTAGCGGGAAACGCCAGTCTGTGTAACCATCGATTTCTAGGTTTGCGCAGTATTCTTTACCTTCGACCGCCGTCATCCAGATTCGGGAGGAGTCACGTTCCCACATCAACTGAGTATTGTTGTCGAGAACGACTTTCCCTGATTCAGAGATAGTGTAGCTAGGCTCATTACCTTGGTAGTCAGAGTCTTCGCCAAAGGTGTCAGTAAAGTTCTGTATTTGACCTGTTTCTGGTAACTTGAAACCTTTAGGTGCGGGCATTCCGATACCAGTAATAAACTCTTCCTTTTCAATCGGCTTAACTCGTTGACCAGAAACATAAGCCGCTACATCGCGATAGTCTTGGTCTGACAGCATCTTAGCGTAAGGCATCATGATACCTGCCAGTGCTCCGTTGGTTCGTTTGCCGTCGCGGTAGGCAATCATCTGCTCATAGATGTACGTTGGCATTTGACCTTTCAATGGCGGGAAGTTTTTCTGTGTTGATGCTCCTTGCTCTCCATGACAAGCTTTACAGGTTCTGTCGTAAGTTTCTTTTCCGCGTTTAAACTCTTCACTTTCTAGTACATCCGACATTGGGTTGTACTTCATTTTTTGTGCACCAAGAAGGATCGCGGTTGATGCCATATCACGAGGCGGGTTAGCGTAAACGATCTCTTTCATTTGAGAGGAGATACCTGCGTGGCGCTCATTATCCATAGAGAACCATTGGTCTAAGAACCATTGTGGATCAAAACCTTCAAGCTTGGGGCTCAAGGTCTCAGGTACTTCCTCTTTTGCTGGTCGGTGGCAACCGAGGTAACAACCAAACACAATACGTTTTGCTGCTTTTAAGTCTTTAGGTGATTTCTTTAAATCTTCAAACGTTCGATTAATGGTGTAATCACCGTATCCATTATCGATGTCTTCTGCTGCAAAAGTGCTACCAGCCAACGCTAAGCTGATGGCAAGTGACAATGCGGTTGAATGTTTCATTTATAAGCCCTCAGTTGCCGCCAAATTACGAATTCGTTCTTCATCACGCAAACGCATCTCACGCTTTAAGTTAGGGTGGGCGATATCGTAGTGGCAGCTCGAACACTTCCAAGATGGATCGTTAGCTTTGTTGTTAAACGCAAGGTTGTGAGAAAAGTCTGATGCGGGTGAGTTTTCGTCTGCACCTTGAGCGCGCTCTTCCAAGCCTCGGTGGCAATTGATGCAGCCTGAGTCATAAACATACTCACCACGTTTAGGGTGGAGTTCATCATAATCAAGCGATTCCATACCCAGCACAAACTCTCCCCATAGATGGCGAGTTCCGGATGTTCCTTTTACCCAAAGCTCTTCAACAATATTCGATTTTGGCAGGTGACAATCGATACAATCTGCGACAAAACCATGTTGGTTGTTGCCGCCATGTATCGATTGAGAAAACGTTTCAGCCATTGGTTTCATCGTATGGCATGACGCACAAAATTCATTGGTACTGAATACATGCAAAACTTCGGTTGCAGGGAGTGCTGAGATCAAACCAATACCGATGCCGACTGCGACAATGGCAAGTTTAACCGAGCGTTTCACTTGTTTAATTTGCTCAATAATTTTCATCATCTCACCTACATTTTATGCTTCGGAGGAAAGTCAGAAGATTTAAGAACGTTCGCTTCACATTGTTGGTCTGAAAGGTAGGTGAGCCATAAGTTGACCGTGTACTTTTCACCGGCGAGTGGGCGCTTCTTAAGGTCCATTAACATAAAGTGCGTTCCACCGCGTTCTAGTTTGGTCACCGTGTTCTTTTTGAGGAACAGTTTCGGAAAACGCTGCATCTTCATCACGCCATCTTTCATAATGGTGTTGTGCATTTGAACCTCATTGGTAAGCTCCGGTATTTCCGCTCCTAGAATGGCTTCTGGAGAAGGGAGTCTCAGTGCTTTTACTTCTTCGTCTTCAGTAAAGCTCGCATTAAAAAACAGTCCGGTTTTGTTGACGCCTGGAGCGGGTTCAACGATGACACAGTCGGTAATGGAGACACCTGCATAGGCTTGAGCTGTGCAGAGTAAGCTCAACGTTAGGAGTAGCTTTTTCATCTGTTAGATCCTTAGCACAAGGCGTTAAAACTTGAAGTGGAGGCCGATGTTAATGTTGTCATTTCGATTTTCACCGTTGTTGTTCGCCGGGTCATTGGTAGCTGAATCTTCAGCGTACTCAGCAACTTCAACATAGGTAGAGAACTGTTGACTAAAGGCATAGTTAAGACTTGCTAGGTAAAGTGTTTGGTTATCTTTATTGGAATCGTCGAAAGCTTTGTGTTGAGCTCCGAGTTTAAAGGTCAGCTTATCTAAAGAGTATTTGCCTGAGATACCATATACCGCGCTGTCGCCTTGGGGATCGTCGTAATTCAGTTCAATAAGTCCACCTAGGTAGAAGTTATCCCAAGTGTAAGAAGACGACAGAGCGTAACGAACGTAGTCATCGTTTTGATGCCCTGGCATTTGTTTCTCGTCGACTTGGGCACGATTCAGTACCAGATCGAAGTTATCAGTCACATACAATAAGCGCAGACCAAGAATATCAATGTTTTCTCCATTGCTATTGTCAGGGCTTATGACCGCGACTTTTGCGTACACACCGTTCCATTTGGGTGTCATATAGGCAAGTTGATTGTCGCCAGATTTTGCTTGACGAAATAAAGCTGCATTACTTGAACGGTGCATATTGTTGCTTTCAAAAATGTCTACATGAGAGTAGAGATCTTTATAGGTGCCAGTGGTCCCGTTACCGAAGTAGATGCCGCCGAAATCTTTGGTTACTAGAATTAAGTTTGCTTCGCTAACGCGGGTATCGAAGTCTTGCTCCTCTGTAACCTTTTGAGTTAAATCTTCAGAATACTCAGCTTCTAGGTTATAGATAACACGCAAAAGATCAGCATCATGTTTACCTTTGATGCCTGCATTAGCGCGATGAATTTCTGACTGATAATCTTGTCCCGCTTCCCAGCGTACTTGCCCTAAAATGTCGCCATAAAAGTTGGGTGCTTCAAAGGTTGTTGCCGCGACAGGCGTGGTACACAAAGCGAGTGTGGAAAATAGTAAAGAGTGTTTTAACTGCATGAATAGACCTACTCTAAGGTGGTAGTTATGAAAAGTTGTGTCGAATTATATAGAGTTGTTCTTTTGGCAATACGCGAGTAGGAAATAGCAGTAATTCAGAAACTGAATAGCAGAGTTGAGATCAAATAAAGGGTAGATATTTTTTTACTTACAGTGATGAACAGAGAAAATTTACATAATAGTCAGTAATATCTTAGAGACACGATTAGGAGCTAAACATGGATATCGAAGCCGTTAAAATGTTCTCTGTTTTGGCTAAAAAATTAAACTACACCGAAACAGCAAAAGCACTCGATGTAAGCCAACCGACATTAAGCCGAAAAATCAAAGCATTAGAAGAAAGCTTAAATGTTACTTTGGTTCATAGGAGAGGGAGCAGTATTAGTCTTACGCCACAAGGCGAAACGTTTTTAGAGTCTGCAGGTCAAATTCTAGATCTTATCGACCACACTGTAGAAAAGCTTCATGTTGAACGTAAAGGTGTTAGTGGCCGACTGCGTATAGGTTGTTTACACCCGATGGCGAGGTTTTTAACAAAAAGTTTCTTACCAGATTTCCACGAAAAGTATCCGAATATTCACATTCATTTCCATACATTGACGCCAAATACTTTGAGCTTATTTGAAGATGTAGATTTGATGATTGCTCCGTTTTTACCGAACGATGAGTCAGTCGTCTGCAGAAAAGCTTCTCGATTTACACGATGCTGCTATGCCTCCCCAAAATACGTTCAAAAACGTGGCGAACCTAAATATGTTCATGATTTAGAGTTGCATCAATGTATTACTCACACCAACACACCGAGCCAAGAAAAATATTGGAATCTGACGAATGAGAACGGAGACAAGCGTCAGATTGAAGTGACTGGTGATATGACGACAAACTCAATAGACATCGCTATTAATTTGGCTCAAGAAGGGTTTGGTATTGGTTTAATTCCTGATAACCAGGTGCGTGAACAAGTGCGTTGCGGCGAGCTCATAAAGCTATTCAATGGTGAATGGTTTGAGGAGGGTACACTCTATATTTTGTACAAACAGAGCATACATACACCGAAACGCTTTAAGGTATTTATTGAAGAGTTTGAAGCATTTCATGAGCAATGGGGGTTACAAGGCTAATCTGCAGTGAAAGCATACAGATTAGTAACTCCTCACACCTCGAGCTTTTCGTGGTTTGCTAATGTTGGATTTTTCAAAACTGATTTTTGTCCAAAATTAAGTTAGTCCCTCAGGTCAATTTAAAGATAAGCAGCTGCGAATGAGCGATTTATTCGTGGTTGCCTTCTTCATCTAAATCCATCTCTTCCTTAACCAGCTCGGCCAACTCATCTGCATGCGAAGTATGAGCATCTAATCCTTCATGCAGCTCTTGTTCGGAAAAAGTCTTCTTATCCATTTCTGTAGCCTCACTAGTAAGTGATTTAATCGACTGATATCGGGTTCGCTCGGAAGCTTGCGAGAGACCCTTGGAGAGACTTTCAGGTATGTTCTTAGAGTTAAAGAATAAAGTAGGGGGAGTGGGGCAGTAAGTTGAAGAGAATTGAGAGCGTTTTTGAGGCTTCAAAAACGGTGAAACCCCGATGTTGGTAGCATCGGGGTTTCGAATTTTTAGATGTCTCGGATGGTAAGGCCGATTATCTTATATGCAAAAGGCTGGATTTAATCCGAATTAATTCCTTGGTAGGGAATTAGATGCGGATGAAGTCCATGTGCTCAACTTTTGGCTTGTAAGCGTGACGTTGAACGTCTTGTGGCTTAACTTTAACTTCAGCGCCGTCGATCACTAGAACAACACCTTCGTAGAACTCAGGCTTGTCCATTTGGTTCATAACTTCATCGTGGTTAAGAACGATTGATACTGCTGCTTCTTCACCGCCGTATACAACTGCAGGGAATTTACCAGCGTGACGTAGGCGGCGGCTCGCACCTTTACCTAGTTCAGTACGTACTACTGCTTCAAATTTCATAGTATTACTCTCAAAAATAAGATTTTCATGTTCACACTAACAATGCGACCTTGTTAAGTGTGCTAAACGCTAAAGAGAAATTGGTAGTAACTCTTTAAGCGAGCGCGGATACTATCACTCTCTCGGTTTTCTAGCAACTCAAAATCACCTAAATCAGCGATTTTAAGGGCAATTATAATCAATCGGTTAAGATTGATTCAGATGAGTCAAAGTCAACGTTCAAATTGCGCTCAAATCGTATGAACCGAATCTGAATAGAAACCTCACCATTGGTTAAGTCTTGTTCCACTATTCTGCATCTCAAGTTAACAAAACAACGCTATTCATTGAGAGAGGAACACACTATGGGACCAGTAAGCATTGTAGTTATTACGCTAAACGAAGAGAAGCGCATCGGCCGACTTATGGAGGATCTTAGCAAACAGACTCATAAGGAATTTGAGGTGATTCTCGTTGATTCAAACAGTGATGATGCAACGCGCGATGTAGCAGCGGCTTACGAAGCATCATTGCCAGAACTTACCATCCATAAAATGGAGAAAAGAGGTGTCAGCTTGGGTCGCAACACTGGAGCAACGCTTGCGAAACACGAGCGTTTATTATTCTTAGATGCCGATGTTCAGTTGTCGCCCAACTTTCTCGCCAACGCACTTAGTCAGTTAGAAGAAAAGCAACTTGAAGTGGCAGGAGTATATATGGGAGCAAAAGATCTCCCCCTCGTCCATAAACTTGGCTATGGTACGTTTAACTTGGGCTTGTTTGTTACTCAGTTTGTTTTTCCTACTGCAGTTGGTGCGTGCATTTTTTCGACCAAACGTGTACATGAGCAACTAAACGGCTTCGATGAGCAAATCGTACTTTGTGAAGATTGTGATTATGTGAAACGCGCGAGTAAAACATGGCGATTCCGCTTCTTGCCGCTGACCTTTGGATTTGATCCTAGACGCTTAGACGAGGAAGGTACTTTCAAAATGGGGGCAACTTACCTCAAAGCAAATGTGCGACGTCTTTTCTTGGGAGAAATGCGCAATAACGAGATGGAATACAAGTTCGGTCACTATAAAGAGCAGCAATAAACGAGTTATTGAGCATGTTTGAAGGATTCAGCTTATTTGTCGGGGCTTTGCTAGATGCGTTAATTGGCCCCAACTTGTTCGTTCCGGGTGAGCCGTTTTTGCTCGCCGCAGGATACCAGCTACAACAAGGGATAGTAACTGGTGTAATCGCGGTGTTACTGGGTGGTTTTATCGGTGACCAGGTAAGTTTCTTTATAGGCAGAAAGATGGGTATTCCCGCCCAAAGAAAGCTGATTGGTTGGCAGCCTAAAACACGTCGTCCAATTGCAAGGTGTCGACACTTGATGGCTAAAAAGGGTAACTATGTGCTGGCGTTTGCGCGTCTGCTTGGGCCCATCGCTTGGGTTGTGCCGTTTATCGCAGGCTCGCAAAAAATCAGTTGGGCTCGATTTAGCCTGTATTCCACCATTGGGTTGTTTCTTGGTGTTGGGCAGTTTGTTGCTTGGGGTTACCTACTTGGCTATGGAATAGACAAGTTTCCATTACTCAATGAAGCCAAAGTATTTCTAGTTGAACATAAGGCTATCTTAATCGCTATCGGTGCGAGTATTGGCTTCTATTTTATCGGTCGAAAACTGCGCTGGCGTTTGATGTTTACCAAGTTCACTGCGGTTCTATTGGCATCTGTTTTGTACGCTAACTATGCCCATTTCTTTTTCTATTCCGATGACTTCGCGACCAAAGCGAGTATGCCGGAACAGACGTCAAGGCAAGAATTTGTAACGATTGGGGAGCTTCCTCTGAAGGTTTATCCGGGTAAATCAGCCGTATTCGATGCTCAGGTTATTAATGTTGCTTATGTAGGTGAGCATCCACGGGCTTTAATGGCCGAGTTGGGGTGGATTGAAAACAAAACTTTCTCTAGAAATGATTTAGAGGTAAGTGATTATGTTGAGCTGCTTAAACTCAATACACCGCCGGTATCCGATTTGTTCTGGAATGGCGTGCCGCAAGAGTTAGCGTTTCAATTACCAGGCAACTTGTTAAAACGCAGCCATATCCGCTGGTGGCAGGCTGGTGTGGATTCAAACACAAACCAAAATCTGTGGGTGGGAGCGCTAAGCTACGATGACGGTCTTCAGATAACACCATATTCAGGTATTGTGACGATTCTGCACAGCATCGACCCTAATGTGGACCTTGAGCGAGACAAGCTCGCCGAGCAAGTCATAAGTGCGACAGCCAATGTTTCCATAGACATGGCCGCCTATCATCCACCTACCATTTTAGATGGCGAGCATGATTACTACACCGATGGTCGAGTGCTGATTATCAAGAGTGAATTAACTTCTCAGTCAGCAATATAATTATTGCTTGCAAGTAAAATGCTGCCTAACGTTGAGTAGGAGTATTTTGTCTATATTCAAACTCAGAGCCCAGCATGACGCTGGGCTCTTCCATTTTATGAATTTTAAGATATGGTTAAGGTAATAATATAAAGAATTCAGATTATTACCTATGTTGTTGATAAACAATAAATACATTCTCAACGCTTTAACGGGGACTTTAGAAGAGCATGACAGTGGCATCAAAGTCGCGCTTGGCAGTAACGAAGTCGCTCTGCTGCAGTTTATGATTGAGCACCCCCACAAGCCATTGTCAAAGGCTCAGCTTCTCGATGAAGTGTGGTACAAGAAAGGCGTGGTGGTAGAAGAAAGCAGTTTACTCCATGCAGTATCGACATGTCGTAAGGCGTTAGAAGACCGCAGTGGTGAAATCATTACTACAGTCCGTGGTGTCGGTTATCAGTTTAATGGCCATGTAGAAAGCTACCAACCGAAGGAAATAGATTCTTCGATTATTACCCGAGCGTCTAGCCCCAGTGAACCAAAACAGCTCAAACGTAATAACACGGTTTACTTAATTGCGTTTACTCTTAGTGCGGCAGTCGGTTTTGCGGCATATAGTTGGTTGAGTTCACCTTGGGTAGAGGCTGACTATCAAGAGAACCGATATGTTGGCTGTGTTATCCCTCAACCCGGTAGTGAGAAGTCACTAGTGATGAACAACGTTCGTGCTTTTACCTCTGAAAACCAAACCATCTTGGTCGATCAAGAAGGAAACTCAATCAGCTTTATTCCTTCTGAAGTGGAGGTGGATTGTGAATAAGTTAGTCCTCGCTGGTAGCATTGTTTCCGGTTTAGTTATCGGATTGTTAGCTGGAGTTGTAAATTCACCGACTATTGCGCAAGCGTTTCAAAGTGAGACTAGTTTGCTGGTTAATTCGGAAGACAACACCCACTTGATTAAGATGAAATCGACAATCAACCTCAAGCGATCAGGTCAATACGAGATGTTCTTTTTGACAGAGGGGGATGTTGGCTTTAACTCCGCAGGGGAATATCATTTTACCCGTTATGGGCTTTCACTGATGCCAACCACCTCTGAGCAAGTTTTGCCATCTTCGCAAAAAGTCTCGTTGTTGGAAACGATGTTTTCTCAGCGCGGCATGCATTCATTAGAAGAGCTTAAAATGATTCCCTATTCGCGGGAACAGATGATTTTAGTGGCTCCTAGGTACTCATACTTGTTTTCAAAGCGTGCGGAATAACGTCATTAATCAGTTGTAAATCGCCGTAGTGCTTTGCAAGTTACTACGGCTTTTTTTGTGCATAAATTCTTTTAAAACAATGATTTGATATTTCTTAAGGTTCGTTAAGGATTAATCATTCTCTGGCTGACAAAACGATAACTTTGCCAGAAAAATCTTAGGTATAACAAGCGACAACTTCCATCAATCAGAGTCGCCCTATGAAAAATACTAAGACTTTATCCCTGTCTATTTTCTGTATTGGAACCACCATTATCGGTTCAACTGCATTTGCAGAAACTATGGAAAGCGTCCCAGTTACCGTCGAGATCGCGAAGCAACAAATCACCACCTCTACTATTGAAGAAGTCGGTAAGTTAAAAGCGACAGACTCCGCTGCATTAACATTTAGTGCTGGCGAAAAACTGAAACAACTTAATTTCAAAGATGGCGATGTTGTTAAGAAAGGAGAGCTTATTGCTCAACTTGATGACTCGCAAGCAAAAGCAGAGTTAGACAAAGCGAAAAGCTCTTTAGCGCTCGCTGAATCAAAACTTGCCCGTGTATTAGCTTTATTAAAGAAACAACCCGATTCGATGTCGGCTCAAGATGTTGAAGAGTTAAAGCAGCAAGCGAGTTTGGCAAGAGCGGAGTTTAGACAAAAGAAAACCGACCTCCAAAACTACCAGCTTGTTGCGCCATTTGATGGGCAACTCACTAACTTTACCCATTCTGTGGGCAGTCGTGTTGAGGCTGCAACGGCTTTGGTTAGCCTCATAAAGCTTGATCCGGTTGAAGTGCATTACTCAATTTCTCAGGCAGAAGTCGGCAAAGCGCAACTTGGGCAGCAAGTGTCGGTAAAAGTGGATGCCTACGGCGAAACTGAGTTTACCGGCACGGTAGATTACATTGCGCCATTGGTAGACGAAAATTCAGGCCGAGTCGAGCTACATGCGCACCTAGATAACAGTGATAACAAACTGGTTCCGGGAATGTTCGCTAAGGTATCGCAGAGTGTTGGTGATGGGTCAGATGACGTAGTGGTTTCTCAAACTGCAGTTGATACCTCCGGTGATCAGCGATTCGTTTGGGTAATCGAAAACAACAAGGCAACCAAGCGTTCAGTCGAGCTAGGTCAGAACACCAATGATGGCTACGTTGTGATCGTGTCTGGATTAAATGCCGGAGAGCGTGTTGTGGTCACTGGTCGTCAAAACTTACATCAAGATGCACAAGTGGCAATTCAACAGACCAAGTCTCCGGTTACCTTGCCGGCGAGAACCTTACCAGCTCAGCCTCAGAAAAAAGAACAGCAAGTAAAACCAGCCGCTGAAACGCCTAACAAAGAAGCAAGCAAAATCGCCGAGCCTAAAACGGACAAGTCGACGGAGGTAACGAATGAAGCTGCCTGAAATATGTATCAAGCATCCGGTACTCGCTTCAGTGCTGAGTATCGCGATTGTGTTACTTGGTATCGTCTCTTACCAGAAACTGGCTATTCAGTACTTTCCTGAGCGCCAAACGGCTTCTGCAACGGTGAGCGCTTCAATTACTGGTGCGAGCGCTGAATTCATGTCGCAAAACGTAGCGGAAGAACTCATTACCGCCGTCACTGGGCTGGATAAAATTAAAACGATGACAACTGACTGCCAGGAGGGGAGTTGTACTTTAAAGATTCAATTTGAAGACGGAATCAGTGACGTTGAATATGCGAGTTTGATGAACAACTTGCGCAGTAAAGTGGATGGTATTTCTGACTTTCCACCAGCGATGACAGATAAACCAACGGTAACCGATGACTCATCTGATACTTCGATGCCAAGTAACATCATTACCTTTGTCAACAATGGCTCGATGGACAAACAAGAAATGTTTGATTTCATCAATCAGCAAATCTCGCCACAGTTCAAGAATGTTCTAGGTGTTGGCGGAGTATGGGGACCTTATGGTGGTTCGAGCCGCGCAATTCGTGTCTGGCTACAACCTGAACGTATGGCTGCATTGAATGTCAGTGCCTCAGATGTGGTTGGAACGCTGAGCACCTATAACGCGACATTTACAGCGGGTACGATTAAAGGGGAAGTGCGCGACTTTTCAATTAACCCTGTAAACCAAGTCACGACCATTGAAGATGTGCGTGACCTCGTATTGCGCGTCGATAACGGGAAGATCATTCGTGTCAGCGACATTGCTGACATTCAAATGGGTGAAGAAAGCCTAGAGCCAAGTATGCTCAACGTTGATGGCGATATGGCGATGTCTCTGCAAGTATTACCGCTTAAAACTGAAAACCCAGTGACGGTGGCTAATCGCGTCAAAGCAGCGATGGAAACGATGCAGATCCCCGAAGGTATTGAGATGAAGATGGTCTACAATCAGGCTGACTTTATCGAAGAAGCAATCGACCAAGGCTTTATGACTTTAGTTGAGGCCATTGTGTTGGTATCTGCGATTGTGGTGTTGTTCCTTGGCTCGCTGCGCGTGGCTGCTATACCTTTGATTACCATTCCAGTGTGTGTGATTGGCGTGTTTGCGGTAATGGCAATGCTCGGCTTCAGTATTAATGTATTGACCATCCTCGCTATCATCCTTGCGATCGGACTGGTTGTTGATGATGCCATTGTCGTTGTTGAAAACTGTTATCGCCATATTGAAGAGGGCTTGTCGCCGTTTCAAGCAGCCCTGAAAAGCTGTAAAGAGATCGTTTTTCCAGTTATCGCGATGACGTTAACACTCGCAGTCGTTTATCTTCCAATTGGTTTAATGTCTGGACTAACCGCTGATCTGTTCAGACAGTTCGCTTATACGCTTGCTGCGTCCGTGATTATCTCGGGTTTTGTCGCCCTGACGCTATCTCCGATGATGAGCGCGTACATGCTCAAGTCAGTGACAACGTCACCAAAGTGGTTCCAGTGGGTTGAAACCAAGTTGGATGCGATGACTGAAAAATACATGCAGTATCTTAATGCTTGGTTCAAACGTCCACGTATGGTGCTTGGAGGAACGGCAGCTCTAATTGTTTTGTCGGGTGTTGCCGTATGGTTCATACCAAAAGTACTGCTACCAACAGAAGATACGGGTTTTATTGAAGTCACGTCACATGGGCCAGCCGGAGCAGGTCGCCTTTATGATCTGGAAAATGCGGATCAGATAAACAGCGTGTTCAAAGACAGTGATGCTATTGAAGCCAATCTGGCTTACATCGAGTCTGCGCCAACTAACCATGTTCTACTTAAATCTTGGCAAGAGCGTGACAAAAGTGCTGATGAGATTATTCAAGAGATGATGGCTAAAGCGGGTGAGACGGTTTCAGCCTATTCGACCTCGTTCTCTGTACGCTCTGCGGATAACCTAGATGTCGCAAGCAATCTAGTTCTTGAATTGACGACAGTGAACCGCGATCTAGATGCGCTGTCTGATACTGCGGAAAAGGTAGTTGATCTGCTAGAAAACTATGAAGGTCTTTCGAATGTAGACAACTCGACACACCGAGATCAGTTACGTTTTGATCTCTCGATTGATCGTAATGCGATTGTGCTGTCAGGGGTAAACTACGCCAATGTCACCAGCGCGATTTCTACTTTCCTTGGTTCTGTAAAAGCAGCAGATCTGCAAGCAGAAGATGGTTTTACTTACCCAATTCAGGTGCAGGTAAACCGCCAGGCGCTAGGTGATTTCAAAGTTCTAGATAAGTTGTACGTAAGCTCTGATTCGGGGCAAAGACTGCCACTGTCTCAGTTTGTTTCGATTGAACCAGTGACTGCGGAGTCTAACATTAAGACTTATGGCGGTAAGGATGCTGCAGAAATCACAGCTGATCTTATGCCCGGTTTCAGTGCGAGCGATATTCAGGCCTACATAGATGCTGAGTTACCAAAACTGCTGAAAGTGGGTCAAGACTATGAATACAACGGTGTGGTTAAAGAACTCAATGAATCTGAAGCTGGCATGCAAGTCCTATTTGGCTTAGCGCTGGTGTTTATCTTCTTGATTCTGGCCGCTCAGTTTGAAAGTTTTGTCGACCCGCTGATTATCTTGATTACCGTACCTCTGTGTTTAGTTGGCGCTGTACTGACTTTAAGTGTGTTTGGCCATAGCTTGAATCTGTATTCAAAGATTGGATTGCTAACCTTGCTAGGCTTAGTGACTAAGCACGGTATTTTGATAGTGGAGTTTGCCAACATTAAGCGCAAAGAAGGCTACAGTGCGATGACGGCAGCCCTGATGAGTGCGAAATCTCGTTTACGCCCAATTCTAATGACTTCGCTAACGATGATTATTGGTTCAATGCCACTGGCATTCGCGGATGGACCTGGTTCATTAGGTCGCACCAACATTGGCTTAGTGTTAGTCGGTGGCTTAACGGTGGGTACTTTCTTCTCATTGTTTATTGTACCGATGGCGTATGTCGCGTTTGCCAAAGTGACTGAAAAATCGAAACGTTTTGAGCTAGTAACTGAGGGGTAATGACGATGCTGTTAATCAACGGAACACACATTCTTGACGATACTGGCGGATATATTCAAAGCCTTAAAAGCCAGATACGTCACCCAATTGGCATCAATGAGATTTCATTGTTGACTTACATGTTCTCTCATAAAGGAAAAGTGTTAAGTAAACATGAGCTTATGGAAGAAGTATGGCATAAACGTGGAATCGTGGTGGAGAGCAGCAGTTTACTGCACTCTATATCGAGTTGCCGTCGTGGCCTAGAAGATCGCTCGGGTGAAATCATCCGCACTGAACGTGGTGTTGGCTATGAATTTATCGGTACGGTAAAAAAAATATCATGCCTATCTGAAGTGACGTCTTCTAAGCATGAGTCTTCGACACCTAAAGAGGAAGACACACCACAACCAAGTAAACAGGGCGAGCTTTCTGCACCAAAACTAGGCTCGTTGTTTTGTTATAAAGCTGGATTTGCGTTTGTTGCTGCCATTGTGATTGGCTTCTTAGGTACGACGCTCACCAAAAAGTTACTGATCTCTAGCCAGTACGTTACCAAGAACTATAGCCAGTGCTGGTATGAGCCAACAAACAAGGGTGAAAGAATCTATTACCAGAATCCAACGGTGTATCAGTTTGACGAATTGAGTTTAATGCTTGACGAGCAAGGTCGTTCTGTCAGCTTCAGCAACCAAAGTGGGGTAGTGAATTGTGAATAAAGAAATTATCCTTGGTGCAGCGATACTTGGTTTAGGGGTTGGAATCAGCTTTGCTTTGAACACGGGTGACCAACCGAACAGGCACTTTACGAGTAGTACCGTGGCGCACATTCATATTGAACAGCCATCCACTGTTTTTTCAACGTCTTTACCTATGAGGCTTGAACTGAGTTTGAATGAAAACAACACCTATGGAGTGTTTGCCATGTTACCGCAAAGCCAAGTTGGCTTTTCAGGAAAAGGGCAATACAGCATGGATCAGGACGGTATATTGTTCATGCATGATACGCACACCCCACTTGACCTAGAAGGGGAAAAAGGTGGCGTTATTGAGCAGCTATTCGTTAGACCAGGTTCGTTTGATGGCCTCATGAACCTTATCGATATTGGTGATAAAGGCTCGATACTCGTCGGAAAGAAAGTGGCTTTGCATTTGGAGTCTTAAAAATGCCTAAACAGCGTCCTTCTGGGCGCTGTTTATGGCTTAAGTCAGCGTTAAAAGTCATAGCTCAAACTCATCGTACTGTAGATCTCATCGGGTGATTGGTCTTCTGCAACGGTTGTGTTGTAGATGTACTCAACGTCGAATACTAAAGACAGGTTCGCCATCAAGGTGTTTTTGATATACGCCTTAGTGTTGTAGTGGGTGTTCTCTTCACCGTGTGCCACGTCAAAGGTTGCGCCCATTGAAAGCCTCTCCGAAAAAACAATAGAGCTATCGAGGGTGGAAGAAGCGATCACTTCATAATTCATCTGATCAGGAAATTCAGAATCGAACGCTTGTCTTTGAGTGATTCGATAGCCCGGGCCAAGAGAAATAGATGTTTTTATTGTGTCATTGTTAACCAAATAGACACCAATACCCGTCATTAATATCCATTGCTTACGGTAAGTACCATACAAGTCATTTTCGAATCTGGCACCACCACGGACAAAGGTTTTTTCTGCAAAGTCATAAGTTGATCCCGCGTTCACCGCATAGCGATTGGCACCATCATCGGCATTGTCGGCATCAGTATAGTAGCTTTCAAACGATGCTTTATGTAGCCAAGACTCTTGCTGGTAGTTCAGATATAAAGCTGAGTTGACAGAGAGGGAAGAGCTGGTGTTCTCTGTGTATATAAAGCCAAGCTTGGTTTGTGCCGTGAAAGGCGACTCTTCAGCTTCAGCGCGTTCTACATCTTGTGCAAAAGAGGGGGATGGTAATAGCAGCAGGCTTAAAATCGATGTTAAAGCTGGCAAGGTAAATGGGGCGTTCTTCATGTGCTAACAGAGCTGATATGGTTTTTATTCGTCAGTCAATTATCAGTTTCGATAAGCTTAGTCAGTACTGAATCACTCTAAATCATTCTCAACAACCAAGAAGCGACGCGGATTGCGTCGCTTTAATAGTTAGCTCTCCCAGCAACTGCCAGATTGGGTTAGTTTGAAGTATTAAATGCGAGGACTGCTTTTAATCCCCCCATTGAACTTCTAGACAGGGCAAGCTTGCCACGATAGCTATGAGCCATTTCATTCACGATATTCAGCCCTAGACCTGTTCCTGGTGTGGTTTCATCTAGCCTAACACCCCGTTTAAGGGCCTGCTGAATATCCGCATCGTCAATGCCAGGGCCGTCATCTTCGATAATAAGTTCAATCGTACCAGGTTTATTTTCCACTGAGTGGACACGAATAATATTGCAAGACCACTTATAGGCATTTTCGAGCAGGTTACCGACCATTTCGTCAAGATCGGTTGGGTCAACGGCTACTTCGATAGCTGAGTCGAGTTCATTGATCAAAGAGATGCCTCTTTGTGCGTAAACTTTATCAAATGCCATCGAAATTGCATCAACTCGCTCGGCAGGGTTGGCTCGAACAGACAAAATGTTTTTAGAGCCTGCCATTCGTGCACGACCTAAGTGGTAGTCGATTTGGCTTTGGATTTGATGAACTGGAGGCAATAGATAATCTCGCGTCTCATTGTCGAGTGAGCTAATCTCGTTTCTTAACACTGACAGTGGCGTTTTGAGAGCGTGGGAAAGATTACCTGCATGATGGCGAGCGCGTTCAAGCAATTCTTGGTAGTGGAAAACCAGAGCATTGAGATCGGATACGACCGGAGCCACTTCTTTTGGATAGTCTTCATCAAGGCTGGTTTTATCTCCAGAGCGAAGCTGGGTGAGTTCTTTTTGCATCTTGTTGAGTGGGCTAAGTGACCACTGTACTTGCAACATGATAACGGCCAAAACGCCAAAGTAGAGTAGAGCGAGAATAACCCATAGTTGGCTCATCAAATCCCGAACCGTGTCTTCAATCGGTTGCTCGTCGATGCCGATTAGAACTTCAATCGGGCCGTCGTAATCAGGGTAATAGAGTTTGGTCTTTATATAGATGAGTTTCTCACCACGGGCGCCAAAGTACTCTTTACCTTTCTTCTTGGCTTCGATTTGTTGATCCCACAAAGAGCGAGAGCGAAGCAAGTCTGTCTCGGTCTTCGCTGACCAATACAAACCACTGTAAGGACGATTAAAGCGTGGATCGGAAAGATTGGATGCCAGCGTGATGTTGCCAGATTCATCGGCTTCTATCGCTGCGGAAATCTCATCCATATAGATCGATAGCTGAGACTTGGCATCGTCAGCCATATAAGTGAAGACTTGATTTGGCACACTAACGCCAACGGCAATCACCATGGCTGTTAACCAGACTATTGCCGCCAAGACTAAGCGGCTTTTTAAACTCAGCCTTCTGAGTAATGAGCGCTTATTACTCGGCATTAAGCTGGTACCCCAAGCCTCTTACTGTTTTAATGACCTTGGGTGCAATTTTTTTGCGGATTCGACCGATGAACACTTCAATAGTATTGGAATCACGGTCAAAGTCTTGTTTGTAGATGTGTTCAACCAGTTCAGTACGTGAAATGACTTTTTCAGGGTTATGCATAAAGTAAGCGACGACCTTGTACTCCAGTGCTGTCAGACTAATGGCTTGGCCTTGCCACATTACTTTCGAAGTACGGGTATCAAGACTTAAGTTGCCAACTTGCATCACAGGCGAGGCATTACCTGAAGCGCGTCTAAGTTGAGCACGGATGCGGGCAATTAGCTCCACCATTTCAAATGGTTTGGTTAAGTAGTCGTCAGCGCCTGCGTTCAAGCCTTCTACGCGTTGGGTCAAGGTATCACGAGCGCTTAAAATAACAACAGGTGTGTTAATGTTTTCGTCTCGGATGCCTTTAAGTACCGTAAGGCCGTCTAGTTTAGGCAAACCAAGATCGAGCACGATAGCATCCCACTCTTCTGAAGTGGCGCGGTATAGAGCATCGATACCGTCTTGAGACAGTTCAGGAACCCAGCCCACTTGTTCTAAAGTTTCAATAATTTGCTCACCAAGACGCGGTTCATCTTCCACTACAAGAATTTTCATAAGCTTTAATCTTCTATTTTTTTAGTGCTTCTTTAATGTTTCTGCCTTTAATTTGCAGCATTTCAAGGGTTTCGGCGTTGTATTCAACCTTGATGATATTGTTATTGTGGTTCAATTTGAGTTCATAGATCCAAATATCATCATCTTCTTCGAGTTCGACGTGAATAATTCGCCCGTTTAAGTCACGCTCGACAGCGGCAAACATTTCAGAAAATGGACGAACATAGCCTTTCTGTACCGCGTCGTAGACTTCATCTTGGTCTTCTTCAAACTCAATTCTCGCGCCGGGTTTATGAACGTCTTGCACCAGAGCATGCCCATCTTCGTCATGGTGTTTTCCCGCCAAAGCCGGAAATGAGACAAAGACGCACGCCATTAGGGCTGTCAAACTGACTAACGAACGCTTCAACATATTCTTACCTTCTTGAAATTTCTGTGATTGAGTATACCTGTTGAAAGATGAACACCAAGTGAATAGCGCTCAGTTCGATAGTTCGTCAGCAAAAATCTTATCGCGCATTTTCCAAAATCGGCCAGATTTCCTTGCAATCACAAACTGAGGTGGGCGGAATCTGTGTTGATTGTTCACCACTCTAGTCGGCGAGGTATCTTCAAAAGGTCTGTGTTTGTCTGCAAGGTGAGGGCGAACAAATTGATCCTTGAAGCGCTGCTTCTGGTTTTTGGTTGTCAATGACCAGAATTCACTCACCTGGGCCTGATTATCTCCAATGTAAGAAACCTTTAAGCTGCTTTTTCCTTTGTCATCTTTGTGAACGCTTAAATCCATTTCAAGGCATTCGAAGACAAGTGCGTCTTTAAGGTTTAACGCCTCTTTAAGCTTCTTATCTGGGTCAACTAAGGTGGCATCGCATTCATGGCAGATTCTGGCGGCAATGTCGTTGTCAGCCCCACATTCACCGCAATACTTGGCCCTGAATCGGTAGTTGCAGTGCTCTCGCTCGCCAGTCTCTTCATCTTCAAAGAATCCTTGGCATTTACGACCAAAATGTTCAATAAGAAAGCCGTTACTGTCTAACTTTCCCCAGAAGTTGTTGTTGAAGCCACAAGCGGGGCAGGGGATGGTGATAATTTCACTGTCTGAGTCAGGTTTAGCATCGCCAACCTCTGGTTGGTAAAGGTCGTAGCTATTGCCCGCATAATCTAAAACCAAACACTCTTCTTTGCCTAGAGATAGACGTAATCCACGGCCAACAATTTGCTGGTAAAGGCTAATCGATTCTGTCGGGCGTAAAATAGCAATCAGATCAACGTGTGGCGCGTCAAAGCCCGTGGTTAATACGGAGACGTTGACGAGGTATTTAATCTTGCGCTGTTTAAAGTCTTGAATGATGGCGTCGCGCTCGGGCGTTGGTGTGTCACCGATAACGATGGCTGTTTGCCCCTTTGGTAGCAAGCCAAAAATTTCTTGAGCGTGGCGAACAGTTGCAGCAAAAATCATTATGCCTTGCTTACCAGTAGACATCTGGATGATTTGCTCGACGATCTGTGGTGTCGCTCGCTTGGCCTTATCAATCACCATATCCATTTCAGACTCTTTATAACGGCCTGTATTGGCAGGTTTTAGCTGTGAAAAGTCATAACTCAGCACGGGGGCATCCATCATACGTGCTGGGGTAAGAAACTTTTCATCAAGTAAGTAGCGGATCGGCAGCTCAAAAATACAATCGCGGAAAAAGCGCGGTTCCTCACTGCGAACCAATCCTCGTGTGTGGTATTGGTAAATCCAGCCCATGCCCAATCGATAAGGGGTGGCAGTAAGCCCAAGCACCTTAATCCCGGCGTTTTGTTCACGCAGATGGGTAATGACTTTTTGATAGCTGGTGTTTTTATCGTCGGGTACGCGATGGCATTCATCTATGACCAGAAGCGAAAACTGATTTTTAAACTGGTCAAGATTGCGTACCACAGATTGCACTGAGGCGAACACGACTTGTTGATCCGTTTCTTTGCGACCCAAGCCCGCAGAAAAAATCGAGCCTTTCAGTCCGTATCCTTCGTACTTTTGATGGTTTTGTTCTACCAGCTCTTTCACATGAGCGAGTACCAATACACGACCTTTCGCCAAACGAGCAAGCTCGGCAATCACCAAACTTTTACCTGCGCCTGTGGGTAGTACTAATACCGCTGGTGTCGTGTGTTTACGAAAATAATGAATGACCGCTTTGACGGAATCAGCCTGATAGGGACGAAGTGTATACATAAAATGTGTGAAATAGCTCAACTATTTAGTTTAGTCGCACTATAATACCCCACCTAGCAAAGATGAGGTATTCATGCGTTTAGATAAATATCTATGTGATGCACTTGGGGCAACACGTAAAGAAGCAACAAAGATCATTAAAAGTGGTGATGTGACCGTCAATGACGTGGTGCAGAAGAGCGGCGCGTATAAGGTGACTGAAGAGTGTACGGTTGAATGGCAAGGAAGAGAAATCCAAAAGCCAGGCCCTCGTTATATTATGCTTTTCAAACCTGATGGTTTTGTTTGTTCGCATGAAGATGGCTTTAACCAGACTGCATTTATGCTGTTAGATGAACTCAAAATGGAAGATTTGCACTTTGCTGGCCGCCTTGATGTGGATACCACAGGTCTGGTCTTGATTACCGACGATGGTCAATGGTCGCACCGTATTACTTCGCCTAAACATAAGTGTGAGAAAACATACCGTGTTTGGCTGGTTGATCCTCTACAAGCTGATTACGCAGAGAAGTTTGCCGAAGGTATTCAACTGCGTAATGAGAAGGGTCTGACACTGCCCGCTAAGCTAGAAGTGGTCGATGAAGAAGAGAAAGAAGTGCTGCTGACTATCACTGAAGGTAAATACCATCAAGTGAAGCGTATGTTTGCTGCGCTTGGCAATAAAGTAGAGCACTTGCACCGTGAACGCATCGGCGAGATTGAATTGTGTGAGACTTTAGAACCGGGTGAATACCGCTACTTAACGGAAGAAGAAATTAACTCTGTTTGGAAATAATCCTTTATTGAGGAAATGCTTTATTTCCATTTGGGAACTAGTCTTTTAGGTACAATTCGCTCAATATAGATCGATTCACTTAACACTCATCGTGTTCAATTATTCTGTTTGGTTGCAGCACGGAAGCTGCATCTGATTCGCAACCGAGTAGGAGATTTATGTCTGAGAGAACCTTAGATCAAACTAAAGCCCCACAAATCAGTTTTCTGTTATTCCTTGTTTTGGGTGCCATTGGTGCTTTAACCCCTTTAGCTATTGATATGTACCTGCCAGCAATGCCAACGATTGCCAAAGACCTTGGTGTTGTCGAAGGTGCGGTGCAAATTACGTTGACCGCTTATACCGCTGGATTTGCGATTGGCCAATTGATTCACGGGCCATTGGCAGACAGTTATGGTCGTCGTCCTGTTTTGATACTGGGTGTGCTGTTTTTTGGTCTTGCAGCAGTCGTTAGTGCAACAACAACAGGCATTGAAGCATTAACTTGGGTACGTGCAGCACAAGGATTTGCGGGCGCTGCAGCAGCGGTTATCATACAAGCTGTAGTGCGTGATATGTTTGACCGTGAAGATTTTGCGCGAGCGATGTCATTTGTTACCTTGGTGATGACCATAGCACCACTGATTGCCCCCATGATTGGTGGTTATGTCGCAGTCTGGTTTGGTTGGCGCGCAATATTTTGGATTTTAGCGGCCTTTTCCGTCGTCGTGATATGCCTAGTATTATGGAAAATTCCAGAAACGCTGAGCGAAGAAAACAAACAACCGCTTCGAATCCGCAATACGCTAAGAAACTACCTAAGGTTGTTCAGAAACCCCGTTGCAATGGGCTTGATTTTTTCCGGTGCCTTTTCGTTTGCAGGGATGTTTGCCTTTTTAACAGCGGGTTCGTTTGTCTATATTGACATCTATGGCGTAAGGCCAGATCTGTTCGGCTATCTGTTTGCCTTAAATATCGTCGCGATGATTATCATGACGAGCATTAATGGCCGTTTGGTGAAAAAGGTAGGATCGCACGCCATGTTGCGCTTTGGTTTGATCATTCAGCTCATCGCAGGTGTTGGTCTATTCGTGACTTGGTTGTTAGATGTAGGTTTGTGGGGAACGGTTGTCTTTGTCGTTATGTTTATCGGAACTTTATCGACAATCGGTAGCAACTCTATGGGGCTGCTATTAAGTGGTTACCCAACGATGGCGGGTACGGCGTCTTCGTTGGCAGGAACTCTGCGCTTTGGCACAGGTTCAATTATTGGTGCTGTCGTGGCAATGATGCCCGGCGGTGTAACATGGCCGATGATTACAATGATGAGTGCATGTTCAATCATCTCAGCGGCTTGTTATTGGATATTTGGAAGAAAGGCGTAATGTCTGAATATACGGTAGAAATACAAAAATTAGTAAACAAGGCTTTGGAAGAGATTGCCAATGAGCATAAGTCTGGCAGACTGACCAATGGCCCAACAGCAAACAACCTTTACTTGGTGCGTTGGATTACAAAAGCAATTAAGTCGCAGCAGTTCCCGCGTATTGTGGCGGATGATTTAATTCGTTGGCAGAAAACGGGGCGCTCAAAAGGTAACAATGCTGGCTTGATGCAAACGTTTCAACGTATTTCGAAGTTCTATGCTCAGTTCTTCCCTCAGGGTCAAGAAGATCGCATTGTTAAAGACTATGAGATCAACAACTTCATCGACATGATGGAAGAGCAGGGATGGGAAGTTACAACGTCTGAAGAGTTAGTTGGTTGCGGTAAAGTTCAGATTTTTACTGAGGGACCAAATTCTCTCGCGATGTGCACTGAACAATGTGAAAGTAGCTTTGACGGCGAAGATATGATCAAGCCTATGAGCTGGTTTGTGCGCGGTCACCATGCTGATTTTGTAGAGAAAGCTTCTGCTGCTGGTTTTATGGTTCATAAAGTGACGGACTACAAATCTAACGTAAAGTATCACGGTGAATACTTAGTATTTCCAGCCAACCGAGGTGATCGGTTAGCTGAAATCCCATTGAGTTTGACGGTGTAATCTAACAGCAAAAGTGGATCTAAACAGAGCTTCTATTGTCGAAGCTCTTTTGCTTTTCTAACAATGGCTTTTACCATACCTTTAAAGATAAACAGATGAGCAGGCATCATGGCAAACCAGTACAGCAGCCCTCTAAACCCTTGAGGGTGCCACCAAGCTGTTACCGTGAGTTTTCTTTTCGCTCCCAAGTCTTCAATTAAAAATTCCAATCGACCTAATCCTGGGCCTTTCATACCAAACAACAGTGAGATGAACTGGTTCTCTTCACAGCGAATAACTTTCCATGAATCGATATGGTCTCCCACGCGCAGTTCTGGGCCAGCCGGAGATCGGCGTATTGGTTTACCCCCACCAAAGAAAATATCGAGCCATTCACGGGTGCGCCACAGCAAGTTGGCAAAGAAGTAGCCCTGTTTTTTGCTGCCAATCTGCCTTACCACCTTCCAGATCTGCTTGGATGAGAGGCGAGTTTCTATTTCGGCTCCCGTTTGTTTGGGGTAATAGCCGTATCCGGGCTGCCAACGCGAAAGGGCGGCAGGATCAAAGCCCCACACATTACTTCGAACGAACTTACCCTCTTGCTCAATACTGTTGGCAACCATGTCTTTAAACGATATAAGGGATTGTGGGTATTTTTTATCTATCGCATGATGGTCAGCGACAAAATCATGCTCAAGCCCCGATAGAAGTGCTGCGCCAATACTAGAAGGTACAGACGTGACAATCCCAAGCCAATGAGAGGCCATTGTCGGTGTGAGTAAAGCCGTTGGCCAGATCGAAATAGGTTTGTTGATCGTATTTGCGATGACTTGAAACTGCTGTCGATAACTGAGTGTATCAGGGCCGCCTACTTCATATAGTTGGTGAACAATGGGCTTTTCTTCGGCTATCGATAACAAATAGTGATTGAGATTTTCTAATGCGATAGGGTTCGCTCTAGACTCGACCCACTTAGGTGTAACAAGAATTGGCATGTTATAAACAAAATCGCGCATAATCTCGAATGCGGCAGAACCTGGTCCAATGATGACGCCAGCGCGTAGTTCTGTGATTGGAACACCAGCTTTGCGAATGATGTCACCTGTCATTCGGCGAGCAGTAAGGTGTCTTGAGTCGCCAGTCTGTGGTTGTATTGCACTCAGGTATATAACGTGTTTCACTGAGCTTTGGGCGAGTGCGCGACTAAAATTTTCTGCCAAAGATACTTCATATTCAAGAAAGTCATGCCCATGAGCCATACCATGAACCAAGAAATAGATGAGGTCAAAGTTGGGGATTAAATGTTGAGTTGCAGCCTCGTCGGCAAGATCGAGATAACAAAGCGATAAGTTTGGGTGAGGCTCCACGCGAGCTTTAAGGTACTCGATTTGTCTAGCGGCTGCCGTGACCTTATAACCGCGCTCGCACAGCAGTGAAAGAAGCTGCGAACCCACATAGCCAGAGGCACCCAATACCAGCACATTTTTCATCCTTAACCTCTGTGGTTTTTATGGTTTCATATCCCGACTGATCATATAATAGTCAACTCGTTTTTTCTCTCTTTTCATACTGTTGCATTTTGAGGTGCGCGATTGACAACTCTCTCCCATGTTTTAACAAATACCCGTGGTGATTTTCTACGGCGTTTAATCGCGATTGCTCTACCTATTACATTGCAGAGTATTATGTTTTCTAGCCGAGGTTTGGTTGATGTATTGATGCTAGGGCAGTTAGGTGAAGCCGAAATCGCAGCTGTCGGAGTCGCCGCTCGTGCCACTTTTGTTACCACGATTATGCTAGTTGGTGTGACAACCGGAGGCGCATTACTGACAGCTCAATACTGGGGAGCAGGCGATCGCAAGGGCGTCAGAGAAAGTACCGCCCTTACTTGGCTAGTTTGTATGGTTTTTGCTGCGATTACTGCGCTGTTGTTTATCCTATTCCCGACTCAAGTCATGGGTTTAGCAACCAGTGACCCAGTAGTAAACAAGCTAGGTGCTGACTACTTGGTGATTACTTCGGTGTCTATGTTTGCCGTCGCCTGTGTCGCAAGCATGGCTGTAGGCTTAAGAGCGATGCACAAACCGGGGTTAAGTACTTTTTTTAGCGGTATCGGCATTGTCTCTAACATATTCCTCAACTGGGTGCTCATTTTTGGCAAATTTGGCATTCCTGCGATGGGAATCAAAGGGGCCGCGATTGCAACCGTGCTAAGTGGTGCCATCGAAGTGGCAACCTTGTTTGGCTATCTGTATGTCAAAAAGCATCTATTGGCGTTTGGCTTGTCTGATATTCGCAATGTATTGGAGTGGACGCGAGTCGCTAAATTTTTGCGCCTATCACTGCCCACCACATTCAATTTTCTCGCGTGGGCAGGGGGGCTGTTTGCCTACCATGCCATTATGGGTCAATCAGGCGTACAAGGTTTGGCCGCTTTATCTGTCATGTCACCTGTTGAGTCAATCGCCCTCGCTTTGTTGATTGGTATGTCCAATGCAGCCGCAGTATTGGTTGGGAACCAAATTGGTGCAAAGAAATACGACGAAGTCTATTATCAGGCGGTTGGAGTGGTCATACTCAGTGTGCTTGTAGGGATTGTTGTCGCTGGATTGCTCTATTTGGTACAAGGTCTAGTATTAGACGCTTTTAGCGCGTTGACGCCTGAAACTCGCGCATTGTCCGAGAAGTTCATGCTAGTGCTAAGTGTGGGTATTGTACTTCGATCCTTGCCAATGATGACAATTGTAGGTGTGCTTCGCGCAGGTGGTGATGTTAAGTTCTGTTTATATCAAGATCTGGTTGCTCAGTGGTTGATAGGTATTCCGCTTGCAGCATTTGCAGCTATTGGGCTTGGTTGGAAGCCGGAGTGGATCTATCTATTGTTTTTAACTGAAGAGGCAATCAAATGGTTTGGCTCTCTCTACCGCATGAAAACGCGGAAATGGATTCGAAATTTGATCGAAAACTAGACATTGAGCGTATATTTATAGCGCTTTGATGCATATCTTGTGATCTAGTATCCAAAATGCTTCCTTGAGCCGTCGATTTAGTGTAGATTCACACTCCTATTTTGACGGTTTACGAGAGTATTAATGTTACAGCTAACAGACCTATGTAAAGGCTATGTAGATGGGGGGGAGTTTCACCCAGTTTTACAAGGTGCTGAGTTGTCATTAAAGCAAGGCGAACAAATAGCGTTAATGGGTGAGAGTGGTTCGGGTAAGAGCACATTACTTAACTTGATTGCTGGCCTTGATACGGTCGATTCTGGAGAAGTTACTTTTCCTAAATTCTCAATGCATGAAGTGGCAGAAACCAAGCGCACGGCTTATCGTAGAAACAACATCGGCCTTATTTTCCAACAGTTTAACCTTCTTCCTACACTCAATATCGCCGACAACATTCGCTTTTGTAGGCAGCTTAAAGGTCTTCCTGAAGATGCTGGCCTGTGGCGACAAATACTCTCAGCGCTCGATTTAATGCCTCTGCTTGGCCGCTATCCTGAAGAGGTTTCTGGTGGTCAACAGCAGCGAGCCGCCATAGCTCGTGCTCTTTATATGGAACCGAAAATCTTGCTTGCTGACGAGCCAACAGGGAGCCTAGATGAGCGCAATGCAGAAGCGGTAATGCGCTTGCTTACTACTTTGACTAAGCAACTAGAGTGTACCTTACTCTTAGTCACACACAGTGAGCGTGTGGCGCAACATATGGAAGGTAAGGTCAGACTGCAAGGAGGGCAACTGCATGTTATGGCCCGTAGTTAAAGCACTACTTGGCCACTACAGACGTTACCCTTTCCAAATAATTCTTGTCTGGCTCGGTCTTACTTTAGGTGTCTCACTTCTTGTTGGTGTAAGTTCCATCAATAGCCATGCTCGTCAGAGTTACGAACATGGTGAAAAGCTATTCTCGAACCCACTCCCTTATCGTATTCGCCCCAAACATGCTGCCAATAAGATTCCGCAAGGGTTTTATGTTCAGCTTCGTCGTGATGGTTTCCATCAATGTGCCCCCTTTGAAAGTTTACGTATCAGTACTGCTAGCGGTACTGACCTGATGTTAGTCGGTATCGATCCGGTTGCTATGATCGAGTTCGAGTCAGGTTCTCTACTAGATGACATCTCTTCACTGAATTTAATGCGTCCACCTTACCCTGTTCTCGTTAGTGCGGATCTTGCGCAGCATATGAAATGGGGCGAAGGAGACTTTATTCGTTTAAACGATGGTAGCGCATTAGGTCCAATCAGCATTGATACTGAAAATCGATTGAATGGCACACGTATTGTTGCTGACATGTCTTTGTTACGAATGATTGAGCGAAGTTCAGGGATTTCTGTGATTGCATGTGCCGACATGCCAAAGCAGAAGCTTGCTAAGCTGAAGTCTGTGCTGCCTAATGGTATGGTGCTTAGTCGAAGTTCTCGCGCCGAGCTTGAATCTCTAACCGAAGCTTTTCATTTGAACTTGAGTGCCATGGGTATGCTGGCGTTTGTCGTTGGTTTGTTTATCTTTTATCAAGCTATGTCGATGACATTAACGCAGCGTCAGCCTTTGGTTGGTAATTTAAGGCAAATGGGGGTCTCGGGTTGGCAGCTTGCTCAAGCGTTGCTTCTCGAGCTGTTTGTATTAGTTTTCGTTAGTTGGCTGTGTGGCAATATCTTAGGCATGCTACTTGCCAATCAACTTATTCCAGCGGTATCGGCAAGTCTGGGTGATTTGTATGATACCAATATTGGCTTGGCCATTGTATGGGATTGGCGAGCGAGTATCTCTAGTTTATATCTTTCATTGGCTGGTGCGATTATTGCCTGTGCATGGCCTTTGGTTCGCTTGTTGCGATCTCAGCCAAGTCGACTGACAACGAGGCTGTCTTTGCTTCGATTTGCTGGTGCTGAGTTTACCATTCAAGCTTTGATCGCCTGCGCCTGTTGTGTGGCAGCAATTGCAATCTATCAAGCCCCTCAAACACAAGAGACAGGTTTTGCGATTATTGCCCTTATGCTACTTAGTGTCGCTTTATTTACCCCTTATATTATTTGGAAAGTTTTCGAAAGCTTGTCGTATACGTTGCGTTGGGTAAAAGTACGTTGGTTCTTTGCCGATGCGGCAGCAAGCATGAGCTATCGTGGTGTCGCGACGATGGCCTTTATGTTAGCTATGGCAGCCAATATAGGTGTCGAAACCATGGTCGGCAGTTTCCGAGATACGACCGATAAATGGTTAACTCAACGTTTGGCAGCAGATTTATACATTTATCCAAACAATAGCGCAGCAGCACGTATGAGCACCTGGCTTACGAAACAGCCAGAGGTGAACTCTGTGTGGTGGCGCTGGGAAAAAGATATATCAACTGACAAAGGCGCTTTACAAGTTGTCAGTACGGGCGCTTCTGAAGGCGAGCTTGATGCCTTAACTGTTAAACTGGGCATTCCAAACTATTGGTATCACTTGCATCATTCGAAAGGTGTGATGATCAGTGAATCAATGGCTCTAAAATTGGGAATTAGGCCAGGTGATTATGTCGATTTAACAGGCAAACTTGGCTCTGGTTGGCAAGTGGTGGGCGTGTATTACGATTACGGCAATCCGTACAATCAAGTCTTACTCTCTCATCGCAACTGGTTATATGCATTTGCGGGTAGTGGTTCTGTTGCACTCGGTACTGTGCTGAAGGAAGGAGTCAATCCAATTGGTCTTAAGCGCCGTTTGGAAACCATATTTAGACTCGATTCTGAGCGAATTTACGATAATAGCCACATTCATAATCAAGCAATGAGAGTCTTTGATCGTACTTTCTCGATCGCTGATACTTTAGGCAACATCACCCTTGTTATTGCAGTGTTTGGTATTTTCTTTGCCACGGTTGCAGGGGAGGTCTCACGTCAAAAACATATCTCGCTCTTGCGCTGTTTAGGTATGTCTGGAAGAGAGTTGATTGTGATGGGGGGCTTGCAATTGTTTGTTTTTGGTGCGATAGCGATTCTGATCGCAATGCCACTTGGGCTAGCCCTCGCTAATCTAGTGGTTGATATCGTAATCAAGCAATCTTTTGGATGGACGTTAGAGGTGCAATTTATTCCCACTGAATACCTTCACTCTGGTCTTCTTGCCATGTTCTCTCTGATGGTTGCAGGTGCTATTCCTGTTTTGAGAATGGTGAGAAATACACCAATGAAATCGTTAAGAGATTCCTTATAGATGAGCAATAGAAGTAAAAGGCTCCTTGGAGTGTTCATTGTCGCCATCATCTTCAGTGCATTTGCTTTGATCGCTATGTATGAGTACAGAGATGCTATAAACAGTCACTCAACTCCAACTAGTGAGGTCAGCTCTGTCTTGGTCTCTAAGCCAACTCAAGTGTTTGAGCCGGTGCTGCCTGACAACCCCGTCATCATTCCGCGAGACTTTGCTTTTCATAATGAGTATCAGCATGGCTGGTGGCATTTTTTTGCTAATGTGCAAGACCAGTATGGTGAGGCATACGGTGTTCAATGGAGCTACTTTCGCATTGCCTCGAACGATAGCAATATGTCGGGATGGTTGAGTCCTCAGCTATTTATTTCTCATATAGTGGTATCGAATAAAGATAAGGTTTGGCGAGAGCAGCGTGTAGCGCGTGGCGGGATTGGCCAAGCGGGTATGACTTCAAAACCATTTAGGATCTGGATTGATAATTGGTCATGGCGCTCACTTGGGCGAACGCCGTTTCCCGGGTTACTAGATGCACAAACCGATACATTCAAAGTGAAGTTAAAAACCACTACGCGTGGCCCTTTTGTGATACCGCGTGAGCGTGGCTATGTCATCAAACATGATTTGTTACCTATCGCTTCACTCAACCTAACCGCTCCTTTTCTTGCAGTAGAAGGTCAACTGGCTTTGTCGCCGACTAAAGTGCTTTCGGTTAAAGGTACAGGATGGATGAGTAAGGAGTGGGGCAGTGGGTTGCTGGCTGAAGATCAGCAAGGTTGGGACTGGTTTGTTTTCCACTTAGATGACGAAACCACATTGTCGATCAACCGTTATCGTCATCAAAGCCAGCTACCTTATGTTTTTGGTACACTCGCAACAAATGATGGCAAAGTAACGACGTTAAATAACCAAGACATTGAGATCGCTCCAATACAAGAGACAGTTTTAGCCAATGGCAAGCGCCTTCCTACGCGCTGGATGATCAACATTCCTGAGCTTGATATTAGCCTTGAAACCCAGACGCTGAACAATGATTTATGGCTTCCCTTTGTGCTGCCATATTGGGAAGGGCCGGTAATGACGACCGGCAGCCACACTGCTCAAGGATTTATGCAATTAACTGGCTATTAATTCGCTTCTAATCAATTTAGACGTGCTAGAAGCCACTTTTCACCATAAGGAAAGTGGCTTTTTGTATTTTATGTGGAAATTCCAGTACTTTGCCTATACTGAAACAGAGAATGAAGGCGAACATTGAGAGACGTTAATCGGAAAAACCGAAGTATTTCATCCAAACAATCGATTTTCCCTGATGTAACCAACTCTATAAACTCGACTGTATTCATTGTTAATCGCTTATTAACATAATAAATATAAGGACAATATCATGAATGATATTATTCGCGATTTTTTCAAAATGGAGTCTGCCGGAGGCATTCTATTAGTTATTGCTGCTGCTATTGCAATGACAATCGCAAACACTTCTCTTAACGATGTATACCAAGCTTTCCTTCATACTTACGTGTTTGGTATGTCAGTCTCACACTGGATCAACGATGGTTTGATGGCAGTGTTCTTCCTATTGATTGGTCTTGAAGTTAAGCGTGAGCTACTTGAGGGTGCGCTAAAATCGAAAGAAACCGCAATCTTCCCGGCAATCGCTGCGGTTGGCGGTATGGTAGCACCTGCATTGGTTTACCTAATGTTCAATTACGGAGATGCTCAAGCTGTACAGGGGTGGGCAATTCCAGCGGCAACAGATATTGCCTTTGCATTGGGGATCATGGCGCTATTAGGTAAACGTGTACCCGTTAGCCTAAAAGTCTTCTTGCTTGCTCTTGCAATCATTGATGACTTAGGTGTTGTTGTTATCATTGCTCTGTTTTACACAGGCGATTTATCGACGACCGCTTTAGCCGTAGGCTTCGCTATGACGGCGGCACTATTTATATTGAATGCCAAGAAGGTAACCAAGCTGACCCCATATATGATTGTTGGTGCCATCTTATGGTTCGCAGTATTAAAATCAGGTGTACACGCCACACTTGCGGGTGTCGTTATCGGCTTTGCAATTCCATTGCAAGGCAATAAGGGCGAGCATTCTCCGCTTAAACATATGGAGCATGCACTACACCCATACGTGGCATTTGGTATTTTGCCTTTGTTTGCTTTTGCCAACGCGGGTATCTCGTTAGAGGGCGTATCGATAGACGGTTTGACTTCAATGCTGCCGCTAGGTATCGCTATGGGTCTGCTGCTTGGTAAGCCTTTAGGTATTTTCTCATTCAGTTGGATTGCGGTGAAGTCAGGGGTCGCTAAATTGCCAGAAGGGATAACGTTCCGCCATATTTTCGCAGTCTCTGTGCTGTGTGGTATCGGCTTTACAATGTCTATCTTTATCTCGTCACTCGCCTTTGGCACTGTGAATGTAGAGTTCGATACCTATGCGCGACTGGGTATCTTGATGGGGTCAACGACAGCGGCACTATTGGGATATTTCCTACTACACATCTCGCTGCCAAAGAAGAGCGCAAGTGTTGAGAGCAACGCACAGGTCAAATCTCAACACTAAAGACCAACGTATATAAAGCAGAAAGCGCCCAAGATGGGCGCTTTTTTTAGCTGAGTAATGCTATTTTTCTAGTACAGTAAAAATAGTCCACTCTTCAATCACCTCTTCATTGAGACCTACAACGGTGGCGGTCACGCGTCGATTTAGAGCATGGGACGTTTCATCGACACCCTCTGATTCAAGTCGAGTGTCACCATAACCCACAATCGTCACCCGGCTAGGTTCAGTGCCAAAGGAGAGTAGCTCATCTTCAACTGCGTGTGCCCGTTTCTTGGACAACTCAAGGTTATACTCCGCTGTACCAACCTTACTCGCGTAACCTTGAATTTGGATCGATGCCGATTTATAGCGTTCCAAAAACTCCGCCATTGTTTGAATCTGGTCTGAGAAAATCGGGTTAATTTCGTATGAGTCATTGGCAAACAAAATACGAAGTTGCCGTTCTTCTTCTTCAAAAATCGCGGCTCCACAGCCGTCATTGTCAACTTGTGCACCAGAGGGTGTTCCAGGGCAAATGTCACGAGCATTGACAACGCCATCTCTATCATCATCCGTCAAGTCAGATATCTGATTGGCAATGGGTGTTTCGATGTATTCATATTCTTCATCGGCATTTACAGCACCGAATGGTATAAAAGCCATAAGAGTGTATGGGATCAATTGTGTTACTTTCATATCAGTACTCCACTCGCTCAGTCCACTCGTCAGGTGTATCCACTAAAAGTGCGTCAAGTAGATTCCCGGTGGCATTCATTACGCGATATTTAGCGTATTGCTCGGCATAGTGTGCGTCTAAGTAGTCTTTTCTCGCTTCAAACAGCTCATTCTCGGTATTGAGCAAGTCAAGTAAGGTTCGCTGTCCAATCCGGTATTGTTTCTCATACGCAATCACAGTTTCTGAGGCTGAATCCACGTGGTCTGCAAGAAAGTTCTTTTGCTGAAGTGTCAGGTCGAGCGCACTCCATGATAAACGAAGACTTTCTTCTACTTGTCGATAAGCGTTATCTCGCAGGTCTTTAGCCTGGTTTAGCTGATATGCTGCGCGTTCAGAAAGGTCACGGTCTGAGCCTCCGTTGTAGAGGTTGTAACGCATTCGAAGCATGGCAAGCGTTTCTTCGCTACGGCCTCGATCACCTCCAGCATCATCTCGCCATGTTTGGCTCGCTTCAATGGAAAAGGTAGGGTAGTAATTCCCTTTAGACTGTTTGTATTGAAAACGAGCTGAATCGACGTCTACAAGAGACACTTTGATGACAGGGTGCTTATCAAATGCCTCAACTAGAGCATCTTGTAAAGATAGAGGAAGTTTAGTTTCATCTGCTCTTGGGTAGATCAACCCTAATGGTTGTTGCCCGACTAAACGTGTGAATTGAGTATGGGTATCAACTAAGTTGTTCTGTGCGGCGAGTAAATTACCGTGTGCCTTAGCAATCCTTGCCTCGACCTGAGATACGTCTGCAGTTGAGCCAATTCCTGATTGGGCTCGGCGTTGGATATCGCGATAAATTTCTTTATGCACGGAAAGGTTGCTTTCAGATAACGCAAGTATCTCTGTGGCTTTCACTGCATCTAGGTAGACTTGTGTCACTTGTAGTGCTAAATCAGACGCATCTGCAAGCAGTTGAAAGCGAACAGATTCAGCATCGGCTGCTGTTCTGTCCATATCATTGAGTGTTGCATTACCATCCCACAGCAGTTGGGTGAGGCTAAGAGTGGCTTCTTTTCTTGTGAGATCAGTATCGCTCCTCCCGGTTGAATCCGCCGGATCAATTCCTTCATAACCAATACCCGCATCGAGATCTAGGCTAGGTAGGTAAGCACCGGTTGAAGCATCAGCTTGCTTTACCGCGCTCTTAAACTGGTTGAAAGTGCTTTTTAGTTCGGGGTTAGTAGCGAGTGTGATTGCGACTGCTTGTTCCAAGGTTTGAGAGTAAGCAGTAAAGCTCGCGAGAACCACACAGCTAGCAATGAGTGACTTTTTCAGGTTCAAGGGAGCCTCCTTAATATCCGCTAAGTCGATAGTCGAGTTATTGCAGGAGCACCGTAGCCCCGCAGTAAGTACCAAAAGCTTAGTCGACGTAAACCAAAAATGAGAATCTTTATGCGAAATTGAGCAGGTGATTTATTAGTGACTTATAAACTTTCGTTTGGACTTTTTTGCTATTTACTAGATTGTCAGTACGGGCAAGTCTAGCTTTATAGGGTGTGGGAGTACGCGAAAGTTTTAACACCGGTTCAGGGGGTGGGGGGACTAGTATCGCGCAAATGGGAATTTGGTTATGAATGCGAAAAGTCTAGCACCATTCATGTTAGCTAGTACGACAGTAGTAATTGACATTAACGGTGAAATAAGAGAACTCGTACCAGGGGAAGTGCCGGGGCCGGGAGAAGTTATCGTAGTTGTAGGTCAAGGAGCGACGGCTGCGACTGAACCTCAGATAGAGGCGCAACTTGTTGGTGATGGTGGTGAGAACTTCAACCTTGATTTAGACAATGAAATTGCGTCGATCATCGAGCAGATCGAAGAAGGGGTCGACCCAACTCAGAATGAAGACTTTGCGACCGCAGCCGGGGGGCAAAATGGTTCAAGTCCTACAGGGACCGGAGATATTGAGCGAACTGGTGCTGAAACATTAGCTGAAACTCAATTTGATACATCTGGCCTAGAATCTCAGGGATTGTCAGAGACCCAGAGCCTTACTTTACTTGATTTAGTAGCACAAGCGGTCTTTGTTGGAGACGATGCCGTTGAAGTGTTCGAAACCGATGTTCCGCTTGTTGTGACAGGCACGGTAACTGCGACGGAAACGGATGTTCCTACGTTTGTTCCTCAAGACGGGGTTGTAGGTGATAACGGTATCTTTTCGATTGATGCGGATGGTAACTGGACTTACGTTGCTAACAGTGCATATGACGAGTTAAACATTGGAGACTCCCTTGTCGATGTATTTCCTATTGAGTCTACGGACGGTACGGTGGGTAGTGTAACCGTCACGATCAACGGGACGAATGACCTTCCACAATTTGTTGCGACCGATGATTTTGTGCCAGGCGGTGGGGAAGGAGAGGAGCAACTCTCAACCTTTGCGTTTGAAGATGGCGTATACAGTTTCGATATTCCCGAAAACACTGCGGCCGATGTCCCTATTGGTCAAGTTGCGGCTGAGGACCCAGATAATGACGTATTGATTTTTAGCATTTCGACCAATATCCAAAACGAAGGTGGGGAAGACTTGTTCCAAATTGATCCCGATACCGGGGTTATTAGCCTTACAGAAGCGGGGGCAGAGTCCTTCGTTAATGATTTCGAAATATTAGAAAATGTTCACAACATTGTTGTCACGGTAACTGAAGGTGACGGCATTGGTGAGCCGCAGTCCGTTGATGTCGATGTGATATTCACTGAGCTGAATGAAGATGACAATGCCCCCGTATTTGAAGACACGGATGAAGGTGGTGAATACAACTTCGAATACAACGAAAACTCAACCGACGAATACGTGATAGGCACCGTCAGTGCAACCGATGCCGATGGCGAGAACGTCACTTACAGCATTAAAACCAATGTGTTTAATGACGCTGAAGAGCCGCTGTTTGAAATCGATTCAGTGACTGGTGAAATTAGCTTAACAGCCGCAGGTGTTGCAGCGTTTACCAACGATTATGAACTAGCAGAGAACGAACACAGTATCGTGGTCACTGCCACGGAAGATGAAGGATTGGGCCCAGTCAAAACCACTGATGTCACGGTCAACCTTGATGAGGTCAACCTTGATGACAATGCACCCGTATTTGAAGACACGGATGAAGGTGGTGAATACAACTTCGAATACAACGAAAACTCAACCGACGAATACGTGATAGGCACCGTCAGTGCAACCGATGCCGATGGCGAGAACGTCACTTACAGCATTAAAACCAATGTGTTTAATGACGCTGAAGAGCCGCTGTTTGAAATCGATTCAGTGACTGGTGAAATTAGCTTAACAGCCGCAGGTGTTGCAGCGTTTACCAACGATTATGAACTAGCAGAGAACGAACACAGTATCGTGGTCACTGCCACGGAAGATGAAGGATTGGGCCCAGTCAAAACCACTGATGTCACGGTCAACCTTGATGAGGTCAACCTTGATGACAATGCCCCGGTATTTGAAGACACGGATGAAGGTGGTGAATACAACTTCGAATACAACGAAAACTCAACCGACGAATACGTGATAGGGACCGTCAGTGCAACCGATGCTGATGGCGAGAACGTCACTTACAGCATTAAAACCAATGTGTTTAATGACGCTGAAGAGCCGCTGTTTGAAATCGATTCAGTGACTGGTGAAATTAGCTTAACAGCCGCAGGTGTTGCAGCGTTTACCAACGATTATGAACTAGCAGAGAACGAACACAGTATCGTGGTCACTGCCACGGAAGATGAAGGATTGGGCCCAGTCAAAACCACTGATGTCACGGTCAACCTTGATGAGGTCAACCTTGATGACAATGCACCCGTATTTGAAGACACGGATGAAGGTGGTGAATACAACTTCGAATACAACGAAAACTCAACCGACGAATACGTGATAGGCACCGTCAGTGCAACCGATGCCGATGGCGAGAACGTCACTTACAGCATTAAAACCAATGTGTTTAATGACGCTGAAGAGCCGCTGTTTGAAATCGATTCAGTGACTGGTGAAATTAGCTTAACAGCCGCAGGTGTTGCAGCGTTTACCAACGATTATGAACTAGCAGAGAACGAACACAGTATCGTGGTCACTGCCACGGAAGATGAAGGATTGGGCCCAGTCAAAACCACTGATGTCACGGTCAACCTTGATGAGGTCAACCTTGATGACAATGCCCCGGTATTTGAAGACACGGATGAAGGTGGTGAATACAACTTCGAATACAACGAAAACTCAACCGACGAATACGTGATAGGGACCGTCAGTGCAACCGATGCTGATGGCGAGAACGTCACTTACAGCATTAAAACCAATGTGTTTAATGACGCTGAAGAGCCGCTGTTTGAAATCGATTCAGTGACTGGTGAAATTAGCTTAACAGCCGCAGGTGTTGCAGCGTTCACCAACGACTACGAGCTAGCAGAGAACGAACACAGTATCGTGGTCACTGCCACGGAAGATGAAGGTTTCGGCCCAGTCAAAACTACCGATGTCACGGTCAACCTTGATGAGGTCAACCTTGATGACAACGCACCTGAGTTTGATCCCAATGATGGTGACCAGTACTCCTTCTCTTATTTTGAGAATAATACTGACGATCACGTCATTGGAACAGTTTCAGCAACGGATGCAGATGGTGAAGAGGTCACATATAGCATCAAAACCAATGTATTCAATGATGACGATGAGGCTTTGTTTGAAATTCATCCAACCAACGGCAATATCAGTTTAACCGCGGCGGGTGTCTTGGCTTTCACCAACAATTTTGAAGCATTAGCGAATGTCCATACTCTCGTTGTAACGGCGACTGAAGTGGATGGATTTGGAATACAGAAATCAACGGATATTGATGTTGAGCTGAGTGAACTGAATGTTAATGAACTCCCAGTTACTGAAGACTTTGATGTAGACGCCGGAGACGCGATATTTGTACCGATTATTTTCGACTCTGATGATGAGGCTTTGGATCACATATCTGATGAAGACGATGACTTTAATGGTGTTGAACTCAATGTCATGATTACCTCTCTTCCGCAATATGGCACGTTACTCTACACCGATGATTTTGGTGAAACACGAGTACTAACTGAAGCTGACCTTCATGTGATGGGGGAAGAAATAGACCCAGCGAAATTATTTGATCCGAATAACTTCACTTATGTCCCTGGCCCTGGCGATCCGTTTGAGATTGGTTACAGCGGGGACCCAGATGACATAGTGCTAGATGATGATGGGTTTTATAACTGGGGCGAGTGGGTTAGTGACACTGAGCGTCTTATTACATTGGACAATGGTAATACAATTGGTATTTCAATCACCGACAACAACAATATGCCCCTCAAACAGTACACCGGAGGTCAACCGCATGTTGGTTGGGGAATTGGTGATACTGATGGTAACGGGATGAACAAGCAAGAAGCTTTGATTATTGACTTCAGCGATAACCCGCTTGATGTGGTGACTTTTGGTTTAGATGGTATGGGAGCGGAGTTTAACACCAACAGCAGTGTCTACGTCGAAGTAACTTATACCTTTGCTGATGGTACGACGCACGTTGAACAATACCAGAAAGGTGAAGGTGATGTTGGCAACGAGCAAATCCTCTACGAGTTCAGTTACTCTTCACCAGACAATCCAATAGTAGAGATGGAGTTAAGTTCTACGGGAGGCAACTGGGAGCTTAGATACCTGTCAGGTACGCAAGATATCACCGAAGATGTCACATTTGATTATGTCGCGGTAGATTCAGACCTTGCGATTAGTAATGAATCGACTGTTACGATTGATGTGTCTGAGTCTCCGGAGTATGAGGTCTTGTCTGCCGCAGAAGGTGATGACCTAGATGCTGAATTGGGTAATCAAGTTATGCTCGGTGATGAAAATGACAATGTGTTTACTTGGTTAGACTCAACGCTAGACAACGGTACTGATGTTGTCGACAACTTTGATTTAGGTAGTGACCTTATCGACCTACGAGGTATCTTAGAAGAAGATGACAATGTATTGGTCGGTGACTTAATTGACTCGATCAGCGCAGAAGTCGATGGAGATGATGTCGTGATGACGGTGACTGATGATGGCCGAGAACAAACCATTATTTTGGAAGGAGTAACCAACGCTTTCGAGGATGCAGGTTTGGTAGAAAACAACTCGATCACCAATGAACTGGAAATGTTGACTCAGGTGCTCAAGACAGATGCCGCGTAAACTTTACTTTCAGAGAAATGACCAACCCTACTCGGTTGGTCTTTTTTTGATAGTTGGATGATTATTTTAACTTGAAGGTGAAAAATTATTGCCAGATGATTTCAATTTATGATAATTTTCGCCGCAATCTCGGAGATGAGTCAAAATTAGGACATTCTGGGGGATACGCGTGATGGCATTCGGGCTGAGTGAACATCACGTAGGGTAGGTATCGACAAGCCCTTTTGTCGATAGACGGGATACTAATGTCGTAGCGCGGCATATGAATGGGAAACCCAACATTGAACTCACATAACAAACACACATTAATCAGCTTAGTTCTTCCACAATGCCCTGTTTTACAAGACAGTTGCATTACTGAACCTTGATCTAATTTCTCGATATGTAATCCATCCATGATGGATCGTTTTTCCGTACGCATTATTTAAATAACTTGCGTGGCGGCTTGCTGTACCCTCGATTTAAAATCTATTTTAACGAGGGAAAAGAATTACATTTCAAGGGATTAAATTATGAGCACAGCCTTTGAAGTCGATAACACAGTGACGAACCCTGTTATCGCAACTCCTTTTTCATCTCAGATTCCAATCTTGGAAGGTACTTACGATCTAACACCTGATCAAATCCTGTTAGACCAAGAACAGCATGAGTCTGAGGTTCGCTCTTATCCACGTCGTCTGCCAATCGCAATAAAACAGGCCTATGGTGCACTTGTTGAGGACACGCGTGGTCAGCTATTTTTAGACTGTCTTGCTGGTGCGGGCACCCTAGCATTGGGTTATAACCATCCAGAAATCAATCAAGCACTAAAAACTCAGCTAGACAGTGGTCTACCATACCAAACGCTTGATATTGCGACTGAAGCGAAAACGCACTTTATCAAAACAGTAAAAGCGTTCTTGCCTCAAGAGCTTGCAGATGACTGCGTGATTCAATTCTGTGGACCGTCAGGCGCCGATGCAGTTGAGGCGGCCATTAAACTTGCAAAGCAAACAACAGGCAGAAACACCATGTTCGCATTCCGTGGGGCTTACCACGGCATGACCAATGGTACGATGGGTATGATGGGCAACCTTGGTACTAAAGCGCGCAGAACAGGTCTAATGTCTGACGTTCACTTTATGCCGTTCCCATACAACCTGCGCTGTCCATTTGGCTTAGGTGGGGATGAAGGCGCCAAAGCAGGTATCCGCTATATTGAACGTCTGCTTAACGATGATGAAGCGGGAATCATGAAGCCCGCAGCTATTGTTGTTGAACCAGTCCAAGGTGAGGGGGGCGTTGTTCCTGCTCCTGCATTCTGGCTTAAAGAACTACGTCGAATCTGTGATGAGCATGGAATCCTACTCATTTTTGATGAGATTCAATGTGGTGTTGGTAAGTCTGGCTACAACTTTGCGTTTGAAGAAGCCGGCATTGTCCCAGATATCCTATGTTTATCGAAAGCGATCGGTGGCGGAATGCCAATGTCGTTGCTGGTTATCAACAAGCAGCATGACACATGGAAACCGGGCGAGCATACGGGTACATTCCGTGGCAACCAGTTAGCTATGGTGTCGGGTGCTAAAGCACTAGAAATTATTCAACGTGACAATTTAGTTGAGCACGCCAATATTGCCGGACAGTATCTTCGTCATGGCCTTGAAGCGATTCAATCGCGAGTGAACTGTATCGCCGAGGTTCGTGGTAAAGGCCTTATGCTGGGGGTTGAAATCCGCAAACCAGGTAACGAGCTGAACAAGTTTGGTGAGCCCGTTTCAGATGGTGAGCTGACTCTGGAAATCCAACGAGCTGCACTAGAGCGCGGTCTTATGGTTGAAAAAGGCGGACGCGACGGTTCTGTGATTCGATTCCTTCCACCTCTTATCATCTCATTTGAACAGATCGATTTTGCTTTGCGTGTACTTGAAGAGGCGATCATTACCGCGGGTGGTAGCCATGTTGATTCTGCACAGAGTGACTCAGCTTGGAAGCAACATTTCATCCATACGGGTAAATCTGGTAGCGATGAATTTGCTAAAGTGATGAATCACACCACGGCGAAAATGAAAGCTGTGTTCGAGCAAATCGGTGCGCCATACTCTGGTCTAGAGCCGAAACAATTAGAACAAGCCATTAATGCGGTTGACCTTAACAACAAAAACGCATCACTAGTGGATGTTATTGGAGAAACCGCGGATTTGGTAGCCAAGAACTCGATCATTGTTCAGCACCCAGACTGCATTGCTCATTTGCACACACCTCCACTAATGCCATCGATTGTTGCAGAAGCGATGATTGCTGCTTTAAACCAATCAATGGACTCTTGGGATCAAGCGTCTGCTGCAACTTATGTCGAGCAAAAAGTGATTGATTGGATGTGCGACAAGTATGAGTTAGGCGCTCAAGCTGATGGCATTTTCACTAGCGGTGGAACTCAAAGTAACTTGATGGGTTTATTGCTAGCGCGTGACTGGATCGCAGATAAGCTTGATTCGCACTCGATCCAAAAGTTAGGTCTACCAGAGTACGCGAGTAAGCTGCGCATCTTATGTTCTAACAAGTCTCACTTCACGGTGCAAAAATCAGCGTCACTGCTTGGACTTGGTGAAAACGCGGTTTGTTGTGTAGAGGCTAACTCAAACGGAACCATCCAAGTAAGCGCATTAAAGACAGAAGTGGAAGCATTAAAATCGCAAGGTTTAATCCCATTCGCTGTTGTCGGCACAGCGGGAACGACTGACCATGGTGCAATTGATGACTTGGCTACCATTGCTGATATTGCCAAGCAAAATGAACTGTGGTTCCACGTCGATAGTGCTTATGGCGGTGCATTGATTCTGAGCAGCCATAAAAACCGATTGTTGGGTATTGAGCGTGCCGATTCGGTGAGCGTTGACTTCCATAAGCTGTTTTATCAAACGATCAGTTGTGGCGCGGTATTGCTTAAAGATAAATCGAACTTTAAGTACCTGCTTCATCATGCGGATTACTTAAATCGTGAACATGATGAACTGCCAAACTTAGTCGACAAGTCTATTGCGACAACAAAACGTTTTGACGCTTTAAAGGTCTTTATGACTATGCAAAGTGTCGGCCCTGATACGTTAGGCAAAATGTATGATCATCTGCTTGAACAGACTCAACAGGTTGCGGGACTCATCGCCAATGATGCCTGTTTTGAGCTACTTGCAGAGCCATCGCTTTCTACCGTTTTGTTCCGATTCAATGAATCCAGTATCCACGATTTGGATGCACTGAATAAAGCGCTAAGGTTAGAGGCTCTGACTCGCGGCATGGCCGTTCTTGGAGAAACGGTAGTGGATGGCAAGTCTGCGCTTAAATTTACTATTTTAAACCCTTGCTTAAAGATCTCTGACTTTGAATCTTTACTAAATAAAATCAAAACTTTAGCTTCTGAGCTAGCGAAATAAAGGTAACGTAATACTATGGCTATTTTACAAATTGGTGCAGGTGGTGTTGGTTGGGTAGTTGCACACAAAGCAGCACAAAACAATGATGTTCTTGGTGACATTACCATTGCTTCTCGCACAATCAGTAAATGTGAAAAGATCATCGAATCTATCCAGAAAAAGAACAACCTGAAAGATAGCTCGAAGAAATTGGAAGCGCGCGCTGTGAATGCGGATGATGTAGAAGCATTAGTGGCGCTAATTAAAGAAGTGCAGCCTGATCTTGTTATCAACGCGGGTCCTCCGTGGGTCAATATGACGATCATGGAAGCGTGTTACCAAGCTAAAGTAAACTACCTAGATACGTCGGTCGCAGTTGACCTGTGTTCAGAAGGTCAGCAAGTACCTCAAGCCTACGATTGGCAGTGGGGCTACCGTGAGAAGTTTGCTCAAGCGGGTATTACAGGTATTCTAGGTGCAGGTTTTGATCCAGGTGTAGTGTCAGTATTTGCAGCTTATGCAGTGAAGCATTTGTTCGATGAGATCGATTCCATTGACGTTATGGACGTGAATGCCGGCGACCACGGTAAAAAGTTCGCAACCAACTTCGATCCAGAAACCAATATGCTGGAAATCCAAGGTGACTCTTTCTACTGGGAAAATGAAGAGTGGAAACAAGTTCCTTGTCACTCTCGCATGCTTGAGTTTGATTTTCCGAACTGTGGCACACACAAAGTTTACTCTATGGCTCACGATGAAGTTCGATCTATGCAAGAGTTTATTCCTGCTAAGCGTATCGAGTTCTGGATGGGCTTTGGTGACAAGTATCTAAACTACTTTAACTGCATGCGTGATATTGGCCTGCTTAGCCCAGATCCGCTAACGCTACACGATGGTACAGTCGTTCAGCCTCTTCACGTACTGAAGGCACTACTGCCAGATCCGACTTCTTTGGCTCCGGGATACACGGGGTTAACGTGTATCGGTACTTGGGTACAAGGTAAGAAAGATGGCAAAGAGCGCAGCGTATTTATCTACAACAACGCAGACCATGAAGTGGCGTACGAAGACGTAGAACACCAAGCGATTTCTTATACTACTGGTGTTCCAGCTATCACAGCAGCACTGCAGTTCTTCCGTGGCGAATGGGCGGACAAAGGCGTGTTCAACATGGAGCAGCTAAACCCAGATCCATTCCTAGAAACTATGCCAAGCATAGGTCTTGATTGGCATGTTCAAGAACTTGAAGCTGGTCAAGGTCTGCCAGTAATTCACGAACTTAAAAAGTAACGACTGAATTTTTTAGTTTGGTATTAAAAGGGGACATCAGTGTTCCCTTTTTAGGTATAGGGAGTGGGTATTAGTTATTATAATTTTGTAACTCACTTCGTTCAGACAGGACAAAATTAAAAATAACCAATACCAACCCATTTGGTTTTACTTTTTCATCTTTATCTAGAGCTTGAGCGCGTATAAATGACACCGAATAACGAACAACTCAAAACCCCTTACTTTATGATCAACGAAGATAAGTTGATTGAAAATCTGGAGAAAGCAAAACAGCTGAAAGAAATCTCCGGGGTTAAACTGGTATTGGCACTCAAATGTTTCTCTACGTGGGGCGTGTTTGACATTATTAAGCCTTACTTAGATGGCACCACCAGCTCTGGCCCTTTTGAGGTAAAGCTTGGTCATGAAACGTTTGGTGGTGAAACACACGCGTACAGTGTTGGTTATAGTGAAGATGACGTACGCGAAGTAGCTGATATCTGTGACAAGATGATCTTCAACTCCCAGTCTCAGCTTGCTGCTTATCGTCATATTGTTGAGGGAAAAGCGTCACTGGGGTTACGTTTAAACCCAGGAGTTAGCTACGCCGGCCAAGATCTGGCCAATCCTGCTCGTGAGTTCTCCCGTCTAGGAGTGCAAGCTGATCATATCAACCCAGAAGTGTTCGATAACATTGATGGCGTGATGTTTCATATGAACTGCGAAAACAAAGACGTTGATGCGTTTATTGGGTTATTAGATTCTATCTCTGAACAGTTTGGCGACTACTTAGATAAGCTTGATTGGGTTAGCATGGGCGGTGGAGTATTCTTTACATGGCCTGGTTACGATATCGAAAAATTAGGCTTGGCGCTGAAAGCGTTTGCGGACAAACACGGCGTTCAAATGTACTTGGAACCGGGAGAGGCAATCATCACCAAGACCACTGACCTTGTCGTGACTGTGGTTGATATCGTTGAAAACGTAAAGAAAACAGCGATTGTTGATTCTGCGACAGAAGCTCACCGCTTAGACACCTTAATCTACGACGAGCCAGCGTCAATTCTAGAAGCTTCGCGCAACGGCAATTACGAATATGTTATCGGCTCCTGCTCTTGCTTAGCCGGCGACCAGTTCTGTGTAGCGAACTTTGATAAGCCGTTAGAAATTGGCCAGCGCCTACATATAATGGATAGCGCAGGCTATACCATGGTTAAGCTTAACTGGTTTAATGGTTTGCGTATGCCTTCGGTCTTTTGTGAGAGATCCTCAGGAGAGGTTCAAAAGCTGAATGACTTTGACTATTCGGATTTTAAGCGGTCACTATCTCAGTGGTCAGTGAAGTAGCAGACTTAACAGAGAGAGAGCGACGAATCGCTCTCTTGCTGTTTATATTAGCTTTCAACTATCACCCGAGTATCTTCACTTAAAGATTCAAGCTCATTGGCGACGTCGTTGATATTGATCTGCTTTGGTAATCTAATCGATAGGTTCGCTGTAAATAGGCTTGAACTCACACCACCACCACCTGCAATGAACACACGTTGGCAGTCCATATCTAATATGCTGATACCTTGCCCATCTAATACGTGGGTGATTTCATTGACTATTCCGGCACGATCATTGGAGTCGAGTCTGAGTTGGTAAATCGCATCGACATCGTGAGCATGTTGGTTTGCGTCTGTCACTTGCACCAATAAATTAGGGTGAGATGTAAATGCGTCCTTTACGAGTTGTTCATTGACACTCGGCAGCTCAATTTTTATTACCGCAGCGACCTGATCTTCAATGAAATTGACTTTACTGATGAGCCACTTACCCCCATTTTCATGGGTGATAGCTGCAAGTTGCTTAATAGTCGCAGGTGTCGCTTTGCCAACAAAATTGACAATAAATGTGCTGTTCATACTGGGCCTCCTAACTCTGAGTAAGGCATGCTCTTTCAATCTCTACAGCGACGAAAGACAATTCAGTGCCTAACTTCAGTTTAGGATGAAGTAGTAGGTTAGGTTTGACCTGAGTCAAGTTTTACCCCTAAACCCTTGTCACTGTTACGGATCTTTTACGACGAGCACAAAAAAAGCGATGTAAGACATCGCTTTTACAAAAAGATTAGATTTAGAACGTCACTTTTATTTCTACACCGTAAAATACATCGTCGTAGCTAGCCCCCGCATCCATAGCGAATTTGGCCGCGTCTTGATTACCAAACCAAGGTTTACTGCTGTACTGAAACTCCGCACTGCCACCCCAAGCGCCACTCACCCAGCCATGAATATGACCAACTGGGTTGAGGAAGAACAGAGAAACATCACCAACCGTTTCAGAACCCAAGACTTCACCACCAGAGGCTACAATACTCTGTTCAGCTTCAAACATCATTTCGCCTACAACGGCACCAAAGAAAGGAGTAACAATGATATCTTGCCATGAAGGCACTTCGGCAAACGCTTCTACGCCATATTCCCAGAAGAAAGTCGACATAGTGGCAGAGTAGAGGAACGATTCAAATTCATTAAACCCCGCATGTCTCGCTGCTGTATAATATACACCGCCAAAATAGGGGTGCATGATGTAGTTGAGAAAGTGTTCGTCGCGATCCCAAGTGGGACCAGAAGTAACATTGTCTTTCCATTTTGAGCCTAAACCGCTCAAATCGCGGTCTTCTTCGTCCCACTTAGTGATGGATTCAGGTAGAAGTGTCATCAAGCCAACAGTCGCAACACTTAAGCCTAATATGGTATAGGTTTGACCCATTAGATAATCCCAATCTTTACCGTCTGATACAGTCAGATACTTGGGGAGGCCAGGGCCTTCTAGTTTTAGGTCATTTTCTGTCAAACTAAGCGAAAATGGATCGGACTGTTGATATTGATAAGAATGATAGAAAAACGTGTCTGATTCAGCTTGATCTACCGCGTATGAAAACTCAATATGTTGGTTAGAATCATAGACATTGGCGTTGGTTTGGGCAGAAGCTGATAATATTAAAGCGGTAATGCTTTTTTTTAACACGGAATTCTCCATTGTTATTATTTTAATGAGCACGGTCACAAGTATCCGACAAAGTTGGCGGATTAGGAACCTATAATTGTCCTAAATAAGAAACTTAGTTCTTTTTTTGCCTAATGCCATAATTAATATCAGTTAAACTCTTAAAATATGTGACATTTTCCCACTAAGGATAAAATAATGTTGAAAATCGCAATGCTGAGCACTGGGGAAGAAGTCCTCCACGGAGACATCGTTGATACGAACGCTGCGTGGCTATCTCAAAGATTTTTTGAACATGGCTTCAGTGTCACCAAGCGTTCTACCGTTGGGGACGAAATGTCTGCATTGGTAGAGGAGCTTATGATGCTGAGCTTCAACTGTGATGTGGTTGTCGTAAACGGTGGTTTGGGGCCTACGAGCGACGATTTAAGTGCACAGGCTGCCGCTGTTGCAGCTGAGACGGAGCTAGAGCTGTACCCAGAATGGTTAGAAAAGCTAGAACATTTCTTTGCTGCACGTGGACTGGCTATGCCAGAAAGCAATCGCAAGCAAGCTATGTTGCCAAAAGGCTCAGTTCTACTCGACAATCCAATCGGAACCGCGTGTGGGTTTAAAGTTCGCTTTAATAGTTGTGATTTCTACTTCACACCAGGTGTGCCTAGCGAGTTCAAAATGATGGTAGAACAGCAAATTCTACCCGATATGAAACACACACATACCAATGTTTTAGGGCAGGAGTGTAGTAAGCTTTATACTTTTGGAACCTCGGAATCTGCTTTGTCTGACAAACTTGATAAGGTCCACCTTCCTGATGGTTATACCTTGGGCTACCGTTCTTATCTACCCTATATCGAAGTAAAGCTGTTTGGGCCTAAGAATGACCTAGATAACAGAGTTAAGTTGCTTCAGATCATCTTCAGTCTCATTGAAAGCAATGTGGTCAGTGTGGATGAATCAATGCAAGATCACGTTGGCTTTCTAATTCAAGAACGTAAGCAGTCTATTGCAACCGCTGAGCAATCGACTTATGGCGCTTTATCTCACTGGTTACAATCCAAAGAAGCAGCAGCACAATATTGCGGCCATGGTTGGGTGCTTGGCGAACGTGTCACTGTAGGTGATGAAAGTGACGATCCCCTTGCAGCGTCGTTTGCACTCGCGGGCGCGACTAAGGATAAATGTGCAACGGATATTGCCATTGTAACCGGAAAAGTTGCAGACAAAACCTTTTCCGTGGCACTTGCGACACCCGAAGGTGAGTGGGGACAAACGTTGACTTTTAATCGCCGTTATACTCGTGAAGAACGGACTTTGGTGATCACGACCGTTGCAGCAGATATGCTTCGACGCTATCTCAATGGTAAGTCCATGTTTGTTCAATACAGTTCACTTACTAGAAACAAAGAGATGTTCGTCCCTCGAAGCATGTTGCAAGCATAAATATTCAACTAGGCGAGAGAGCCAGTTTTGTCAAATTGGCTCAGTCTGCTATTCCGTATTAAGTGAATGAAACTGTTTCTTATTACTCATTTGCGCGCATATTATTTTTATATGCCAAATTCGAATATAGCTTAACTGGATGATTTTCAATAGAACAGGAAATTGTCTTAGATTTGAAACGTGCAATCGGCAAAATAACCTATAGAATGACAATTCGGGATTTAAATTGCTCAAGGAGGTTAGCATGTTTACTCAGTCCAAGATCCTTGTCTGGTATCAAGTGGCGAGCCAAAAAGTCTTTCTAGGTGAAGTACTTAATGGCAAACATCAAGATGTCATCTCTTTGTGGTTACAAGCGCCAGAAGATAAGCCGAACGGTGACTGTTTAGGTTATCGATTATCGTTATTTGATGATGATGGAAGGGAGATCGCAGATAAGCCTGTTTCAATGCTTACTGCAGATGAATTCTTGTCAGGTGTTCGAGTTCAAATATAAAAATGGCCAGCGTATTGCTGGCCATTTTAGCTATCTGCATACTTATGCGCGTTTTTCTTTAAGCGAGTAATTGACACCTTCTACTTCAATGTCTGTTTTCGCTTTACAGATGCACGGTAAGATCTCTTTATCTTGCGTGTATGCCATCGCAAAACCAACGTATTCAACTTCACCAGAAATAAGCATGCAGCGACAAGCGCCACAGTGTCCATCTCTACAGTTGTACTCAGGCTCCAAACCCGCATTCTCCATCGTTTCTAGAATGGTATTTGACGGGTGTGATTGAATCGCCGTGACCGCGTTGATTTTAATATTTGGCATAATAAGGTTTATTAATCCTTGGCGGTTTAGAGTTCGAAATCTTTGAAGTCGTCGGCACGAACATCGCTATCGATCTGACCAACCAGGTAAGATGAGATTTCCGCTTCTTGTGGCGCTACTTGTACGTTATCTGAAGACAACCAAGCATTAATCCAAGGAATAGGGTTAGATGTTGCTTCTGGGTAAGCGACGTCTAGACCTACAGCCTGCATACGGATGTTAGTGATGTATTCAACGTATTGGCAAAGAATGTCTTTGTTTAGACCGATCATTGAACCATCTTTGAACAGGTATTCTGCCCATTCTTTTTCTTGCTCAGCAGCGTCTTTGAACAAGTCAAAACATTCTTGCTTACACTCTTCGGCAATTTGCATGAACGAGAAGTCATCTTGACCGTTACGCAGCAAATTGATCATGTGCTGTGTCCCTGTTAGGTGAAGGGCTTCGTCACGAGCGATAAGTTTGATGATTTTAGCGTTACCTTCCATGAGTTCACGTTCTGCGAAAGCAAATGAACATGCGAAGCTAACATAGAAACGAATCGCCTCAAGTGCGTTCACCGACATTAAGCACACGTAGAGTTTTTTCTTAAGTTCGTGAAGAGTAATCTTCACTTCTTCGCCGTTGATTGTATGGTTACCTTCGCCGTAGCGGTGGTAATCATTGGTCATTTGGATCAAATCATCGTAGTAGCGAGAAATGTCTTCTGCACGTTTCAAGATGTGTTCGTTTTCTACAATGTCGTCAAACACTAGGCCAGGGTCATTCACGATGTTACGGATGATGTGCGTGTACGAGCGCGAGTGAATAGTCTCAGAGAATGACCAAGTTTCAATCCAAGTTTCAACTTCAGGTAGCGATACGAGAGGAAGTAGGGCAACGTTAGGGCTGCGTCCTTGGATAGAGTCCAATAGTGTTTGGTATTTAAGGTTAGAGATGAAAATGTGCTTCTCATGCTCAGGTAACTTGTTGTAGTCGATACGGTCGCTTGATACGTCGACTTCTTCTGGGCGCCAGAAGAAAGACAGTTGCTTTTCGATCAGCTTTTCGAAGATCTCGAACTTTTGTTGATCGTAACGAGCAACGTTGACTGACTGACCTAAGAACATTGGTTCTTTTAGCTGGTCATTTTTGTTTTGGTTAAAAGTACTGTAAGCCATGGTGCCTCAATTCCTTTTAAGCCCCTCTACGAGAGGGGCGAATTATTTGTTAAGCCTTGATAACCCTTAGACAAGGATTATGGTTTAAATCTTACAACCGCCGCCTGCACAATCGTCGTCTTGTGGTTGTACTGCATCTTTCTGATCGTCACTCGCGCCATCACGTGTATTGTGGTAGTAGAGTGTTTTTACACCAAACTTATACGCAGTAAGCAGATCTTGAAGCAGTTTTTTCATTGGCACTTTGCCACTTTCGAAACGCGTAGGGTCGTAGTTAGTATTTGCAGAAATCGCTTGGTCGACAAACTTCTGCATAATGCCAACTAAGTGGAGGTAGCCATCGTTTGAACCGATATTCCACAGCAGTTCGTAATTGTCTTTGTATTCTAAGAAGTCAGGGACAACTTGCTTTAGGATACCGTCTTTAGACGCCTTAACTGAAACATAACCACGAGGAGGCTCAATACCATTGGTAGCGTTAGATATCTGAGATGATGTCTCAGAAGGCATTAGTGCTGTTAGAGTAGAGTTGCGTAGACCGTGAGTCACAATCTCTTCACGTAGGCCATCCCAATCGTAGTGCAGTTGTTCGTCACAAACTAGATCAACATCTTTCTTGTAAGTATCGATTGGTAATAGACCTTTGGCATAGTTCGTTTCATGGAACGAAGGGCACTTACCTTGCTCTTTTGCAAGCGCAACCGAAGCCTTGAGCAAGTAGTATTGCATTGCTTCAAATGTACGGTGTGTTAGGCCATTTGCGCTACCGTCAGAGTACTTAACACCATTTTTCGCAAGGTAGTAAGCATAGTTGATGACACCAACACCTAGAGTACGGCGATTCATTGTCGATTTATACGCAGCGGGTAGTGGATAGTCTTGGTAATCGAGCAGCGCATCCAGAGCACGAACAACAAGATCAGACAACTCTTCAAAATCATCTAAAGAGTTTATTGCACCAAGGTTGAACGCTGATAGCGTACACAGTGCAATCTCACCGGAGTCATCTTCTACGTTCGTTAGCGGTTTCGTTGGAAGCGCAATTTCTAAACATAGGTTAGATTGACGTACAGGAGCCACTTCTGAATCAAATGGGCTATGCGTATTACAGTGGTCAACGTTCTGGATGTAGATACGACCCGTAGAAGCACGCTCTTGCATCAAGATAGAGAACATTTCGATGGCTTTAACCGTTTCCTTCTTGATTGAAGGATCGTTCTCATACTTAACGTATAGGCGCTCGAATTCATCTTGGTTTTCGAAGAACGCATCGTATAGGCCAGGTACGTCAGATGGTGAGAACAGAGTAATGTTGCCACCTTCTACCAAGCGTTGGTACATGAGGCGGTTTAGCTGAACGCCATAATCCATATGACGAACACGGTTTTCTTCAACACCACGGTTGTTTTTCAGCACCATCAGAGCTTGAGATTCACCGTGCCATAATGGGTAGAACACAGTTGCAGCACCACCACGGACACCACCTTGTGAACAGCATTTTACTGCTGTCTGGAAGTATTTGTAGAAAGGAATACAACCTGTGTGGAACGCTTCACCACCACGGATCTCAGAACCTAGAGCGCGGATACGACCTGCGTTAATACCAATGCCCGCTCGCTGAGATACGTAACGTACAATTGAGCTTGCCGTTGCGTTGATAGAATCTAGGCTATCGCCACATTCGATCAGGACACACGAGCTGAACTGGCGAGTCGGGGTACGTACACCAGACATGATTGGCGTCGGTAGAGAAATTTTAAATGTCGATGTCGCATCGTAGAAACGTTTGATGTAATCAAGGCGTGTTTCTTTCGGGTATTTCGCGAACAGACACGCAGCAACTAGGATATATAGGAACTGAGCACTTTCATAGATTTCACCGGATACACGGTTTTGAACAAAGTACTTACCTTCAAGCTGCTTAACGGCCGCATAGGAGAAGTTTAGATCGCGCTTGTGATCGATATACGCATCGAGTTCATCAAGTTCTGCTTTGGTGTAGTCTTCCAGAATGTGCTGGTCGTACTTACCCATATCTACAAGGTGAGCAACGTGATCGTATAGTGCTGGTGGCTCATACTGGTCATACGCTTTTTTGCGCAGGTGGAATACAGCCAAACGCGCCGCTAGGTATTGGTAATCAGGCGTCTCTTCAGAAATCAGATCCGCTGCAGATTTGATAATGGTCTCGTGGATATCAGAGGTAGTGATACCGTCATAGAACTGAATGTGAGCGCGTAGTTCTACTTGAGATACAGAGACGTTATCTAGACCTTCGGCTGCCCAGGTGATAACGCGGTGGATCTTTTCGAGATCGATACTTTCTTTGCGTCCGTCACGCTTAGTAACGGTAAGTTGTTGGTTCATTCTGCTTCATTTCCCTAACAAAACTGATAAAAGCCGTATTTTTGTGTAATTCTTGTAAAAATCGTTCCGGCTTTGTGATCAAAGTCTATCTATATATTGTAGTACAAACACAACATATAGGGGTGCACCAGGGTGCGGATTACAAGATAGTGCTATCCATGCGGCTTTTCAAGTTGCAGATCTTGGATGACTTGTGGATAACTAACAAAATTAAAAAAAACAGTAAGTGACTACTAACCGATGAAGTTAGAGCAGATAAGATTGTATTTAATTACCGTTTTTAGATCGGTTTAGAAGTAACCATAAACAAAAAAAAATTCCTTGATCTTTGGTCAAAGTTGTCTTCGATTTTTGCTTTGATTATTTTGGAATCAAACCGACAAAAATTGCTTCAATTGGCACTAAAAAAGGCGATGAGCATGTGCTATCGCCTTATTCGTAACCACTACATCTAGTATGTGATAAATGTTAAAATTTCTGGGTGTGGACAATGTAATTTACATCCACTTTGCGACCTAGCTTATAGGTATCGGTAAGAGGATTGTAATGAAGACCGGTAATTCCTGTCTCAGTTAAGTCCGTTTGATCAACCATCTTGATCAGCTCGGCAGGACGAATAAACTTGTCATGGTCATGAGTACCTTCGGGAACAATCTTCAACAACTTTTCAGCACCAACAATGGCAAATAGGTAAGATTTGAAGTTACGGTTTAATGTTGAAAAGAAAACGTGACCACCTGGCTTAACGAGAGCTGCACAGGAACGAATGACAGAGAGTGGGTCAGGGACATGCTCTAGCATCTCCATACAGGTTACAACATCGTATTTGCCTTGGTTTTCTGCAGCATGGTCTTCGATGGTGCTTTGAATATAGGTTAGCTTGGTACCAGTCTCTAGGGCGTGGAGCCTAGCAACCTCTAGCGGTTCTTTACCCATATCCAAACCGGTGACTGCAGCGCCTTCTTTTGCCATGCTTTCCGCCAAGATGCCGCCACCACAGCCAACGTCTAGGACCGTTTTACCAAAAAGACCATCACAGTTATCCAAAACATAGTTAAGGCGCAATGGGTTGATTTGGTGTAAAGGCTTAAATTCGCCTTCTAAATCCCACCAACGTGAGGCCATATCCTCAAACTTCTTAATCTCATTTGGATCGACATTTTGTGATTGGGTCATAACTACTCTATTAAATTAACCGCGTCCTAGAATGAAAGGCATTATACCCGTTAACTTCGTACACTCCATAGACGGGATCACTTTTCTCTATAGCTGAGTAAAATATAACCATTAATCAGCAAGATATCAGAAGAGTGTGCAATTTCTCAGCGTTTGATTCACAACCAAGCTCACAACCTGATAAAAGGAGAGGGAAAGTAATGCCGAACCACTGAAATGTATGTTATATTTTTGCACCTTAAGCGTATTGTACATACGATCTATAAATAGAGGGATAATGGCTCTATGAGCGATCTAGCGAAAGAGATCACGCCCGTAAACATTGAAGATGAGCTTCGAGGTTCATACCTAGACTACGCGATGTCAGTCATCGTGGGTCGTGCTCTTCCAGATGTGCGTGATGGCCTAAAGCCTGTACACCGCCGCGTTTTGTTCGCGATGAATGTACTAGGTAATGATTGGAATAAACCATATAAAAAATCTGCCCGTGTTGTTGGCGACGTAATCGGTAAATATCACCCACATGGTGATAGCGCTGTGTACGATACTATCGTACGTATGGCTCAACCGTTTTCGCTTCGTTACATGCTGGTCGACGGTCAAGGTAACTTCGGTTCGATCGATGGTGACTCAGCGGCGGCAATGCGTTACACCGAAGTTCGCATGGCAAAAATTGCCCACGAACTTTTGGCTGACTTAGATAAAGAGACTGTAGACTACGTACCTAACTATGACGGTACAGAGCAAATCCCTGCAGTTCTACCAACTAAAATTCCTAACCTATTGGTAAACGGTGCTTCTGGTATCGCAGTAGGTATGGCAACCAACATCCCACCACATAACCTTGGTGAAGTGATTGATGGCTGCCTAGCGTACATTGATAATGAAGCGATCACTATCGATGAGCTTATGGACTACATTCCTGGTCCTGATTTCCCAACAGCGGCTTTAATTAGCGGTCGTAAAGGCATCGTAGACGCGTACAAAACAGGTCGCGGTAAGATCTACATGCGTTCTAAAGCGGATGTTGAAGCTGACAAGAATGGCAAAGAGACCATTATTGTTACTGAAATCCCTTATCAGGTGAACAAGGCTCGTTTGATCGAGAAGATCGCTGAACTTGTTAAAGATAAGAAAGTAGAAGGCATCAGTGCGCTGCGTGATGAGTCTGATAAAGACGGTATGCGTATTGTTATTGAATGTAAGCGTGATGCAGTAGGCGAAGTGGTTCTAAACAACCTATACGCACAAACTCAACTGCAAACGACTTTCGGTATCAACATGGTTGCGCTAAATAATGGCCAACCTCAGCTATTCAACCTAAAAGATATGTTGAAGTGCTTCGTTGATCACCGCCGTGAAGTGGTAACTCGCCGTACTATTTTCGAACTGAAAAAAGCGCGTGACCGTGCCCATATCCTTGAAGCACTGGCCCTTGCACTTGCGAACATCGATGAAATCATTGAATTGATTCGTAACGCAGCAACGCCAGCGGAGGCTAAAGCGGGCTTAGTGGCTCGTGGTTGGGATCTTGGTAATGTAGCTGCAATGCTTGAAAGTGCTGGTACTGATGCCGCTCGTCCTGATTGGTTGGAAGAGCAATACGGTATCCGCGATGGCCAGTACTACCTGACTGAGACACAAGCACAAGCGATTCTTGATCTACGCCTACACAAGCTAACTGGCTTAGAGCATGAGAAGATCCTAGACGAATACAAAGCCCTATTAGACGAAATCAAAGAGCTAATGCATATCCTTGCAAGCACTGAGCGTCTGATGGAAGTAATTCGCGAAGAGCTAGAAACTGTCCGTGATGCGTTTGGCGATGTTCGTCGTACAGAAATCACAGCAGCAAGCCACGACATCGACATGGAAGAGCTGATTGCACGTGAAGACGTCGTAGTGACTCTTTCTCACGAAGGTTACGTTAAGTACCAAATCCTAAGCGATTACGAAGCACAGCGTCGTGGTGGTAAAGGTAAGAGTGCAACTAAGATGAAAGAAGAAGACTACATCGAGCGTCTTCTAGTGGCGAATACCCACGATAACATCTTGTGTTTCTCTACTCGTGGTAAGACCTACCGTCTGAAAGTTTACCAACTACCGCAGGCGAGCCGTACAGCTCGTGGTAAACCAATCGTCAACATCCTTCCGCTGGAAGAGGGGGAGCGTATTACCGCAATCCTACCTGTTGATGAGTTCTCTGAAGATAAATTTATCTTTATGGCAACTGGCGATGGTACGGTTAAGAAGACACCACTAACGCAATTTGCCAATGTACGTTCCAACGGCCTAATCGCAGTCAATCTACGTGATGACGACTCATTGATTGGTGTTGATATCACTAACGGTGAAAGCGACATTATGCTGTTCTCGAAAGCGGGTAAAGTGGTTCGTTTTGCAGAAGATAAAGTGCGCGCAATGGGCCGAACTGCGGCAGGTGTCCGCGGTATGAAACTTGCCGAAGATGACCAAGTTGTATCACTAATTGTTCCTGCAAATGAAGGTGACATACTAACGGTGACGCAAAACGGTTACGGTAAGCGTACTGAGCTTGCAGAATACCCAACTAAAGGTCGTGCGACTCAAGGTGTTGTGTCTATCAAGGTTTCTGAGCGTAATGGTCCTGTTGTAGGTGCGGTACAAGTAGAAGAAGGCGACGAGATGATGATGATCACCGACGCTGGTACTCTTGTACGTACACGTGTGGCAGAAGTTAGCCAAGTAGGTCGTAATACTCAAGGTGTTACATTGATCCGTACTGCTGAAGATGAAAATGTTGTTGGTCTACAACGTATCGACGAAGTAGAAGAAGCGGAACTAGCTGAAGGTGAAGACGCTGTCGAAGGTGAAGCGGCACAAGAAACAACTGAGTCTGCAGAGACGCCAAATACAGACGATACTGAAGAATAATTCAGTTGATTGACGAGAAAATGCCAGACGTTGTGTCTGGCATTTTTTTTGTAATAGGTAAACAGGATCGCAGCGTTTATAGGTAAACGTTAACTGTGCGATAAAGTCTTGCTAATCATAGCTAGAGTTCGTTCAATTATCTTAAAAAATTGCAACTGACGTATGTAAGATTGATTAGTCGTTCATTGAAGACTGCGTTGAAAGCAATGAGTAGTTAAAGATACTACGAAGTGAAAAATGCCATCATTTCCAGGGTTATTCATTTTCAAAACCAGTATCTTCGAGTGACTTCAGAGTTTTACTCTTTAAGCGACTAATGCCATAGTTATCCCGTATTTAAGAAACTCCTTCAGGTAAAGTACCCATATACAAATTCGAAGGAGGAGCTGATAGTGGGATACGATACGCCAATGGCAATTTCAAACTATCTAGGTGTTTTTCTCGTAATACTAATTATTTACCCATTTGTACTGGTTACGGTTAATATCGCGGTTTACTCTCCGACGAAAAGAAAACGTGTCACTAAATGGTTAAATATCATATCTGCGACAGTTGCTTTGATTCTAATGGCTTTGCACATGCAAACCGAAGTTTTCTACGGTAAAGAGCTGATCGATAAATATTACCGCGACAATCCTCAAGCACTACATGACCAACAAGAAAACGAGATCAAGAACGTTAATATGACGACTCTCTGACGTCAGAAAAATACCGTATTTACAATTAGTTATGTTGAGCCACGAACTGAATAATATTGCGTGCATAGAAGCGTATTTGGCTATAAAATTCGCAATCTCTGTCTGTTCCACAAGCAAAATAATTAATTATGAATATAACACTAAAACAAAAACTTATAGGTGCAAGCCTGTTAGCAGTGGTGCTAATGGCAAGTGCTTTAACTTGGCTGTCTGCTGATCAGCTTAAACAGCAAACTCAAAATGGCGTTTACGCTCGTGCAGAAAGTCTCGCGACGACGGCCTCGTCGGGGATTAAAGACTGGATCAATATTCGTAAAGATATCGCCTCTGCATTTAACGATTACAGTGGCGAAACTGATGTTGTTCCTTACTTACAGCAAGCTAGAAAAGCAGGTGGCTTTGACGACATCTTTTTAGGCACACCTGAAGGGGGGATGTACCGTTCCCACCCAGAGCGCAACCGTGCAGACTACGATCCTCGTGTGCGCCCTTGGTATATCGATGCCAATGCTGCCGGTCGCCAAATCATTACGACGGCCTACCAAGATGCCATTACCAATGCTTTACTCGTGACTATCGCTGAACCTATTCGTCACAATGGTGCGTTTGTTGGCGTTGTGGGTGCAGACGTACTGATTGACCAACTCATCAATGATGTCATCAACTTAGATGCGGGCAAGAATGCCTACGCGATGCTAATTGATACACAGAACGGTACATTCTTGGCTCACCCAGATAAATCTTTATCTCTTAAGCCTGTGGCAACGCTTTCCAAAGAGTTTACTCCTCAAGCGATTGAAGCAGCAGCTGATGCGGGTTCAATTAAGATGATTGAGCGTAATGGCCAAGAGAAATTCTACTTTTTCACCAAGGTACCAGATACCCAATGGATCTTTGCCATTGAAATGGATCGAGCTACAGAAGAAGCTGCCCATACTGAACTTCTTCAAAGCCTAATCATTACCGCTGTTGTGATTACCTTGATTGTAATCGCTGTCGTTTCTTGGCTTGTTAGCTTCTTATTCCAAGATTTGGTTCGTGTTTCTCATGCTCTAGAGGAAATTGCTTCAGGTGAAGGCGACCTTACACAGCGCCTAGAACCACGTAGTGATGATGAAGTGGGCCAACTAGCAACAAACTTCAACACGTTCGTTGGCAACATGCATACCATGGTGTCTAAACTCAGCGTGGTTTCCGCTTCGTTATCAGAACAATCCAAGCAAACTGCGCAGCAAGCTGAAGAGCGTAGTGCCCGCATTCGTCTCCAGCAAGATGAAATCAACATGGTGGCTACTGCGATCAATGAAATGGCAGCAGCAACCCAAGAGATAGCGGGCAATGCAGACAATACCGCCCAGAACTCAACCGAAGCTGTTACCGCGTGTGTTCACGGTGGTGAGCAAGTTGTGCAAACTCAAACTTCTATTCAAAACCTGGCGACTGAAGTTCAGGTCGCGACTGAAGTAATCCAAGAGCTTGAAGTTCACGGCAACAGTATTAATACAATTCTGTCGACCATTCAGGGCATTGCTGAACAAACCAACCTACTTGCACTTAATGCAGCCATTGAAGCAGCACGTGCAGGTGAGCAAGGACGAGGATTTGCGGTTGTTGCTGACGAAGTACGCGTATTAAGCCAACGTACTCATGCATCGACCCAAGAAATTCAGCAGATGATTGAAATGCTACAAGGCACAACGGGCAAAGCCGTTGGTATCATGGGTGATAGCCGCCAGTTGGCGGATACCAGCGTGTCAGATTCTGACGCAGCTGCGGTTAGCTTGACTCAAATTCAAACAGCAGTAGAGCGTATCAGTGATATGGCAACTCAAATTGCTTCAGCTGCAGAAGAGCAAGCATCGGTGACCTCTGAAATTACGCGCAACACTGTCGGCATTCGAGATGTGTCAAACGAATTGGCTGATGAAGCTCATGACGCGGCATCGCAAGCCGCCCAGCTATCCGAGCTGTCCCATGAGCTAGAGCAGGAAATTCAACGCTTTAAGCTATAAGAAAATATGTAATAACCCCGAGAAATCGGGGTTTTTTATGTACACTATATTTCCAAATTGGAAAAAGGGCCTGAACAGAATATCAATAGTGGACATTAATGGCATGGGTTAAAATCCATATAAATAATAAGGGATATAACCATGTCTGAAATTCATAACGCATTCCAACAACGCATTTCACAGATTGTTACTGATGCTAAGCTCTCACCAAAACAGAAGAATCATTTTTTAGCGCTCGAAGCAGAAGCAAGTCTGCCTTACATGAAGGTATCAAAGGAAGTCACTGATGCTATGGAGACTGGCATTTTGTGTGACATGTTTGAAGGCCACGCACCGTTTAAGCCACGTTATGTTTTGCCAGATTACGCAAAATTCTTAAAGCGTGGCTCTGAGTATCTAGAGCTGGAACCCGCTAAAGATTTTGATGATGCCATCAATTTGCTGACCATTCTCTATCATCATGTCCCATCGGTGACCAATATTCCCGTCTACTTAGGGCAATTAGATGATCTTCTACTGCCGTACGTTGGTAGGCTCAGTGAAGAGGCGCTATATGCTAGGCTCAAACGATTCTGGCTTATGCTAGATAGAACACTGCCAGATGCGTTTATGCATGTGAACATAGGCCCAACAGACAACATCATTTGTCGAACTATTCTGCGAGTTGACGCTGAGCTAAAGCAAATCGCACCCAATTTGACGTTTATGTACGATGCTAGTGTTACGCCAGACGACTTGCTCAGACAAGCTACGGCAAATATTTGCGAATGTAGCAAGCCTCATATCGCCAATTATCCAATGCATGCAGCCACCTATGGTGATAAGCAGTTTGGTATTGTTAGTTGCTACAACTCTCTGCCTTTAGCGGGGGGCTCAAATACTTTGGTGCGGATGAATTTAAAACAAGTCGCATCGCGTGCTTGTAACCAAACGGACTTTCTTGATTATGTTCTGCCTTCGTACAGTAAATTAATGATAGAGCTCATGGATGCACGCAGCAGCTATTTGCACGAAAAATCAAATTTCTTCAAGGGCTTTTTAGCAACGGAAGGGTTAATAGAAGAGCACCGCTTTGCACCTATGTACGGCATTTATGGCATGGCAGAAGCCGTGAACCTGTTGTTAGAAAAAGAAGGTATCGAAGAAACATATGGTCATAGCCAACAGGCCAGTAGACTTGCGTTAGCGATTTCTGAAAAGTTGGCTCATTTAGTCGATAGTAGCCCAGTGAAGTATGGTCTTGAGGGCAAGGCATTGCTTCACGCGCAAGGGGGGATAAGTCTCGATCAAAATGTGACCCCTGGTATACGGATTCCTTACGGAACAGAGCCTGATCCTGTCTCATACGTTCAAGCAACCGCAGAGCAACACAAGTATTACACGTCAGGCGTTAGTGACATTTTAACCATTGATGAAACGGTGAAATCGAATCCGGAAGCTATGTTCAATTTATGCAAAGGTGCTTTGAACCACGGTTATAGAGAGTTTACTGCAAATGTGGCTTCTAATGATTTGGTTCGTGTTACGGGTTACATGGTTAAACACTCGGATATCAACAAGTTCGCTGAGGAAGGCTCACGTAACAATACGACGTTTCTAGGTGCTGAGGCGGCCAAGAATACCGGGATTTTAGACCGCGCCCCTCGTGTGGTCAGTATGGAAACCGCACCAGTGTATAAATAGCAGGGCATTATTGTGAGCGAAAAATCGGCTTTAGTCAGTCGAATCCTTTATTATTCTTGTGTCGATGGACCGGGCAATCGCCTGGTCATCTTCTTGCAGGGGTGTAACTTTAATTGCCTCAACTGCCATAATCCCCATACGATTAATCACTGTAATCATTGCGCTGAGTGTGTAGAGACGTGTCCATCCCAAGCGCTTACCATCAACAGCAACCTACAAGTGGAATGGGACACAGAGTTATGTACCCAATGCGATAAATGTATCGACGTCTGTCGCTACCAATCAAGCCCCAAAGTTAAACGTTACAATGTCACTGAGATGGTGGCGATTGTGCGGAAGCAGCAATACTTTATTTCTGGTATTACGGTTTCTGGTGGTGAAGCAACCTTGCAACTGCCGTTTATAATTGAGTTGTTCACTGCTATCAAATCGAATCGCGAGTTGAACCACTTAACCTGTTTTGTTGATAGCAATGGTTACTTACCGATTCATGGCTGGCAACGAGTAAGCGCAGTGCTTGATGGAGCAATGCTTGACCTAAAATCATGGCAAAATGAAACTCATCAGTGGTTAGTAGGGCGGGATAATCACCGAGTGATTGAGTCGATTCGCTATTTAGCAAAGTTGGGTAAACTGCATGAGTTACGACTACTGCATATTCCCGGCAAGAGCGATTTAGACAGTGAAGTAGAGGCGCTTATCCGCCTCATTGGTACATTACCCAAAGAGACAATTATCCGTTTGAACGCCTTTCAACATCATGGAGTTGTCGGGCAAGCCTTGTTGTGGGATAAATGCAGCCAGAATGAAATGGAGCGTTTCCACTTACGGCTTTCCCCTCATATTAAACAAACAATTACCTTACCAACTATCTATAGCTAGCTTTCACCAACCAGTTGTTGATGTAACCAGTGCAATGTAGGGTTATTTAAGCTGGTTTGGTTCCAAACTAGGCTATAAGCAACCTTGCCATATTCAAATGGTAGCGATTTAGAGATAAGCCCGTCTGCCTGCGCAGCATTTTCAGCCCACATCTTTGAGCAGGTGAGCAAGTGACTTGAGTGCTTACACATCACAGCGGCTGAGCCAAAGTCTGCTACTGACATCGCAATTGACCTTGAGCCATATCGCTGAGTCAGGTTTTGTTCAAAGTAAGGTTCAGACAAGTCTTTATCTAAAATACCAATATGCTGGTACGACAGATAATCATCAATGCCGAGCGCTTTACCAGCTAATGGGTGGCTAGCGGACATCAAACAGACCATTTCGTCAGCACAAATTTGCTGCCACATTAGCTCGCGGCTACGGGTTGGCGGCTGACTAATGTCATGCGGCAGGATCATAAAGTCAACCTGTCCGCGTACTAGGGCATCAAAACTGAGTTGCTCTTTAGCATAAATATTGATTGCTCGCGCTTTACTCAATTGCTGGCTAACTGCTGTTATCTTAGGCGCAAAAAGCTCCAAGGTACTTTCTCGCATCGAGAGTGAAATAGAGCCCTCAAACTGATCTGGTTTAAATGTGCCTTGATGGAGTATACCGTTCATACGGCACAAAATGGCGTGTATATCGGGGCTAATGCCTGACGCAAATGGGGTCGCGACAAGTTGACCTCCATCGCGGTAGAAGAGTTCATCTTTGAGCTGGGTACGTAATTGATTGAGGGTTTTACTCACACTCGATGGCGTGACACATAACAGATTCGCGGCTTTAGTGACGCTATTGGTACTTAGCAGTACGTGCAGAACGGTGAGATGTTTAAGGCTAATTCGAGAAAGGGCTGGATAATCCATAGATAACGAGAGTTGATTACGGTCTGCTACTTATACCTTTTCGCCCTAACAAATGATAGAGGAAGAGATCGAATAAGCGACTTAGCCTAATTTGACTAAACTCTAATTGATAGAAAAGTTAGGAGTGGTTATGAGTCAGTTAATTAAGTTGATCGCGATTATCGTCGCAATAAGCCCTTTTCATCTTAATGCACAAGAAGAAGAGGAGAGTGAGGAGAGCAACAATAGATCCAAAACGCCACCAAGTGCTGAAGAGATGGACACCGATGGTGATGGATTGGTATCACGAGATGAGTTTAATCAGTTCCGTCTTGGAGATGATGGTGACGAGGAGGAAGAGGGCGATGAGTCTGAACAAGAAGGAGGTGGACTCAGTGCGTTTGCCTCATTCGATAAAGATCGCGATGGTTTCGTTACTCAAGAAGAGCTAGAAGCGCACGCCAAATACTCGAATCCGGGTAATGGTACTGGTGAGCTGAAAACAAATAAACAATCGCCAGACGCTAGCACAAACTCTTCAAGCTCGCGCAGCCAAGGAAATGAAAATAGTAGCGAAAGCCGAGGCAATAGCGGCAATAGCAACAAGGGTGGAGGCAATAAAGGAGGCGGTAATCGCGGTGGGGGAAACAAAGGTGGTAAGAACAAATAGCAAAGCACAGAGCTGGTTCTTGCTCGCCCGCGCAAAAAAGTGAGCCCTCTGATATTCAGGGGGCTTTTGGTCAGAGATGAGTATCAACCTCCACCTATGCAGGCCAGCACACCTTTCAAGGAGATTCCTGGCAACAATGCAAACCTCTAGCGAAAATTCTGGCTTTCATGGTTGGATTGTTTACGTGCTTCTGATTGCTCCAAAAATCTCTACGGGGGAAATCTGATATGTCATATTGACCTCCTTTTAAGTGTTGCTGGTCAACATTTAGCTTGGCTATCAATAGGGATGTTTGGGGTAAGTAGCAGTTGATAAGTAATGTATGAGAGTTTTTATAGCTGAAAGCCTAAATTGGTACGAACAAATAAAAACTGAGTTTGTTCCTAAGCAGGGCTGGAGTTAATTTGCGTTTATAAACCGTTCAGCGCTAGCAAATAGCCTATCACAGTTTATTTTCTGTTTGGTATATTCAGGAGTGCCTTCGGTCATAGAATCAAGAACTTCTTTCGCTTTGTTATATTCGGCTACCATAAGAGAAAACTTCTCTTCAAAGTTACTTTTTCGAATTTTCTTACTTGATTTTTTTGCTGCTTTTCTGATTTTCATCTCATAGATCCCACAGTTTCTTCTGTTCTCGTTCTAATAGAATATTCTCGATCTTCTTTCTTATCTCGTGGGTGCTTTCCTTACGACCTCCGTTTTCATTACTGTCAATATCTTCCGACTTCAATTTACGATTTACTGCCTTTTTCAAAGACTAATCTCCTTGATCTATAAGATATAAAAATGTCCCAAGCTCATATTTTTGGGTTGTGAATCTTGGAATCACTTCACTCCCTCATAAGTGCTCAAAAGGAGAGATCTCACCGTAACTAGGAAGTAAGTAAGATCTCACCGGAATGCTTACAATACAGTAACGTTGGCTGCTTGCGGGCCTTTGCCGCCCTGTTCCACGTCAAAGGAAACTTTTTGGCCTTCCGCTAGTGTTTTGAAGCCATCGCTAGCAATTGATCTGAAATGTACAAATACATCAGCACTGCCATTATCTGGTGCGATGAATCCAAAGCCTTTTGTTTCGTTAAACCATTTTACTGAGCCAGTTGTTTTATTTGACATGCATATCTCATTAGATTGATAGAGTTAAAAAGAGAGCTACTAAATAAGGAATGAAGAAAAAGGTATCGCAGGATAGATATGATGAATCAAATCGAAAGAGAACTGAGAAGATCTTGAACTAAATAAGTTATCAATAGCTCATTGTTTGAGCTGGGCGCCACTATACACTGAATGAACTAAATAGATATACATTTCTTTGCTTATTTTTATTTTTGTTGTAAATCAATTTGTTAACGTAAAATCTTTTATTAACCTAATTTGGGGTTCTAACATCAACTCTATACTATTGAGTCGATATATAGGTCACACCTATAGATAAACTGTTCAATGCATAACTCAGTCGACAGGCTTTCCAACAAACTTTGAGACAAAAACAACCCCGAGCGCTCTTGCAGATCAGGTTCTGTCTTGAACTATTAATTAGAATACGGCGCTGAAAACAAAAAATGCCCTCAATCTGAGGGCATTTGAATCGGCTAGGGGAGCTTAATCGATGAGGCCGAAATCGCGGCTAAGAATATCGATGATTTCCTGTTTCGGGTTATCGCTTAGCTCAATCTTTCCGCCAGTGATCTTCTCAGCGATGCCGAGGTAAGTTTTAGAAATGTCCATTAGGGCTTCTAGTGGCAACGCATTGTCGCGTGCCAATGCTTCGCGTTCGTCCATACGCTCTTTGTTGAGCAGAATATCTGGGTCAGGGAAGTGGTTAAGTAGGAATTGACGAAAGCCTTCTTTCGAGTTCTCGACGATATTACCCGCTTCGTACTCTTGTTCATCCCAAATACGAGAAGAGTCTGGAGTTCCTACTTCGTCCATGTAGATCAATTTTTCGTTGCCTGCGGCATCATGGACATAGCCAAACTCGAATTTAGTATCGACAAAAATTTGATCGATTTCTGCTAGAGCGTTACTAATTACAACAAAGCCTTCGCGGAGTAGCTTCTCGTACTGAGCGATATCTTCGGCTTTAGAAAAGTTAAATGCGGCGAAGTTATCTACGATGTTCTGACGCGTAATGTTGACATCATCGGCTTCAGGTACACCCGGAATACCTTTTAGAATCCCTTTTGTTGAAGGTGTCATCAGTAGCTCAGGGAGTGCTTTATCTTTTTCTAAGCCTTCAGGTAGCTCGATACCACAAAATTCACGCTCGCCTTTTTCGTAAGCGCGCCACATTGAGCCTGTAATGTACTGTCGGCAGATGGCCTCAATCATGATTGGTTTGGCTTTTTGTACAATCCAGACAAATGGGTGAGGAATATCGAGAATGTGACTGTCAGCTAAGCCGTTGTCCTTAAAAAGCTTAAACCAATGATTTGAAATGGCATTGAGCGCTGCGCCTTTACCTGGAACGCCTTTAAGTCCGCCTTCGGCGTGCCAAATACAGTCGAATGCAGAGATACGATCACTAATAACCATAATAGCTAACGGTGCGTCAGGGGCGACGTCATAACCTTTTTGTTGGATAAGACGCTTGCTGTCTTCTTCGGTCAGCCAATAAACAGAGCGGACTTTTCCACTGTGGACAGGTTTATCGGTACGGATTGGAAGATCATCGTTAACAGCGAGAACTTGATCAGCGAGACTCATTTTGACATTCCTATACTTTAGCAACGTGGGAAATTATCAACGGAGATAATTTGTTTGCCTCGCATAATACCAGAACTATTTTCGGCTACCAGAGAAAAAGCAAACGTTTGCCTTGTTTTTTTATTGAATGGCGAAAAACAGTTCAATTGGCGTCAGAAAAGAAAAAGCCCCTAAGTGTATAGAGGCGAAAAGACAGTGAATTTGTTGAGCTTGTTAGTGGTACTGGTTGACTCTGCCCTCAACAAAAAAGACTTCACACTGGAACTGTTTACCGTGATCCCGCAGCAGGCTCTGCTCGACCATAGGGATATTGGTTGATGCGACTACGGCACTTGCGTTGCCAGATTCAATCGCTTTTTTAACGATTTCAAACTCAGACTGTTTTTGAGATGGCTTCATTTGAATGATCTTTTTACAGCTAACATGATAAGAAGCAAATTGCTCGTAATTTGGGCGAGGGCACTCGGCAGTAAACAAGATCCATTGCTGCTGCCCTGAAAGACCAGCCAGGCGACTTAGCGTTGTGTTATCTATGCTCATTGGTGAAGTTGGTTGAGCGAGAACATTGTATTTAGAGAACGTGTGAGCTTGAGTATGTGCCTGAATCATAGTTACTGTCCTTACGTACATGCTGTATGTGTATACAGTAGTTTTTATTGATTGCGATAGCAAGCTTTTTTGTGCGGTTTTTAAGCAGTAAATTGCTGCCTTTTCTGAGGTTGTAGGTGTAATTGATTGTATTTTAAGAGTTTATTCGTTTTTTGCGCGAGTTGATATCGAGAAGAAATCGACAAAAATGTGAGTTAGAACAGAAAATGCTATCCAGTGTTATACAGTAGTTTTGAATAACACTGGATGAAGAAGGTGAGGGGATTTAAAGGAATCGCTCTGGGTAATCACTAAAAATGGCATCAAGATTTGGCAGGTGTTTTAACGAACTTGGATTATTGATGGTGTAACTCCACACTTGGTACCCTTGTGCTTTTAAGCGTTCTACCAGTCGTTTGTTGGCCCAGCGATAGTTGATATTGCAGCTGAACGCGTCCACTTGCTTTAGCAGTTGTTTTGTCTTGCTATCGAGGCGGTTACAAAGCACACCAATTTTGTACTGCGGCAATTGTTGGTAAAGCTGATGGATGATTTGATGGCTAAAACTTGAAATAACAATCTGGCTGGGATCGAGCTTTGCCTGTTTAAGTTGCCGCTTAAGCAGTTGGCATACGAAGTGTGGGTCGTGTCTATCGATCTTGATTTCAAGATTAAGTTTTAAGTTGTGCTCGGCGCTCATGTTCAGCAATTCTGACAAGGTCATAATCGACTCATCGCTAAAGCGCTTATCAAACCACTGGCCAAAATCATACTGCTTCAGTTTGGCAAGGCTGAGCTGATCAACTCGGCCCGTGCCATTACTACAACGATCGATAGTATGGTCGTGGCAAATAACCAGCTTGCCATCTTGAGTTGGCTGTACATCGACTTCGACCCAATCCAGACCAAGTTGGATCGCTGCTTCTATGCTAGCCCTTGTATTTTCAGGGTAGTGACCTGCAACCCCGCGATGCCCAATAATCATCATCGTCTCTACTCAATCATTGAAAAGGAATAGGTTACTCTTATGGCAATAGTTTGGATAGATAATTCATAGCCAAGGATGCGTAATTCTGACACTATCATTCGGATATTAATAATAAAATAGTTAGAGATATAAATTGAACGCTGAACGTAAATCCGCTTGGATCCTGTTTATGACCACGGCTCTCGCCGGGCTAGGGTGGATCTTCTCTAAAGAGACAATACAAGGGCTCCCTCCATTTGGCTTTGTTGGGTTGCGCTTTCTTGTGGCTTCGATATGTCTATTGCCTTTATGCTACAAGCGCTTTAGAGACCTCACCACTCAACTTTTATTGCAGGCGATAGGAGGTGGCAGCATTCTTGCGCTAGCTCTACTTACTTGGGTCTATGCAATTTCTATTAGCGAGACCCTAGGAGAAGGAGCCTTTATCGTCAGTCTGTCCATGATTATCGTGCCGATTATTGCGTGGGTTCTCTACCAAGAACGTCCTAAAAGGGCGTTTTGGGTTTCAATGCCTATAGCCGTTGCGGGCTTAGCTATGCTGTCGCTAACAGATGGATGGAAAAGCTCGGCAGGACAACTATGGTTTTTAGCTAATGCTTGTTTGTTAGCGCTTCATTTTAATGTGAACAGTAAGCTGGCACAAAAAGTTCCTGTACTTATGCTGACATGCATTCAATTGTTCGTGACCGGTGTGATTGCATTGGTTGCCTCTGTGATATTTGAAACGATTCCAGAAAGCGTTGAAGCTTCCATATGGGGGTGGTTTGCGCTCAGCGCACTACTGGCGACAAGCCTTAGATACGTGATGCAAACTTTGGGGCAGAAAGGGTGTAACCCAGCCAATGCTGCACTGATCATGTTGCTTGAGCCAATCTGGACAGTCATTCTCAGCATTCTTTGGTACGGAGAGCAGCTGTCGCGCAATAAATTGATTGGTTGCAGCCTCATTTTGCTTGCGCTGATTTTCTATCGAACCGATGGACGACTGTTTAAAGGAAGAAATTAGCTTCCCAAATTACATGGTAGTAAATGCTGTTATTTATTTTAAGTACAAAATTAAATTGGATTTATTGATGAAGCTATTAGTACAATCCACAGTTAAGAGGTAATGATTACAGGGAAAGATAAATGAAGATCGGTGTTATTGGTGCAGGTTCAGTCGGTGTAGGTGTGTGTAATTATCTCCTCACACTCGGTAGCGTGAGTGAATTGGTACTGCTTGACAAAGACTTGCAACGCGCAGAGGGGGAGGTGTTTGATTTTCGACATACTTCAGCCCTGACATTTTCAAAAAATACACATCTAGTACCGACAGATGATTACCTGACTCTGATTGGTGCAGACATCGTTGTTATTACTGCTGGCGCACAAATTAAGCAGGGTCAAACTCGTATCGATCTTGCGGAAATTAATAGCTGTATCGGGGTCGATATTGCAAAGCAAGTCGAGCGAGTTGCGCCAAATGCAACGCTAATTATCGTTAGCAACCCATGTGATGTGGTTGCTCATTTCATTGCAACAAACACAAGCTTCCCTCGTTCTAAAGTGATCAGCAGCGGTTGTGTGATAGATACCGCCCGTCTAATGAGCATTGTGGCAAATCGTGTCAATCTCGACCCTAAAAACGTTTTTGGCTATGTATTGGGTGAGCACGGTAGCCACTGTTTTACACCTAAGAGCCTTATTTCGATTGCAGGTCAACCCGCGGATTTCTATTGCGATACGCATCATATAGAAAGGATCTGCGCTGACGAGTTACTTGAATCAGTGAAACAAGCTGGCTATGAGATCTTTAAGCGAAAGCACAATACCACTCACGGAATTGCGGCCAGTGTTTTTCGAATTATCCAGTCGATTATGATTGATGAGCGTTCTGTTCTTCCTGTCGCTACTTTACTACACGGGGAGTATGGGCTTAAAGATGTGGTACTGAGTTTACCTACGGTGGTAGGAAAAAACGGTGCAGAGTCGATTCTTCTCCATCCTTTTAGTGAGCAAGAGATGCAAACCTTGTCGTTTATTGCGACTGAAGTTAATAAAGTCGTTAAGCAAGTTTCTATAAAAACGGGACTTGCTATGCTTAAATTCTAGCCAATTGAAGCCATTGAACGCAATGAATGAGCGGCGTCAGATACCGCTCATTTTTAATCCAATTGCACTATCTTGCTAGAGATTAACAGCGCGCAGGAAATCAAAGTTCACATTTTAGAGTCAATACTCTGCCAAAGTAGGCAAAGCTTGTTACATTGAAATGTAAATGGCTTGTTAAAAGAATTGCTCTGTGAAAATCCACACCCTTGATGGTTATATCCAAAAGATCTACTTAGCTGAGTATACAGATAAACTGATGCTGCTCGATGGCGCATCGAGAGCTGATATTTCGCACATCAAAAAGTTTATTGTCCATGAACTTCAAAGACCCTTCACAGATTTGTCTGCGGTAGTAGTGACTCACATGCATCCAGACCATGCGGGTGCAGCTCATAAACTTCGTGAAATCACCGGATGCAAGATAATTTCTGCAAAAAGAGAGAAAGATTGGTACTCCGGGATAGATGGCTTTTTAATGCATCTAACTGACATAGCGCTCGCACGGTGGGTGGCAAATCGCAAACGCAAACCTAAGCGCAACTTATGGTATTCGAGAAAGCTCAATGCAGACGTTGAGCTTAGCGATGGTGATGCTATCCCCAATTTTGAAGATTGGAAAGTGTTAGAAACCCCAGGCCATACAGATCGAGATCTCTCGTTGCATAATGTTGAGCGAGATATCTTGTACGTAGCCGATCTTATGGTCGAAGTTAAGCATAAACTTATTTCTCCTTTCCCGATTTTTCATCCGAACAAATACAAAGCTTCACTAAAGCGTGTTTATCATTTAAATCCCAAAGTCCTGTTGGTTGCCCACGGTGGCCAAGTTGAACTCAATGAGCAAGTTTACCAGCACCTAGTGGACACCGCTCCTAGAACGCCTTCAACACATTGGCGTGCTACTAAGGTAAAACTCAAAAGCCTGTTAGGCGCAGTTTGGTATTTGGGGGTTGCTAAGCGAAAGTAGGGCACTTTTTCCCCTAATCAAACAAGGGAACGTTGTGTTGTTATAGGGTTCAGATTAGAATGCGAACACTTTTCAATTGTACTGTTGTTCTCATGTCGCGTATTTTAGTTGTAGATGATGATATTGAGTTGTGTGATTTGCTTTCAGATGTACTGCTCGCTGAAGGTTATAGTGTTGAAAGCGTTCATTGTGGTGAAACGGCACTCAAATATATAGAGAGAAAGCCCGTCGATTTGGTATTACTTGATGTCATGCTACCGAAGTTAAACGGTATGCAAGTCGCACGTAAGATATGCCAACGCTTTGCTACACCAATTTTAATGCTAACGGCGCTCAATGATGAAGAATCCATTTTGGACGGATACCAATCGGGTGCCGACCAATACATCGCAAAACCATTCAAAGTTCCTGAACTCCTTACACGAATCAAGGCCATCTTCCGCCGGGTTGGGTTAGAAAAACAGCGTCAAAGCCAATGTATCGCTTTTTCTGGTTCGACATCGAAAGTCTCAAATTTGCCCCTTACCAGTACAGAGGCAGATTTGCTTAACTATCTAATTCTTCGAGAGAGCATTGTTGTCTCCAAGGCAGAGTTGCAAATTGAAGTGCTGAAGAAAGAGTTGAGTCCGTTTGATCGCAATCTCGATATGCACGTCAGCAATTTAAGGCGCAAGTTTGTCGAGGCGGGCTTGTCTAAACAGCACATTAAAACAGTCAGAGGCAAAGGGTATAGCTTTGTCGAAAAAGTTGGGTAGCTTTATGATTTGGCCTCTGCACGTACCAAGCCTCGCTAAGCGAAAAGACACCCTGGTTTTCCAGCTTTTCAGCTATATGTCTACCGTCATTATATCAATAGTGATTTTGCAAGCCTTGGCAGAGCAAGCGTTGATTAAGACGATGCTGAAAGTGCCGCCAGAGGTAAAGCAAGATATTCAGAATCTAGCGCACCAAGCCAAAGTACTAATTGAAGATGGAGACATGGACGATTTAGCCGATTGGGCGAATGCACAGCCTTATTACTTGTTTGTGCTCAACGCTGAAAACAAACCGTTGTCCCGTCGTCAGATGCACCCGCATTTCGAATTCAAACTGAGGTTCCTCAGAGAAATGGATGAACTCCTTGATGATAGGGTCAATAAACCTCTTATTGGCGTCACTTTGGGCCAGGGAAACACATTGGTTGTGCAGTTGCCAAGTCAATTGCACCCAGCGCATCGATTTATCACCTACTTTTCAGTCAGCAAGGTGATTATCGTGATTGCGATATTGCTGTTGTTTTCATTGATCTTCGCCAGAAAATTACAGATGCCCCTTGACCGTCTTCGGGAGGCAAGCCGCCGTCTCGCCTCGGGAGATTTTAAGGTAAAGGTTGTCAAAGAGCTTCAGTCAAACACCCGTGAGTTTAATGATCTTGCCCATGATTTCGATAATATGACCAAAGAAATTCACGCTTTAGCAGAAAGGCAGCGCCGACTGATCCGAGACGTTTCTCATGAATTGAGAACCCCGTTAGCAAGGCAAAATCTGGCTCTTCATTTGCTGCGTGTGAAATCTTCTGAGTCAGAATTACCACTGGTTGAAAGACTCGAAAAAGAAGTCGATGAAATGGATGCGTTAGTTGGAGAAATTCTTGAATTTAGTCGCTTGGAGAACTCTCGTTATGAGGCGCAGGTAAGCCCAATCTGCTTGGAGAGCTTACTATCAACTCAGGTTGATCAGAGTCGCCTTCAGCTAAGAACTGGACAAAAGCTATCCATTTATACTGGTTCAGCGATACCAGTGGTGATGACAGACGAACGCTTGGTGATGCGTTGTGTCAGCAACCTCATTTCTAACTCAATTAAGTATGCTGGCGAAAATGCGCGAATTGAGGTGTCGATTTATGAACGCGTTGCCCAATCAGATCGATCTGTATGTATAGAAGTGGCAGATAACGGGCCTGGTATTGCTCAGGCGCAACTTGAAGAGATATTTAGACCTTTCACCCGATTAGAGTCGGCACGAGACAAACAGAGTGGGGGGTACGGCCTGGGTCTTGCGATAGTAAAAGAAGCGATGAACCTCCTTGGCGGGGAAGTGAGTGCTTCGAATCGTAAGCAAGGGGGCTTAAGAGTTGAGTTAATTGTCCCAGTTTGACTATCAAACTCCGCAACACGGTAAGCGAGCATCCTAGATGTTCGCTTTTTTATTGGTGGTCGATGACGAATGCAAAGATTGTAAATTTAATGCAAATGATATTGGTTATCACTTATATTTCGCTTCGTTATAGAAAACTCAACAGAGCGATGAGGCTCTGCAAGAAATACTCGGAGAAAAATATGTTCACTAAGAGTCAGTTGGCGTTAGTAATCGGCGCTGTGTTGGCGACTCCTGCGGTGGTAGCGGAGAAGATTAATACTGATGAGCACATGGTGGTAGAGGGACGTGACTACGGTTATAAAGCTGACACCAACTCAACAGCAATGCGCATGGAAGCTTCACAGTTAGAAACGCCTGGGCAGATTGTTGTTATTGATGAACAGCGCGCAAGCACTCTTGGAGAAGTGTTAAAGAACGATGCCAGCGTAAGTGCTGGTGGGACTGGTCGTAACCGTGAGCGTTTTTCATTGCGTGGTTTCGAAGTACAAAGTTCTTCAGGTTTCCTACGTGACGGTCATCAGCATTGGTCACATTACCGCCAACCAGTAGAATTGCTTGAGCGTGTAGAAGTGGTTAAAGGGCCTTCTGGATTGCTATATGGTGTGTCAGCCCCCGGCGGCCTGATTAACATGGTGGCGAAGAAACCAACCTATGATACCCAAGTCAACGTCAGTCAGGACGTAGGCTCCAATGACCGTTCACGCACTATGGTTGATGTAAGCGGCGCCCTCAATGACGAGCAAACACTAAGAGCGCGCACTGTGGTATCAAAAGAGAGCTACAGCTCTTGGCGATCATATGGTGATGGTTCAAAACCTCAGACAGAACGTTTAGTGGCCGGTTTGTTTGTAGATTATGACATCAATGATGACATTACGCTTTCGTTCCACTACGACAAAACCAATGACAATGGCAGCGTTGACTCTGGCGCACTCTATACTGTCGATGGTCAGCGCGTGGGTAGCGAAGGACAGATTTGGGATGCACAGTGGTCGAAGATTGAAAATGATGTTGAAAATATTGGTTTCAATGTCAATGCACAGCTTTCTGATGCGTGGGCGATCAAAACCGGATTCAATTATCAAGACTTTGAGCGTACCGATATTGAAAGCTACCCAGATTTTTCGAAGCTAGACTCAAACGGAACCGTGAAGCATGGTGGAAGCAATCGCCACGATAAATGGCGTTTTAGAACCGGTTATGTCGACCTTACAGGTAACCTTGAACTAGCGGGTATGAGTCATCAGCTTCTATTTGGTTCAAACTGGCTAGGCTACAGCTACGACCGCAATCAAAAAGGCTTTAGCAGTCAAGATGTATCACCAGGTGAATCTGTCGCTGTACCTACATATAGCGGTAAGGATAAGGTTAGTCACTCAAGCTACGATACTTGGGGTTTCTACGCCCAAGATTTAGTTACCCTTAGTGAGCAATGGCAGGTACTCGCAGGACTTCGATTTGACCGTAAAGTTGCAAACGGCATTGCGGAAGAGAATGTGTCACCAAAATTTGGAGTGATTTTCCATCCGGCGGACAACGGCAGCTTGTATGTTTCCTATTCCGAAAGCTTTGAACCACAGGGCGTCGTTTCAAGCGGGAGTCGAACTTACACCAATGATGGTGCGTTGCTCGATGCTGCACTTGGTAAATCTTATGAGTTAGGTACGAAGTGGGAATTGTTAGATAACCGCCTATTTGTCTCTGGTGCAATATTCGATATCACTAAAGACAACATTAGTATGGATGTCGAAGATGCAAGCTCTGGCGACTGGACCAAAACTCAAAGCGGTAAACAGGTTCATCGTGGCGCTGAATTGGCGGCGCAAGGGTTTGTAACAGACAAGCTATCGTTAACCGGTTCGGCAATGTACCTAGACGCTAAGATAGAAAACCACGAAAACTACGCAGGTAATCGTCCTGTTGACGTGCCAGAGTTTGCAGCAAGTGTATGGTCTAACTATGCTGCTACGAATGATGTCGACCTCAATGTGGGTGTTATATACGAAGGTTCTCGCTACGGCGATGCATCAAACACGTTTAAGAAAGAGGGTTACACACGAGTAGATATGGGTGTGGCATATACTCACAAGTACGATGAAAACTTAGATATGATTGCACGTTTAACGGTTGAAAACGTGTTCGATACTGAATATCTAGGCGGTGGCGGTTCTACCTCTACTAAGCATAACTATGCTCAAGGAGTCGTTATTGGCGAGGGGCGTAATTACATGGCAACGTTACAAATCAAATATTAACAGCGAAAGTCGAGAATTGACTCGAGTTAAAATAGGGGAAGGGCTTAGCCTTTCCCCAGTTTTTGTATAAAGTGTAAGGACAATTGCAATTTCGCTCAATCGCGGTAGTATGTCGCGAGTGTAAATGAGAGTGTTTCTCAATCGTATATCGCATCAGTGAACAATAGCCGTTATGAATTTAATTAAAACTAGCTTGGCGCTTCTCCTTGCTACGTCAGCATCAAACACCTTGGCGAGTAGCCTTGATTCAGCTCAATCTATCCAGAGCAAAACTAATGCAGCTTCAGCTTCAAGTCAAAAGCGTATTGATGTCAGCGCTGAAAAAGCTTTGACGTTAAAAGCAGAAATTGAGCAATTAAAAGAAGAGGTGAGAAACCTAGAAGTCTATCGTGATCATTTAACGGCTTTGGTAGCGAGCCAAGAGAGTGAAGTAGTGAGTCTCGATAGCCAAATTGGAGAGATTAAATCTACGCGTCAAGGTATTGTTCCCTTGATGTATCAAATGGTCGATGGACTAAAAGAGATCCTTGCTGATGATGTACCGATCAAGCTCGAACAACGCCAAAAACGTGTTGCCAAGCTTGAGTCAATGATGACCAGAGCCGATGTCAGTGACGCTGAAAAGTATCGTCGTATTTTAGAGGCTTATCAAATCGAGTTGGATTACGGCACCAAGCTTGGTTTGTATCAAGGCCAAATTGTGGTTAACGGTGAAAGCAGAGAGGCAGATGTGCTTTACTTAGGCCGTATTTCATTGGTCGCACGTAGCTTAAACGGCACTAAGTTCTGGTCTTGGGATCAAAAATCAAAGCAATGGTTAGATATCGATGCTTCGCTTAAGTCGGATCTAGATAAAGCGTTTAGCATTGCTGCGAAACAAACGGCACCAAGCCTGATTACCCTTCCTGTTTCCTTAAAAGTCGCGGAGGTAAAATAATGAAACGCACACTGACTGCCTCCTTACTCGCTTTTAGTGCTATTTCCTTCAATAGCATGGCGGCTGACTTAGCTTCTCCGGCAAAAGCAGACGCGATAGTTCAAAAACAGCATAACATTCAACGTGAGTCAGGTTTTAAGCAAACAGAGAGTGAACTGGTCGCCTTAAAAGCGAAATTGATTCAACAAAGAGAAGCACTACAGCAACAAAACGATCAACTTGCTGCTCAGTTTAGCCAAAATGAAGACACGCTAGCTCGACTCGAAGAAAAGCTGCGTCTTGAAACGGGAAGCCTAGGTGAAGTGTTTGGTGTTGTACGCCAGCATGCCAAAGAACTTGAAACTGAGCTTTCTCATTCAGTAACTGGAGCGGGTGCTCAAACCTACTCTGGTACCATTAAAGAGATTGTTGCTGCAACCAAGCTACCTTCTATGCCTCAATTAACAGGACTATGGTCTGCTTTAGAAGAACAAATTAACGCTACGGGTCAGGTGCAGTCGACTCAAGTTAAATTTGTCGATGGTGAAGGACTCACGCAAGATGTGACAGCGCAACGCCTTGGAGCTTTCGGTTTAGTTGGTGAGCAAGGCTACCTAAACTGGAACGGAACTAAACAAGACGCAACGGCTTATATTAAGCAGCCAGAAAACGGGCCGACAACATCGTCTCTAGCTGAGTTGTTAAGTGGTGAGCGAGTAAACCTCGTTATTGACCCTTCGCGTGGCATTATGCTTGAGCAACTAGCACTCACCCCAAGCCTGATGGATAGACTTCAGGCAGGGGGCGTGGTAGGAAAAATTATTCTTGGCCTTCTTACTGTAGGTCTGATCATATCCTTGGTTCGTGGTGTAAGTTTGTCTATTGCACGACAAAAGATTCGCAAGCAATTGCAAACACCTCTCACTCCAACGGATAACGCACTTGGTCGTGTTTTAGCCGTGTACAGCAAAGAGAAAAAACAGACAGTAGAAGCACTAGAGCTTCGCCTTCTTGAAGCCGTAGTTGATGAGCAAGCGGGCCTAGAAAAGGGGCTCTCTATGCTCAAGTTGCTCGCTGCATTGGCTCCAATGTTGGGCTTACTTGGCACTGTGACGGGCATGATAGAAACCTTCCAAGTGATCACCCAATTTGGTAATGGCGATCCTAAAGTGATGGCAGGGGGCATTTCGATGGCATTGGTAACGACTGTACTCGGCTTGATTGCGGCGATGCCACTGTTGCTAGCACACAATGTTCTTAGTTCCCAAGCAGAAAGTATTCGTAATATCCTCGAAAAACAAGGCATTGCTCTGGTTGCTCAGCAAGCGGAAAAACAAAGCGTTATGAGTGAGAACAGCTTGGAGAAAGCAGCGTAATGGACGCGGTCTTCTCGCTCCTTCCTGAGGTAATCGCCTCCAGCAACTGGGTGACTTCGCTGCAAGATTTTATGCAGCAAGGTGGTCAGGTACTCTGGTGGTTATCGGCTGTAGTCGCGATTAGCTGGTTGTTGATCGTTGAACGCATTATTTTTCTTTGGTTTCAGTTTCCAAAGCAGAGAAAACAGTGGGTTGAAACTTGGAAGCATCGTAGTGATCAGCATTCTTGGTATGCACGTTCAATCCGTGAAGGTTGGTTGTCTGAAGCGCATTTCATGCTGAATCAGAACCTCAATCTTATTAAAGTGCTGGTGGCGATTTGCCCTATGCTTGGTTTGCTTGGCACGGTGACAGGCATGATTTCAGTGTTTGATGTTATGGCCAATCAAGGTAGCAGTGACCCTAAACTTATGGCGTCAGGCATTTCATTAGCGACCCTACCAACAATGGCAGGTATGGTCGCAGCACTAACAGGCATGTTCTGTCATGCGCGTTTGGTCAAGGTGTGCCAAATGAAAGAAATTAAATTGGAAAAATCTTTAAGGAGTCAACGATGAGACTCGGTCGACGCCACGCTAAACAAGATGAAGCTCAAGTGGATCTCACTTCAATGCTTGATATCGTATTTATCATGCTGATCTTTTTCATCGTCACTAGCTCATTTGTTCGTGAATCTGGTGTTGAAGTTAACAGACCCGCAGCTTCAAATGTGGTGAGTCAAAAAGAGGCGGGAATTTTTGTTGCCATCACTTCAGCTAATGATATCTATATCGACAAGCGGATGGTGGATGTAGAGCGAGTTGAAGCGACTCTAGAGCATCTTATGCTCGATAAGCCCGATGCATCCCTGGTGATACAGGCTGATGAGCATGCATACAGTGGTACCGTTGTGAAAGTGATGGATGCTGCAAAAGGGGCAGGGGTTAAGAATATTGCTTTGGCGGCGGAGAAAATCTAGTGGGTCGAATGCTCATTGCCACACCGATAGCGTTATCTTGTGTTGTGGCTATTTTCAGCCTAATGGCATGGATGGTGGATATAAATCACCGGCGTGCACCTGAACCTAGTGAAGCGCTTAGCTTTAATATGGTGATGGTAGAAAACGAACCAGACGTCCAGCGTCGTCAACGCTCTGTTCCAGAGCAGCCTAAAGCACCTGAAGTTCCACAGCAATCGCCAATGTCACAAGCAAATACCGAACTTACTCAGGTATCGTCGATTACACAACCAGCATTGGGGCTAAATACCGCTATCGAAGGATTGGTGATCAGTGCCCCAAGTTTTGGTGATTTTGGCGTTAATCAACAGGCGATGCCACTGTATCGTGTTGAACCGCGTTATCCTACGAAAGCATTGAAGCGTGGTGCTGAAGGTTATGTTGTGATGAAGTTCACTATCGATCCAACGGGCAAACCTGTGGATGTCGAAGTGGTTGAAGCAAATCCAAAGCGAATGTTTGAGCGCGAGGCAATTCGAGCGCTGAAAAAATGGAAGTATCAGCCAAAAGTTTTGGATGGCGGGGCGATTTCTCAATTTGGTCAAACCGTAAGACTGGAGTTTAAAATAACAAAATGATTCAGCGATTATTGATTGCCTCTCTGTTGTTTGCTTCAGGCACTTTGTTTAGCCAGGAGCTTAGTCAGTACACGGCGACCAGAGTCCAAAAGGCACATGAATTGGTACAAGAAGAGCAGGTAAAACAAGCCATTACTTTGCTCAAGGAATTAGAGATTTCGCGAGACTATGACCAAGCTTTTGTCGCCCGGATGCTCGGTGTATTCTATTGGCAGGATGGAAATAGCAAACTTGCGATTAAACATCTAGAAAAGGCAGTTGCAAGCGGTTTGCTACAAGACGAGCAAGGTTGGATTACAGAACGAATGCTGGCCGATCTCTACCTTAACGCCCAGCAGTTTGAGCGCGCTCTTCATCACTATTATGCATTGCAAAAAACCGTACCTAAAACGCAGAAAACCGACGATATTTGGCTACGTATCGCACAGTCTCACTATCAATTAGCACAGTGGCCTAAAGTTATACCTGCTGCTAATCACTATTTAAAGGTTAACGCACAGAACCGCTTCCAACCTTTGTCTCTCAAACTGGGCGCTCAGCTCCAGTTAAAGAAATGGAAGCAGGCGATTCCTACTTTGGAACAGTTGATTGTATTGCAACCTGATAAAGTCAATTGGTGGAGACAACTGGTGAGTTTGCAATTGCGAATTGGTAAAGATCGCGACGCGCTAGATACCCTGTCTTTGGCTAAGTTAAACAAGCTCGAATTAAGTCAGGATGATCGTCGTATGCTCGCTCAATTATATGCCAAAAGAGGTGTGCCAGAGCGTGCCGCGATGGAAATTAGCGAGCTTAAACACGCTGGAACAGATGCTCAGTTACTGTCTGAGCAGGCCACGTATTGGCAGCTTGCTAAAGAGTGGGACAAGGCTTTAGATGTCTGGAAGTTGGCCGCCACACATGACTCGAAATACCAATGGAATGTTGCCCAGCTTATGGTCCAGCAAGGTTACTATCTGCCTGCGTTGGGTGTGCTGGATAAAGTCAAGGGCAAGAGGGCGGAGGTGGCACTAGCCAAGACCCGAGTTTTCTATAAGTTAGACAAGCTAGAGCAAGCGTTAATCGAAGCCAAGCTCGCGAACGACGTCGAATCATCAGCACAGGCAAAAAGCTGGATTAAGTATTTGACTCAACTGAGGAAAGCAAAAAATCACACAACGGGTTAATAAAAAAGAGGGAAGCCCAGTGGCTTCCCTCTTTGGTGTCTTCATAGCAGAACTATTTCATGCCTGAGCATATAAATTCAGCACGCCACAAAAGTCGTTTTGTTTCTTTCATGTTGATCAATACTTCTTGACCAGACATTTGCGGGAATGCGTGTAACACTGTAACATCCTCGCTTTCTTCAGACTTTTGGTAAGCCCTTACGTGCGTAAAAGTACTTGATAGGTTATTCGACAGCATACCCTTAGATAAACAAATACCGAAAACGTCCCGTTTCATTGTATTTCCCTCTGACAATTAAGCTGCCAAATTATTATGTATTTGTTATATCGAGTTTGGCAGTCAGTTTAAACGTTTCTACACATTTCTCTGTGTTCACTAATTATACGAAATTTACGACCATTTAGTACAAAAAATAATCTAAATTTCATGTGATCATTGTCACTTATTCTACTGGTTTTATATGTGAATTTTCTAACTAGATCTAAATGTAATCGTTTGCGGAATAAGTGGCGGTTGCGTAATAACCGGCAGGAATAAATTAATTTTGTAAGCTTCACAGTTTAATCAACAGCCAATCGTGGTGATGTTATACGAATGTTATTCTGCCTTTGTGCTAAGGAGAAGGTATGAAATGGAGTAGTATCAGCTTTCGTAAAAGAATGCTGATTATCATGACGCTATCAGGTTTGATTGAACTATTGATTCTGGTTGCTGCGGGATTCATCTACATTAAACAGGCTCAAGAAGATGAAATGGGGAATCAGGCCCTTGGCGTTGCGTCATTTCTTGCTAAGTCTCCTTATGTCATCAGTGCGATTGAAAACGGTGTCGATGAAGAGAGCCAACAACGTTACCGAAGTTTAACTCATCTGATTGGCGCCGCGTTTATTGTGATTGGCGACAAAAACGGAATACGCCTGGTACACCCACTGGATGAACGCATTGGCAAACCAATGAAAGGTGGTGATAACGAACGTGCCCTTATTGGTGGTGAAGCGTATATATCGGTTGCCGAAGGTTCGTTGGGTCAATCAGTTCGAGGCAAAACTGCCGTGTTCAACGACCAAGGTGAAATCATTGGTGTCGTTTCCGTTGGTTATTTGATTGACCGCCTGCAGGATCGAATCGAACCCTTTATTTTTTTCCTCGTGTTAATGGCATTTGTTGTCGTTGGCGCAAATGCGATTGTTTCTAGCTATGCTTCGCGCCGATTTCAAAGAGCTATTTTAGGCTTTGAGCCTGAAGAGATTGGGCGCCTTTACGTTGAACTTGATGTGACCTTAGAGACGCTCAAAGAAGGGATCATTACCATAGATGATCAAGGTACGTTGCGCTCGATTAACCGGAGTGCTTGTCAAATTCTAAATTTGAGCAAAGAGCAAAGCATCGCTCGCCCTCTCCGTGAGATTTTGCCCGAAAGCGATCTACATACTGTTATATCAACCGCTCGCACCGATCACGATATCAACCTGTATTTGAACAATCAGCGTTTAGTTGCCAACAGAAGCCCGATAATCGTTGATGGCAAGGTGGTGGGCGCGGTATCGAGTTTCCGGCGACGAGATGACCTAACAGAGCTGACAGAGCAGCTAGCGAAAACGAAAGAGTATGCCGAAATGCTTCGTTCACAGACACATGAACACCGAAACAAACTTAATACTATCAGTGGCATGGTGCAAATGGGTGAACTCGAAGCTGTTCAGTACCTCATTGGTCAAGAAACAGAGCACTATCAGGCATTAATTGAATTCTTGAGAGAGACGATAAAAGAACCTTTGATTGCAGGAATGCTACTTGGTAAAACCGAGCGAGCGCGTGAGCTAGGTATACAGTTAGTGGTTGAAGAGGGCTCGCGTCTCGAACCATTGCCAAAACGTATAAACCCCGAAGATTTGGTGACGATACTAGGTAATTTGATCGATAACGCTTTTGATGCCACAAGAGAGGCAATCACGAGTGATCCCCTGTTTCCACCTAGTCGGAGAGTCGTTGAAGTTTCGATAAGCGATTATGGCAACGAGGTGATATTGGAAGTTGTAGATCAAGGCTGTGGCTTACCTGACAATATTAGTACAGCCGCATTGGTTGAACGAGGTATTTCGAGTAAAGACGCGTCAACACGTGGTGTTGGTTTGTTTCTAATCCATCAGCTTGCGACTCGTTACCTTGGGGCGCTTGAGATGACAAACAACAAGACTCATGGAGCAAGGATGACGGTATATCTACCTAAGGATGAACAGATATGACGAGAGTAACTCGGGTTATGATCATCGAAGATGATCTCGCCATCGCTCAATTACATCAACGTTATCTTGAGCAGATAGGATGTTATGAAGTGATAGGTATCGCGACCAGCAAACTTGAGGCAAACTTGCAGTTAGACATACTTAAGCCAGACCTTTTGCTGTTAGACGTTTATCTACCCGACGGAACAGGCTTGGAAATACTGCAAGATCTTCGTAGCAAAAACCTAAGCTGCGACGTAATTTTGATCACTGCGGCGAGAGATGTCGATACCTTGCAACAGGCAATGCGTGGGGGGGTTGTGGACTATTTACTTAAACCCGTTGTTTTTCCTCGATTAGAAGCCGCTCTAAAAAAGTTTGTACACCAAAAGCAACAACTTAATCATGCCAACGACTTAGATCAAAATATCGTTGATAAGATGCTGCAAGCCTCCAACACCACAGAATCGTCAAATAATCGGTTACCTAAGGGTATAGACGCGGTCACTCTAGATAAGATCAAGGCGCTGTTTGTTGATAAGCGAGACTTGACTGCTGATGAAGCAGGAGAGCAGATCGGGGCGAGTCGTACGACGGCTCGCCGCTATTTAGAGTACCTCATCAGTACCGGTGAGCTTGAAGCCGACCTAAACTATGGTTCGGTCGGTCGCCCAGAAAGGACTTACCGAAAAGCTGTTAATTAATCTATCTAATTACCTAGACGGAATTGTGAACGACCTCTACATTTGTTTATAGGCTATAAACTATTGACTTGAGGTCGTCTTATGCGACTTTTTATATTATTTTTACTCAGTTATGGCTCATTTTTGCAAGTTTCTCATAGTGTAGAACTCAATGAACTGAGCTATTTGACGGAACAGTATCCACCCTATAATTTTGACCAAGGGGAAGGTGTTGAAGGCATCGCTATAGATGTGCTCAAGTCTGCCAGTGAGCAGGCTAAGAGTCAGGTCAAACTAGAGTCAGTTCAAGTCCAGCCGTGGCCAAGAGCGTATCGAAGTGCCTTAATCAAACCTGACACCGTTCTATTCTCAACGACGAGAACTCAGCTCAGAGAACATATCTTCCAATGGGCAGGGCCGATCAGCAAAACTCGAATCGTGGTATTAGCTAAGAAAAGTAAAAATATCACTGTTAACCAGCCTATGGCTCTCGCCCAATATCGGATAGGCGTTATTCGCGATGATGTCGGTGAGCAGTTACTACTGGAATTGGGAGTTCCAAGGGATTCTATGGTAGAAAGCTCAGTACCAGAGACACTTGCCAACCAATTTGTTAAAGATCGTATAGACTTGTGGGCATACGAAGAAAATGTTGCTAAATGGTGGCTTAAACGTGGTGGCTACAATACTGATGAGTATGAAGCGGTCTATGTGCTGAGTGAAGGGGATCTCTACTTTGCATTTAACTTAGAAACAGACAGTAATTTGGTTCAGCAGTTACAGCAGGGCATCGACGCTATCAAGAAAACTACTGGTGAGAGTGGAAGGACTTTGTATCAAGAGATAGTGAGTAAGTATAAATAAGGGGGAAGGGGATGAGATTTCTAAGTCTATTGCTGCTTGTCATAGCTAGTCAAACCTTTGCCAAACAGTCAATTACCCTTACTTTAGCCTCACAGATTGATAAAGGGCACCAGTTTTATCATGAGCTTCTGTTTGAAGCGCTCACCAATCAAGGTTATGAAGTCAAAATAACCGTCCCTAGTGAACACATACCGCAAAAACGGGTTATAAGAATGGTTGAGAGCGGCCAGCTTAGCCTTACTTGGCTGTTAGCGACGCCGGAAAGAGACCAAAAATACCTTGCAGTCAATGTTCCCCTGACCAACGGGCTCATTGGCAAACGCGTTATGCTTATTCCCCCAGGCCTTCAAGCTAGACTCAAGGGTATCAACACGCTCGAAGACTTACAGAATTCCAAACTGGTGGCTGGCTTAGGAATCAACTGGTTTGATGTTGATGTGTGGAAACAAAATGGATTAAAGGTATATCAAGAAGATGGGGAGTGGCGAACGCTGTATGATAAACTCAGCATCGCAGGAGGTGTAAATTACTTTCCGCGAGGTATGAATGAGATTGTGGCAGAAGCGAAGCAAAACCCACGTTTAGCCATCGAGAAAAGACTTCTGCTAGTTTATGATCGTGATTTCAAGTTTTACCTCTCCCCAAATCTGGCCAGTTATCAGCCCATCATCGAAAGAGCACTACAAAAAGCCAAAGAGACAGGTTTGATTGATCGACTTGTTAGGAAGCATTGGGGAGAAAGCTTTAATCAGATTAAACCCGATGAAAGAGTCATCATTAAACTCGAGTTACCGAATCATACATCTCAAAAACGTTAATCGTCTATTGCCCTCTGTGTATAATACCGAATAATCAAATAATTGAACTCATTTAAGGTAATTTGAAACGCCAATGGAAAGTGTTTTTATTGTTGTCGCCATATTGGTTATTTTTTTTGTTGTGATTCAAAGACGCTATCTTAAACAAGATGAGTTGAAAGACAGTGCTTACAAAAAGAAAGGACCTCTGTTAAATGCGCAAGAATCGGCTTTTTACAATGCTCTTATTACTGCGGTTGGTCAGCATGGGGTAGTCATGAGTAAAGTGAACTTGTCCAATGTGGTTACGCCCCTCGCGACGGACAAAAAGCAGTGGTTTATTGCCAATAATCGCATTTCTAAAAGCTATTTTGACTATGTTGTGTGTGACCCGCGCACCTTAGAGGTGAGAGTCGCTATTGAATTGGATGATGGGAAAGAACTCAGCAAAGGCAAAGTTGACAGACAAAAGCTACTGATTCATGTAAGTAAATCTGCGGGTGTTCCACTGATTGGGGCTAATATTAAACACAGTTACCAAGTGGGCCGTTTACGCCGCCTTCTTGCCGCGCACATAGATTTAATTGAACCTGATAAGGAAATACGCTTTTGTAAACGCTGTGGCAGCCCAATGACGATAAAGACTGCCAGTCAAGGTGAACACAAAGGTCGACGCTTTTTTACTTGCAGTCGCCAACCACATTGTACGTATACAGAGAACTATAATGTGGTGTATGAAGAAGATAACGACAGTTAAAGGTTAAGAAAAACTTAATGCTGTTTCCGATGGATGGCTGCATACCATGACTTGGTTGCGGCCGTTTTGTTTGGCGCGATAAAGTTCTTTATCGGCCTCTTTCAGCACGCTTTCTAAGTTGGCATAGTGGTCACACTGATAAACCCCGATACTTGCAGTTAGAGAAATAGGGGCAGACTTGTCATTAAACGCGTAACCTTCGATTGCATTACGAATCTGTTCTGCTTTTTCTTTTGCTGTTCTTACACAGGTATTATGCAAAGCGATACAAAACTCTTCTCCGCCTATTCTATAGACTAAATGTTCTTCACTTAACCCATCGATTAGCGCAGCGGTTTGGATTAAAACGGTATCACCAACGTCATGACCGTGTTGATCGTTGACGGCTTTGAAAAAGTCTAGATCGAGAATCAAAAGTGAAAGGGGGAGTTTAACGCTTTCATTGCGGTAACGCTCAAAATTATGGGTAAGGGCATGGCGATTGTAAACTCCGGTTAACGCATCGCGAGAAGCAAGCTGCCCCAAAGAAGCTTCAGAAACCCGTCTTTTTACTTCAAGCACATGGGAGGTGAGCCAAATGGTAATAAAGGCGAGCGAAAAGTTAATGGCTAGTTGAGAATTGTCTTCAATCCCGTCGTTCCAAAGCCTGGTAGAGATGATCCCAATTTGCGTGATAAACCCGATGCTAGTAGCCAGTACACCTGCACGCCGGCCTAAAATTAAATAGAACATCATTGGGAACAAGCAGGCCCATATAAAGACACCGAACTCAAGTGGATATTCATAGGTCGCTAAGCTTGTCACGCCGATAAGGCTAAGGACGTAAGCAATAATAACCGGCTTAGAGATTGATTCCTTGTAGGTGTGATAGGCGATATAGAGTGAAAGCAGCCCAAATGCAGTTTCAATGTAATGGTGTGGGCTGTATTGGTCTACGGCTAGATTATAACCAGTCACACAGGCTGAGATGAATGCTAATAGCGTACTGAGCCAAAACAACACGGCTCGGCGTAGTTGCCGAGAAGGATTAAAAATGTCTAGCTCCATCCTTGTTGCCTTTGTCTGATAAATGAGAATATGCCAAAGCTTGAATATGAGTCTCATCATATGCTTTTTGTAGGTGGAATCAAGGCAATATTTGAATAGAGATCACGCTATTCAAATGAGAGGTTACATAATACACAATAAGAGTGTGGGATGTTTCTAGTAAGTCAATGAGTTGTATGGGTTTTGCTCGTCTTGTTTGGATTGGGTTACTCATTAGAAAACAGCGATAAAATAACAAGCTTTATGCTGCTGATATGCGGTCGATATTTGAGATTCTTTCTAACTATAAACAGACGAGTTGAAATGCGACGCAAAAATGAGAGGAGATTACCTTATGTGTAACATAATTACACATATCAACTGGTTATTTTCTGCTCCTACCCCTTTAGGGTAGTTTAATTCTGTAATTGATTTACATCATGTATTAATTTTCTTTCACAATTAACAATTGGCTCAGATAAAGAACCTAACCCTTAGGAAGTATTATGAGCAAGTTGAAGCTGGTCGTTATCGGTAACGGTATGGTAGGGCACCGTTATATCGAAGACCTAGTAGAGAAGACGGATGCATCTCAGTATGAGATTACGGTCTTCTGTGAAGAACCACGTGTCGCGTATGACCGTGTCCACCTCTCTTCTTACTTTTCTCACCACACAGCGGACGAGTTATCTTTAGTTAAAGAAGGTTTTTACGACAAGCACGGTGTCAACATGTTAATTGGTGAACGTGCCATTAACGTAAACCGTGAAAAACGTATCGTACATTCAAGTACAGGACGTGAGATTCAATACGATAAGTTGATCATGGCGACTGGCTCATTCCCATTTGTTCCACCTATTAAAGGTCGTGAAAGTAAAGATTGTTTTGTCTACCGTACCATCGAAGACCTTAAAGCTATCGAAGCTTGCGCTAAAAAGAGTAAAGTCGGCGTGGTTATCGGCGGCGGTTTACTTGGTCTTGAAGCGGCCGGTGCACTGAAAGCGCTTGGCGTGGAGACTCACGTAGTTGAGTTTGCACCAAAACTGATGGCTGAGCAGTTAGACCAAGCAGGTGGTAACCAACTTCGACAAAAAATCGAGAGCATGGGTGTTAAGGTTCATACAAGCAAAAACACACTTGAAATCGCTCCTGAGGGTAAAGAAGCACGTAACGTAATGCGTTTCGCTGACGGCACGGAGCTAGAAACCGACTTTATTGTTTTCTCTGCGGGTATTCGTCCACAAGACAAGCTTGCTCGTGACATGCAATTAGACGTTGCCCCACGCGGTGGTATCGCTATTAACGATTTCTGTCAGACTTCTGATGAGAACATCTATGCGATTGGTGAGTGTGCTTCTTGGAACGAAACCTTCTACGGACTAGTTGCTCCTGGTTACAAGATGGCGACGGTTGCGGTTGACCATATTGTGGGTAACGACAGCAAATTCGAAGGTGCTGACATGTCTGCCAAGCTTAAGCTGCTAGGTGTGAAGGTTGGCTCTATTGGCGATGCTAACGGTCGCACTCCAGGCTGTAAGAGCTATGTTTACCAAAATGAAGAGCAAGAAGTTTATAAACGCCTGATCGTATCGGAAGACAACAAAAAGCTTCTTGGCGCAGTGATGGTCGGTGATACGTCTGATTACGGTGATCTTCTTCAGCTCATGCTCAATGAAATCGACTTACCTGAACATCCAGATGCGTTGATCCTACCTGCACATGCTGGCGCTGAGAAACCAACTCTAGGCGCAGATGCTTTACCAGAATCAGCGGTTATCTGTTCTTGTTTCGACGTAACAAAAGGTAAGATCGCAGAAGCAGTGGCGCAAGGTCACCATACCATCGGTGACATCAAAGCGGTTACGGGTGCAGGTACAGGCTGTGGCGGTTGTATCCCACTGGTCACTTCGGTGCTTAATGCTGAATTAGAAAAAGCAGGTGTTGAAGTCAAAGCGGATGTGTGTGAACACTTTGCTTATTCACGCCAAGAGCTGTTTCATCTTGTCCGCATTGGTGAAATCAAGTCATTCGAAGAATTGTTAGAGAAACACGGTAAAGGCTACGGCTGTGAAGTGTGTAAGCCTCTAGCGGGGTCTATTCTGGCTTCTTGCTGGGGTGACCATATTCTTAAGCCATCTCTAGTTAAGCTGCATGATACCAACGACAACTTCCTAGGTAATATGCAAAAAGATGGTACTTACTCTGTGATTCCACGTATGGCAGGTGGTGAGGTGACGCCGCAAGCTCTAGCTGCACTTGCTGATGTAGCCGCAGAATACAACCTCTACACCAAGATTACAGGTGCGCAGCGCATTGGTCTATTTGGTGCTCAAAAAGATGACCTTCCAGCGATCTGGAAAAAGCTTGTTGCTGCGGGCTACGAAACGGGTCAGGCGTATGCGAAGGCACTACGTATGGCAAAAACTTGTGTGGGTTCAACTTGGTGTCGTTATGGTGTTCAAGACTCGGTTGGCCTTGGTGTGATGATCGAGAATCGCTACAAAGGTATCCGTACCCCGCACAAGATGAAGTTTGGTGTCTCTGGGTGTACGCGTGAGTGTGCTGAAGCGCAAGGTAAAGACTTAGGCATTATCGCGACCGATGCTGGTTGGAACATGTACGTGTGTGGTAACGGTGGTATGAAGCCACGTCATGCAACACTGCTTGCTGGCGACCTAGACCAACAAACACTGATCAAATACATCGATCGTTTCATGATGTTCTACATCCGCACAGCAGCACCGCTACAGCGAACTTCAGTTTGGTTTGAAAACCTAGAAGGTGGCATCGACTACCTACGTGAAGTGATCATCGAAGACAAACTCGGTATCAACGATCAATTAGAAGCCGATGTCGCTAAGCTAGTGGAAGAGTTCCGTTGTGAGTGGACTGACACCATTAACGATGAAACTCAGCTCAAACGCTTCGCACACTTCATTAACTCGGATGAGCGCGACGATAACGTTATGTTTGTCACTGATGGTCGTGAGCAGCATCGTCCAGCAACATTTACTGAAAAACATCCTGAAGCTAAAGGTGACATCCTTCACGTGGAACTGGTTTAAGGGGAGCAAAAATCATGGCATTTACAAAAGTTTGTAACATCGAAGACATCATCCCAGGAACTGGTGTAGTGGCGCTGATTAATGGCGAACAAGTAGCAATTTTCCGCCCACGTGCAACGGAAGAAGTGTTTGCAATTAACAATATGGATCCGTTCTTTCAGTCAAATGTGCTGTCACGTGGCTTGATTGTGGAACACGATGAGCAGCTTTGGGTTGCAAGTCCGCTCAAGAAACAGCGTTTCAACCTAGCGTCAGGTGCTTGTATGGAAGACGAGCGCATGAGCGTGAAAACTTACACTGCGCGCGTTGCGAAAGGTAAAGTAGAAATTACGGCTTAATATTGCGTTAAATTAAACCAATATCGAGATTTAATAGCTTAAAGGTTCGCTGTTTTACGATAAATAGAAACAGCGAGTCTTTCACTATTCAATTTCAACTTTTAACTTTCACTTTTGAATAAGGACACATTCATGTCTACTGACTTTAAACCGGCTGAATTCGTGCAAACAATGATCAATATTGGCGAAGCAAAGACGAAAACGAGCACTCGTGATCTGATTCTTCGTGGCACTATGGCGGGTATTATCCTATCGCTAGCGGTAGTTGTTGCGATTACAACAATCGTTCAAACCGGTGTAGGCGTTGTTGGCGCTTTAGTCTTCCCGGTAGGTTTCGTCATCCTTTCTGTTATGGGCTATGACCTTGTAACTGGTGTATTTGGTCTAGCACCATTGGCTAAGTTTGAAGGTCGTCCGGGCATTACCTGGAATCGCATTTTCCGCTGTTGGGGTCTGGTTGGTCTTGGCAACTTAATCGGCTCACTAATTGTTGCATACCTAGTTGCTGTTTCTCTAACGGGTAACTTTTCGCTTGAATTGAACGCAGTTGCTAAAAAGTTCATCGCAGTTTCTACCGCGCGTAGTGCGGGCTTTGAAGCTATGGGTATGGACGGATGGATTACTTGTTTTGTACGTGGTATTTTCTGTAACTTAATGGTTTGCCTAGGCGTGATTGGTAACATGACTGCACGTACAGTTGCTGGCCGCGTGGCGATGATGTGGTTCCCAATCTTTATCTTCTTCGCACTTGTGTTTGAGCACACAGTAGTAAACATGTTCCTATTCCCATTGGGCATGATTCTGGGCGCGGACTTTGGTATTGCGACTTGGTTGAACTTCAACTTAATTCCGACCATCCTAGGTAATATTGTTGGTGGTCTGATTATGACATGTATTCCACTGTACCTAACGCACGCAAAAACAGCCCCTTCTCTTAGTGACGAAGAACAAGTTAATGCGAAACCTGCACTAGCGAAATAATTATTGAAGACCCCACGTCAACGCGTGGGGTCACTAATTTGAATATAAAAAGTCATCACTTCTTAGACATTTCACCGAGTATTACTCTTTATATCCAAATTTTAATTGATAGGCATAGCTATGAGCGCGACTCCAATCTCTGTGACCAACCAAGGTTTTGTTTCACTCGTTGGTGCGGGACCAGGCGACCCAGATCTACTGACAGTCAAAGGTTACCGAGTGATCCAACAAGCAGAAGTTGTGGTGTACGATCGATTGGTTTCACCAGAGATTCTAGCACTTGCGAATAGCGAAGCTGAAATGATCTACGTTGGTAAAAAATTAGATTTTCACTGTGTTCCACAAGGCAAAATCAACCAGATTTTGGTTGAGAAAGCAAAAGAAGGAAAAAGGGTTGTTCGCTTGAAAGGCGGTGACTCGTTTATCTTTGGCCGCGGTGGAGAAGAGTTAGAAGTACTTGCAGAACAGGGTATCAGTTTTGAAGTTGTGCCCGGTATTACCGCAGCAGCAGGGGCAACTGCCTATGCGGGGATTCCACTAACTCACCGTGATCACGCGCAGAGCGTACAGTTTATCACCGGACACGTGCAGAACGATGGACGTGAAATTGAATGGCATTCGCTCGCACAATCAAATAACACCTTGGTGTTTTACATGGGCTTAAAGCAAAGCGGTTATATCACGCATAAGTTGTTAGAAACGGGCCTCGATGAAACAATGCCATGTGCGATTATCGAGAATGGAACGCGACGTGAACAGCATGTATATACAGGTGTGTTGAGAGACCTTCCCATCATGGCGAAAGAGGCAGTAAGCCCTGCGTTGATTGTTGTTGGTAGCGTGACATCACTGCACAATAAATTGAAGTGGTTTAACTGAGCACCATCCAACTCTGTTTGTTAACGAATTGAGCCTGAAATCACTCTTGAAAAGGTTTCAGGTTTTTTTGTTTTGCTGTATTTCTAGCGCTGTTCTGATAAAGTCTCGGCGTCGAAGATAAGGTAATCAAACATGGAAAAAATCGCTATTTTTGTCGATGTACAGAACATCTACTACACCACTCGAGATAAGTATCGAGCGAATTTTGATTACAACCAGTTTTGGTACATCGCAACTGAAGGTCAGCAAGTGGTTGAAGCCAATGCGTATGCTATAGCGTCTCACGACCCAAAACAGCGTCAATTCCACCACATACTGCGTGGCATTGGTTTTAACGTGAAGCTCAAACCATTTATCCAACGACAAGATGGTAGCGCTAAAGGGGACTGGGATGTCGGAATTGCTCTCGATGCTTTTGAAGCTGCGTCAAAGGTAGACCGAATCATCTTGCTCTCTGGAGATGGCGACTTTGAATTGCTTGTTGAGCGTATTCAACAACGCTGCAATACCAAAGTCGATGTTTATGGTGTACCTGGTCTAACCGCTCAATCGCTGATCGAGGCTAGCGATAGATTTATTCCGATTGAAAAAACGCTATTGTTGCGGTAAACAAAAAATAGGCATATTGGAACAACTAGCTTGTTTTCAACGGCATATGTATAGTTTAAAAATCAAGGAGTGACATGTTTAATACTGCTGATGATATCACCATTTCGGTGTCTGAAGAGAAAATAAACATGCTTGATGAGCTTCTGAGTAACATCGATGCGGAGATGGCGCTCTCTATGTCGTGCGCCCGACGTGCTCAAGGCATGTCTATTGCCGAGCTGCAGCAACGTATAGAAGGTCTGAATGCCTCTACATTAAAACGTTACATGCAGCAGAGCTATCGGTCCATGCGTCCAATCCATGTTGTAGCGGCCCTTTCGTGGATAATGATGGTCCCAATGACGAGCTTTTACCATGCGGTTAAGCTACGAGAACATTACCGTGGGATGGATGACAAAGGGGTAGAAGCACTGTTTTGTATTGGTCGTTTGCCAGAACAACAGTTTGAACTGTATTTAGATCTCATCATATCCTTAATGAGTCCAACGGCAAGAAAGGATTTTGCTCGTTTCCGACAAGAAACCACAGCACTTGTTGATCCTGAAATACGCTATGACAATTTATTTGCACCTAAAACTCTCGATATGAACGCTTTTGCAATCGATTATTATCGTTCGATTGCGATAACCGTGAAGCGTTTTCGACATACACACCAAATCTCCATGCATACGATGGCCCGAGTCTTAGGCCTATCTGAAAAACAGTACATTCAGTTAGAAGATGTATACAAAGTGAGAGACTACTCGGTAGCGATTGGCTTTAGAGTTAAGCTTGGGTTTAATCTAAGCTCACATGTTAACTTCACCAGTGAAATGAGACAGTTTCCGCAATTTCATCAGTTACGACAAGTTCAGCATGTAAGAGATTCGTTGATGATCGAGGCGTTAAGACATCTAGATGGAGAGCGGAAAATTCGCGCGGTAGAAATATTGTCTCCTTTATCAAAGATATACACCAGAAATGTGACTCATTAACGTTGAGTGAAAAATAGCAAATCAGTTTGTGCACTCTCTTGATCTTTATTTTGGGTATTAATATTCTTGTTTCGACTCTTATCGCATCAGGCTTTCGTTCTATTATTAACTCATGCTTTATTAGGTAGTTGTCAGTTACTTAAACTATGAGCTTTATAATCGAGCTAGTTTATTCGAAGCCTAGCAATTGCGATTGAACTAAACCAATAAATACAGGGTTATCTCTAACGAGCAGTTTTGAATTTTCACAGTAATAGAGTGGAAGGTGCTGTTTGCAATGGATCCAGCGTAGTGCTATGGCTAGGAAGACAATGAACAACAATAGGTTAGAACAACATTTGGCGGATGCAGATCAGCCAGTTAAAGATTTTATGGCTGAGCTGTTAGAGACACTTGGAAAGAAAATGTCTGCTAATAAAGACCCGAAATTGGCGTTAAGTTATTTTGGGGCACAGTTAGAAATTAAACTGGTTTCGTTTGATGGTATGGTTGCACCGTCTAATCGCAACGAATAGAGACGCCGAATATAAAAAAGCGCCACTTGTTACGAGTGGCGCTTTTTTAATAGAAAACCAGTATTTATTAATCTGAGGCGGTACTATTTGATTGTTCAGCAACTTCGTCCGCGATATCGACTTGCTGTAGGTTCTGCTCTTCCGCTTCTAACTTAGCTCGCTCTTCTTTCGAAATGTAGCGAGGCTTATTGCTTTTGTGCAACTTAGCATTCGTCTTTTTTTGCTTTGCTTTTAGGATCTGGTTGATCTTCTTCTTACGGTTCATGGTACTGCTCAGTAACAAACGGGAAGCGCATCCTAACAGAAAAGCCACACTCTTGCACCGGACAAAAAGCCAAGTAACTCGCCTTAAGTTGCAGAAATTGGATTTAGGATAAGATAGAATCGATGGCATGTAGCCACGCCATACTTTAGTTTATATGCAACATTCTGCCAATCAGACTCTATTTATTGTCGAAGACGACGCAAAGCTCCGTCAGATGCTATGCGAGTATTTTCATTCCCAAGATTTCGATGTTACCACTTTTGAAGAGGGTGAAAGTGCAATCAATGCGATTGTAGAAAAGCAACCTGATATTGTTCTACTCGATCTAATGCTGCCCGGAATAGACGGTCTGACAATTTGTAGACAGATCCGACCAAACTACTCGGGTAAAGTGCTGATGCTCACAGCAAGTGATGATGATTTTGATCATGTGGCCGCACTGGAAATTGGTGCCGATGATTTTGTGACCAAACCAATCAAACCCCGGGTTTTATTAGCTCGTATGCGAATGTTGCTAAGAAGAGGCGGTTCAAACGTACCGTCATCGGCTCAGGTGCTAAATTCGAAGGTGTTGGAATTTGATCAATTGAAGCTGAATGATGCGCGAAAGGTTTGCGAATTGGCAGGTAAGGTGATCTCTATGTCTGATAGTGAATTTGATTTACTGTGGGCATTGGCTTCTTCTCCTGATGAAGTACTCTCACGAGACCAACTGACCAAGACGTTAAGAGGCATCGAATACGACGGTTTGGACAGAACCGTTGACAATAAGATCGTCAGTTTGCGCAAAAAACTTGGCGATACTTCTGCGACGCCAAAACGCATTATCACTGTCAGAGGGAAAGGGTACTTATTTGTCCCAGATACTTGGCAATAGTAGTTTATCTTAAGAGGATGTATGCGCCGAATTTACTTTGAATCATTCATTGGTCTATTGATCTTATTTGCATTGAGTATTTTTGCGTACGAATACATTATCTATGAGCTGAATCCTGACTACGATTATGTCCTTCAGGAAAAAGAAGGTGATGCTTTTAGGGATATGGTGCTAAGTATTTACCAGAATCAAGGTAAAGTTGCGGCGCTAGATACCATGGAGCGGTTCGTGCAAAAAACCGCGAAGAATTTGCTTATCGTCGATGTGTCTGACGCTCCAAAAGACGTGGTTGAGTTTTTTGCAAAGGATAGCTCTAAACTCAATATCTATTTTGATGATGAACGGCACTTTTGGTTCAAACTCGTAGAGCCGAATGAGATTTACTACATTTCCCCCGATTTTGAAACTGAGCTTCGTAAAGCAATAGAATTTGATGATGACATTGTTTGGTGGTTCATTCTTGGTGGTTTTTTTGTCTATTCTTTGTGCCTGATACTATTCTTAAGTCGCAGAGTTCGGTTGCTTGAAAACGCGACGGTTAAGTTTGCACAAGGTGATTTTAATGTTAGGGCTCCAACCAAGAGTAGAGATAGAGTCGGCACCCTAAATGGTAGCTTCAACTATATGGCGGACAAAATCTCGAATCTTATTACGAGTAACCGATTCCTAACCAATGCCGTTGCTCACGATTTGCGTACTCCGATTTTTCGTATCCAGTGGCAAGCAGAAATGCTCCAAGATCAAAACTTGTCTCAAGCGCAGCATGACAAGATCGCTAGCATTATAGAAGACACGGAAGAAATGGATCGCATGGTGGATGAACTGCTTTATTTTGCCAAGGTGGAGCGTCCTGACACAGAGCTAAATCTAGAACAGCTCAATCTGAGTGAATTTCTAACCCCAGTGGTACAACGTCTGCCAAACAGTCGTAACATCACTATTGATGTTAATGTTGATAGAAATGTGCAGCTTTGTGCTGACCGTTCACTATTAAAGCGCGGGATCATCAACTTACTTTCAAATGCGGTCAAATACGCTGAAAGCGACGTGACTCTATCGGTAAACGACAATGGGCAACAGGTGGTGATTAAGGTTGAAGACAACGGCAAAGGCATTCCTAGCGAACATTGGCCATCAATCTTTCAGCCATTTTATAGTGCGGATGCCTCTAGAAACAAAGAAAGTAGTGGCTTTGGTCTTGGTTTGGCGATTGTGGAATTAATTGTCAAGAGACACCAAGGCCGGATTGAAGTTGGGCAAAGTCCACTAGGTGGGGCGCAGTTCACGATTTCATTGCCGAAATTGTAATAACTCTCTGACAAAACAACGACAAAAAGACCACAAAGTTGATCTGGATCTCATTTTTCTGCGTGTGTATACTCCCGCTATCGCTTGTCTCTCTGTCGAGAAGGCAATGGCTTTAAGTGCACTGTTTTGTACAGAAAACCGAGAAATCAATTATGTCTTCCAACTACTTCAACTTTGTTTTGTCGCTTCCTAAAGTCGCCGAAACTGTCTACCCAGATATTCATGGGCTTAAAAAGTTACGATATAATGCGCGTTTTTGCTTATGGTCAATGCTTAAGCCGGGAGTTCTGAAACAGATGCAAGAACTCTTTGCTCAACCTGATCTCAAGAAAATCACCGAGGTCAACCCCCGTTTGTTGGAAAAACCATTGAAGCCATACGTGTGCTTAAAGTGGCGTCCTGAGCAGCGAGCAAAAAAAATCTATGAGCATTTTAACTCTTTGTATGAAATGTACGGTCGTGGCTTCTTGGACTTTTATTCAAATGATGGCTGGCCACTCGCTGATATTTTAGACTGCAAATTGCTCTTATGTGCCGGACCAGAACGAGAAGGTTCGTTGGCACTTAAACTCATCGACGAGCAAAACCGCGACTTGTTTACCTTGGCATTTAACCTCTCAAGTACTCCGAATAGAGAGATCCATATTGGCGCGCTACAGGGGCCGGGTGAATACATCACAGAGCGTGGTGAAATCATTAAATCTCTGACTCGTGGAATGCATGGTTTGCGTCCAAAAGCTCTAATGGTAGAAGTTCTGTTGATGCTTGCGAGAGAGTGGCAGGTTGATAAAGTCTTCGGAATTAGCAACAAGGGTCACATCTATCAAGCGCTTAGGTATACCGGTTCGAAACGCTCTAGTGTCACTTTCAACTATGCAGAACTATGGACTGAATATGGTGCGGAGCAGGTGTCTAAATATATTTATCAGATACCTATGCAACCGCCGCGTAAAGATCCAAGCACACTTAAGAAAACCAAACGACGTTTGTACACTAAGCGCTATGCTTGGCTTGACGATATTCAGGGTGTTGTCACGAAACGCCTCAGCGAATTGTAGTCAATGACCCATACAAACTAAACTTAAGCTTGGTTAAGCCTGATTTGATTCAGGCTTTTTTTTATCTGCGATTTACGCTACGTCTGACAATTCGGGGGTTTAAGTTGCCATTTTTTACTCTGTTTATTCAATGAACTCAAAGTACTAGCAAACATTACAAATTTTTAATTTTGGGTTTAGAGAGAGGTTAGACTCATTGATTATTCTTATTGCGAACTTAATTAAACAGTAGGAATAACATTATGAAAAAACTCACTACACTTAGCATTTTGATCAGCAGCGTGATTGGCTTTAATGCCATGGCGAGTTCAATAGATAGCACGGATAAGACTCATGCTATGCCTAAAATGACAGCAGAGATTGCTCTTGGTCAGATTAAGACTATGAAACCCGCCGATTATGATTCAATAGAGCTGGTGGAAAAAGAAGACGGCAGTTATATCTATATCGCAACACCAAAAAGCCAAACCGTTCAAGAGGCCGTCTTCCTTGATGCAACAAGCGGTAAAGACGTTACCCAAACAATTCAAAAAGTTAACTTTTCACTTCAAGAGGTCCTTGCGCAAGTTGGTAAGACGCACCAAGGGCTCATTGTCTCAGCGCATTCGGATTTAGTGCCAGAACTGGGTACCATCTACATGGTAGAGCTTAAAGAGAGTTACGATGAGCCTCTATCAACCTTGCTCGTTATTGACGCTAAAACATTAAAAGTGATTGATACTGAAAAGGTCGATATGCAAGAGATGTTTTTCAATGATGAGGGCAATGTCGAGTTTGAATTTGGTATGTACGAAGAAAACTTCTACGACAATGCGCATTCTATTAACGCTGCCAATGACTTAGAATTGCTAGAAGTTGGTCCACAACAACAATCATAAATGTCATGCAGCTAGGCTGGTCGCTCGGAGTATTAGATATGAAGGTTTTACTTGTTGAAGACAACGTAGAACAATCTCGTTTTCTTAGTCAAAGCTTAGAGCAATCCGGGCACCAGACTGATCGAGCCGAGAACGGAAAGCTGGGTTTGATTTGCGCTTTGCAAAATGATTACGACGTTATTATTTGCGACCGTATGATGCCTGAAATGGATGGTCTTCAGATGATTCAGGCGCTAAGAGCAGGTGGTAACCAAACTCCTGTATTGGTGCTCAGCGCATTGGATAGTGTTGAGGAGCGTGTTAAAGGACTAAGAAGTGGGGGAGACGACTACTTAGTTAAACCTTACGCTTATACCGAGCTGCTGGCGAGAATAGAAGTGCTGGCACGAAGACCAAGTGAATCGCAATCTCAAGCAAATAACACCGAGTTAAAGCTAGATTCTCTCTCCTTAGATACATATACCCGAAAGGCAAAGCGGGGAGAGGTAGACATAGTACTCAACACTCGTGAATATCAAATTTTACTCTATTTAATGGAAAATAAAGGCCGCATCGTGACACGAACTATGCTGCTGGAGAAAGTGTGGAATCATCATTTTGATCCGCAAACCAATGTCATTGATGTCCATATTAGTCGATTACGAAAGAAGATTGATCTTGATGGTTACAAACCGCTATTGCACACCGTAAGAGGGGCTGGCTACGTCATGGAGGATCGCTCGTGAATTGGCTAAATGATCCTTTCCGCCGTTTTCTAAACTTATATGCCATGCTAGTCATGGCAGCGATTGTGTTGCTGATCGTGATGCGTACCAGTATCTATGCCTGGTTCATTGATAATAGTGTCTTGCCCATTGTGGCTTCTGAAGCTAACTATGTGTATGAGCTATGGGAAGAGTTGGGTCCAGAGGAAACCAAGAAGGTTCTGCGAGCCGATCACGACGCCATCTTTAGCTACGTTTTCAAAGGGCATATCACAGACCAAGAATTGAAAAAGTTAGATGCCTATGAATCTACGGGAGACATGGAGTTTGGGATTGAATTTTATGTTCAGGAGAATGAAGAGTCTGATTACGTCAGCGTTGAAACTTACCTTCCCGAAGGGGATGGGTGGCGGACACTAGAAGTTCGAGTAGAAGATGCCTTCTTTACTCAACAAACCCAGCTGATTAATGGGATCATTTACGCAGTTGGAGCTCTGATGATCGTTGGATTTGTCATCGCGTACTTCATGATAAACAGCATTAAAACTCGGCTGACTGATATTAACGCCGCGAGCAACAGCATAACTAAAGATAACGATTTACATCTTAGAATCCCCAATGAAAATCTAGAGGGGCCGCTGTCAGAGACCATTTCAGAGCTGAATATGATGTTAGATCGCCTTGCTCAGTCGACAGAGATGACTAAGCAGCAAGCAAACAACATTGCGCATGACTTAAGAACTCCGCTTACGTCGATTTATCATCGAATTCAGCAACTTTCTGAGAATCACTCAGAACTTGAAGAAGTAGAGCAAATGGTCGCAAATCTTCTCAATACCTTTAATCAGCTGCTGCGAATAAGCCGACTTGAGTTCAATGGAGAACAGATAACTCAAAGTGCACTCAATCTAAAACAGTTAGTTGAGTGCGCGGCAGAGCTGTACGAGCCTGTTTTAGAAGACAATCAGTTAAACCTAGAGTTGAACATTGATCCGAAACACCAAATTAAAGCCAGCCAAGAATTAATGATGCAGGTCGTGTCCAATTTGATCGATAACGCCTGTAAGTTCAATCAAGCGGGCAACACGATTCGAATCTCTTCAGCAGAGAAAGCAGACAGTGTAGAACTAACTGTAGCGGATCAAAGTGGCGGAGTAGGAGAAGAGGAATTAACCCACCTGTGCCAAAAATTCTACCGCAGCGACAGCAGCAGAAATACAGAAGGCAATGGGCTTGGGTTAAGTTTAGTCGCTGCCGCCACCAAGAGAATGGGAGGCACCTTAGTGCTAAAGGATGCGTATCTATATGATAAGGTAGGGCTTGCGGTTACGCTGAGGTTCCCAAAAGTGTAGCTAGAAAAAATGCTTGGTACAGAGACAACAAAGCCCGCTTGAAGCGGGCTTTGCGATCGTCCTGAGGACTAAATTTGGTGGGTCCGGGCGAACTCGAATCGCCGACCCCTACCATGTCAAGGTAGTACTCTAACCAACTGAGCTACGGACCCAAATTTTTGTTCTTCGCAACTGAATGCTTTAAGGAGTGGTGGGTCCGGGCGAACTCGAATCGCCGACCCCTACCATGTCAAGGTAGTACTCTAACCAACTGAGCTACGGACCCATTCCTTAAGAACGAGAGGGATGTTACCGAGAGTTTTTCAATCGTGCAAGCGCATTTTTTCCGATTTTTACTCGTTTGCTTTAGAACTAATCGAATTGTTGGCATTTTATTCGTTGTCGATCAAAAAATGTGCATTAAATCACGTACATATCGTTGTCTTCACGGCAACTGTATACGGGTATTAAGCTCACCGCGAAAATCACTTGGCTCTACTGATTTGCATACGAGTTTCATCGACTATCCAATGACCTTGTAAAAGCAGCAAGAGTTATGCTTAAAACTGACAATGCTAGTGCCGTCATTCTCCAATGTAATAACGTGTTTCGTAAATTCACTGACAAGTTAGACCTCGCTCGAGCTGGTTGGTTTTTGAACTTGCTCGTATTGCTGCATATCGGTAACTATTTGTAGGTTTTTATGTATGGGTTAAAGATATGAATATTAGACTCTCTACGGTTGCACTCTGTGTGATGTCTGTATTGGTAGCAGGAATCCAAGCTCAGGGCGCTAAGGCCGAGTCACTACCCGTAGTCCTAGCCGTATCATACAGCTCAGGTATAGATACTTCTGAGTATTGGAAAAGTGAAAAGCTTGATGGTATCAGAGCAATTTGGGATGGAAATCGGCTCATAACCAGAAACGGAAAGCAGATTAAGGCCCCGAATTGGTTTACAGATGGGTTGCCAGACTATCCATTAGAAGGTGAGTTATGGGCGGGGCGGGGGAACTTTCACATAGTCCAGCAAACGGTTTTAGACACAATGCCGAATGACACGGCATGGAAGAAAATTAAGCTTATGCTCTTTGATGTTCCTCACTCAGCAGGTGATTACAAAAAGCGTTATTTCAACCTTGTGCACTTGGTGAATTCACTTGAAAGCGACCACATTAAATACATTGAACACACGCCGATTAAAGACGAACAAGAGTTGTTTGGCTATTTGGATACAGTCGATGGAGCTAAAGGTGAAGGTTTGATGCTGCGAAAAATCTGCAGCCGATACCAAGCGGGACGAAGTAGCGACCTACTAAAACTAAAAAAGCACCAAGATGCGGAAGCTATCGTTATTGGATACAAAGTCGGGAATGGAAAATACAAAGGAAAAATGGGTGCACTACTAGTACAGCTAGAGTCAGGGAAGCAGTTTTATATCGGGAGTGGATTCAGTGACGAAATAAGGATGAACCCTCCTGGCGTGGGTTCAAAAATTACATTCAGGTATAACGGTTATACCAATAATGGTGTGCCAAAGTTTGCTAGGTACATCAGAGACAAAGTAGATTGATTAGATAAAGCAAAAGGCCCAAAAAATGGGCCTTTTGCTTGCGGTTATTTGGCTGCGAATGCCAATTGAGCATCGTCAGTCAGTTTGTGCATCCATCTTAAGCGCACACCAAGCATGATAGCCGCAGAAGAAAGACCGATGATAAACCCGATCCAGAATCCATGTGCCCCCATAGGCTCAACAATCCAATCTGTCATAGCGAGAATGTAGCCAAGTGGTAAACCCAAAATCCAATAGGCAATGAAAGTGCGATTGAAGATCGCAGCCATATCTTTGTATCCACGCAGTGCGCCCGCCGCGACAACCTGAACAGCATCGGTGACTTGATAAACCGCCGCTAATAGCAAAAGCTGTAGCGCCAGTTCAATTACCGCTTTGTTATCAGTGTAGAGTAGTGCGACTTGCTCTCTGAATAACACGGTGAGTAGCGCGGTGAATAAAGCCATTGAGACTGCGACGATCAGGCCGACATGAGACGCGATAGTCGCCCCTTGGACATTTGCTTCACCAAGACGATGACCAACGCGAATACTGGTTGCAGCGCCAATACTCATCGGCAGCATAAACACCAGTGAGGAAAAGTTGATAGCGACTTGGTGTGCCGCCACGACGAGTGGACCTAAAGGCGCGACGAGCAACGCCACGACAGCAAACAAAGTAACCTCGAAGAACATTGCGGCAGCCACGGGAAAGCCGAGCTTAAACAAACGTACTAAGGCTTTGAGATTGGGTTTATGGAATGAATCGAAAACCTTTACCTTGGCAAGGCGCTCGGATGTCATCACGTAAAACAGCAGCATGGCGAACATAATCCAGTAGACAATAGCGGTAGCCACGCCACATCCAATACCACCTAATGCCGGAGCCCCAAATTTGCCGTAAACAAAGATCCAGTTAAGAGGGATGTTGAGCAATAAGCCAACGAATCCAATAACCATCGCGGGTTTTGTTAATGACATCCCATCGGTCAAACTACGTAATGCTTGAAACAACAAGAAAGCGGGAACTGCGTAGATGACAGCATGCATATAGCCAATGGTCTTGTCGCTCATTAATGGTTCTACATCCATTAAACCAAGAATTGATTTGGTTTGTAGTAGCACCAGTGCGATTGGCACAGAGATGATAAGTGCCATGGCAATTCCTTGCTGAATTTCAAATGGCACCTTGTGTTGCTTGCCTGAACCATTGAGTTGAGCGACAACAGGTACCAAAGCCATCAACAGGCCGACACCAAATAAAATGGAAGGCAGCCAAATACTCGCCGCAATCGACACCGCAGCCATATCCGTTGCACTAACGCCCCCTGCCATGACTGTATCAACAAAGCCCATCCCGGTTTGAGCTACCGAGGCGATGAGTACGGGGGTCGCTAATCTTATTAATGTATTTGCTTCTGTTTTATAGCGATGCAAGAGAAACTCCAATACTAGAAGATGTTCTAACTACAACTTATTCGAATGAAAACCCTGTGTGATTGAAAGTAGTGAACAAAAGAGAAAATGATTGTGCGTGATGATAAAGAAATGTCACACTAAGCACCATGAAAAACTCGTGGAAATGATTAATGTTTACAGGAATTGTTCAGGGCATGGCGCAAGTCATTGCGATAGAAAAGAAAGAAAAGTTTCAGACCCATACGATTCAACTGTCAGAAGAAATGGCCCAAGGTCTAGTGATTGGTGCGTCAGTCGCACACAATGGCTGTTGTCTGACCGTAACAAACATTGATGGCAGCTCGGTAGACTTTGACCTGATGCAAGCAACGCTGTCATTGACGAACCTGGGTGAACTGAAAGAGGGCGACTCTGTTAATATTGAACGTGCTGCTAAATTTGGTGATGAGATCGGCGGGCATTCTATGTCGGGCCACATCTCGTTAGTCGGCGAGGTAGTCGATGTCATTGATACACCAAACAACCGTACCATTTGGTTTTGCATTCCAACAGAAATGGTGAAGTACGTGTTAGCAAAGGGTTATATTGGTCTAGATGGTTGTTCGCTAACTATCGGCGAAGTCGAAGATAACCGTTTCTCAGTCCACCTCATTCCTGAAACCTTAGAACGTACTTTGTTTGGACAAAGAAAGATTGGAGATAAGATCAATGTTGAGTTTGATCCTCAAACTCAAGCAATTGTAGATACGGTTGAGAGGGTGCTTGCGAGCCGAATGTGAGACCCATTCAACCTGCTAATGGATTAAAAAAAGCGCCCGAGGCGCTTTTTTAGAAAATTTGTTCGTCATCGGCATCAACGAGGAGTTCAATCTTATCCAACCGTTCGTCAACTGTCATGTTTAAGTGAATCGCGTGGCAGCATGCTGGGCAGTCATCATAAAAGTTCTGGCTGCCGTTTGAAGCATCTAATGTAATACCAATCGAATGTCCGCAGTGAGGGCATGAAACCATCTTTTCTGTATATTTTTGCATATCTTTTTCCTTACAACCCATCGAAAAACCAATGCCTAACTGCCTCCTAGTAAAATTAAGGAGAGCCCCTGTCGACACTATAATCTTAAGCTGAGAAGTTCATGTTCGGTATGAATTAAGTACAAAATTTGACTTAGGTAAGGAAAACAAAAATTCGTTGCCACGTACTTCACTATTGATAGTGAAAATAATTGACAACGAAGAAGGTGGGTTCATGTAACTAATTGTAATTATTGAGGTATTAACAATTAGTATGAAAGTATCTGCTTTATAAGCCTCTGTGATTGTTCTAAATAATGACCACCAAACTGATTATAATGGTTGAGGACATGATAAAGGTTGTAGATGTCTTTTCGCTCACTATAGCCAAAGTCGAGAGGGGCGATACTTTCATAACCTTGATAAAACTCTGGTTGGAAGCCTTCGAATAACTCTGTCATTGCAATATCGCACTCACGGTCACCCCAATAGCAAGCTGGGTCATAACAAATTGGCCCGAATACCGAATTCGCCACGTTGCCGTGCCAAAGATCACCGTGAAGTAAAGAAGGCTTAGGATGGTGGTTAGCCAATCTATCATGGACGAGTTGAGTAAACTCGTTGATATCCACCAAGTTAATACCTTTCTCCCCTAATAGTTGAAGTTGCCAGCCTATTCGTTGCTCTGAAAAAAACCTTGCCCACCTGCGACTCCACTTGTTTGGTTGAAGAGTTGAACCAATATAATTGTCTTGATCAAACCCATATTCTTTTTGATCACCCCACTGGTGCAATCGGGCAAGCTGTTGGCCGAAAGCATAACTGTTTTTACTATCATCCAAAGGCTTGGTTGGAAGATAGTTGAGGATAATAAAAGAGTGCTCTTTGGATTTGCCCGTTAAAATGAGTTCTGGCACGAATACAGTGTTACTTTCGCGTAAAATGCGAATGTTTTCTGCTTCAATATCGAACTTAGGCAGAAAATCGCGCTTGTTAAGCTTTACAAAGTAACGTTGCTCACCATCTGACACCATGTAGCAATCACTAATATCACCACCGTGCACTTTTTCTTTTTCAATAATGTCATAAGAAAACATTAAGGTTTCGGAAAGCTGTTTAGAAATGGCCTGCCACATATCTCGTCCTAGAATTAATTGCCTTGCTACTAGTGTAGAAGAAGCTTCGAATGAATACTGGTTCATAGTGCAAAAAATTCAACCATTTAGACAGATTGCTTCCTAACAACGCAAAAGTGTGAACTTGCTCCACCTCGTCACTAAAACACTAGCTTACAACTCAAATGAATCACGGTTTTGGACTTAATTAAGCTTCCTATAAATCGATCCTATGCTAGCTTTATTAAAGGTGATTGCTGAATTTGTGCAGGAAGTCAGCAACCTAATCGACTTTGGTTGTAACTATTCATTGATATGTCTTAGTATTAAGGATGTTAGTCAACGACATAATTTATAACGGAGATAGGCTGTGGTTGTTGAAACCGATGGTTACTTGGCTTTAATAGAGCATTTGGCTTTTAATCTTGACGTATTTGCATCTGAAGATGGCGATGTTGGGACAGAAAGCGTTGAAGATGTCGTTACTGATATGGTCGCGAGTAATATTATGGCGATCTTTGAGCAAAACCCAGAACTGCACTCTAGCGTTCGTTTTCAGCTTCTAAAAGAGGCAGACTCGGTAGTAGAAGACTTAAGTGAAGTGCTTGCGGGTGTTTGGGCGAAACCAGCCACTAATGAGCAGATTGGTTTTTTGGATGAGTACATTGCTTTAGTTAAGAACTTATTCGATTCCGCTGTTGCTAAATACGATTAAAACCCTCAGTTAATTTCAGGCGAGTAGGCTACTCGTCTGAAATGCCAATATTTTGATGCCCAGTAAGGGTTATCTAATCTTGATATGATCACCCCCTTTGAAGTAGAAGCATGCATAAACTGCTTGTTACCTATATACACACCAACATGCCTCACCTTTGGCGCCGTTTTAAAAAACACCAGATCACCGACACTCGCTTCAGAGTAATCTATCGCTTTACCCAGTTTAACTTGATCTTTTGTCGTACGCGGTAATTGCATTCCCAGGGCGACTTTGTATGTGGTTTGAACGAACGCCGAACAATCTACACCACTAACGGTTGTACCACCTAAACGATAGGGGGCACCTTTCCACACCTGATAAACCTCAAGTAATGAATTTTTTGTGACCACTTCCTGAGCCGACAGCGCAGAGCCCGTTGGCATACCCAATTCATGGCTAGGCTGAGTACTACAACCCGCGATAGCAAGGCACACAAGAATGGTTTTTAAGAGACTTGCATGAAAAACAGGGCGCTTCATTATTCACCTTTGCTGAAATCTAAGCGTAACAATGCCGACATAATATTCCCCACTGCAAACTTTAGAACTAGGACCTTATTTCCAAATGGACACGTTGAAAAAAGGCAAATTCAAATTTTCATTAATTCACACGATCAGTGCGGTATTCATTACTATCACCTTAATGGTGATTTTACTTTCTGTCACGAGTATTAAGGGGCTAAATCAGATCAACCTACAGTTTTCTGGTCTATCTCAACAAGCACTTCCTCTCGCGATGACGAATGCGCAACTAACACAGAATATTTTGCAGCAAGCGAAACAACTCAGTTACGTCACTCAGACTCAAGATAAACAAACGCTAACAGAGATTGATCATGAGATTTCGGGTTTAGAGTCAAATGTCGCGCGCTTGGCAAAGCAAGTCTTTGATATTTCGTTAAGTTTTAGCAACGCCATTTCATCGCAAAAAACCGAACAACTGTCTAACTCCATAAGAGCACTTAATGCGTTAACAACCAGCGTAATTGACACCCAGCAAAGTATTCTGACTAGGCAGTTAAAAATCGACCAAGAACTCGATGGTTTTCGCTATGGCCTCGGTTCTGTGGGGCCTGAAATGAACCGAATTAGCTCATTCCTTGTGGGGGATAACCCAGAATCTGCTGATGCAGCTAACCGTTTTATAGCGAACGTGAGTTCAATGGAAAGTGCATTTGTTCAACTTATGATGCAATCTGATTTGGAGCAAGCAAATGAAGAATATCGCGAACTGAAAAATCGACTGGCTGGGGTTAATCTAGCGTATGATGATTTTAAAGAGTGGCATCCTGATGTCGTAGACTTCGCGAGTTTAACATCTGGGTATGACATGGTTTTGGCGGGCTTCCAAAAAGATGGAATTGTTGATCAAATCCTATTGAAGTTGCAGTTAGCTACAACTCAATCGAATCAGGTTGAAGAAGTCGCGCTACTTGCGAACCAAATCAGCTCAACACTAAATCAAATCTCTTTTACTGCTGAAGCGTTAATTGGTGAAAGTCAGAGTGTGGTTACTCAGACTATGGACACAATAACCGCCATATTACTGGTTGGCGGAGTTCTATTGGTTGCTGTTATTCTTGTCATCTGGCTTGCGCTTAAACAATGGATTAACAAAGGCTTAATTAACATCATAAGTCACTTAAACAAAATGACTCATCACGATCTGACTGGGCAAGCGAAATTGCTTGGACCGTTGGAGATGAAAGAAATTGCTTCAAAACTCAATCAGGTGAAGGCATCGACGAAAGAGTCCATTGCCACTGTTACTCGAAACTGCGAGACGTTATACCAAACGGCAGAAATCAGCCATGGTGCAGCAGAGCTTTCAAATAAAAGCTTAAGTGAGCAAAATGACTCTCTGTCGAGCATGGTCACTACCGTTAATCAGTTAGAGGCGTCTATCCGCCAAATTTCAACGGTGACCACCGAGTCCTATCAAGAATCTAAATCAGCGGCCTTGTTGTCGAGCCAAGGAGTGACCGCTATTGAAGAGAATCGAGCGCGCTTACAAGCTTTAGAAAACACCCTCAACACCAACGAGGCTTCTATGGTAGAGCTAGATAAGCGAGTTCGACAGATCCGAGAAATGGTTGACTTAATATCTGGTATTGCAGAAAACACCAACTTATTAGCGCTGAATGCGGCGATAGAAGCTGCACGTGCAGGAGAGCTGGGCAGGGGCTTCGCTGTTGTTGCAGACGAGGTGCGCAAGCTTGCCAGTGATACCTCTAACCAAACAACGAGTATCCGTGATCGTATGAATCAACTCGTTAGTGCTGCTGAGCGCTCCCGCGTTGCTGTAGAAGAATCACGCCAAGAGATGACCAACGCCCTTGAGTCGAGCGAACTAGTGAAAGCAACTTTCGCAGATATTGAAACGGCGGTTGATCATATTAAAGCGCGCGTTGAGCAGATATCCGTTGCAACGGAAGAGCAAGAGCGTGCTACTGCGCATGTAAGTGAGTCTATTACGCACGTCTCAGAGCAAGGAGAACACACTAAGCTGCAACTAGAGTCTGTGGTGGAAAGCTCACAACAAGTAGCCAATATAGCAGGCAATCAACAAGCCATGCTTCATAAATACGCAGTGTAGCCCATTGAGATGATGAAAGAGTACAGTGCTCCTTTTAAGTTCGCCTAAAAGGTTGTGTCAGCATTTTGTCCAGTCGTTGCTCGGTTCGACTTTGGAACATGGGAATACCTATTTTAACCTTGTCATGCCCTAATGCAGGTTGTTCTCGGTAAGTGTTGAACACGCGGTCCCAAATGGATAGAAAGAAACCAAAATTTGAATGGGTTTCTTTTTCAATGACCGAGTGGTGAACGCGGTGCATGTCAGGTGTTACGATCCCCTTTCTTATCAGCTTATCGAGCTTTAACGGAAGGTAGGCATTGCTGTGATTAAACATCGAACTAGCATTGAGAATAATTTCAAACACGATCACTGCAATAGGTGAAATCCCCAGTAACAGCACCAAACCAATCTTGATCCACATAGATAGAATTATCTCAATAGGGTGGAAGCGCGTTCCTGTTGTGACATCTATATCTTGGTCGGCATGGTGCATACGGTGTAAACGCCAAAGTAGTGGTACACGGTGAAATACTATATGTTGCAAGTAAATGGCGAGATCAAGGAGTACCACAGCAATCAGAACTTCGCTGTAAATAGACAATTGAAATTGATGGAGTAAGCCTATGTCGTTATTTTCAGCATAAACCGCCGACTCAAAAGCCAAAATGGGCATTAGCAAACTTAAACACAATGAGTTAAAGGCGACTAACCCAAGATTGTTAAACCAACGGTAGAGCTTACTCTGAGTCAGTTGCTTACGCGGCGTCAGCCATTCCCATAATCCACATAAAACCAGTACGGAAAGAAAAAAACTCAAGCGAATCATTTCGGGGTTTTGCATTGTGTAATCCTTGCAACTGATGGTTTGGTGAGTAAACTGGCTCACCCTGTTCATTATCTACGATACGCTATGAGAATCCACGCCTTTCATCACCTGTATCAACAACGTTTAGACCGTTCAACCAAACCTTTTGTTGCGCGAGGAAGCAAAGTTGTACGATGTCAGTACTGCCAAGTGGCTAAAAAAGACTGCTTGTGTGCTTACCAACCTAATGTGAAAAGCGGTGTTGCCACCATGTTGCTGCTGTCAGAAAACGAAGTGTTTAAGCCGAGCAATACAGGGCGTTTAATTCTGGATGTTGTTCAAGATGGCTACGCGTATCAATGGAGCCGGACTGAACCGTCACCATGTATGCTTGAACTGTTGGAAAACCCCATCTATCAACCGATCGTTGTTTTTCCGGATGAATATGTGAGTGAGCCCTCAAGACTAATTAAAACAGACGCTGCCAATTATTGTGGAGACAAAATACCGCTATTGATCTTTCTTGACGGCAGTTGGCGAGAAGCGAGACGAATCTTTAACAAGTCGCCATATTTAGACGCTTTGCCTGTGATATCAATTCGCCCTGATTCTGTTTCTCAATACATGATGCGCCGTTCAGATAATGAACAACACCTTGCCACGGCTGAAGTAGCCAGTTTGGTTTTTGAGGAATTTGGCGAAGTAAAATTAGCGCAAACCTTATCGAGCTGGTTTGCTGTATTTCGGGAAAGCTATATGAACAGTAAGACTCGAAATAGACGTGACGACACAAAACCCGCGTTGAATCGTTTCATCGAGCAGATAAGAAACGAGAAATCCCTCTAATTATTGCCATCTGGTTGTATACACGCTGCGCAGTTAGAACCACCACCGAGCAATATCTGTTCTAAATCACAGTTTGTAGGCGTAGCTATATGGATAATGAGCCAATTAAACGAATTTTTGAGTTATTTTTCTGGGAGAGAAGAGATGTACTACGGCTTTGACGTTGGTGGCACTAAGATTGAATTTGGTGCATTTAACGAAAAACTCGAGCGTGTTGCAACGGAACGCGTGCCAACGCCAACGGATGACTATGCGGTATTGGTTGATACCATTGCTGGCCTAGTCACTAAATACGATCAAGAATTCGGTAGTGAAGGTAAAATTGGTCTGGGTCTGCCAGGTATGGAAGACGCTGATGATGCAACCGTATTGACGGTTAATGTGCCTGCAGCAAAGGGTAAGCCTTTACGTGCTGATCTAGAAGCAAAGATTGGTCGCAGCGTTAAGATTGAAAACGATGCGAACTGTTTCGCACTCTCTGAAGCTTGGGACGAAGAGTTGAAAGATGAACCATCAGTGATGGGGCTAATTCTTGGTACGGGTTTTGGTGGCGGCTTGATTTACGATGGTGCAGTTTTCTCTGGCAGAAACCACGTTGCTGGTGAACTCGGCCATATGCGTCTACCTATCGATGCTTGGTTCCACCTTGGTGAAAACGCACCCCTATTAGGTTGTGGCTGTGGTAAAAAAGGTTGTTTAGATAGCTACCTGTCAGGCCGTGGCTTTGAGCTAATTTACGCCCATTACTATGGTGAAGAGAAGAAAGCGATCGATATTATCAAAGCGTATGAAGCTGGCGAGTCTAAGGCATCTGAGCATGTAGAGCGCTTTATGGAGCTGCTTGCTATCTGTTTTGCCAACATCTTCACAGCAAATGATCCTCATGTTGTTGCACTAGGTGGTGGTCTATCTAACTTTGAGCTTATCTACGAAGAGATGCCAAAACGCGTACCTAAGTACCTTCTTTCTGTCGCTAAGTGTCCTAAAATCATCAAAGCGAAGCACGGTGATTCAGGCGGCGTACGTGGTGCAGCATTCCTTAACATTAAGTAAGGTAGCTGACATTGGATTGAAAAGGGCTGCGATTGCAGCCCTTCTATTTATCCAGCTTGGTATTACTTGTTCTTTTTTCCAACCCCAAGGTTTTCTTTTTGCTGAAGGGTAATACGCCCAAAGCCTAGCTTTTTAAAGTGGTTATCGCGGTAGTTGCGCACGGACTTGGTGTCTGAAATCGCTTCGATTTGTTGCTCCATTTTCAAATATTCAGAGATATCAATACCTTCAGCTTCAGCGACCGCTTCGTGGATGTTTCGGTGTTGCTGGTATGAGAAGGTCAATGTTTTCTCTTCTTCTTTGTAGGTGTAGAGAATTGTGCGAGCCATAAATATTTCCAAATCGATAAAACTAAAGAGGTCAGCATTGCTGACCTCGTCTCAATGGGCTAGATTCTGCCTTGAAGCGGGATGATTGTCACGCTTTCACCAACTTTAACTGTGTCCACTGCTGGTGAAATCTCTATCAAACAATTTGCCTCACTCATTGAACGCAAAATTCCTGAACCTTGTTTCCCGGTTGTTCGCACAGTTAGTTGACCACGTTGATCGAGCTGATAAACACCTCGACTAAACTCAGTACGGCCTTGGCGTGAACGCAGATTTTCTTCGGCAATAGCATTGACCTTAAGTGGTTGCCAATCTAGCTCACCTTGCATTTTTCTAATTGCAGGTTCAACAAAATTTATAAATGAAACCATGACAGCCACCGGATTGCCGGGTAAGCCGAAAAAGGGTTTATTTTCAATCTGACCAAAGGCGAGCGGGCGTCCTGGCCTCATATTGATTCGCCAGAAGTCGATTTGACCAAGTTTCTTTAGGGCGAGTTTAATGTAATCTGCGTCACCGACAGAGACTCCGCCCGACGTCATAACAACATCCGCTTGCGATGCGGCACTTTCCAATGCTTCTATCATTAAAGCTTCATCATCTTCGATGATACCGAAGTCGAGGATGTCACAACCTAGGTTTTCTAACATACCCATAATTGTGAAGCGATTTGAGTCGTAAATAGAGTTAGCCTTCTGATCTAAGCCTGGGTCTTGGACCTCATCTCCCGTAGAGAAAATCGCGACTTTAAGTTTGCGATAGACCAGACAATCAGCAAAACCAAGGGAAGCGATCATCCCCATCTCCGGCGAGGCAATCCTTTGACCTGTTGAGAAAACGGACGACCCCTTCGCTAAGTCTTCTCCTGCCTGACGTACATTTTGCCCCACTTTGATATTTGCAGAAAAAGTTACCTTGTCACCATTTTGTTGTGCTTGTTCACGCATAATGACGGTGTCTGCGTTTTGGGGAGTAGGGGCACCTGTCATGATTTTTACGGCTTGCCCCTTATTTAGTGGCTTATCGTAGGCATGGCCTGCCAATACTTCTGCGACGACTTCATAGATTTCTAACGCAGCATCTTGCCCGCGGATGGCGTAGCCATCCATCGCTGAGTTTGTGTATTGAGGTACATTGACTGGGGAAATGATGTCTTCGAACAACACTCGGCCTGTCGCTGAAGTGATTGAACAGCGTTCAGATTCTTTTACCTGATTGACGAGTGAGAGGATCTTTTCTCGACCTTGCTCTACGGATAGGAAAGCGGGGGAGAGTGTATCACAGCACGCAGCTTGGTTTTTCTGGGGTTTGCTTTCGTTTCTAACGTAGTCGATGACAAATGCTGCAATGGCATCGAGATCGTTAATGTTCATCTGTGGCAGTTCGCTGTTTTCAACAACAGTGTCTGCCGCTATTGCAATAATATTACTGTCGTTGCTGTATAGCCAAGGCTTACCCACCACTTCACGATGAAGCTCAATTTTAGGAAAGGCGATGTTTTTACAGCCTTCCACTAGAATGACATCAAGCTTATCTGTGTCAAAGCGAGACAGTAGGTAAGCAAACTCAGATTCTTCTTCAGGTGTTTCTGTCATTAAAGCAAAGCGGTTTCGTGAAGAAATAAGCATCTGCGAAGCACCTGCTTTTCTTAGGCGATAGCTGTCTTTGCCTTGTTTGTCGACATCGAAGTTGTGGTGGGCATGTTTAAGCATACCAATACGAAGCCCTGCTTGTGTTAACTTAGGCAAAAGTGCTTCTAACAATGTGGTTTTTCCCGTACCTGAGTACGCTGCAAAACCAAGAATCGGGAGAGGGAGATCAAAAGTCATCAGCGGATGGTTCCAAATTGGGCCAGTTCTTCTGGAGTATTAAGGTTGACAAAGCAGTTTGGCGAATCGCTAAAATCGACGTACTGAGTATTGCACTCTTTGTAGAGAAGGATAATTTTACGATCTCCGCGTTCTAAGAATGCAGTGAGCTTGGGTAAAACGCGTTTATGGTAAAGCGTGAATACGGGTTGTTGGTGATCACCATCATGAGCAACGAGTATATCACTTTGTGGCGTTACCGCTTGGCAAAATCGTTTTACAAGGTCTTGGTTAATCTGCGGGCTGTCACAAGGAACAAAGCCAACCCAGTCTGTCAGCGCGTTGACTAATCCTGCATGTATACCACCCATTGGACCAGGGAAGTCCTGAAACTGATCGGAGAAGACTTTAGCAAATTGCTGGTAAGCGTCTTGGTTGCGGTTGGCATTAATCAGAATATTGTTGCTTTGAGGGGTAAGTCGATCGATAACGTGTTGGATCAGAGGTTTATCATCAAGTAAAACAAGGCCTTTGTCTTGCCCACCCATACGACTCGCCTGACCACCAGCTAAGATAACCCAGGTTGTGTCATTAGAAAGTAGCATATTTATAGTCTGTGACATTGTATTTTTATTTGTACCGAACTCTAGCAGTTTTACTCGCGCTGGCAAGCATAGAGCGTTATTTTTGGCAAACGTTGAGTGATAAAAGAACCGTGTAGAAAGCTACCACTGTTAGATGGTTTGTAGTACAGAATTAGCCAAACCATGCTATCACCATTTAACTGTTACCCAACTTTGCGTCATTTGCTTTATCTTTCAAAACCACGACATTGCAACATTTCTGCTCATTGTTTGAGTATTCATTAAGCTTACGTGAGCTAATCACCCATTGCTTATTGCAAAGCTGAGTTAACGCATTTTGCTGGTGGCTGGTTATCACTATGCTAGAACCGCGATCTAAAAGATCTTTAGCCATCACCACTAAGCGTTCTATCGACTCTTGGTCTAGCGAGGCACTTGGCTCGTCCATCAACAGAATGGAGGGCTTAAGTATCCAAGCTCTTGCCATCGCCACGCGTTGCTTTTCTCCGCCCGACAATACTGATATATGCTCGTCTGCTATGGTTTCTAAGCCTACCATGCGCAGTGCGGTGATAACTTGCGCTCGCTTATCTTTTGCTGCATCTTTTTCGAAGCGAATACCATAGACAACATTTTCGTATACGGTTCCATCAAACAGATAAGGGGACTGGTGCAGGTAGATCACTCCTAGCCGGCCAGTGCGAGGAAACAATCTATGCAACCAAGTATCGCTAGGTGCACTAACTTTACCCGTGGTTGGTTTCATCAGCCCAGATAAGATCTTAAGTAAAGTGGTTTTTCCGACGCCATTGTCGCCCCTTAGGTAAATGGCATCATTTGGACCTATTGAAAGAGTCGGGATGTGGAACAGCACTCGCTCTTTAAAGCGCATAGAAAGTTGCTGTGCGGTGATTTTGATTGTCATACAGCGCCCTTAAGTCCTTAAGTAACCTTTGCCACGCATACTCGTGAGCATAAAATTCAGCACCAGTGCTAAAGTGAGCAAGACAATGCCCAAGGCAACCCCTTGAGCAAATGCTCCCTTGTGGCTTTCCATTGCAATCGCAGTAGGTATATTTCGCGTCATTCCCATAATGTTGCCACCAACCATGGTTGAACAGCCCACTTCCGTCACAATACGAGAAAACGCCGCAATTGCCGCTGCCATTAATGGGAAGCGCGTTTCCCATACCATGGTTGCAATTATTCTTGGAACTGAAGCCCCAAGCGTTATCGATGTTTCAACGGCTCTTCTATCACTCGATTGCAGCGCACCGTGCATCATCGACACCAATACAGGAAAACCAATCAGCATTTGTCCAACGATCATCGCTTTTTGAGTAAACAGCATTTGCCAGTTGCCCATTGGCCCTGCACGTGACAGCAGCATGTATAGCAACAAACCAATCACTACCGTAGGTACTGCTTGCAGTGTATTGATCAGTGATAGGAACAACCATTTGCCTTTAAAGTCTGTATAAGCCAATACAAATGAGAAAATGATCGCTGGCAAAAGAACAATTGAAATCGCAGACAAAGAAACACTGAAGGAGACCGCGACGATCTCCCACAGCTCTTTATCGAAGCTCACCAATAAGGCGAGCGCATCGAGGGTGGTTTGCCAAAGGCTCATTTACGCTTATTTCTCGTTTGCGTTGGCAACAAAAAGTTGTTTGCCGTGGAGTGTAAAGTCATTAATCAGTTTTTGCCCTCTAGGGTTAACCAACCAGTCACTGAAATCTTTTGCTCCTTGGTAGTTAATACTCGGGTAACGTTCAGGGTTAACCAAAATAACTTGGTAAGGGTTAAATAGCTTTTTGTCGCCTTGGAACAAAATTTCAAGGTCGAGTTTGCTGTTGTATGCCAACCAAGTGCCGCGGTCGGTCATAGTGTAGCCTTGCATTTCGTTAGCCATGTTTAAAGTTGGGCCCATCCCTTGGCCGACGCTACGGTAACCACCAAAATTCGGCTCAATTTTGGTCTGCTCCCAAATACCTTTCTCTTTTTTGTGTGTACCCGAGTCATCACCACGAGAGATAAAGGTAGCATTCAAGTTTGCGATGTTTTTGAATACATCGGCAACATCTTTCTGTTTGGCAACTTCGGCAGGATCGGCATGAGGCCCAACAATAACAAAGTCGTTGTACATTAGCTTACGAGGCAATACGCCGTAGCCTTTTTCAACAAAGTTAGCCTCGGCTTTGGGGGCGTGAGTCATGACTAAGTCAACATCACCACTTTCTCCCATTTTAAGGGATTTACCTGTCCCTGCCGCGATGACATCAACTTTGTAACCCGTATCCTTTTCAAATTGTGGTAACAGGTAGTCGAGTAAGCCTGAGTGGTAAGTACTTGTTGTCGTTGCTAGGCGTACGTGGGAATTATCAGCGGAAAAAGCAGAGTAGCTAACGAGTGCCAAAGACGCCGTGACTAAAGTAAAAGAGATTGCTTTCATATTGTTATTAATCCGTTTTCTATAATTTGGGCTAGACAAATTAAGAGTGGTGGATCTATGCCATAAGATCCGTGTTATAGGTTGGCACGCTTAGGTAGCAATCTTGATGCCAACAATCTGTGGTACTTTTAGAACCAAATATCAATAAGTTAGCACACTAAAACTTGATGAGGGACAAAATGTCTCACATTTATTGAGTCGCGTACTGATAAACTTGGTACACTCTGTCCCAATTACCCTATATAGCAAGTGGTCATCATGTCTCCGTCATTCGATTCTAACAAAGCCTCTCAATATCAAGCGTTTTCAGTACTTGTCGTTGATGACGAAATTGGAATGCAAACGATACTGAACAAAGCCTTAAGTAAGTGGTTTTCAAAAGTTGACTGTGTCGGCAGTATCGAAGAAGCTGAGCGGCTTCGTAGCACTAGCCATTATGACTTGATCGTTCTCGATATTAATTTACCGGGACGCTCTGGAATTGAATGGGAAGAAGCATTTACAGACCCAGATAAAAAAGCCGATATCATCTTCATGACGGGCTACGCCGACTTAGAAACGGCAATTTCTGCACTCAAACTGGGGGCGTCGGATTTTATCCTTAAACCTTTCAATTTAGAGCAAATGTTGCAGGCAGTTCAGCGATGCATCGATAAACGCTTAGAAGAGCGCCACCAGTTTGCGCTTCGTCATGAATTTAAGCGCCATGTAGCTACAGACATTGTTGGCGGCTCAGAGAAAACAGCATTGCTAAAACAACTGATAGCTCAATTTGCACCTTCTCGTGCATCTGTATTGGTTGAAGGCGAGTCGGGGACAGGCAAAGAGTTAGTTGCGCGAGGCATACATGAAGCGAGCCAACGCAGTGGGCCATTTGTGCCAATAAACTGCGCTGCCATTGCGCCTGAGTTACTTGAAAGTGAACTCTTTGGTCACAATGCGGGCGCGTTTACTGGCGCTAAGAAAAGTCGTGAGGGTTTATTCCGTGTTGCGAATGGTGGCACGTTATTTCTAGATGAAATTGGCGAGATGCCGCTGGCGATGCAATCGGCGTTACTACGCGTGTTAGAACAAAGAACGATTCGCCCCGTTGGTGGAGAAAAGGAAATAACGATCGACGTTAGAGTTGTGGCAGCCACGAATCGAAACCTTCAAGAAGAAGTGAGTAAGGGTCATTTCCGCGCCGATTTATTCTATCGACTTAATGTACTTAAGATCGATGTAGCGCCACTAAGAGAGCGTAAAGCCGATCTCATCGAGCTAGTGCCATTTTTTACCAAAATGTTGGCATCAGAACTTGGAATGACCAACCCAAACTGGGCACATGAAGATATTCTTGCGATGAATGAATATGATTGGCCGGGGAATATACGCGAACTCAAAAACCTCATTGAACGCTGCATTCTACTGGGCAAACCTCCGGCACATTATTGGCGTGAGATTCACGGGGACACGTTAAAGCCATCTGTGACCATGACGGTGTCGAGCGGAGCAGAAGTTATCGAACTTACCACTCCGTCTAATCAGGGAGAGGGTTACCCCAATACATGGACACTTAAGAAAGTTGAAAAAGCGCATATTCAACAGTTAGTGGACTATCATGACGGCAATAAATCGGCCGCTGCGCGAGATTTGGGCGTTGCACGAAAAACATTAGAGCGCAAATTCAAAGAGTGGGAGAATGAGGAATCAAGCTATGCCGAATAGCCCCTCATTTTGGTCAAAATGGCGCTATCGATTTAAAACCATGGTTCGGTATCGTCTCATGATACTGACCTCTGCTCCTATCGCTTTAACACTTGTCGCGTTGATTGGCATTACTATTTATTGGTCAATTCATTACACTTGGCAGAGTGCTTTAGTCGATGTCTCTGAGCGGTTAGGTGTCGCGGAAAATAGTATTGAGTTAATTCAAGAGAAACAAGCGAATCATGTTAAGGCATTTGCTAGTTCTTACGAGTTTGTTACGCGGGTGCGAGAGCAACATCTTAGCGATTCTGAGTTGAAGAACTGGGTAGCAAATCAACGAGACAGGTATAAGCTCGATTTTTTGCGCTTTCATCGTGTTGATAGCATGGAGAACAAATTTCGCTTTATGGATCTTACCCATAGAGAATCGTTTTTTGATGTGCTCACTGAACAAGAACTTAACGAACTTGGTAGCGATCTAGTCAAACGCGCTCAGACCCCAATACTTGAAAATAATACGGTTGAAAGCCGAGGGTTGGTTAGTCGCACCGTCATTCCGATCCGCAGCCAAACTAACGATATTATCGGTTTTTTAGACGGTGGTTTACTGCTTAATAACAGCACCGCATTGGTGGATACCATTCGTGATCTTATCTACCCCTCCAAGCAAGATAGTTTACGCCCCGTAGGTACATTGACGGTTTTCTTAGATGATCTCCGTGTGAGTACTAATGTTCCACTAGACAGTAATGACCGGCTTGGAAGAGCGATTGGTACTCGTGTTTCAAACGAGGTAAAACAAGCCGTCTTAATAGAAGGGCATGAGTGGACCAACCTAGCGTTTGTGTACGACGCATGGTACATCACTGCCTACCAGCCTTTATATGATCAGTATAACAACGTTATTGGTATGCTATACACGGGCTATCTGCTATGGCCATTTGTTACCACCTATATGACCAATATCGCTGAGATATCAATCACGACGCTTTTTTTACTGCTTGTCTCCAGCTTGCTTGTTTATCGCGGCTCTCGTGATCTGTTTGTCCCGATCGAGCATATTCACCGCGTGGTAAAAATGATTCAACTAGGTAAGGAGACGCGTATTGGGCCTCTTGGTCTAGATGAAGGACATGAGTTGGCGCAACTCGCTAAGCAGTTTGACAATATGCTCGATCTACTTAAACAGCGCAAAAATGAAATTGTACGTGCAGCTAACGAATTAGAATGCAAAGTGCAAGATCGAACCGCCAGTCTAAAAGAAAAAACTGAAGAGCTAGAATTGCACATTCAATTGCTCAACCAAACAAGAGATAAACTTGTCGTTAATGAAAAACTGGCGGCGCTAGGTGAACTTACGGCGGGTATCGCCCATGAGATCAATAACCCGACGGCTGTGATCCTAGGTAATGTTGAACTTATGCAGTTTGAACTGGGGGGGGAGTCTTCTCGAGTTAAAGAAGAGATTGAAGCTATCCACGCGCAGATTGACCGGATCCGAAACATTACACGAAGCTTGTTGCAATATAGCAGACAGGGTGGCGTACAAGATGAGATTACTTGGCAGCGCGTCAATCCTATTATCGAAGAGAGTGTGACTTTGGTAAAAACGGGTGCCAAAAAGCGTGAAGTCACCTTCGAGACCGAATTGAATGCTCAAGCTTCAGTTGAAGTTAATCGCCATCAGCTACTGCAAATTCTCGTCAACCTGCAAATGAATGGCATTCATGCCATGCAAGGTCAAGGTCGCTTGATCGTTTCAAGTGAAGATTGGACTGAAGATGGCAAGACGCTCGGTGCAGTGATCCATGTGAAAGATGAAGGGTGTGGAATTAAGCCCGAAAACTTAAAGAGAATCTTTTCTCCATTCTACACCACTAAACGTGATGGAACCGGATTGGGTTTGTCTGTCTCGCAAAGCATTCTTAGTCAATCGGGCGGGGAACTCAAAGTCTCTTCTAAGTGGGGGGAAGGAAGCCAGTTTAGCATCTATCTACCTGAAAGAGCTGAGCCCCAACTGAAAGTGATGAATCTTTAATAAAACAAAACTTGAAGTTCGTCTCAGTACAAAGTAGTGTGGCGCGGTTTTTCATATTTAATAGGTAATGACTTTGATCTCCACAAACAACATCACACAGCAATTTGGGGCAAAGCCTCTTTTTGAAAACATCTCCGTTAAGTTTGGTGAAGGTAACCGTTACGGCCTTATCGGTGCGAACGGCTGTGGTAAATCAACGTTCATGAAAATCCTAAGCGGAGAGCTTGACCCAACAGGTGGTAATGTAAGTTATGACCCTAACGAGCGCGTAGCAAAGCTAAACCAGGATCAGTTTGCTTACGAAGAATTCACCGTCATCGATACCGTAATAATGGGTTACAAAGAGCTGTGGGAAGTAAAAAAGGAGCGTGACCGCATTTACTCTCTGCCAGAGATGAGTGAAGAAGAAGGTATGCTCGTTGCCGATCTAGAGGTTCAGTTCGCTGAAATGGACGGTTACATGGCTGATGCCAAAGCAGGTGAACTATTACTGGCGGTGGGTATTCCTGAAGAACAACATTACGGCTTAATGAGCGAAGTGGCTCCAGGCTGGAAACTTCGTGTTCTTCTTGCTCAGGTTCTGTTTGCTGACCCACACATCATGCTGCTAGACGAACCAACCAACAACTTGGATATGGACACTATTCGCTGGTTGGAAGAGACGCTAAACCAACGTAATTGCACGATGATCATTATCTCGCACGATCGCCACTTCTTGAACTCTGTATGTACGCATATGGCTGACTTAGACTACGGCGAGCTACGTGTTTATCCTGGTAACTATGACGAGTACATGACGGCTGCCTCGCAAGCACGTGACCGCCTATTGTCTGACAATGCGAAGAAGAAAGCTCAAATTGCTGAACTTCAAACCTTCGTCGCACGTTTCTCTGCTAATGCTTCTAAGGCAAAACAAGCGACTTCCCGCGCTAAGCAGATCGATAAGATCCAACTTGAAGAAGTGAAAGCATCGAGCCGTCAGAACCCATTCATTCGTTTCGAACAGTCAAAAGAGTTATTCCGCAATGCGCTTATCGTGGAAAACCTAAGCCAAGGGTTCGAGAATGATTTGTTTAGCGACTTCAATGCCATCTTTGAAGTCGGTGAACGTGTTGCGATCATTGGTGAGAACGGTGTGGGCAAAACAACGCTGCTAAACACACTCGCTGGTGTATTAGAGCCTCGCACCGGTGAGTTCAAGTGGTCTGAAAATTCAAATATTGGCTACTACGCTCAAGACCACGCAGAAGACTTTGCAGAAGATCTCAACCTAATGGATTGGATGGGGCAATGGCGCCAAGAAGGGGATGACGAGCAAGTGATTCGCAGCTTCTTAGGCCGTATGCTTTTCTCTCAAGATGACATCAAGAAGTCGGTAAAAGTACTTTCTGGTGGCGAGCAAGGTCGTATGCTTCTAGGTAAGCTAATGATGCATAAGCCAAACATGCTGCTAATGGATGAGCCAACCAACCATATGGATATGGAATCGATTGAGTCTTTGAACAATGCGTTAGAGCAATACAAAGGTACATTGTTCTTCGTATCTCATGACCGCGTATTTGTAGACTCGCTAGCTACGCGCATCATCGAGATCAAAGACAACAAGATTACTGACTTCAAAGGCACTTACGCTGAGTTCCTAAAAGCACGTGGTGTTGAAGGCTAAGACTTAGCTCCACTACTGAAGTTAGAAAGCCCCGCAGTGTCCACCGCGGGGCTTTTTTGTAATTAAATTATTGGTACTGTATGAATATACATACCAAAGGGTGCCAGGCTTAATTCATGCTATATAGTTCAATTCTGCATTTTGTGATTTGTTGGTTTCACCGTTTAATGTAAGCCACTGTTACTTTGAAAGTTAAGTTGGTAAGGTGGGGGCAACAAAAGGTTATTGCAGATTGGTTCGGTAGTTTTTTATAGAATTAATCAGTCTAAGAACTGTTAATAAGCTACTGTTAACAAATGGCTTTTTGGGCAAGTAGTCCTTTGTGCGCTGTCGGTTTTTCTGAATCGAGCGTCGTTCTTTGAAGCGCTCTAAGGTCTGTAGTTTCTCTGTTGTAAATGCCATTTGAAATCATCGAAAGCGCTAATATGCCAGTAACCATCTTCGCTCTCAAAAGTTTGTCGTTGTGGCAATTAACTGTCCGTAACTTCAGTGGGTGGCCCTTTCTCTACCAACTTGGTTTCGCTACTCGCTTAAAGTTGGTTTCTGGAAAGGACGGTGGGTCAGTAGCCAATAAAAATCTGGCTGGTTTGTGGCGTTGGGTTTGGCGGTCTGCATGAGTCTAGTGGGCGTGGGAAGTACTTTATTAACAATCTGCTTAAGGCGGACTGCCAACGCGGGGCAATTTTGGTTCAAGTCAGGTATAGTGTTTACGGTGGTTTGGTTAAGTGCGGTGGTCGCGTTGTCAGCCACTTAGCAGGGCGTTAATAAGCTTGCTGTAAACGAATGGTGTTTTATGGCAAGAAGTTGGTCATATGCTTTTGGTTTAGTGGCTCAGTTCTAGGTGAATCGTTCGCTTTGGGTCGGTCGTTTCTTTGGCGTAAGTGCCATTTGAAATCTTCAATAGCGCTAATATGCCATCAACCATCGTCGCTCTCAAAAGTTCATCGCTGTGGCAATTAACTGTCCGTGACTTCTGTGGGTGGCTCGTTCTCTGAAACCTTGGGTTTGGTATTTGCTGTCGTTTGATCTTTGGAAAGTAAAGTGGGTCAGCAGCCAGTAAATATTAGCTCTGCTTGTGGTGTTGAGTTCAGCGGTTTGTTTGAGTCTAGAGCGCGCCGAAAGTACTTTATTAACAATTTGCTTAAGACGGACTGCCAACACGGGGCAAATTTACTTCAAAGTTTGTTCTGTGTTTACGGTGGCTTGTTTACGTTTTGTGGTATGTTGTCAGCCACTTAGCAAGGCGTTAGCTAGAATTTAAAAAAACTATGGGTTAAGTGCTCATGAATACGGGGCTCTAGCTTTACAGCTGATAGTTCTAAGGCGCAAACTATCTCGCCAGTGGCACTGTTCGACAAGTGCTTGAATC